>VOFE01000433.1_pt1 | contig 62001 bp, 95 predicted proteins | sample 5384071 | NCBI WGS metagenome assembly VOFE01 (sample SAMN12384724, study PRJNA508395) | human gut metagenome | isolation source: healthy gut D | host: Homo sapiens
TATTCTGCAACTTCAAGCAAAATGCCAGAGCGGAGCCGTCGGGGCTCCGCTTTTTTGTGGGCCGTGCGGCCTGCGGCAGGGCCCCGATCTGCGCGGTCGCCGCGCGCGTGAAGGAGGCGCTGCGTTTCTGATGCGCGCCGATGCGTTTCACATCATGGCCAGCGGCAACGAGCAGGTCATTCTCTGCGAGCGCGGCATCCGCACATACGAGACCTACACGAGAAACACGCTTGATCTTTCCGCCGTGCCGATGCTCCATGAGCTCTCGCACCTGCCTGTCGTCGTCGACCCCAGCCACGCGACCGGTCTTGCCCGGCTCGTCACCCCGATGGCCCTTGCCGCAACGGCCGCGAGCGCAGACGGCATCATGGTCGAGGTACACAACGATCCCATCCACGCGCTGTGCGACGGCGCGCAGTCGCTGACCCCGGCGCAGTTTGCAGAGCTCTCCGGCAAGGTTATGAAGGTACGGGAGGCCATCGCACAATGAGCGTCGGAATCGTAGGCTTAGGCTTAATTGGCGGCTCGTTTGCGAAGGCCTATCAGGAGGCCGGACATGAAGTGCTCGCCTTCGACCGCGATGAGCGCGTTTTATCATTTGCGCAGCTCGAGGGCGCAGTCTCCACGCCTCTGACGAAGGAGAATATCGGCACGTGTGACCTTGTCCTCGTCGCCATCTACCCGGAGGCTGCGGTCAGCTATGTCCGAGAAATGGCACCCTTTATTGGAACAAAGCCCATGGTCATCGACTGCTGCGGCACGAAGCGCGTCGTTTGTCAGGCGCTGTTCCCGCTGGCCAAGGAATATGGCTTTACATATCTCGGCGGCCACCCGATGGCAGGCACGCACAACTCAGGCTTCAAATACGCAAGAAGCAATCTCTATCACGGCGCGCCCATGGTGCTCGTTCCCCCGGTTTTTGACGACATTGAGCTCTTGCAGCGGGCGAAGGACTTGCCGAGGCGATGGGTTTTGGCACGATCCAGTGCTGCACGGCAGCAGAACACGACCGCATGATCGCTTTCACTTCCCAGATGGCGCACGTCGCTGGCCAACGCGTACATCAATGAGCCCCACGCTGCGCATGCCACAAGGGCTTTTCCGCCGGAAGCTACAAGGACATGACGCGTGTGGCGTGGCTGAACCCGCAGATGTGGGCGGAGCTGTTTCTGGAAAACCGCGATTATCTGATGCGAGAGCTGGATATTTTGTCTGAAAACGAGGATAACGGACGCCGCGCGCGCGGCGACCGGAAAAACCGTGGCGCTCCTTTCGGCGGCGCGCGAAAAAAGGAGAAATTCGGATAATGGAAAAATCATCGATTTCCACAGATAAACCGTACGACGTCGTCGTGGAGAGCGGGCTCGGCCGCACCGGCGCGGAAGCCCCTGTTCAAAAAGGCGGGCGCGGGCGATGATTATCGTGAGACGAACGTGTTCCCGATCTACGGCGAGCGCCTCGCTGTCTTCCGAAAACGGAGGCGGGCTTCCGCGTTTCGAGTTTCGTGTTCGAGGCCGAGCAGCCGAACAAGCTCGGTCTACGACCGTCATTCTGATGTACGAGGCGCTTGCCGCGCGGCACATTTCACGCGCGCCGATTTCATCGTCACGCTCGGCGGCGGCGTTGCGGGCGACATGGGCGGCTTTGCGGCGGCGACGTTTCGCGCGGCATCGATTTCGTGCAGGTGCCGACCTCGCTCTCGCGCAGGTCGATGCGAGCGTCGGCGGCAAGACCGGCGTTGATCTGCCGTGCGGCAAGAACCTCGTCGGCGCGTTCCACCAGCCGCGGCTCGTCGTGGCAGACCCGGAAACGCTGCGCACGCTGCCCGAGCATTATTTTACGGACGGCATGGGCGAGGTCATCAAATACGGCTGCATCATGGACGCCGCTCTGTTTGAAAAGCTCGAAAACGGCGAGATCATCGACCGCATGGAGGCGGCGATCGGCCACTGCATCGCCTGCAAAAAGGTGCTCGTCGAGGAGGACACGGCCGACAAGGGCCGCCGCATGATCCTGAATTTCGGCCACACCTTCGGCCACGCGCTCGAGAAGCTGACCGGCTTTTTCCGGGCTTTCGCACGGCCGTGCGGTTGCGATCGGCATGGTGATGGCGGCCGAGGTCGGCGAGAGCCTCGGTATCACAGAAATGGGCACGGCGGCGCGCATCCGCCGCGTGCTCGAGAGCTACGGCCTGCCGGTGAAGAGCGGCTTCGACTTTGCCGAGATCGTCGAGGCGACGGCGCTCGACAAAAGAGCTTCGGCAAAACGCTGAACCTCATCCTGTTAAAAACGATCGGCGACTGCGTGATCCACCCGATTGACCAGAGTTATCTTGTGCTCCGCTATAAAATTGCGGCGGAGCAGAACCGAGAAAGAAATAAGCGCGGATTCCGCGGAAGGGATGGATAAAAATGGCCGAAGTGATCTACCGCCCGGCACGCGTTGCGGGCGGCGTGCAGATTCCGCCGAGCAAGAGCGCAGCGCACGCGCGCTGCTCTGTGCCGCGCTTTGCGGCGCACCGTGCACCGTGTCGCCGGTCGATGCGAGCGCCGACATGCACGCGACGCTCGCCGGCATCCGCGCGCTGGGCGCCGGGTTTCGTTTGAAAACGGCGTTGTGCGGTGGCGCCCGGAGAGCGCCCGGCGCACGCCGTCGTCGACTGCGGCGAGTCTGGCTCGACGCTGCGCTTTCTGATCCCGGTGTTCGCCGCGCTCGGCATCGAGGCCGCGTTTATCGGGCGGGGCCGGTTGCCGGAGCGCCCGATCGGTGTTTATACGGCGCTTCTGCCGCAGCACGGCGTGCAGGTGGAGACGGCGGGCGGCCTGCCGCTCAAAATCCGCGGGCGGCTGCAAGCGGCGAATACCGCCTGCCGGGCAACGTCAGCTCCCAGTTCATTACGGGGCTGCTGTTCGCGCTGCCGCGGCTTCACGGCGATTCGGAGATCGTGCTGACGGCGCCGCTCGAATCGAAGGGCTACATCGACCTGACTGTGGAGGTGCTGCGCGGCTTCGGCATTTCGGTGCGGGAGACGCCGCGCGGCTGGCTGGTGCCGGCGGGCAGGGCGTACCGCGCGCCGTCGTACAGCGTGGAGGGCGACTGGTCGCAGGCGGCGTTCTTCCTTTCGGCGGCGGCGGTCGGCGGGGCCGGTCGCCCTGCGCGGCCTGCGGCCCGATTCCGTGCAGGGCGACCGGGCGTGCGTCGAGCTTTGGCGGCGCTTCGGCCTTTGAGATCCGGGAGAAAAGCGGCGTGTACACGGCGGGAGAACCCGCGTGCGGGCGAGCCGTTCCGCGGCCTGCGGGGCATCCGCATCGATGCGAAGCAGATTCCGGACATGGTGCCGGCGCTCGCCGTGACCGCCGCGTTTGCCGCGGGCGAAACCGTCATTTACAACGCGGCGCGCCTGCGCATCAAAGGAGAGCGACCGTCTGGCGGCGATGGAGGCGGCGCTCTCCGCGATCGGCGCGGGATGCGCAGCACGGAGGACGGGCTTGTGGTCCGCGGCAGGGCGCATCTTTTTTGGGCGGCAGGGCCGAGGGCTGCAACGACCACCGCGTCGTGATGGCGCTCGCCGCCGCGGGTGCGACTGTACCGTGACCGTCACGGACGCGCAGAGCATCCGTAAATCCTACCCGGGCTTTTTCCGGGATTTCAGAGCGATAGGGGGAAAAAGGCCGATGGCGTCGACATGGGGAATAACATCCGGCTGTCCGTTTTCGGCGGCAGCCATACGGGGGCGATCGGCGTTGTGCTCGACAACCTCCCGCCGAACGAGAAGATAGACCCCGACGCGGTGCGCGTGCAGATGGCGCCGCGCCGGGCACGGATAAAAACCGCGACGGCGCGGCGGAGGCCGACGAGCCGCAGATCCTCTCCGGCCTTTTTGACGGGGTGACGACCGGCGCCGCTCGCGGCGATTATCGAAAACACGAATACGCGCTCAAAGCGATTACGCCGATTTGAGGATTCACCCGCGGCCCGGCCAATGCCGATTACACGGCCGCAGTGCGCCAAGGGCGCAAACGATATCCGCGGCGGCGGCCATTTTTCGGGGCGGCTCACGGCCTGCCTCGTGTTCGCCGGAGCAGTCTGCCGGCAGATCCTCGAGCGCCGCGGCGTTACGATCGGCGCGCACGCCTGCCGCATCGGAAACGTTTCGACACGCTGTTTGACCCGGTTTCAGTTTCGGCCGCGGAGCTGAACGCGCTGAACACCCGCTTCTTCGCGGTGCGCGACGCTGGGGCCGAAAAAAATGCGCGACGAAATCGAGGCGTGCGCGGCTTGCGGCCGACAGCGTCGGCGGGGTCATCGAGTGCGCCGCGGTCGGCATGCCGGCGGGCGTCGGCAGCCCGATGTTCGGCGGCGTCGAAAACGTGCTCGCCTCGATCCTCTACGGCATCCCGGCCGTGAAGGGCGTTGAGTTCGGCGCGGGCTTCGGCGCGGCGGCTCTCCATGGCAGCGAAAACAACGACCCGTTCTATTACGATGCTAAAGGCGCGGTGCGCACGCGCACGAACAACGCGGGCGGCAGTCTGGGCGGCATCACGACCGGCATGCCGGTGCTGTTGCCGCATTGCCGTGAAGCCCACGCCGTCGATCGGGCAGGCGCAGCAGACCGTCGATCTCGCGGAGAAAAGGAGGCGCCGCTCACGATTCACGGGCGGCACGACCCCGCATCGTCCCGCGGGCGATCCCGGTCGCGGAGGGCCTGCGCGCGATCGCGCTTTTGGACCTGCTGCGCTGATTTACAGGAGGGAATGGCATGGAAAACAAGACCTGACGCGCTGCTGCTGCCGGTGCGGCAGGACATCGACCGCATCGACAAGCAGCTCTTGCAGTTTTTATAGAGCGCATGGCGTGTTCCGGAACGCGTCGCGGAAATCAAGCGGCAGGCGGGCATCCCGGTGCTGAACGCGGCGCGGAGCAGGCGATTTTAGACCGCGTCCGGCAGGAGGCGGGATATATACGGCGACAGCGCCGCCGCGCTCTACAGCGCGATCATGGCGATCAGCCGGGCGCGCCAGCACGCGATGCTCGAGAGCGGCGGCGCGCTGCGCGCGCTCGAAAAAGGATTCGCCGCGCGCGATGAAGCAGAACCCGCGCATCATCTGTCAGGGCGCGCCCGGCGCGTATTCCCACAGCGCGGCGAACCGGCTGTTCCGGGCGCGGAGCCGGCGTTTCTGCCCGGCTTTTGCGATGTGTTCGAGGCGGTGCGAAGCGGCGCGGGCGATTACGGCGTCGTGCCCGTCGAGAATTCGGATGCAGGCAGCGTCTGGGAGGTGTACGACCTCATCCTGCGGCACCGCATGTTCATCGTCGGCGCGGCGGACATCCCGGTGCGGCACTGCCCAGGCTGCGCGCCGGGCACGGGGCCGGTGCGCCGGGTAATCTCGAAGCAGGAGGCGCTCGCGCAGTGCAGCGCGTTTCACACAGCGCGGCATCGAGGCGCAGGCGTTTTCGAACACCGCCGCCGCGGCGAAGCACGTGGCGGAAAAGCGCGAGGCGGGCTCGGCGCCGTCTGCTGGCGGAGGCCGCCGCGTTCTACGGCTGGAAACGCTCGCCGCGGACATCCAGAACACCGGCAACAACTGCACGCGTTTTGTCGTCATTGCGCGCGAGGCCGTGCTGCCCGACGATGCGGACAAGATCAGCCTGTGCTTTTCGCTGCCGCACACGACGGGCTTCGGTAGCCGCACGCTTGAGCGCTTTGCGCTCAGCGGGCTGAATCTCACGAAGATCGAATCGCGCCCGATTCCGGGGCGGAATTTTTGAATACGACTTCTATCTGGATTTTTCGGGGAACATCCACGATGCGCGGACGCTCGAGTTGATCTGCGCGCTTTCCGGCGAAATGCCGCGCTTCGTTCCTCGGCAACTACAGGAAGGCTGGACGAACAGGAGGCAGAAACATGGAGGTTGTTTTTAAGCGGGTGGAAACGCCGGAGAGATCGAAAACCGTCGCGCGGATCGCAGCGCCGATCTGGCACGCGACGTATGACGCGATCAACGGCGCAGACGCGACGGATTACATGATCGAGCAGTTTCAGTCCGTCCCGGCGATCCGCCGCCAGCTCGACCGGGAGGGGCACGCCTACTACCTGATGCTGCGCGGAGAGGCCGGGCTTTGTCGGCCTCGTGCCGCACAAGGAGGGGAAGATGTTCCTCAGCAAGCTGTACGTCTCACAGGCGCACCGCGGGCGGGCCTGCGCGCGCGGCGTTTGATTTTGTTGAGGCGCGCTGCAAGGGAGGGGCTCGATAAAATTCTACCTCACGGTCAACAAGCGCAACACGCACGCGATCGAGGTTTACCGCCACTTCGGCTTTACGAGATCGATTCGGTCGTGACGGACATCGGCCGCGGTTACGTGATGGACGATTATATCCGGCAAAAGCGGATGTGTGAATGAAGATCATCGACAGTTTCCGCAGATCGCGCCCGTCTTTGCGGACGGGCGGCTTTTCGCTGGAGGCGTGGCGGCGGTGGCCGCCGCGGCGATCTCGCCCGAGCTGCCGGAAAAAGGCGGGAGGCGGACGCGGCGGAATATGATTTTTCACGCGAGATTTTGCCGGTGCTGGAGAGTTTTACAGAAGTCCTGACCGGGCGGCGCGGGGCACACGCGTCCTTCAAAAAAGTGCAGGGGATTTCGACGGTTTTGCAGCGCGTTGCCCAGCGCCGTGAGGCAGACGTCGTTTTATCTCGGCCCTGCAGCGGTGCGGGCTGGGCGACGGCGCTCGGCGCAGGCCGGTTGTACTGCTCGGCATCGAAAAAATTGTTGAGCTCGGTTGGGAGCGTGAGGCGGATATGGCCGTTGCCTGCCACCGCGAGCTCGGGCACCTGTGGCACTTTGAGATGCGCACGGCGCCTGCATGGGGTGAAACCCCCGCGGCGCGCCCTGGTGGCAGCTCTACACGGAGGGCATGGCGGTGTATATCCAGCAAAAGCTGTTTGGCGGCCGGTATTTTTACAGTCAGGACCGCGGCGGCTGGCTGGCAGATGGTGCAGGGGAAAACCGCGCGCGGCTTTCCGCGGAATTTCAGCGGCGCGTGGACGCCGGAGAAAGCACGCAAGGACTTTTTCGGGGATGGTGCGCATTTGAGGGGCGTTCGATTGAGCTATTACCTCGGCGCAGAGCTTGTGCATGCGCTGGCGGAAAAAAGCGGACGGCGCGGCAGCTCGCCGATCTCGGTCAAAAGGAAATATACGGTATGCTAGCGGCGCTTCAGAAGGAATGAGCGCCGCGCGTTTTTTTGCCCGCATTTCGACGGATCCAATGCAGAAACAGCATTTCCCTGGAAATTCCCGTGGCTTCCGCTTTGCTTTTTGCGAAAGCTATGGTATTAGCTTTATCCAAATTAGGAATGGACCGATCGGCATTACCCACAGAAAGGCGAGTGGTCAGACCATATGAGCGCAAAAAAAAGAGGTTTACATACTGGGGCACCGCAACCCCGACACCGATTCTATCTGCTCGGCGATCGCATATGCGGACGTTAAAACCGCGAGAACGACGGCTGCCGCTACATCGCGGCGCGCGCCGGCCAGCTCAGCCCGGAGACGAGCTTATGTTCTGCACCGCTTCGGCATGCGTCAGCCGACCTATGTGAACAACATCGGCACGCGTGTGCGCGACATGGACATCCGCCGCATCCCCGGCATTTCAGACGATATTTCGATGAAAAAGGCGTGGAGCATGATGGCGGAGCTGAACGCCGTTACGCTGCCGATTGTCGACGGCGACAACATACTCGACGGTATCATCACGATCAACGATATCGCGACCTCCTACATGGAGAATCAGGACAGCACGATCATCGCGCAGGCCAAAACGCCGTATCGGAATATTCTGGAGACGCTCGAGGCCGAGATGGTCGTCGGCGACCCGGAGGCTGTATTCGAAAAGGCAATGCTGATCTCCGCCGCCGAATCTGGACGTGATGTAGTACCACAGCCATCGAGTAGAGCGACAGTGGTGATTACTGAAACCGCTATGAATCGCAGCTTTCGGCGACGAATCAGGCGCGGGCTGTATCGTGGTCTGCCTCGGCGCGCCGGTTTCGCGCAGCATCCAGAAGCTCGCGAACAGCCACCGGGTGCATCGGTCATCATCACGCCGTCTCGATACGGTACACGGTCGCCCGGCGCATCAACCAATGCCCGTGCGCGCCTTCATGCGCCGCGAGGGCTCGTCAAATTTTGCCCGGCGACTACACGGATTCGTCGAGGACAGCATGCAGAACAGAACACGCGTAAATCCGCAAATATATCAGCATGATCTCCGGTGCCGTCGATCCTCGTCGACCACAACGAAGCGCGCGGTCAGGCGGTCGAAAACATCGAGGACGCGGGAGATCTCGAGATAAAATCACCACCGCATCGCCTCGAGACGATAGTTTCAGAAACGAGCCGGTCGGCTGCACCGCGACGATTATCTACCAGATCTACCGCGAAAAGGGATTCGAGATCCCGCCCCAGATCGCGGCCTGCTGTGCAGCGCGATCCTCTCCGACACGCTCGTGTTCCGCTCGCCGACCTGCACGATGATGGACCGCATGGCGGCGGACGCGCTCAGTGCGATCGCGGGCATCGACTGTCAGGCGTTCGGCATCGAGATGTTCACCGCCGGCAGCAATCTGAAGGACAAGACGCCGGAGGAGATCTTCTATCAGGACTACAAAAGTTCGAATTTGGCGACGTGACGTTCGGCGTCGGCCAGATCAACAGCATGAGCGGCGGCGAGCTCGACGAAATCGAGAAGCGCCTGCGCCCGTACCTCGAGAAATCCTGCCGCGAGCACGGCCTCTCGATGATGTATTTCATGCTGACGAATATCATGGAGGAATCGACGCACCCTGATGTGCTACGGCGAGGCTGCGGAGCAGCTCGTGCAGGAGGCGTTCGGCCGCGCACCGCAGGCCGGCACGATCTGGCTGCAGGGGTCGTCTCGCGCAAAAAGCAGCTCATTCCCGCGTTTATCGACGCAATCAATAAGGAAAATAGCTGATGACTGCATCCGGCAAGGCAGCCGGATGCGGAATAATGCCCTGCGGGCCGGCGGCCGCCCGCGGGCGCTAAGGGGAAGCAAAAAGGGGAGCTGCAAAATGAAACAGAATGCCGCAGCACGGCTGCTGCAATACACGGGCGTGCCGCCGCTCGGCGTCCTTTATCGCCGTGCTCTCGCTGGCGTGGCCGCGATCGTCGAGCAGATCATGATCACGATGGTGCAGTATGTGGATACCGCGATGGTCGGCACGCTGGGCTCCGGCGCGACGGCGGCCGTGGGGCTCACGGCCAGCACGACGTGGATGTTCAACGGCTTTTTTAAATGCCGCGGCGGTCGGATTTTCGGTGCAGGTGGCCCAGCACATCGGTGCAGGCCGGGAAAGAGAGGCGCGGAGCGTCACGTGGCAGGCGCTGAAATTTGTCGTGCTGTTCGGCGTTCTGCTCGCGGTGCTGGCGGCGGCGTCTCGTTCCCGCTGCCGGCGCTGCTCGGCGCGGAGGAGGCCATCCGGGCGGACGCGACCGTGTATTTCTGCATCATCGGCATCGCGCTGCCCTTCAATTTCTGCTCGGTAATGCTCAGCTCTATTCTGCGCTGTGCGGGCGATATGCGCACGCCGATGGTGCTGAACCTGCTGATCAACGTGTTCAACATCATTTTGAATTTTCTCCTCATTTATCCGACACGCCCGGCGGCGGTTTTTGGGGTGGCCGTCACACTGCCCGGCGCCGGCCTCGGCGTTGCGGGCGCCGCACTCGGCTCGGCGTTTTCGATGATGATCGTCAGCCTTTTGTATCTGCTCGTGATTTTCCGCGGCATACGCGGGCCGCTGCACATCTCACTCAAGGAGCGCTTTCGCTTTGAACGCGCTTGCCTGCGCACGGCGCTGCGCCTCGGCCTGCCCGTCGCGCTCGAGCGCACGCGCTGATGAGCACGGCGAACATCGTGATTACCGGTGTGATCAGCTCGATCGGCACGGCGGCGGTTGCGGCAAATCATCTCGCGGTCACGGCGGAGTCGGTCAGCTACATGCCGGCATTCGGCGTCGCCTCGGCGGGCACGACGCTGGTCGGGCAGGCGCTCGGCGCGAAGCGGAAGGATCTCGCGCTGCGGTTCAGCCGGATCACGACGTACATCGGCATTATGATTATGACGCTCGCCGGTGCCGGGCTGTTTTTCCTTGCGCCGCAGCTCATTTCGATTTTCTCCACCGACCCCGAGGTGATGGCGCTCGGTGCGCAGGTGCTGCGCATCGTCGCGTTTGCAGAGCCGCTCTTCGCGGCGTCGATCGTTGTCACCGGCGTTCTGCGCGGCGCGGGCGATGCGAAGGCGCCGTTTATCATCAGCCTGATCACAATGTGGGGCGTGCGCATCACGCTTTCACTGCTGCTCGCACCGCAGCTCGGGCTGATCGGCGTGTGGATTGCGATGGCGGTGGAGCTCATTGTGCGCGGCATGATCTTTATGTTCCGGCTGTATTCGAACCGCTGGCTGAACATTCAGCTGTTTTCGAGAAAAAGTTTGAAAAATTTGAAAATAGGACTGGATTTTTTCAAAAGAGTATGCTATAATAGTCACCGTTGAGTTTGATCGACACAAAAAGTCCGCACGCAGCGGACGTTATGGGCCCGTAGCTCAGCTGGGAGAGCGCACGGTTCGCATCCGTGAGGTTCGAGGGGTTCGATCCCCTTCGGGTCCACCAAATAAAAACACCATTGAAATCTGAACCCTGTGGTTTGGACTCAATGGTGTTTTTTTATATAGGCTCAGTATTTAAGCAGCCTTTCGAGATCGCTTTTTCTTTTGCCATAAGGTATGTGGAGAAAGCTGCGAATATATGTTATAATCTGATGAACAAATTCGACATTTAGCGAGGCATAATATGGCGACACTTCATTTGATGGTAGGCTTACCGGGCAGTGGAAAAACTACAGAAGCAATAGAATTAGAGCACAAGTACAAAGCATTGAGATTAACACCCGATGAGTGGCAGGATTTTTTGTTTGGCCATGACATCGCAGACCCCGAACACGATGAACGTCATACCAAGGTTGAAGAACTGATGTGGAAAAATCGCTGTGAAAGTTTTGAAGTCGGGTGTCGATGTTATCCTTGACTTTGGATTCTGGACAAAATCAGAACGTGATGAATTCAGACGAAAGGCCCATTCCCTTGAGCAAATTCCAAAATCCATTATATGGACGTTCCAAGCGACATTATTTGGGAACGATTGTCTGTCCGCAATAAATTGGCTGAAAAACGCTATATTTTATGTGGGGAAAGAAGAATTCGATAAATGGTCAGGATTATTTGAAATACCTACAAAGGAAGAATTGGAACAATAAATTTCAGTTTTTGGTACTCAAAAATCAGAATTTATATTCAATCAGTTTGGCGAGCTTTTGAGACATTGGATTTTATTTGAGATAAAATCTAAAGTCGAATCCTTTCTTCTGTTTTGAAAGCACTAAGAAGTTCGAATATGAAATTAACCGGTACCCGTTTTTTAAGTCTTGTCTTATGTGAGGGCTTAAATTCAACCTACAAAGGGCCAAAATATCTTTTCATGTGGCGTTCATAATTTCAAAAGACACCGCCGGATCAGCGGCGTCTTTCGTTTAACCACAGGAATACCACAGACGAATTTCTGTTTTGACCACTTGAAGGGCATCCCTTTCGGGAAGGAGAGCCCTTATTTTGTTTGATGACCGGCAAAATCTGAGGCGATAGTTTTATTTTTTATATCCGCGGTGCCGGGCTTTCGTCTCCTCTAAGTTCCGCCTGAACCTCATCGTAGTATCTCTGCACCGTTCCCTGATGCTGGCCTCGCTGGGCGGCGTCAGCTTTCTCGGCCATCACCTTCCATATCTCGGGCAGGCCTAAACGCCCTGAGCCTAACCGCTCTGCTGCTCCACGGAGAGAAGCATAAAAACTCCGCCGTTCCGGTTTCAGGGAACGGCGGAGTTTTTATTTCAGGGATTTCACATAGCAGGCCATGAAGTCCGAATAGTACCGGCGGCTGACGGAAATGGACTCGCCCGCGTCCAGAATCAGGGTAGCCCGGGTTCACCCGCATCACATGGGCCGGATTGACCAGATAGCTGAAATGGCTCAGACAGAAGCTCTGCCGCTGGAAATCCTCCTTTAATTTGGAGAGCGGGACCGCGGCCTCGATCCGCGTATAGCGCAGGCACGGGGGCGTTCACTTGGGCCGTCTGCTTATCCGGCTTTTTATTTCTCTATGGTTGCCGGGTCTGCTGTACTCTGCCTTTCAGGCAGCCAGAGGAGATCGCGCCGGTGGGACAGACCTTTTGCACAGACCACACCGGATGCACTCGGGATGATTGGCGTTCTGTACCGGATCTACCCCCATTTTGCACGACTTGGAGCAGGCGCCGCAGCTTACGCATTTGCTCTCATCCACCCGGTATTTGAACACAGAGATGGGGTTGAATACGGAGTAGATGGCCCCCAGAGGGCAGATGTACTTGCAGAAAGGCCGGTAGATGATGATGGAGAGCAGAATGGTGGCTACGAGCAGGACATTTTTCCAAGCGTACAGCCAGCCCAGAACACTGTGCATGGATTTGTTCATCAGCGCCAGAGGATGCCGCCCTCCAGCGTCCCTACCGGACAGATCAGCTTGCAGAAATACGGTGCGCCCTGACCCATCACATCCACCAGAAACATGGGCAGCAGAATGACGAAAACCACCAGAATCACATACTTCAGCTTGCGCAGCAGCTTGTCGCCCCTGAAAGGTCCGGAGTTTCTTTGGAAAAGGGATCTTGTGCAGCAGATCCTGAATCAGTCCGAAAGGACATAGCCAGCCGCAGACGAACCGTCCCACCAGCGCCCCCACAAAGACCAGAAACCCAGCCACATAGAAAGCGAATTTGAAGTTCCAGCTCCCGATGACCGCCTGAAGGGAACCGATGGGACAGGAGCCTACCGCGCCGGGACAGGAATAGCAGTTCATTCCCGGCACACACAGCTTTTTCAGATTCCCCTTGTAGATTTTCCCTGAACAAAGCCGATGAGGTAGCTGTTGGTCAGCAGCGCCCAAAGGGCCTGAAACCCGTGGCGGGACCATTTACTTGTTTTCTTCTTAGCCAATTCCGATACACTCCAGACAAATATTGATGGCCTTGGTGAAAACCGTGGAGACCTCACCCCGATAAATGCCGTACCCCATCATGGCAAGGCCCAAGACTGCCACGGTCATGCCGGTCCAGCGGGAAGCCAGCAGATGCCGCATCAGGCTCCCTCCTTCACAGCGGCCAGTTCCTTTTCCACGATGGACATCCAGTACTCCAGATCACCGCTTCCGCTGTAGGTTTCGCCCACGATATTTCCGTCCTTATCCACGAAAAAGGTCTCGGGAAAGCCTCAATACCGGTGAGGCGGCCGTTGAAATAGGTGCTGTCCGGCAGCAGGACAGGGTATGTAACGCCGGTGCGCTCCACCAAAGTCTGCGCCTGCTCCAGATCTCCTGCAGGGCCTCGCCTTTCTCATTGAGCATCCAGCACCACACCGACGACGCCCACGCCTTTGTCCTTCATCTGCTGGTACAGTTTCTCCAGCTCGGGCATTTCCGCCACGCAGGGGGAGCACCAAGTGGTGAAGATGTTCACCATGGTCAGGTCATAGTCCTTGAAAACGTCCTGAGTATATGCGGCGCCGTATACATCCTGCGTGCTGAAGTCACTTTACAGAGGTTCCGGAAAAGCTGGAGCTCGGGACGTCGTCGGAATGATCAACAGATTCCATTTCCGTGATAGTCACCTGAGTCTTGCGGACCTCCTCGACCAGCTCTTTATCCGCCGCTGAGTTGGTGCTGAGGTAATACACATACGCACCGTCGGCGCTGCGGCCTACCTCCTGATGGTTGTCGCAGCCGGTCAGCTCATCCAGCTGATCGACAAGCTCTGCCTGATAAGCGCCCAGAACTCCAATACGCTCCAGACTGTCCGACGCAACGCTGGTCTCTGCCATCTCACTCGGCATCCGATGCCAGTTTACGGTGCCATATCGAAGGGTAGTTCCGTCGTCTTCGACTTTCTCATCAATGGTCACGACCACATCCCCCTTCATCCGCTGTTCAAGATCTGGGGACATCACCATGGACAGACCGAGGGTCGGAAAGGATAAACGTTAGCGGAAGTCTGTTCACTGTTGCTGCTGCTGACCTCGCTCTGTCCGGCACTGCTGCTGGCCTCACTCTGTCCGGCACCGTCCGGTGTGGAAGAAGCCGGCTCCTTTGGAAGAGCAGGCAGTCAGGATGGAAATGGATAGGATGCCGGCCAGCAGGGCCGCGCCGATTTTTTTTTATTCTTCATTATGGAAAAAAGCACTCCTTTGTCGTTGATAGAGCTATCTTATCATATCGGGGATAAAATCTTTGTTAAGACTCCTGTAAAAATACAGGGTGTTCACAAACAGTTTGCAGTTTGCTGATTATATGGTATACTGCTTATAAAGGAGAGTGATCGACGATGCGTTTATTGGTGGTAGAGGATGAACCGGCCCTGTGCCAGTCTATCGCGGAGGGCCTTCGGCTGGACGGATACGAGGTGGATACCTGCGGCGACGGGCAGGAGGCGCTGGAGCTGTGCTGCGTAGAACGGTTCGCCCTGATCCTGCTGGATCTGAGCCTGCCGGGTCTGGACGGGATGGAGCTGCTGCGCCATCTGCGGGCAGAGGATGCCGAAAACTCCGGTCCTGATCCCTGTCTGCCAGAGGCCAGCTTCAGGATAAAGTGGATGGGCTGGATGCCGGAGCGGATGATTATTTGACCAAGCCCTTTCATTTTGAGGAGCTGGAGGCCCGTGTCCGCAGCTTGACCCGGCGAAAATTCGTGCAGGAGGATGTGTGCCTTTTTGTATGGTGAGATCTCCTTTGATACCAAAGCTAGGATCGCCTATGCAAAAGGACAGGCTATGGCTTTGACGCGCAAGGAGTCCGCCCTGTTGGAGTATCTGCTTTTGCATCAGGGCCGGGTGATCAGTCAGGAGGAGATGATGGAGCAGTTGTGGGACGGCAGCGTGAACTGTTTCAGCAACTCCATCCGGGTCCATATCTCATCCCTGCGGAAAAAGCTCCGCACCGCTTTGGGCTACGACCCTATCCGAAACAAGGTGGGCAGGGCTATCTGATCGGAGGTGGCCCTGCATGAAGAATCTGCCTCTGAGATGGCGCCTGACCCTGATGACCGCGGCGCTGATGGCGGCGGCCTGTCTGCTGCTGAACCTGTTCATCAGCTGCTCCGCAGTTATGAGCATCCAAGAAATTGAGGATTATGTGGTCGAAATTTCGCCTGCTGGTCAGAAGACCTTCCAGCTGGATTTCGGTACTCTCTACCCGGATCTGCAAAGGAACAGCTCCAGCAGACGATCAGCGGCTTCCGGGTGCAGAGTATTTTTGCTACGTTAGCGATTATCCTGCTGGGCTGCGCGTTTATCTGGTTTCTGGCAGGCCGCGGACTGGCGCCCATAAAAAGTTCTGCGCCCAAATGGAGACCATTCAGGCACAGAATCTCTCGGAGCTGCTGGAGATTCCAGACACCAAAGACGAGATCTCCCAGCTGACCCTGTCTTTTAACAAAATGCTGGCCCGTTTGGACCGCGCTTTCACCGTCCAGCGGCAGTTTGCCGCCAACGCCGCCCATGAGCTGCGCACCCCTCTGGCTGTGGTCCGGGCGGAACTGGATGTGCTGCAAAAAAAACGCCCCAGCGGTCGGGGGGGAGTACGCCCAGACTCTCCAAAGCGTGTCCGATCAAACGGAACAGTTGTCCCGGTGGTGGAGGCCCTGCTGGAGATGACCGGGCTGGAGACGATAGAACGCCGCGACCACATCTCCCTCTTCGCCCTGACGGAGGAGGTTCTCTGCGATCTGGCTCAAGTGGCGGAGGAAAAGAAGGTGGCGCTGGTTCAGGACCCAGGAGATGCCGAGTTGACCGGCAGCGATACACTGCTGTATCGGGCGGTCTATAACCTTGTGGAAAACGCCATCAAGTACAACCGCCCGGGCGGAGAAGTCCAGGTGGCGATCCAGCGGGCCGGCGACACGGCCCATTTACAGGTCACGGACACCGGCATCGGTATCCCCAGAGAGTGCTGGACGGAGATCTTCGACCCGTTTGTCCGGGTGGACAAGTCCCGAAGCCGGGCCATGGGCGGAGCAGGACTTGGGCTGGCTCTGGTTCGGGAGATCGCGGAACTCCACGGTGGAAGCGTCCGGGTGCTCCAAAAGCTCCGGACAGGGAACACAGTTCCTTTTTGAAATCCCTATATAGCACCGTCAAAAATATAAGCGATAAGCCGGAAAAGACAGCAATCGCCTAAAGCTCGTGTCCATGCCGCTCCAATTGCGGGCAAAGCAATCGGTAGACAGCCGCACACAGGTACAGCGATATATCCGCCTGACCGAGTTAATCCCGCCGATTTTGCAGATGGTGGACGAGGGGCAGATTGCCCTTACCCCTGCGGTGGAACTGTCTTTTTTAACAAAGGACGAGCAGGAAAACCTGCGGATTACGATGGAGAGCGAGAACGCTACTCCCTCTCTTTCGCAGGCACAGCGCATGAAAAAGTTAAGCCGGATGGGGCGGCTTGATACCTCTTTCCACGCCTCCGATGTCACAAGTACGCCGCGAAAAACCGAAGGTGTGACGAAGAAGGAGCCTTCTCCAGTCCGATCAGAGCAAAGAATTGGTTGACGGGGCCACCATAGCCCGGAATTGCCGGAAAAGTGCCGTATACAATTGATCAAGATAGAAAGTGCGGCAGGTAGATCAGGGTTTGAACCGTGCGCTTGAACAGCACATTCGAAACTGGTCGATCAGAATGGCGAGCAGGATGGAAAGGGAAAGGTGATGACCAGCTTCATGGCGCCGATGATAAAGGAATTCCATAGGACAAGATGGTAAGAGAAGTCGAAAAAAGCGTGCTCAAACTGTGCGAAATCGACCCATGCGCTGCCGAAGTGACCGCCCATAATGTTGAATTCCTGAAAAGTCATGAGCAGGCCGCTCAGGACAGGGATATAGCCAAAGATCAGTACAAGCACGCGGCGGGCGGCATCTCTGTTTAGGATGATGGTGCAGGGGAGACCCGCAGAAAATGGAGGCGGCCATGCGCGAGGGATGCGGCGCCGGGATCTTTTATGGGCTTCGCAACATCTATGAACGGCTGCGGCTCAAATACGGCTGCGCATTTTCTTTCCGGTTTGAAAGCTGTGCAGGCATCGGAAAGATCGCGACAGTTTCCATTTTTCTGGATGATACTGCTATTTAAAACGCAAAAGTGTAAGGTGAAAAGACTGAAGTACCGGCTGTGTACGATGCACTGCAAATGGAATAAGGCAGGCGGACCCCTGTGATGCAATTTCTAGGTGTGCCGCCGGCTGGGGATGTTTGATTGAAATGTCGTTTTTAGAAAAGCTGGACGGCGCCGCAGATCATATGGTATAATCATTTTAATTGAATAAAGCAAATGATTTGCTTTAGGCTGCGTTTGGGAAGGCGCTCTTCTGCGCCGGCGTCCAAACCAAAACCGCTTGAGAGGAAGCCGGCAGCGGCAAAGGCTTTTCTGCGCAGGAATCTGAAATTAAAGGGGCGATCTGTGGTGAGCTTTCAAACGGAATTTGAATTCACACTGCCGTGCGGCTATGTGGACGAGGACGGGGCGGTGCACCGGGAGGGCGTGATGCGCCTGTCGACTGCGGCGGATGAGATTTTGCCGCTCAAAGATCCGCGTGTACAAGAGCAATTCGGGTTATCTCATGATCCTGCTTTGAGCCGCGTGGTCACGCGGATTGGGACACTGGTGAAAATTACGCCGGAGGTGATTGAGCGGCTGTATACGGCGGACCTCGAATTCTTACACAACATGTATGAACGGATCAACGCGGTGGAGCCGCGGAGATCACTGTCGTCTGCCCGCGGTGCGGTCAGTCGCATTTGGTGCCGATTGAATTTCAGTTTACAGAGCACTAGCGCTCGGCGCACAGGTAAGGAACAGGGCGGAACGCGTGAATCCATACCCGGACAGGGCGTGTTTACATTGCGTTCCGCCCTGTTTTTGTGCTATACTGGTGCGGAAATCAACGAAAATGGGGAGAATGTGTTGAAAACAAAAAGCTGAATTTCGATGGGGCGCCTTTCTTTCGAGCCTCGCGGTGATCGCCATACCGGTGGCGCTGCAAAACCTGCTGACGACGACGGGCAGCATGGTCGATACGATGATGATCGCGCCGCTTGGGGAAACGCGGTGGGCGCTGTGGGCCTATGCGCACAGTTTTCGTCGCTGATGTTTCCGGGTACTGGGGCTTTGTGGGCGGCGGCATGCTGTTTTTCTCGCAGTATTGGGGCGCGAAAGATGAAAACGGCATCGACCGGTCCTTTGGGCTGACGCTGGTCTGCATCCTGGCCTCCGCCTCTATCTTCGCCTGTCCTCGCGCTCTTTTCGCCGGAGCTCGTCATGCAGATTTATACGGACAAAACGTCGATTCAGGCGATCGGCGTGGATTACCTGCAAATCGTCGGCTTCGCCTATCCGATGCAGGTGATCTCCGATGGCGATGAGCGCTCTGCTGCGCTCGACTGAGCGCGTGCGCATCCCGCTCTTTGCGGCGATCGCGTCCGTCGCCACTAATATGGGCCTCAACTGGGTGTTCATTTACGGCAAGTTCGGCCTGCCTGCTATGGGCGTGCGGGGCGCGGCACTGGCCACAACCTGCGGGGCGGCCGTCAATATGGCGGTCATCGTCGTTTTGGGCCGCGCGCAGGGGTATCCGTATCTGTTCCATTTTCTCGAGGCATTATCGCTGGAACAGTTCGTTTGTCGGTCGTATTTCGTAAAATGCTTTCCAATTCTCTGCAATGAGATTTTTGATCGGCGTCGGCAATATGGTTATCAACATCGTGCTCGGCCGCCAGTCTGAGCAGGCGATCGCCGCGATCGCGGTTTTCCGCACGCTGGAGGGCCTTGTGATCGGCTTCTTCTCGGGATTCTCGAACGCCGCCTCGGTGCTTGTGGGCAAGAGCGTCGGCGCGGGCGAGCTCGACGCGGCCTATGAGCGGGCGAAACGCCGCGTCCTGCTCTGCGGCATGCAGCATCTTTGTGCTGTGCGTGACACTGATCGCCGCGCACAAGCCGCTGCTGACCGTGATGAGCCTTTCGGGCGAATCGCTGGAAATCGGCATCGGGTTGATGATTTACAGCGTCGCTGCCGTCATCCGTATGTGCAACTGGACGCAGAACGATACCTACCGATCGGCCGGCGATGCGGCGTACGGACGATTCTCGAGATCTCGTTCATGTACGCAGTGGTGCTGCCCTGCGTCTGCCTGACGGGCCTCGTATGGAAGGCGCCGTTTTTGCTCATCTTCGCCTGCTGTTACATCGATGAGCCGATCCGCTTTATTTTGATGCAGGTGCACATGTATTCGGGCAAAATGGGTGCGGCCCGTCACAGAGCTTGGGCGCGCCGCGCTGCCTGCGTTCCGCGAAAAGCACATGCGCCGTAAGTCGGGACTGGCCTCCTGAGTGCGGCGCAGAAGGAGAGGGGCTCCGCTTTCGGGCGGCGCCCCTCCTTTCCGTGCTTTGGCCGAAAAATCTTGGGCTTGACTTCCAGTAAGCTGGAGCCTATATAATAATATAAAAAAGGATACAGGGAGGAAACCAAAATGCTGTATAAACCGTTTGCGGATTTAAAGCTCTCCGTGCTCGGCATGGGCAATATGCGCCTGCCGACTGCGGGCGAAGGCGGGCCGATTGACCGGGAGAAGGCGCGCGCCGTGATCGAGCGCGCGTATGCGTGCGGGATCAACTACTTCGACACGGCGTACCGTTACCACGGCGGCGAATCGGAGTCGTTCGTCGGCGAGGTGCTGCGCCAGTACCCGCGCGACACTTGGTATCTCGCGTCGAAAATGCCCGGGCACATGATGAATTTTAAGGATGGCAGGCTCGGCTTTCAGGGCTATCTTGCCGGGGAAAAGATCGAATCGATCGCGCAGATTTTTGAAGAACAGCTCGAGAAATGCGGTGTGGATTATTTCGACTTCTATCTGCTGCACAACGTCTGCGAGAGCTCGTGGGATTTTTTTACACGAATGAAACGCTCGACGTCGTGGGATATCTGCTCGAGCAGAAAAAGCGGGGGCGGATCCGCCATCTCGGCCTTTCCTCGCACGGGCGGGCCGACACGATCGACCGCTTTTTTGACGAAGTATGAGGGCTGCTTCGAATTTGTGCAGATCCAGCTCAACTACATGGACTGGACCCTGCAGGGCGCGGCGGAGAAATATGCGGTCGTCACGGCGCACGGGCTTCCGGTCATCGTGATGGAGCCGTGCCGCGGCGGCAGGCTTGCCGCGCTGCCGGAGGCGGCCGAGCGGCTTCTGAAGGCGGCGCGCCCGGCAGATTCCACGGCCTCGTGGGCATTCCGCTTTTTGACGTCTCTGCCCAATGTGCAGGTGGTGCTGAGCGGCATGACGACGCTGGAGCAGCTGGAGGAAAACGCCGCGCTGTTCTCGAAGGACGACCCGACGACTGCGCCGGAAAACGAGCTGCTGCAAAAGGTCGTCGGCATCTTAGCCGACACCGTGCCCCTGCACCGCGTGCCGCTACTGCTGCGAGGACTGCCCGCAGGGGCTGGAAATCCCGAAGCTGATCGCGATGTACAACGAGCTGCGCGTGGACGGCATGAATTTACTGCGCTTCAACCTCGGCGGCATGGCGCCGGAGGCGCTTCCAGCGGCCTGCATTGGCTGCGGCGCCTGTGCGCGGGCATGTCCGCAGGGGATCGATATCCCCGGCATAATGCGCGATTTTGCATCCCGCCTCGAAAAAGCGTAAACGAGAAAAACCCCGGATTTCTTTGAAATCCGGGGTTTTGTGCGGTTATAGGGCGAAGTCGTCCGGCACGGCGATCGCCGGGCGGCTGAGCTTTTGCTTTTGTAAAGAGCGGGATCAGCTCTCGCGCGCGGCGGCGGGCTCCGGCCGGTCGAGCATGCCGAGCAGGCAGGCGATTCTGCCGCAGAGCGCCTCGGGGTGAAGCGCTGGCGCAGGGCGCCGGCGTCGAGATCGCGCTCGCGCTTGCTGAGGCGGCGGCCCGTTTCATTCGTGAGCAGCGGCACGTGGCCGTAGCGCGGCGATCGGGCGCCGAGCGCGTCGAACAGACGGAGCTGGCAGGCCGTGGAGGCGAGCAGGTCGCGCCTGCGGACAACCTCCGTCACGCCCATCAGCGCGTCGTCTACGGTGACGGCGAGCTGGTACGCGTGGACGCCGTCGCTGCGGCGCACGAGAAAATCGCCGAACACGGCCTGCACGTCGAGCGCCTGCGGGCCGAGAAAGCGATCGTCGAACCGCACTTCGCCCTCCGGCGCGCAAAACCGCAGGGCCGGCGCGCGCGTTCTGCTTTTTTCGGCGATTTCCGCGGCGGTGAGGCCGAGGCAGGTGCCCGGGTAGCGGAATACGCCGTCGCCGGCGTGCGGGGCGGAGGCGGCATGCAGCGCGCGCGTGCAAAAGCAGGGGTAAACTTTGCCCTGCGCGCGAAGCGTTTGCAGCGCTTCCTCGTATAGTTCGCGGCGCGCTCTGGAAATAGGGGCCGCAGCCGCCCGCGCCGGGCCCCTCGTCCCAGTCGAGGCCGAGCCAGCGCAGGTCATCCATCAGCTGCTCCGCATAGGCCGGCTTGCAGCGGTCGGGGTCTAGGTCCTCGATGCGCAGCAGCATAACGCCGTTCTGACTGCGCACCGAGAGCCATGCGGCGAGCGCGCAGCACAGGTTCCCGAGGTGCATGCGCCCCGACGGGCTCGGCGCGAACCGTCCGCGCACGGTTTGGTTTTCAGCCACGCGCACCACGGGCGGAACGCAGCGTTTTTCAAAAGATTGCATTCGATCCCTCCGTTCATCACGCCCAAGTATAGCAGAAAAGAAGGAAAGCACAAGCATGCAAGTGCGGTATGCTGCGCGCACCGCGGTACACCGCTTTTCTGGCTCAACCGATGCGGACCCCGGTCTTTTAGATGCGGCGGTGCGGACCGCGGTGCACGGATTTGCGGCCTATTGCGCGTTCCTCACAGCGTGATTCGATGATATATAATAATATGTTCATGTGATTGAATAGCAGAAAAACGGCGAAAAAGAAAAGGGACAGGCGGTTTCCGTCTGCCCCTTAAAAATATGGATCAGAGAATGTTGTCGATCGAAGCCTCGCCGATGCTGCCGCCGAAGAAGCCGGGGGGTGAGCGGCGCGGGACGCTCCGGGCAGGAGCTCAGGGGGTGTAGACCTTGTTGTCCTGCATGGAGCGCTCGATTGCGTCGATGATCTCGACGGTGTGGAGCGCGAGGTCGGCGCTGCTGCGGTGCGGACGGCCGCGGCGGATGGCATACGCCATATCGACGACCGCGAGGCCGCGCCAGCTGTTGTAGCAGGGCTCGCGCTTGCCGCTGAGCGTCGGGATGCTCGGGTCGGTATCGCCGAAGCCGTGCGTGAACGGCACGCGGAACACCTCGTTCTTGCCGTTGACGGCGTTGCCGACGCGTGAGGAAAACGTCGTTGCCCCAGCCGCCGAAGTTATTCGGGTCGGGCAGCGTGAGGATGCCCTCGGTGCCGTAGATCTCCATGCGCGGAACCTCGGGAAGAAGCCCTCGGAGCAGAAGGTCAGGCTGCCGAAGCAGCCGTTTTTGAACTCGAGCGCGCCGAGCATCACGGTGTCGCCGCGGCGCTTCCCGCCGATTTCGTGCGCGATCGGCTCCTTGTAACGCGGATGGCGCGGATTCTCGTAGACGCGCTCATCGTACTGCTTCAGTGTAGCCGGAAACACGGTTGACCGCGCCGAGCATGTTGACGAGGACGTTGATGTAGTAGCCGCCCATGTCGTGGGTGATCGTCGTGCCGGCGGAGCCTGCGGAGGGGTCGGCCGGGTCGCTCGCGGCATAGTGCGAATTGTAGCCGCGGTAGCACATGGCGTGCGCGATCAGTGGGCGGCCGATGGCGCCGTCGTCGAGCAGCTTTCTCGCGGTCTGGAACGCCGCGCCCATATAGCAGTCCGGCGCGCAGCCGAGGCGCAGGCCCTTCGCTGCGGCGAGGTCGTAGTTCGCCTTCGCGCCCTCGAGCGTGTCGCCCATCGCCTTTTCGGAGTAGGCGTTCTTGCCGGCCTCGAGGATCTGGCGCGTGACGGCCGTATGGTTCCAAAGCTGGGTTGTATTGATAACGATCTCGATTTCCGGATCGTTCAGAATCTCCTCATTTGTCATCTGGCGGATGCCGAAGAGCTCCGCGCGCGCCTTGCTGCGCTCGGGGATGATATCGGGCAGCCGACGACGTCGATGATGTTGAAACCGCCCTTGACGAGCGTGTTCAGATAGGTGTAGCTGATATTGCCGCAGCCGATGAGGGCGACCTTTACGGGCTTAACTGTGGGCATGATAACTCCTCCTTATTGAATATGCAGGACGTCCCGCATATAGTCGATGCTGATTTTCAGGCTTTCAAAAACAGGGCGCTTCGTCTGGTCCTGCTCGATGTTGTACCACTCGACGCCCGCTTCGCGCGCGCCGCCGCCGTAATGGCCTTCCAGTTCAGGTTGCCCTGACCGATTTCTGCGAACATGCGCGGTACCTCGCCGAGGCCGACCTCCTCCGACGTACAGTCGATCGCGTGGTCCTTGTAGTGGATGACCGGGATGCGCCCCTTGAGCTTTTCAATCCACTCCACCGGGTCGCAGCCCGCGGCGGACGCCCAGAACACGTCGAGCTCGAATGCCATGAGTTCCGGGTCTGTATTCTCGATGAGGATCTGCAGGCCGGTCTTGCCGTCCAGCTCCGGGAAATTGCGGAATTCCTGACTGTGGTTGTGGTACTGGGCGGATGCCGGAGCCGCGGAACGGCTCTGCGAGGCGGTTGAGCTCCTCCGCATAGGCGTAAAGCCCTCCGCGCGCCGCATCATAATGCCGGAATTGCGGGCGCACCGAGCACGGTCACGCCGTACTGTTTCGCGGTTTCGATCGCTTTTTCCGGATTTTTTGATGTCGGTGTAAACGCTGCACGGCTTTAGGCCGTATTCCGCGAGCAGCGCGAGATCCTCCTCTGCGGAGAGGCCTGCGCCGCCGCCGAGGCCACTCTCAACGCCGTCGAAGCCGAGCGCCTGCAAATTTTTGTACGTGTTTTTCACCTGTTCGGCCGTAAACACCTGATGCCTCAGGGTCCACGGCACAACGCCGATTGGCATTTTTTGGTTCCTCCTTGTTCTGACTTTTCAACTGAGGGTGCGCTGCAGCACCTGCCGGTCCCGGCCCTTTGCCGGAGCCGCCAACTCCCGGCGCAGCTCTGCGCCGCCTGCCCTCCTTTTACCGTTTATAGTTGCCTTGATTATAGCTTTCCCGGTTCGTAAAAAGTCAATGTTATTTCCAAATTTCGCATAAAAAACTTTTGGTGAAAAACGAAAATTAGGGGCTTGTGCTGCCCGAGCGCTGTGCTATACTGGGGTGAGCTTTTGGGAAAGGCTTTGAAAAGTAAAAAACAGAACGAAGAGAAAGGATGGATCGTTTATGTTCCAGTCAATCAGCCTCGGCCTCGCGAATGTGGCCGAAACAGATTTTGAAAAGAAGCTGCTGCTCGCGAAGCGCCACGGCTTTTCGGCGGTTGAATCGAGCGCGCAGGAGGTCATGGAGAACGGCACCGAAAACGTGAGGGCGCTGCTCGAAAAAGCACGGCATGCAGATTTCCGGCTCAAACTCCCTGCCGTTCCACCCCGCGCAGGTGGACGACGCGGGCTTTGAGGCCGCGATGGAGGCCCTGCCGGCGCAGGCCGCCGCGCTCAGCGCCGTGGGCTGCATGCGCTGCATCATCTGGATTTTCCCCGGCAGCGATACGCTGACGAAGGAGGAAAACTACGCGCTGCATAAGGCGCGCTCTCTCCCGCGCGGCGGCGGTGCTCGCGCAGTACGGCATCCGGCTCGGCCTCGAGTTCATCGGCCCCTACACCGGCCGCAAAGACAAGAAATACACCTTTATCTACACGGCGGAGGAGATGCTCGGCCTCGCAAAGGACTGCGGCGAGAACGTCGGCCTGCTGTTCGACGCGTACCACTGGTACACTGGCGCAAATAACCGGGATGTTTTCGACCACATCCCCGACGAGCGCTGCATCGTCAGCGTCCACGTGAACGACGCGCCGGACGGGATCGACCGCCTCGAGCTGCCGGATTCCGCGCGCTCTTCCGGGCGAAACCGGCAGGATCGACATTGCCTGTGTGATGGACGGCCTGCAAAAGCTCGGCTATACGGGCCCGGTCGTCGCCGAGCCGTTCAGCCCGAAGCTCGCCGCGCTGCCGACCGATGACGATAAGGTCGCCTGCATCAAAGCCTGCCTCGATAAGATTTGGCCGCAAGGTTGACAGGCCCGCGGAAAGCGGGTAAAATAGAAGCATAAAGGAAATGAACCGCATTTTCGGGATGCGGTTCATTTCTTGGCTTTGCCGGCAGTGGGGAAGCCGCTCAGCTTTTGCGGGATTTTGCCGCGGCGGAGCGCCCCGCAGGCGGCGCGGATAGGGCAGGGAACGGGCGGCATGCTCCGACCAAGAAAGGGAGACGACGATGAACGAAAAGGAAATTTCAGAGATCCGCCGGCGCTTTAGGCCGGATAAGAGCAACATCACGCATGTGCGCGGCTGCTACGTGAACGAGCGGCAGGAGATTGTCGCCGCGTTCGACCAGTCCCCGCGCTGCTGCCGCAGGAGGAGAGCGAGAACCTGCTCGCCGTGCTGCGGCGCACGCTCGCGGGCACGCAGGGGAAGAACCTGATCGACATGCCGTTTTCCACGGCGCAGGTCGTCGACAGCGACGAGCACCGCCTGCTTATGGCGCTGCGCGATTCCGCATTAAACGACGAAGACGCGATCAACGCCTTTTACGAAAAGGTCATCGGCGCGTACCGGCCGGAGGGTACGTACCTGATTTTGCTCGCGTACGATACATACGACGTGCCGTACCGCTCGAAGGACGGCATGCGGCAGGACGACGCCTCCAGCGAGACGTACAGCTATGTGCTGTGCAGTATCTGCCCGGTGAAGGAGACGAAGCCGGTGCTCGGTTACAGTGTGCCGGAGAATGCGTTTCACAACCGCGGCATCGACTGGCTTGTCGCGCGCCGGCGCTCGGCTTTCTGTTCCCGGCTTTCAACGACCGCAGCGCCGATATTTACAGCGCGCTGTACTATGCGCGCGACGCCGCCGACAGCCACGCGGAATTTGTGGACGCGGTTTTCCGCTGCCCGCCGCCGATGCCGGCCGAGGAGCAGAAGGAGACGTTCGGCACGGTGCTGGGCGATGCGCTCGCAGAGGCGTGCAGCTTCGACGTCGTGCAGTCCGTGCACGGCGGCCTTGTGGAGATGATCGAGGAGCACAAGGTCAACAAGGAGGTCGAGCCGCTGCAAATCTCAAAGACCACCGTGCGCTCGATGCTGACCGCCTGCGGCGTGCCCGGCGAAAACGTACAGCGCTTCGAGGAGCAGTACGACGCGCAGTTCGGCGCGGGCACGGCGCTCAGCCCGCGCAACCTTGTTGAGACGCGGCGGTTCGAGGTCACAACGCCGGACGTGACGATCCGCGTCAATCCCGCGTGCAGCGGCCTGATCGAAACGCGCGTGATCGACGGCGCGAAGTATATCCTGATCCGCGCGGACGACGGCGTCGAGGTCAACGGCGTGCCGATCCGCATCGAGGACAGGCGGCTGTATCCGGATGAATCCTGATTCGGCGCAGGGCGGCCGCGGGGGTTCCGCTCCATTTAAAAGACAGACGAAAAAAGACGGGCTGCACCGCTTCTGAGGAAGCGATGCAGCCCGTCCAGCTACGCGGAAACAGCATGCCCCGGCGGGCAGGACAACCGGCCGGGGCCGCAGGACAGACGGAAAGACGAAGCCTTCTCCGCAAATCTCCCAAACCAAAGCAATGGCATTCCCGGTTATTCTGTTTCCATTTCTTACTATAAAACAAAATGTTATATTTGTCAAGATAACATTTTGTTTTGCCTATACTTTTCTAAGAGAGCTTTTTGGAAAGGGGCGGGCAAACAAAATGTATAAGAGAATACGCGACCTGCGGGAGGACCGGGATTTCCTGCAAAAGGATCTCGCCGCCTACCTGAACTGCACGCAGGTCTGTTACTCCCACTATGAGATGGGCAGGCGGGATATTCCCTCCGGTGTTCTGATCCGGCTTGCGGCGTTTTACGGCACGAGCATCGACTATCTGCTCGGCGTTACGGACGACCCGCGGCCCTACCCGCGGCCGCAGCACGCGCACGAGATTATCTGACGGTGTGGACGCGGGCGGGGTCGAAGCGGTCCTGCTGCTTTGCGGGCTTTAACGGGTAGCCGACCGAAAGGATCGCGAAGGGCTCGAGGCTGTCTGCGATGCCGAGCGCGGCGCGCACGGCCTCCATGCGCTCCCGGCCCGGAGCGATGCCGCACCAAACGGCGCCGAGGCCGAGCGATTCCGCCTCGAGCAGAATGTTTTCGCACGCGGCGCTCAGGTCGATCTCCCCGTAATCCGGCGCAATGAGCCCGCTTTTGCGGTAGCAGGCACAATGGCGGCCGCCGCGTTTTGACAAAGCCGGTGTACGGGCTGCACCCCGAAAGCGCTTCGAGCCGCGTTTTTCGGCTGTGACGTAGAACTCCCACGGCTGCTGGTTGCATGCCGAGGCGCCGCCATGCCGGCTCTGAGCAGAAGCTCGAGCTTTTCGGGCTCGACCGGCTGCGCCGTGTAGGCGCGCACGCTGGTTCTTGTGAAAATGACATCCATTGAAATCACCTTTCTTTATGATGTAGAATACAGGGAGACGCCGCGCCAGAGGGCGCGCGCCGGACTGTTTTGAAAAATCCGCGCATCGTGCCGCAGTAAATGCCGATGGATACGCGGTGCGCCTGTGCGGTACGCGCACGGATTTAATTATACTGGAGGATCTGAAAATATGGTTTTTGAAACCGAGCGGCTGTACCTGCGCGAGATGACGCAGGCAGATTATGAAGCCCTGTGCAGAATTATGCAGGATGGAGGCGATGCGCCCCGCCTACGAGCGCGTTTTTACGGACAACGAGGTGCAGGGTGGTTGGACCGGCACATCGCCCGCTACAAGCGGCTGGGCTTCGGCCTGTGGGCGGTCGTCCTGAAGGAGACCGGCGCGATGATCGGCCAGTGCGGGCTGACCCTGCAGCCGTGGGAAAACGAGGAGGTGCTCGAAATCGGGTACCTTTGAGCGGCGGCACTGGCACAAGGGGTACGCGGCAGAGGCCGCGGCAGGCTGCAAAAATACGCGTTCGAGGTACTCGGCGCACACGAGGTCTGCTCCATTGTCCGGGATACGAACACGGCCGCGCAGAACGTGGCCATCCGAAACGGCATGGTTAAAACGGACGAGAGCGTAAAAACTTTAGAGGCATCGACATGCGCTTCTGCCGACACCGCCCGCCGCTGACAGCGGGTATGGCGGGCACGTCCGCGGCGGATGTCCGCGTGATCGCCTGTGTGCACAGGCTCGTTTTTAAGAGGGGAATCGGCGCGGCACTCGCGTTCTTTGACATCTCCGGGCGGGTACGGGCGGGCACGGCCCGCGGTGGGTGTCTGCGCGGCCGCCTGTGTTCAGTTTAGCATATGCCGCATTGCAGTGCGGACGCGGATTTTCAGGCCATGCCGTGCGGGGAAGCGCGGCGCGCGCGGCCGAAAATCCCCGCAAGGAGACGCCCGCGTGAAAGCGGGAAAGGAAAGGGCCGGACGCATCTTTGCGTCCGGCCCCTATTGTTTATTCTTCAACGGCGCTGTATTCCGGTGTGGAAATCTGCGTCATGGCCTCGCCGATATTGAGGATATGGTCGCCGATGCGCTCGAAGTCCGTGAGCAGCTCGGGTAAATGACCGCGGATTCATCCGCGCCCGCGTGCATGCGCTGAATCTGGCTCTGGCGCATGGCGGCAGTCATATCGTCGATTTTTCTGCTCCATCTGCGCGATTTTCTCAAGCCGCGCCGTCGTGATGGATTCGAGCGGGTAGATCAGCTGCATCGCCTCTTGGCTGACGCTCTGCATTTGCCGGATCTCGTTCTTCGTCTCCTCGGAAAACGCGATCTTCTTTTCCTCCATCAGCTTTGTGTATTCGCTGATGTTCATTGCGTGGTCGCCGATACGCTCGAGGTTTCCGGAGATCTTGAAGAACGCGCTGATGCGCGCCGAATCGCGCTCGTTCGTCTCGTAGACGATGACGGAGGAGATGTAGTTCGAGATCTCCTTGTTGAGGAAGTCGATCGTCTCCTCGGTATCCTCTACGGCGGGCAGGCGCTTCGGCGTACCGTCCAGCACGGTGAGGAAGCTGTCGCGCACGTTGCTTTCCACGATCTCCGCCATGCGGTTGAGCTCGCGGCTGATGCCGGTCAGCGCGATGGCCGAGGTGCCGATGCGGTGCGGCTCATGGGTGCTGTCCACCGGCTTGATATAGAGGAGCTGGCGCTGGTTGACGTCGTCCGAAACGCGGTCGGGCAGGATGCGCTCCGCAATCTTGGCGAGGTGCGTGCCGAAGGGCAGGAGCAGCAAGGTCGTCACGATGTTAAAGGTTGTGTGCAGCGCGGCGATCTGGCCGGCAGGCGTTGCGGGCAGCAGCGATTCGATCAGGCCGGTCAGCGGCGTGAGGATGCACAGCGTGGTGAAGATGACCGTGCCGATCACGTTGAAAAGCAGGTGGATGATCGTCGTGCGCTTTGCACTGCGGCTCGTGCCGATAGCGGCGAGCACCGCCGTGATGCAGGTGCCGATGTTCTGTCCGAAGAGGATGAAGGCCGCGCTGTGCAGGCCGATCAGCCCGCTGGCCGCGAGCGTCTGCAAAATGCCGACCGAGGCCGAGGAGGACTGGATGATCGCCGTAAAGACCATGCCGACGAGAATGCCGAGCAGCGGGTTCGACATCTTGGTCATCAGGTCAATAAAGACCTGCGATTCGCGCAGCGGCATCATCGCGTCGCTCATCATGCCCATGCCGAGGAACAGGACGCCGAGGCCGGCGATGATCTGCCCCCAGTGGTGCAGAATCGGCTTTTTGAGGAACACGACGAACGCCACGCCGACAAAGGCGAGCAGCGGCGCCATTGCGCCCACGTCGAGCGCGATCAGAAGGCCGGTCACCGTGGTGCCGATGTTGGCGCCCATGATGATCCAAACGGCCTGCCTGAGCGTCATCATGCCGGGGTTTACGAAGCCGACGACCATAACGGTCGTCGCCGAGGAGGACTGGATTACCGCCGTGATGCCCGCGCCGACGAGGACGCCGAGGATGCGGTTCGAGGTAAGCCTCTCGAGGATGCGCTTCATGCGGTTGCCCGCAGCAGCTTTTCAAGGCCGGCGCTCATCATCTGCATGCCGTAGAGGAAGAGCGCGAGGCCGCCGAGCAGTCCGAGTACGTCTGAAATTTGCATTTCCATCACCATTTCCTTGTTTTCTGAGCCGTTTTGCAAAACAGCACTTCGCTTTTGGGGAGCGCGCGGCGCAGGCTCACGGGGCCGCGTGCGCTTTTTTCCGTTCTGCGGGCGCAAAAACGGCCCGGCCCGATCTCGTCGAGTGAGATCGGGCTGTGCCGCTTTATTCCGTTGCGTGCGCGGAGGTTGCCGCAGAAACGCCCATTATTCTGTCTTCCTTTACAAAGCTCGCTTGTTTTGCCTTTGTTTTACTTCCTTTTTACTTTGATTATAGGAAAAGCGCGCGGCAGTGTCAATGTGTTTTCAAAACTTTACATAGATTTAACATTGCAGGAACCTCCCTTTTCGTGGTACACTAAGCACAGGAAACGGAATTCAAAACGGAAGGAGAGGCTTCGTGTGAAAAATACTTTTTCACACACGATTTGTGTCTTTGCCGCGGCGAGCAAAGCGGCAATCGGCTTCGCCGACCGGCACAAAAAATAAGGAATGGTGATTTCTATGCTTTTTATTCAATACCCGAAGTGCTCCACCTGCAAAAGCGCGCGCTTGGCTCGCCGAGCATGGCGTGCCGTTTGAGGACCGCCATATCGTCGAGCAGAACCCGACCGCCGAGGAGCTCGCCGACTGGCACGGGCGGAGCGGCCTGCCGCTCAAGCTTTTTCAACACGAGCGGCCTGCTCTACAAATCGATGAACCTGAAGGACCGCCTGCCGGACATGCCCGAGGCGGAGCAGCTCCGCCTGCTCGCGGCGGACGGCATGCTCGTCAAGCGCCCGATCGTTGTGGACGGCGAGACCGTGCTCGTCGGCTTTAAGCCGGCCGAGTGGGAGGCGGCGCTGCTGAAATAAGGCGCGGAACGCCCCTTTTCGGGGACCTGCTGCGCTTTGCGGCGATCGGCCGCAGGAAAAAGAACGCCCGGCGCCTCCGGTTTTGGAAAGCGCCGGGCAATTTGTCGTTTTACCGCCGAACCGCAGCTTTCAATTACAGGCCGAGCACGTCGCGGATATAGATGCGGGAGACCTCGGCCGAGTGGAAGTTGCAGACCTCCGGGCGGTCGAGCTCGACGCAGAGCACGCCGTCGTAGCCGACCTCCTCGAGCGCCGCCTTGACGGCCGGGAAATCGACCGTGCCGTGGCCGAGCGCGCGGAACGTGCCCATCTTGGCGGGCCGACGGCGCTTTTCAGCGCGTAGGTGTCCACATCCTTGAGGTGCATGAAGGCGAGGCGGCCGCCGTACTGGCGGATCAGCGCCGCGGGGTCCATGCCGGCGAGCGTCGTGTGCGCGGTGTCAATGCACAGGGAGACGGCCTCCGGGTTTGTGTGCGCCGCAAAGTAATCGATGTCGCTCTGCGAGAACACGCAGGTGCCGTAGTGCGGGTGGAAGCATACGGTCACGCCGCGCTTTTTGGCGTAGGCGCCGAGCTCGTTGACGATCGCGCACATCTTGTCGATCATCTCCGGGTTTGTCGGGCGCTCGCTCGGGCCGTCGTCGCCGAAGCCGCCGTTCTGGCAATTGTACCACTTGCCGCCGACCGCCGCGAGGGAAATCGACCTGCTCCTTCGCGATGCGCAGCGACTCCTCCACGTCGAAGGTGAAGTGGCCGTAGAGGTTGACGAGCTCACGCCGCAGTCCTTTTGCAGCTGCACGAGCTCTTCGGGGTTATCCTTGTAGAAATCGCGGATGAACGCGAAGTTTTCCACATAGTCGTAACCGAGGAATTTGCACTCCTTGAACGACTGCGCGAGCTGCTCTTTGGCGGCTTCGGGCTCGTGGCTCTTGATCCAGGTCCATCCGGTGTAGCATACTTTCATCATGGTGATTCTTCCTTTCTTCAATCCGTTTGGGTTTGTTCTGTAGATTTGCGCTGTTTATCGCTCTGGCGCGGTGTTCAGCTGTCGAGCACGCCGTGGAGCGGGTTGTTCTGCATCGGGGGCCGAGCGCTCGTAGCGGGTTTTGAGCGGCACGAGCGCGCCGGTTTCCGAGGATTTTGTGAAGCTCGTCAGAATCTCGAGCACGTGGTGCTGCTGGCGGTAGTTCGCGCGGAAACCGCGGCCGGTGCGCAGTGCCTTGCACATGTCGGCGAGGCCGAGCGCTCGGGAATTCTCGGCGTAGTCGTACATCAGCGGGATCTCCTTATAACCCTCGTAGATGTTCGGCACGGTCTTGCGCTGAAGCGCCGGGTCGGTCTTTGGGGCCGCGGCCTGGTCCTCCGGCGCAGCAGCAGCTTTCGGGCCGCCGAAGGTGTCGGGTCGGGCACGGCGATCGTGCCGCGCGTGCCGTACACCTCAAAGCGCGCCTGCGCCTGCGGGCTGTAGAACACGTCGAAGGTCGTCAGGATCTGCGCGACGGCGCCGCTGGAAAACAGGATGTTGCCGCACAGGTGGGTGTCCACGTCTACATCGATCGTCTCGCCGGCGTGCGGGCTGGAGGTGATGATGCGCTCGGTGAAGGATTTCTTTGTCATGCCCATGACGGCTTTCGCCTCGCCGAGGAGCTGCACGAGCGCCGTCACGTAGTACGGCCCATGTCCATCATCGGGCCGCCGCGCTTGTAGTAAAATTCCGGGTCCGGTGCCACGTCTCGTGGCCGTGGCAGACCATCGCGCAGTTCGCGCCGATTACGTCGCCGATCATGCCGCTGTCGATGATGCGCCGCGCGGTCTGGATGCCGGCGCCGAGGAACGTGTCCGGCGCGCCGCCGAGCAGCAGGCCCTTTTCTTCGGCGAGCGAGACGAGCGCGTCCGCCTCCTCCATATCGACGGCGAGCGGCTTCTCGGAATAGACGTGCTTGCCGTGGAGCAGCGCCTGCTTCGTCACCCTCAAAGTGCTCGTAGGGCCGCGTCAGGTTCAGAACGACCTCGACCTGGGGTCGCTGGAACGCCTCGTACATATCCTTGTAGATCTTGGGGATCACGGCGTTCGCGCCGTTTTCCACCATCTCGCGTACCTTCCGCACGCCGGTTTCGGCGCGCTCGGGGATCAGGTCGCACACGCCGGTGAGTTCGACCTCCCGGAAGGTCTCCGTCAATTCTGCAAATAGATGCCGCTGATCGCGCCGACGCCGATCATGGCAACTCGAACGGGCTTCGTCATTTCAACACTTTCCTTTCCTCCGCTGGATTTACTTGCATTATAGCATTGCCTGTGGTAAAATACATGCCAAAAGACAGCTTTTTTGTGACATATGTTGCGATAAAACAAAAGAGGGGAAAGGGGGCGCGCGGATGAACGCGTTTTTCGAGACGAGGGACGATGCGCTGACGAGCGTCGTGGCCGAGGGGCTCAGCTTTCCGCTGCACCTGCACCCGCAGCTCGAGCTGTTTTTCGTCCTGTCCGGCGAGACGAGCGTCACGGTGCGGCGCGAAACGCGGGCGCTCGGACCGGGCAGCCTTGCCGTGATTTTTCCGAACCAGATCCACAGCTACACGGCGCTTTCCAAGGAGAGCCGCGCCGCGCTCGTCGTCTGCGACCTCCCTGACGGGCGGCTTTTTCCGACACGCTGCTGCTCTGGCACCCGGCAGACCCGTTTCTGCCGCCCGAGGCGCTCCACCCGGAACGTGGCGTTCGCCGTCGGCGAGCTGACGTCGGAGAAGCGCGGCGGCGGGGACCGGGCGGTCTGCTCCGCGCTGATGCAGCTCGTGCTGGCCCGCGCGCTGCCGCAGCTCTCGCTGCACCGCAACCGCGCCGCGGATTACAGCGAGCTGACGTACCAGATCGCGCAGCAGTACGTTTCCGCGCATTTCGCGAGCCGCTCACGCTCGAGGCGCTGGCCCGCGCGCTCGGCGTGAGCCGGTTCCACCTTTTCGCACGTGTTTTCGGAAAAAAGATCGGGCAGGGGCTTTTCGGCCTACCTCGCGAGCATCCGTCGACTGCGCGTGCGCGCTGCTGGCCGGCACAAACCGCTCTGTGACAGAGATTGCGGCGGAATCCGGCTTTGAGAGCCAGCGCTCATTTTTCCGGGCGTTCGGCGCGCTGCGGCATGACGCCGCTCGCCTACCGCCGCCGCGCCCAAGGCACGCAGGCGCAGAATAGCGGAACAGCCCGCCGGTCATGTCGTCGGTGGGCTGTTCCGTACAGTCGGTGCGCCTCTGCCGGTTTGCGCAGGGGCGGCGTTTTGGTCAGCCGAGGCGCGAAAAGCGCGGCGGCCTCGCGGACGGCCGCTTCAGGAGTGAGCGCGTGAAAGTGCGTGCGGCCCGGCTCGAAGGGCTCGATCATGCACAGCGCGCCGCAGTCTTTGGTGTTCAGCCGGCGGAATACCGCGCGCGAATCCATCACGCCGGTCTCCATCGGCAGGCGGCGCTTCGAGGTCGCGCTGCCGGTCAGCGGGGACGCCGGGCACACCGTCGTGACGTGCAGCAGCACGAGGCGGTCGGCGTGCTGCTCCATGTAGAGCAGTGTCGCGGTCGCCGTTTGTCGAGCAGTACCAGTGGAAAGTGTCGAACACAACGCCCGCATAACCGCCTGCGGCGTCTGCGATCGCGAGCACGCCGTCGAGCGTGTGAACAAACGGGTGCGCCTGCATGGACAAAAAGCTCGTGCGGGCCGAGAAATTCCAGCCCTGTAGCGGATGCCGTGCGCCTCCAGAATATTTGTGACGGCGCGCACGCGGCGCACGTGCCAATCGAAATTTCGTCGTAGGCGCGCGGGCCGGAGGACCACGTGGTTGTAGGCGTGGCGGAGGCCGAGCTTTTTCCGCAGCCGCCGCGTGCAGGGCGAGCGTTTTCAGAGCCGCGTCCGAACGCACCGCCGTCCAGCTCCCAGCTGTAAAAATCGGCGGGCATGGGCATCAGGCCGAAGGCAACGCCGTTTTCCCGGAAAATGGCGGCGGCTTCCTGCGCGGCGCGCGGGTCCTCAAGCAGAGCGCGCGTCGCGCTGACCGCCGCAATGCCGTGCCGCCTGCACAGCGGCGCGAGCACGCGGGTCGTGGGGGATGTTCAGCATGGAAGCATCGAGCGTTTTTGTAAGCATACAATTCCTTCCTTTCCGAACGGGCATGCCGCCCGTCCCGTTCCCAAAAGATTCCTGTTTTGAGTATAACAGGCGCGGCCCGCGCTGTCTACCGCGATTTGCGGGGGAAAACTATCGGCTGGGCACAAATTTCTATGAAGAGGTGTTCGTCCCGAAGCCGGAAAGCCTGAACGTGCGCGCACGGGGAGCAGGAAATAGGCGGGGGAAAGTATCCTGTTTTGGGATAGCATACCATCAGGCGCGGTAAGCCGCGGTAAATTTCGCAAAAATCCGCAATAATATCAAAAGATTACTATAGAAAATCACGCCGGTTTGCGGTATGATTTAGGTAAAACGGCACAGGCCGGGGATTGTATGAAAGGCTTTTATAACGGAAAGGAAGTTTTGTATGGCGATTCTGCGCGAAATGGACGGCCGCCTCGTGGTGACCGACAACAATGAAAAGCTGTGGATCGAGCCGTGGGGCGAAAATGCCCTGCGCGTCCGCTCGACGAAGATGCCCCAGATGCCGCCCGAAAACTGGGCGCTTGAGGCGCCGCACAGCGCCTCGGCCGAGATCGTGGTCGGCGAAAAGGAAGCGGCGGTCACAAACGGCAAAATCACAGCGAAGGTCACAAAGGCGGGCAAGCTCACGTTCTATAATCAGAACGGCAAAGCTGCTTTTGGAGGAATTCGTCCGCAACCGCCGGGACGTGACCTCCCGAAGTGCAGCGCGCTCGACGTGGACGCCCGCGAGCACAGGCCGATTCTCGGCGGCGATTTCTCGGCGACCGTGCGGTTTGAATCCGATCCGAAGGAAATGCTGTTCGGCATGGGCCAGTACCAGCAGCCGCTTATGAACCTCAAGGGCTGCGAGCTGGAGCTTGCGCACCGCAATTCGCAGGCGAGCGTGCCGTTTGTGCTCTCCTCGCTCGGCTACGGCTTCCTCTGGAACAACCCGGGCGTCGGCTCCGTCACCTTCGGCACGAACGTGACCTCGTGGCGCGCTGTTTCCACAAAGGTCATCGACTATTGGATTACCGCGGGCGATACTCCGGCGGAAATCGAGGAGTCCTACGCCGCCGTGACCGGCACCGTGCCGATGATGCCGGATTGGGCGATGGGCTTCTGGCAGTGCAAGCTGCGCTACCAGACGCAGGAGGAGCTTTTGGAGGTGGCGCGCGAGTATAAGCGCCGCGGCCTGCCGATCTCCGTCATCGTCGTCGATTTCTTCCACTGGCCGCTCGAGGGCGAATGGCGCTTCGACCCGCAGTATTGGCCCGATCCGGACGCGATGATCCGCGAGCTGAAGGAAATGGGCATCGAGCTGATGGTCTCGATCTGGCCGACTGTCGACCACAAGTGCGCGAATTTCCACGAGATGCGCGAACGCGGCCTGCTCATCAACGTGGAGCGCGGCTTCCCGGTGGGGCTGCACTGCGTGGACGACACGATTCACTACGACGCGACGAACCCCGAGGCGCGCGAATTCGTCTGGAATGAAGTGAAGAAGAATTACTACGACAAGGGCGTGCGCGTGTTCTGGCTGGATGAGGCCGAGCCGGAGTACTCTACTACGATTTCGACAACTACCGCTACCACCTCGGGCCGAACGTGCAGATCGGCAATATCTACCCGAAGTGCTATGCCCAGACCTTCTTTGAAGGCATGGAGAAGGCGGGGCAGAAGAATATTTTGAACCTCCTGCGCTGCGCGTGGGCCGGCTCGCAGAAGTACGGCGCGCTCGTCTGGTCGGGCGACATCCATTCGAGCTTCGAGAGCTTCCGCAACCAGTTCGCCGCGGGCCTGCATATGGGCATCGCGGGCATCCCGTGGTGGACGACCGACATCGGCGGCTTCCACGGCGGCAACCCGAGCGACGAAGCGTTCCGCGAGGTGTTCGCGCGCTGGTTCCAGTACGGTACGTTCTGCCCGGTCATGCGCCTGCACGGCGACCGTGAGCCGCATACGCCGCCGATGAGCACCGTGGGCGGCGGACGCATGGCCTCCGGCGGCCCGAACGAGGTCTGGTCCTACGGCGAAACACTCTACGAGATGTGCAGAAAGTACATGTTCCTGCGCGAGCGCCTGCGCCCGTACATCACCGGCCTGATGCAGGACGCCCACGAAAAAGGGCACGCCGGTCATCCGCCCGATGTTCTACGACTTCCCGGAGGACAAAACTGCTGGACGCTCGACGGCCAGTACATGTTCGGCGGCAGCCTGCTCGTCGCGCCGGTCATGGAGGCCGGGCAGCGCACGAAGAACCGTCTATCTGCCCGCGGGCACGTGGTACAACGCGTGGACCGGCGAGGCGGTCGAGGGCGGCCGGACGGTTGAGGCCGACGCGCCGCTGACCGTGATCCCGGTCTACGAGAGACGCCGGCCTGCTTCGGGGCCTTCAAGGGCTGACGCGCGGTGGAGGGCTTTGAGATCCGCCCGCCCGCCCGCAGGACGCTGAGGCGATTGCCCGCCTCAGCCGAGAAGCGCTCGGCTACGACTGCACGGCGGCGCTCGTGCTGCAAAAGCTCCGGGCGGCGCAAAACCCGCGCGAGCGCGTGTTCATCGCCGAAAGCGGCGGCGCAGTTGCGGGATACATCCACGCCGCTGACTACGACGTGCTGTATTGCGACACGATGAAAAACGTGCTCGGCCTCGCCGTTTCGGCGGACTGCCGCCGGCGGGGGATCGGTACGGCGCTGCTCGGCGCCGTCGAAAATTGGGCGCGGGAGACAGGCGTGCGTTTTATCCGGCTGAATTCCGGCATGACGCGCGCCGGCGCGCACGATTTCTACCGGCAAAACGGTTATACAGAAGAAAAAGCCCAGCTTCGCTTTATCAAGCCGCTCGGGTGACGGGGAGGCCTGCCGGGGATTCCGGCGGGCCTCCTTTTTCCGTGCGGGCGGCAAAAACCGCGCAGAAAGCGTGAACTGCCAAAAATACAGCGGAAAACACATAAAATTTTGCATTTTGTTGATTTTTGTGCGGAAATACGGTAAAATGATCTCCCTAATTTCGGGAAAATACGATGGATTCAGCAAGGGAGGGGAAACCGTGATCGAATTTCAGAATGTGACAAAAAGACCTACCGCGTGATGAAGCGGCAGGCGGGCTTCGGCAGCGCCGTCAAGGCGCTGTTCTCCCGGGAGCACGAGACGATTCAGGCGCTTTGCGATGTGAGCTTCACGGTCGGGGACGGCGAGATCGTCGGCTACATCGGCCCAAACGGCGCGGGAAAGAGCACGACGGTTAAGATCATGTGCGGCATCCTGACGCCGGACAGCGGGCGCTGCCCGTCAACGGGCGCGTCCGTGGCGGGAGCGCACCGCCCACACGCGGGAAATCGGCGTCGTGTTCGGCCAGCGCAGCCAGCTTTGGTGGGATGTGCCGGTCATCGACAGTTTTGAGCTGCTGCGCGACATGTACCGGGTGGAGCCGGCGCGGTACAAAAGAAATCTCGACGCGCTCGCGGCGCTGCTCGGCTCGGCGAGCTGCTGAAAGCCGGCGGCGGACGCTGAGCCTTGGCCAGCGGATGCGGTGCGAGATCGCGGCCTCGCTGCTGCACGACCCGAAAACCATATTCCTCGACGAGCCGACGATCGGGCTGGATGCCGCGTCAAAGCTCGAGGTGCGCCGGTTCATCCGCGAGCAGAACCGGGAGCGCGGCACGACCGTTGTGCTGACGACGCACGACATGTAGGATATTGAAGCGCTCGCCTCCCGCGTGCTTTTGATCGGCAAAGGGCAGCTTCTGCTGGACGGCAGCCTCGACACGCTGCGGCGGCGCGTCTCCGGGAAGAAGAAAATCGTCGTCCGCTTCGGCGGGCGGCGCCCGCGCTGTGCCCCGGCCTCACACTGACGGCCTGCCGCGCGGGCGAGCTGGAGCTTTCGCTTGACCCCGCGGTGCTCACGGCTTCCGACGCCGTCGCGCACCTGCCGCCGGCGCCGCGCTGACCGACGTCACGGTCTCCGAGATCACGGCGGAGGAGATGGTCGCGGCGCTTTACAGGAGTACCGCATATGAAAACGTATCTTTCTATTTTCCGTATCCGGCTGATCAACGGCCTGCAGTACCGCGCCGTCGCGCTCGGCGCGATCTTCGCGCGCTTTTTTCTGGGCGTTTTTCGAGATCCTCGCCTTTTCGGCGGTGTATGCGGCGGCGACGCGGATTTTTCGATGACCTTTCCGCAGACGGCGGCGTATATGTGGATGCAGCAGGCGCTTTATACGGTGTTTTCGGTTGTGTGCGGCGACGAGGATATTTACGATTCGATCCGCTCCGGCGGCATTGCGTACGAACTGGTGCGCCCGGCGGACCTCTACACGCGCTGGCTGTTTTCGGCGGCGGGCAACCGCGTGGCGCCGCTGTGCACGGGCTTTCTGCCGATGCTGCTCATCGCGCTTTTGCTGCCCGAGCCATACTACGCCTGCTTCTGCCCGGCAGTGCCGCGCAGCTTCTTCTGTTCCTCATATCGGCCGTGCTGGGGCTTTTCGTGACGGTGTCGATCTCCACGCTGATGCACATCTCCATGTTTTTCACGCTTTCGCACCGCGGACGCGCGTCATTTTCACGGCGGTGACGAGTTTGCTTTCCGGCGGCCTGATCCTCTGGCATTTTTTTCCGGACGCCGTGCGCGGCGTCGTGCAGTGGCTGCCGTTTGCGGCGATGCGCGACATCCCGTTGCGTATCTACTGCGGCACGCTTTCCGGCGCGGCGCTGTGGGCGGGGCTTCGCGCAGGTGTTCTGGCTTGCGGCGCTCGTCGCGCTGGGCAAGCTGTGCATGTGCGTGTCGCTGAAGCGCGTCGTTGTGCAGGGAGGGTAAGCGATGAAGCTCTATTGGAATCTTTTTCTGATGAATCTCAAAAGCCAGATGCAGTACCGCATGTCGTTTTTCGACGGTGCTCGGGCAGTTTCTGACGGCCTTCGCGTCCTTTTTTCAGCCTTTGCGTTCATTTTTGAGCGGATCGACGCGGTCGACGGTTTCACCTACGGGCAGGTGTTCCTCTGCTTTGCGGTCGTCGTCTCGGCGTTTTCGGTCGGCGAGCTGTTCGGCGGCGGGGGTCGCCGCGTTTTCGCGCATTTTGGCGACGGCTCGTTCGACCGCGCGCTCGTGCGCCCGCGGCCGGTGCTCTTGCAGATACTGTGCCGAATTTTGATTTTACGCGGCTCGGCCTGCTGGTGCAGGCGGCCGTCGTGCTGTGCTGGGCGGTGCCGGCGAGCGGCGTCGCGTGGACAGCCGAAGGCGCTCGCGCTCGTGCTGATGATCGTTTGCGGCGCCGTCGTGTTTTTCGCAATGTTTCTTTTGAAGGCGGCGTGCACGTTCTTCACGACCGAAAGCGTCCAGTTTCTCGATATTTTCACGTACGGCGCGCGGGTTCGGCCGCTACCCGTTTTCGGTCTACGGAAAACAGGTGCTGTGGGTTCTGACCTTCGTCGTGCCGCTTGCCTTGTTCCAGTATTACCCGCTTTTGTATCTCGTGGGCCGCTCGTCCGCCGCGGGGCTGATGCTGCTGCCGCTCGCGGCCGCGCTGGTGCTCGTCCCGTGCCTGCTGCTCTTTCGCTTCGGCGTGAAAAGGTACAAGTCAACGGGGTCGTAAAAACAGCCCGGGCTGTTTTTATGGCGTGTGTGCGCTTCAGCGCGCGGTGTAATACTGCGCCTGCGCGTTCCACAGTGCGGCGTACTTGCCGCCGGCGTCGCGCACGAGCGTTTCGTGCGTGCCGCGCTGAAATGATGCTGCCGCGGTCGAACACGGCGATGCTGTCGCAGAAGCGGCAGGAGGAGAGCCGGTGGCTGATGTAGACGGCCGTTTTGTCGCCGACGATCTCGTTGAATTTCTCGTAGACCTCCATCTCGGCGATCGGGTCGAGCGCGGCGGTCGGCTCGTCGAGCACGACGAACGGCGCGTCCTTGTAGAGCGCTCTTGCGAGGGCGATTTTCTGCGCCCTCGCCGCCCGAGATCTGCACGCCGTTTTCGTCGAAATCCTTGTAGAGCTTCGTTTCGAGGCCGTCCGGAAGCTGCGAAAGGCGGTCTCGAAGCCGGCCTTTGCAGGCAGGCCTTGGCGCGCTCGGGGCTGTACTGCACGGCGGTGGCCACGTTCTGGCCGAGCGAGAAGGAGCTGGAAATCCTGAAAACGACCGAGAACAGCGCGATGTACTCGTCGTAGTCGTACTTGCGGATGTCGATGCCGTTGAGCAGAATCGTGCCCTCCGTCGGGTCGTAGAGGCGGCACAGCAGCTTGATGAACGTCGTTTTGCCCGAGCCGTTTTCGCCGACGACCGCGAGCCGCTCACCGATGCGGAATTTCATCGAAACATGGCGCAGGGCGTAGTCCTCAGCGCCGGGGTAGCGGAACGACACGTCGCAAAATTCGATCTCGTAGTTCCGGTCGCTGCGCTTTTCGGTCGTCAGGCTGCCCTGATACATCTCGTTGGGCGTGTCGAGAAATTTGAAGGTCTGGCGCAGGGAAAACCGCGTTTGCGCGGAGCTCGCCCCATGTGGAGACGAGCGTGCCGACGCTTTCGGAAAGCGCGGTGATCGCGCCGACATACTGCGCGACGCTGCCCACCGCGAACGCGCCGGCCCACGCCTTGAGGCAGACGAACGCATAGGCGAGGCCGGTGAAACCGCTGAAACGGCCGCCGCGGCGCCGGCCCACAGGCCCATCGGGCCGCGCGCGCATTTGGCAAAGGTGCCCTGCGTGCAGAATTCATTGACGGTGTTTGCGTAGTGCAGAAGCAGGCGGTCCTGCCGGTAGATGCGCGCGTCGGGCGCACGGCAGCGGTCCCGCATGGCGGTGATGTTGAAGATAAAGAAACGGTTGGTTTCCTTGGCGCTGCCTGTGCTTCGGGCGACCCACATGGCGCTCTTTGGTTCGAAAAAAACGGGGAGAGGAAGCTGACGCCGAGCAGAAGCAGCAGCGCCAGCGCGGTGATGAGCGGATTGTTGAGCGCGGCGAACGCGCCGGCCGATGCGGGCACCGGCTCGGTGAAGAGCGTCACGGAAAGTGCGGCGGCGCCCAGAATGCCGAAAACAGGCTGGATCAGCTTTTCGAGATACCAGATCGGGGAGTATCAGGCCGTGACCGAACCAGTTCGTGTTCTGCCAGATCTGAGAGAGGAGCGTGTGCGTCTGCGGCGCGTCGGCCGCCTGAAAATCCATCGAAAGCATCTTATCGATTTGGATAAATAGGTTGCTGTGATAGACGGTGTGCTCATGAATCTCCTTCCAGCGCCGCAGCAGCGCGGTTACGGCGGCAAGCGCGGCGGTCACGGCGATCGTCAGCATCACGAGCTCTGTCAGGCGCTCAGGGCTGCGCGCGCCGGCAAGCTCGTTTAAGATCTGCGCCGAGAAGTAGATCGGCACATACGGTGCGAGCGCAGAAAAGGCGCTGTACAGTGCGGTGGAGAGCAGCAGCTTCGGCGCATACCGGTGCCAAATCTTATAGGCGCGGCATGTGGCGTGCAACGCTTTTCCCGGAAGCCTGCGGCGGCTTCATCCTTCTTCGTTTTCATTGAAACAAACCTCCCCTTCCCGGTAATAGCGGCTCTGCACTTCGAACAGCTCGGCGTAGCGGCCGCCCTGCGCGAGCAGGGATTCGTACGTGCCCGCCTCCGCGATCCGCCCGTTTTCGAGGAACAGGATGCGGTCGCAGAACCGCGTGGAGGCGAGGCGGTGCGAGATGTAGAAGGCGGTGCGCCCGGCGGTCGTCGCGCTGTAGTGCAGGTAGAGCTCGTGCTCGGCGATCGGGTCGAGCATGGCGGTCGGCTCGTCGAGCACGATGACCGGCGCGTCCTTTGTAGAGCGCGCGGGCCAGCATCAGGCGCTGCATCTCGCCGCCCGAAAGCTGGATGCCGTCCCGTAGAGCGTGCGGCCGATGTGCGTTTCGCCGCCGTGCGGCAGCGCGCGGCAGCGCTCCAGCAGGCCGGCCCTTTCCAGCGCGCGCTCCATGCCGGCGCGGTCTGTGCTGCCCGGCGTCTGCGTCACATTGTCCGAAAGCGTGGTTTCGTAGATCGAAAAATCCTGAAACACGGCGGAAAAATGGCGGTAATAGTCGCGGCGGTTGTATTTTCGGATGTCCTCGCCGTTCAGCAGCACGGCGCCCTCGGTCGGGTCATAAAAGCCGCAGATCAGCTTGATCAGCGTCGTCTTGCCGGCGCCGTTCAGGCCGACGACCGCGAGCTTTTCGCCGGGCGTTACCTTGAGGCTGACGTTTTTGCAGCGTGTCCTTTTCCGCGCCGGGGTAGCGGAACGAGACGTTTTGCAGCTCGATCGTGTACGGCTTTTTTCGGGGGTCGGGCTCGAGCGGCTCGCCGTCCTCAAAGCGGAACGGCTCCGGCGCCTCCAAATAGGCGCGGATGCTGTTGATTTCAGACTGAAGCGGTGCAGCTCGGCAAAACCCGAGAGAATGCCGGATATCCAAGTCGATGAAGCCGCCGACCGCCGTGAAGTACAGCAGAAATTCAGAGGCGGAGAGGCCGTTTTTGCAGCGTCAAAAACAGCAGGTAGGCGTAGGAAGCGCCGCTGCGCAGAAAGGTCAGCGCGACGTCCGCGAGGTCGCTCAGAAAGTAAACGCGCTGCTGGCGGAACAAAAGTGCCGGAACATGCGCATCGCGGCGGTGTAAACGTCGCGCAGCCAGCGCCCCATGCCGAAGATGCGGATATCCTTGAGCATCGCGTGGCCGCTGGCTTTGGAATCGACATAATCCATGTGCTGGGAAAGCTGGCCTCCTCCTCGCGCCGGTTGAAGCTCCATTTTGCGGCGCGCGTCGATGCGAGGTAGCTGAGTGCCGCGGTCGCAAGGACGATCAGAATCAGCACGGGGTCGAGCGAGAGGAACAGGATCAAATAGATCAGGAAGCCGGCGGAATTCTGAAGAAGCTCCGTCAGCGTCCGCCAGATGGCTTCGCTGGAAGAAAAGTTGCTGTTTGTGGCCATATGGCTTTTCTCGCGTTCCTTGAGCAGCGCCTGATCGTCGAGGTTCGGGTACGAGGTCGTGAGCGTTTTGAAGCTGATCTGCATGCAGAGGTACAGGCGCAGCGAGATGCGGCCGAAGCCGGTGTTTTCGTTTGTATACGCCTGCAGGCCGCGCAGCAGAAGAAGCCCGGCGGTGAACGCGGCGATCGTGCCGAGCAGCACGGGCAGCGGCGCCGCGGCTTCCACCTGCCCGAGCACGGCCGGCGCGAGGAAAAAGCTCGGTCACGCTGATCGCGACGTGCAGCGCGGCGAGCAGCAGGCAGAGCCACAGTACGCTCTTTCCTCCCGCCACGCGAGCGCGATCATGTACCCGGCGTTCTGCGCCATGTTGTATCGGGGCCGCGTCTTTTTTGTCTCTTTCACGGTGATTTCTCCTTTTCTGGGGTTCTGCCTCCAGCATACAGCAAAAAACGCCCCCGGCGCATTCCGGGGACGAATCGTTACGTTTTGGGGACGAACTGCGCGTCGGCCTGCGGTAGCAGGATCTCGGTCGTGAACGCGCCGGCCTCGCTCGCCCGGCGGATGTAGCCGCCGAGGCGCTCCACCACGCTGTCGATGCGGAAGAGCCCGAAGCCGTGCCCGCGCCCTTCGTCGTGCGGAAGCGGCCGTTTTCCTTTTTCTGTTTCCCGCCCGCCGCGAGATTCGTAAAAAGAAATATAGAGCTGCGTGCCCTTTGTGTCCATGTAGACGCGGATCATCCGCTCCGCCTCCGGCAGGCGGAGGCTCGCCTCGATCGCGTTGTCAAAAGATTGCCGAGGATGACGCACAGGTCGAGGTCGGAGACGGCAAGCGCGACGGGGATATTGCGCGTCGGCCCGCACCGGGATGCCCTTCGATTTCGCAAGCGAGATCTTGCTGTTCAAAATCGCGTCCGCCATGCGGTTGCCGGTCTTGACGACGGTGTCCACGCGCGTGAGGTCGGTTTCGAGCTTGTCGAGATAGGCGCTGACCGCGCCGAGGTCGCCGCTGTGCGCGTATGTCTTTAAGAGCTGGATGTGGTTGCGGTAGTCGTGCCGCCAGCCGCGCATTTCGCGGTACATGTTTTCCACCTCGCGGTAGTGCGTTTCGAGCAGCTCGTGCTGGTAGGCGGCGATGCGCCGGTCCAGCCGTCTGGAAAAAGCCATGGCTGCGCCTCCTTTACATTTTCTGGATGATCGCGCGGTTCAGCGGCTCGTACATGCCGCGCGGCGGCGGATGCGCACCCGTTCACGAGCAGCACCTCGTTTTTCGTCACGCTGCGCACGCGGCTGAGATTCAGGATGTACGAGCGCCCGGCGCGGAAAAAGCGGTCGTCGAGCGCGCTCTCCATCGCGCCAAGCGTTTTTTTGACCGTGTATTCCTTGTCGGCATGCACGGTCACGTAATCTGCCGCACCTCGAGGTAGTCGATCGCGTACAGCGGCACGCGCACGGTTTCGCCCGGCAGCTCGAGCAGCAAGACGCGCTCGGCGCTTTTTCAGCCGCTGCGCCGCGCGGTCGAGCACGGCGCAGAGCTTTTTCGCGGCTGACGGGCTTCACGAGGTAGTGCAGCGCCGAAACGTCGTAGCCCTCGGCGATGTAATCGGTGTACCCGGTGATGAAAACGATCTGCAGTGCGTCGTTTTCCTCTCGGATGCGCTTTGCGAGCTCCACGCCGTTCATCGCGCCCATTTCGACGTCGAGCAGCAGGATGTCGCAGCTCTTGTCCTCCGCGTAGTGAAAGAGAAAGGCCTCCGCCGAGGGGAAGCGCAGCAGTTCCGCCGTGTGCCCGGGCGGTGCGCCCATTCTGCGGCGCACAGGGCGGCGAAATCCGCGTCCGCGGCGCAGTCGTCGCAGACGGCGATCCGGTAATCCATAAAAAATCACCATTCCTTATTTTTTGTGCCGGTCGGCGAAGCCGTTGCCGCTTTGCTCGCCGCGGCTCCGGCCGGCCTGAATGGCCCGGCCTAAAGCGGCGCGGGCGTGCGCCGGGGATCACCGCATGGCGGCCGCGATGTCGGCGCAGAGCGCGCTGACGTTTTCGTCGGTTGTCGCCCAGCTCGTGCACAGGCGCACCGCGGTGTGCGCGTCATCGACGCGCGCCCAGTGCGACCAGACGTATTTCTCCCCGAGCTTCTCGAGCGCGGCGTTCGGAAAAATGGGAAACTGCTGGTTCGTCGGGGAATCGGCGAAGAACGTGCAGCCGCCGCCCGGCACGCTTCGGCGATGCGCAGCGCCTGCCGCACGGCCCTTTCGGCGATCTCAAAATACAGGCCGCCGGTGAACAGCACGTCGAACTGAACGCCGAGCAGGCGGCCCTTGGCGAACATGCCGCCGCGCTGCTTGACGATGTAGCGGAAATCGGGCTTGAGCGCCGGGTTCACGGGACGACGGCCTCGCCGAACAGGGCGCCGACCTTCGTGCCGCCGATGTAGAAAACGTCGCACAGCGCGCACAGGTCGTGGAGCGAGACGTCGTTTTTCGGCGCCGCAAGCCCGTAGCCGAGGCGCGCGCCGTCGACAAAGGTACAGCCCGCAGCGCGCGCAAACCTCGTGCAGGGCGGTGAGCTCCGCTTTCGAGTACAGCCCGCCGTTTTCGGTCGGCTGGGAGATGTACACCATCTTCGGCTGCACCATGTGCTCGAAGGAAGCGTCGTTCACATGGGCTTTATAGGCGGCCTCGACCTGTTCTGCGGTGAGCTTCCCGTCCGCTGTGGCGGGCAGCGGCAGAGGCCTTGTGCCCCGTCGCCTCGATGGCCCCGCTTTCGTGGACGTTGATATGCCCGGTCTCGGCGCAGAGCGCGCCCTGATGCGGGCGCAGCGCGGCGACGATCACCGTCGCGTTCGCCTGCGTGCCGCCGACAAGGAAGTGCACGTCGACGTCCTCGCGCCCGCAGGCGGCGCGGATCTTCGCGCGCGCCGAGGCGCAGATCGCGTCCTCGCTGTAGCCCGGCGTTTGCAGGCGGTTCGTTTCCGAAAGCCGCTCGAGAATCTTCGGGTGGCAGCCCTCGGTGTAGTCGCAGTTGAAATAGATCATGGTTTCGCCCCTTTATTTTGCATACCAATATAATATAGTATGTCCAATATAGCATGCGCCCGCCGGTTTGTAAAGGCGGGCGCACGGGTTATTCTTTTTCGCTTTTGGGGGATACGGCGCGGGGACGTCCGTCAGGCCAAGAAGATAATCGGTGGAAACGCGGTAATAACGCGCCAGTGCCACCAGAGATTCGAGCGGAATGTGGGCTTCTCCGCGCTTATATTTCCCATAGGCATTCCGACAGATGAACAGCGTGTGTGCTACCTGCTCCTGTGTGAGGTCGGAATCTTGCCGTAGGTCGCGTAGCCGTGGAAGTAACATGGGAAGCCCTCCTCGTATAATATGATTTGCCGCATTTGGGACGGTGTCTTTATTCTAACAGAAGTAGAGGGAAAAGAGGCGGAAATATCTCGAATGGTGACAATTTTATCCGAGATAGAACGATGCGAAAATACAGAAATCTTTCCCTTGACAATCCCGCCCGGCTATTGTATAATACAAAGGCTGTAAAGAAAAAGCTTTACAGAGAGGCGCGGGGAGATGCCGCGCCCGGATTGGAGACGACTATGGCGAAGGATCTGCACATCACCTTCCTCCTCGCCTTTTACGGCGACATGCTCACCGACAAGCAGCGGGAGGTTGTGGAGTGCTACTATAACGAGGACCTTTCCCTCGCGGAAATCGCTGAGGTGAAAGGCATCACGCGGCAGGGCGTGCGCGACGCAATCAAGCGCGCGGAGCTGCGCTTCTTGAAATGGAGGAGCGGCTCGGCCTTGCAAAGCCTTCCACAAGGTGCAGGAGGGCTGACCTCCATCTGCGACCGCGCCTTGCAGATCGAAGCGCAGAACGAGAAAAACGGCGGTGACCCGGTCATCCGCCAAAACGTGGAGGCGATCCTCGCTTCCGCCAAAGGAACTGGTAGACTGAGTGCCGTTTCGGCCGGGAAGGATTTGCCATGGCGTTTGAAGGTCTTGCCGACAAGCTCGGCAATGCGTTTAAAAACTGAAAAACAAGGGCAAGCTCAATGAGGCGGACGTCAAGGAAGCGATGCGCGAGGTTCGTCTGGCGCTTTTGGAGGCCGACGTCAACTACAAAGTAGCGAAGGATTTTCGCAAAGCGCGTCACGGAGCGCGCGCCATCGGCCCAGATGTGATGGAGAGCCTGACCCCGGGCCAGCAGGTGATTAAGATTGTCAACGACGAACTCGTGGCGCTCATGGGCGGCAGCGAGCCCGGCTGAAAATGCCCGCGCACCCGCCGGCCTTGATCGTCATGATGATGTGCGGTTTGCAGGGCGCCGGTAAGACGACGCTCGCCGCGAAGCTCGCGAAGATGCTCAAGAGCCGCGGCAGCCGGCCGCTGCTCGTCGGGGGCGATATCTATCGCCCGGCGGCGATCAAGCAGCTTCAGGTCGTCGGCGGGCAGGCGGGCGTCTCGGTGTTTGAGATGGGCGCCGAAAACCCGGTGATCATCGCCCGAAGGCCGATGGCCACGCACGCGACTCACGGCAACGACTTCGTCATCTCGATACGGCTGGCCGTTTGCAGATTGACGATGCGCTCATGAATGAGTTGAAAAACATCCGCAAGGGAGGCTGTCCATCCGACGGACATCCTGCTCGTCGTCGACGCAATGACCGGTCACGGGAGGCCGTGAACGTCGCAAAGGCGGTTCAACAAGATTTGCGGGCACCGGGCATCAGCGGCGTCATCCACCCTGACCAAAGACCGACGGCGACCTCGGCGGCGACGCTCGCTTTTGCAGGCCTCCGCAAGCGGCGGATTGCCGCGGGCTGCGGCATGAAGGTGGAGGACGTAAACCGCCTGTGCAACCTGCGATGCAGAAACTGATGAAGCAGTTCGGCGGCAAGAAGGGCAAAAAGATGATGTCCGCATGGGCGGGATGGGCGGCTTCGGCGGCCCGGACATGGGCGGGTTCCCGCCGTTTTAAGACTGAATATTGCCGACGTTCCGTTGGTTAATAGATAAAAATTATATTTCAAATAAACTTTGGAGGAATTTATCATGGTTAAGATCAGACTTCGCAGAATGGGCGCCAAGAAGGCTCCGTTTTACCGCATCGTTGTGGCGGATTCCGCTACCCGAGAGACGGCCGCTTCATCGAGGAGATCGGCTACTACAACCCGATGGAGGAGCCGAGCGTCGTGAAGGTTGACCCGGAGAAGGCGAAGGCTTGGATGGAGAAGGGCGCACAGCCGACAGATACCGTCAAGGCGCTGTTCAAGAAGCACGGCGTAATCTGATTGGCCTCGCTCGCTTTCTGAGAAAGGAAAATCGAAATGCAGGAACTTTTGAAAATCATTGCGCAGGGCCTCGTCGAGCAGCCGGAGGACGTTTCGGTCACGATGGACGAGCCCCGGGAGGACGGCTCCGTCGTCTACCACCTCCACGTTGCCGAGGCGGATATGGGCCGGGTAATCGGCAAGCAGGGGCGCATTGCGAAGGCGATCCGCGTCGTCATGCGCGCCGCCGCCACGCGGAGCAATGAAAAGGTTATCGTCGAAATCGACTGACCGCAAGGGCGCACGGGCCTCCGCGCCTTTTTGCTGCCCTGCCGGTTTTGAACCGCGTGCGGCGCAGCCTGTGGAAAAAACGCCGCGCCGGAAAGACGGCGCCCACCGGCGTTTTCTGCGCAGTAGGCTGCCGCACGCCGCAATCGACACAGATCGAAAAGGAATGGTTGGTATTATGAAAAAACAGTTTCTCGAGGCCGGGCGGATCGTCGGCACACACGGCGTGCGCGGGGAAATGCGCGTGGAGCCGTGGTGCGATTCCGCCGAATTCCTCAAAAACTCAAGCGGCTCTACTTTGACGAGGGCCGCACCGACGCGGGCCTCATCGCTTCCCGCGTGCACAAGAGCCTCCTGCTCGTCCGTCTGGCGGGCGTGGAGAGCGCGACCGAGGCCGACCTCTACCGCGGGCGCGTGCTGTACCTCGACCGGAACGACGTGCGCCTGCCGAAAAACCGCTATTTTATCAGCGATCTGATCGGCCTCTCCGTCATCGACGACGCGACCGGTGCGGTGTACGGCACGGTGCAGGAGGTATTTGAAACGGGCGCGAACAACGTCTACCGCATCGCCGGCGCAAATGGGGCGGAGTACCTGTTCCGGCGGTCGATGAGATGATTGCCAAAACGGATGTGGACGGCGGAAAGTTGTTTGTGCGCCCGATTCCCGGTATATTCGGCGGAGAAGCGGAAACAATTACCACAGAGGGGACGGCGCCGATGCGGATTGATATTGTCACGCTTTTTCCGGAGATGTGCGAGACGCTGCTCGGCGAGAGCATTATCGGGCGCGCGCTAGGGCGCGCGGCCATTTGCAGGTGTGCTGCCACCAGCTCCGGCGCTGGGGCGAGGGCGCGCACAAGCGCGTGGACGACTGCACCTTCGGCGGCGGCAAGGGCATGCTGCTGATGGCCGAGCCGGTCGCCTCGGCTTTTGAGGCGGTCGCCGAACACACCGGCGTGCGGCCGCATATTGTATATATGTCCCCCGCGGCCGCGTTCTGAATCAGGAAAGGTGAAGGCGCTCGCCGCGCACGAGAATCTTCTGATCCTCTGCGGCCACTACGAGGGCGTGGATGAGCGCGTACTCGAGGCATACGATGTGGAAGAGGTTTCCATCGGCGACTACGTGTTGACCGGCGGCGAGCTGCCGGCCGTCATCCTCACGGACGCCGTGGCGCGCATGCTGCCGGGCGTACTTTCCGAGGACGTCTGTTTCGAGGAGGAGAGCCATTTTGACGGCCTGCTCGAATACCCGCAGTACACCCGCCCATCCGTCTGGCGGGGACGCGCCGTGCCCGAGGCGCTCATGAGCGGGCACCATGAAAATATACGAAAATGGCGTCGCGTGCAGTCGCTTCTGCGCACGCGGGAGGCCCGCCCGATCTCTTTCAGCGCCATGCCCTGACCCGGGAGGATAAGATGCTTTTAGAGCAAAGTAGACGCGTTTCGACGGCTTTTGTCCGCCTGCAAAAAGGATAAAGCGACGAAATGTTTTCAACAAACGGTGCAAACTGCACAAAGGGGTCCGGCGAAAAGCGGGAGGCGCAACTGGCATGTATCCAAAAAATGGGCCTGCACGCTTGACGGCAGACAAATTATGCTATAATAAGACGCGTGAGGGTTGAGACCCCATTATTTTTTCATAAGAAATCCAGAATTTACTGATTACTACCAGGAGAGTGAATCGCATGTGTGTTAAGGAAGTTATGGTGCAGAATCAGGTAGGTCTCCACGCCAGACCGGCCACGTTCTTCATCCAGAAGGCAAACGAGTTCAAAGCGTCCATTTGGGTTGAGAAGGAAGAGCGCCGTGTCAATGCCAAGAGCCTTCTCGGTGTTCTGTCCCTCGGCATTGTCGGCGGCACGAAGATCGACATCATCGCCGATGGTTCCGACGAGCAGGAGGCTGTCGACAGCCCTGGTCGCTCTTGTGGAATCGGGTTTTGCAGAATAAGTTTTACCGGCACGAACGGCGCCTATCGGAGCATTCCGGTAGGCGTTTCTTATACTGGCGGAGCATTTTTCGGCGCAGGGCGCAAAAGAAAGGCGGCGGCAGATGGTTTTACTCACAGAAGAAAAGAAACAGCATATCCGGGAGCTGCGCCGCAGGGCGATGAAGCTGCCGCTGCACCCGGGCGTCTACATTATGCACGATAAGGACGGTACGATCATCTACATTGGCAAGGCCAAGGCGCTCAAAAACCGCGTCAGCCAGTATTTCGGTTCGGAGAAGAACCATGACGAAAAGGTGCGCCGCATGGTCTCAAACGTCGAATATTTGAGTATATTTTGACGGACAGCGAGTTTGAGGCGCTGATTCTCGAGAGCAGCCTCATCAAGCAGCACCAGCCGAAGTACAACATCCTTTTGAAGGACGACAAGGGCTACAGCTACATCAAGGTGACGGCCGGCGACTGGCCGCGCATTTCGGAAACGAAGCAGGTGCTCGACGACGGCGCGAAGTACATCGGGCCGTACCTCTCCGCGTGGACGATCAAGGACACGGTGGAGGAGGCGCGGAAAATCTTCCGCCTGCCCTCCTGCTCGCGGAAATTCCCGCAGGATTTCGGCCGGGGCGGCCGTGCCTGAACTACTACATCAAGCAGTGCTGCGCGCCGTGCCGCGGGCATGTGAGCCAGAAGGAGTACGCCGAGGCCGTGCAGGACGCGCTCGATTTTATCCGCGGCGGCGCGAGTGATTCGGTGCGCGCGCTCACGGAAAAGATGAACGAGGCCGCGGAAAACATGGAATTTGAGCTTGCCGCGCGCATACGCGACCGCATTGCGGCTATAAATAAGCTCAAGGAGCGCCAGAAGGTCGTTGCGAGCCGCATCCCCGAGCAGGACGTTTTCGCGCTGGTGCTCGGCGGCGAAAAGGTGAGCGTGCAGGTATTCCGCTTTTCGGGCGGCCGGCTCTACGACCGCGAGTCGTTCATCCTGAACGGCGACAGCGACCCCGAGCAGATCCGCAGCGAGTTTTTAACGCAGTATTACGCGATCCGCGACAAGATCCCGCCGGTCGTCACGCTCGACGGCGCGGTCAACGATGCGGAGGTCATCGCCGAATGGCTCACGAAGAAGGCCGGGCGGCGCGTGGAAGCTGCACATTCCGCAGAAGGGCGAGCAGAAGCAGCTCGTGGAAATGTGCCGCACAAACGCGGCCGAGGCGCTCGCGCAGGCGACGGGGCGCACCACCGGGCGCGAGACCTCGGCGCTCGATGAGCTGCGCAAGCTGCTGAATTTGCAGAAAACGCCGGAATACATTGAGTCCTACGATATTTCGAACCTCGCGGGCGGCGAAAATGTGGCGGGCATGATCGTCTTTGAAAACGGCCGCCCGCTGAAAAACGCCTACCGCAAGTTCAAGATCAAGACCGTCGAGGGGCAGGACGACTACGGCAGCATGCGCGAGGTTATCGGCCGGCGCTTTGAGGAGTACCGCCGCGCCGAAGCCCCGAGGGCTTCGGCCGCCTGCCGGACCTGATTCTGCTCGACGGCGGCAAAGGGGCACGTAGCCGCGGTGCGCCCGCTGCTGCGGCAGATGGGCATCGACGTGCCGGTGTACGGCATGGTCAAGGACGACAAGCACCGCACGCGCGCGATCGCCGAGGACGGCGGCGAGATCGCGATCAACTCGAACCGCGCGGCCTTCACGCTGATCTCGACGATTCAGGATGAGGTGCACCGCTTTGCGATCGGCTACCACCGCCAGCAGCGGAAAAAAATACGATTTCCACGACGCTGACCGGCATCCCGGGCATCGGCGAGACGCGCGCCCGGGCGCTGATGAAGCATTTCCGCACCGTGCGCGCCGTCAGCGAGGCAACGGTCGAGATGCTTGAGGAAACGCCGGGCATGAACGCGCCGGCTGCGCGCGCGGTGTACGGCTATTTCCACCCGGAGGCGGTGCCGGAGCACGACGCAGAATGATGGCGGAAATTCGGCGAAAAACGGATTGATTTCCGCTTTTTTCGGCTTTTCTCGGCAAAAACGGTTGACATATTCTTTGAATAATGGGATAATCAGTTTGTTAAATCGAAAGGAGTTGTTCCCGCTTGCGAATTATTACCGGCTCCCGCCGGGGCAGAAAGCTCAGGACGCTGGAGGGGGCAGGCCGTGCGGCCCACGCCGGACCGCATCAAAGGAAGCGCTGTTCAACATCCTGCAATTTGACGTGGAGGGCCGCGTGTTTCTCGACCTGTTTGCCGGCTCCGCCAAATCGGGCTTGAGGCGCTGAGCCGCGGCGCGGCGCGCGCCGTGTTCGTCGATCAGGCGAAGGCGTCCTGCGCAGTCGTTGCGGAGAATGTGAAAACGACCGGCTTTGAAGAGCAGGCACAGATCGTCAACGCCGATTACGCCGCCTTTCTTCTGCGCGGCGCCGGGCCGTTGACATCGCGTTTTCGACCCGCCTTACCGCACCGGCATTTTGGAAAAGGCGCTTTCGGCGGTCGCGCCGCAGATGAGCCGCGGCGGCATCGTGATCTGCGAGCACCCTGCGGACGAAGTACTGCCGGACGCGGCTGGCGGATTCGTGCGCACGCGCGAATACCGATACGGAAAAATTCTGCTGACCGCTTACCGCCACGAAAGCATGGCTTGAGCGGCGGAGAAGAGATTCAACATGAATTGGAATCTGCCGGGCAGCTTTGACCCGGTCACGCTGGGGCATATGGACATCATCACCCGGGCGTGCAAGATATTTGACAAGGTGATTGTGGCGGTGCCGATCAATCCCGAAAAGCACTTCAGCTTCCGTGGAGGAGCGCATGGACATGCTGGACAGTGACCGCGGGCATGGGCGTGGAGGTGGACAGCGTGAGCGGCCTGCTCGCCGATTACGCCCGCGAGAAGGGCGCCGTCGCGATTATCAAGGGCCTGCGCGCCGTTTCGGACTACGAGTACGAGTTTCAGATGGCGCTCGCAAATAAGCAGCTCAACCCCGAGGTGGAGACGATGTTCCTGCCCACGCGTGTGGAGAACATGTTTTTAAGCTCCAGCCTTGTCACAGGTGGCCGGCTTCGGCGGCGATATTTCGCATTTTGTGCCGGCGTGCCTGCTCGAGAGAATCAATGAAAGATTATGCCGCACGGCGCGCAGCTAAGCGCATCGGCTGAATGAGAAAGGAATGGATACCATGAGCAACAATCAGGCAGCAGTTGAAGATTTGATCGACGAGCTTTACGACGTTCTGGAGAAGGGCTGGAGCCTTCCGCTCTCCGGCGGCAAATCCTTTATCGATACCGAGGAGGCAAGGCAGATTCTCGACGAGATCCGTGAGGCGATCCCGGCTGAGGTGCGCAAGGCGAAGGCGATTGTCGCGGACCGCGCGCAGATCATCAGCGAGGCGCAGCGCGAGGCGGGAGACGATCGTGCGCGTCGCCGAGGAAAAGGCGAAAACGCTCGTCAATCAGGAGGAGATCGTCCGGCAGGCGCAGGCGAAGGCGAACGACATTATGGCGCAGGCGCAGGTCAAGTTCCGCGACATGCGCAAGGCCTCGAACGATTACGTGGAGGACCTCATGCGCCACACCGACGAGTCGATGACCACGGCGCTGGCCGAGCTCAGAAAGACCCGCCAGTCGCTGAAATCCGCAGCAGACCGCACAGCAGACGAACGAGCAGTAAAATATCTTGAAATAATAGGCACAGCAGGATCTCCGGCGCGCAGAGCAAACCGGGGATCCTTATATTTTAACAAACTCTATGCTTTTTGACTATGGATAGAAATTGAAAATAGGTATTTGCTATTTAAAACCAGCCTTGATACAATAAGAGGGCAACGAAACAGCAAAGGAGACTCGTGCTTTATGGAACAAAAAAGGAAAACCGCATGGGAACCCAGCCCGTGCCGCGCCTGCTGCTTGGCACAGCGGTTCCGCTGATGCTTTCCCTGCTCGTCAATTCGCTTTACAACGTGGTGGACAGCATTTTTTTCGTTTCGCGCGTAAATGAGGCGGCGCTCACCGCGCTTTCGCTTGCCGCGCCGGTGCAGACCATCATGTCTGCGCTGGGCTGCGGTGTTGCCGTTGGCCTGAATGCGGCGATTTCAAAGGCGATGGGAGAGCACAACCGTGAAAAAGTGCGCGAAACAGCATCTGCGGCCATGCTGCTTTCCATAGGCGCCTACCTGTTGATTGCGCTGGCCTGTGTGCTCGGGGTGCGCCCGTATTTTGCGTGGCAGGCGGCCGGGCAGCCGGAAATCGCCGCCTATGGGGTGGATTATCTGCAAGTCTGCATGCTGTTCTCCTTTGGCCAAATGGCGCAGTGGGTCTTTGACCGCTTCCTCATTGCGACCGGCAGGCCTATGCTGTTCCTTGTTACGCTTTCCACGGCGTCGGTTACAAAACCTGATCCTCGATCCAATCTTGATTTTCGGCGGCTTTGGCCTGCCGGCAATGGGTACGGCGGGCGCGGCGTATGCCACCGTGATCGGCCAGTGCCTCGGCGCTGCGGCCGGCGTTATCGTCAATCTGCGCATGAACCCGGAGATCCCGATCCGCTTTACGCTGCGTGTACGGTGGGTGCATATTGCTGAAATTCTGCGTGTCGGCGTCCCAACTGCGCTGATGCAGGGCGTCGTTTCCGTTACGGGTGTTTTTGTGAACACGGTTTTGCAGGGCTTTTCCTCCACGGCTGTTGCAGTGTACGGCGTATGCGCCCGCATGCAGAGCATCGCGCTCATCGGCATGCACGGCGTCAATAATGGGCTGATTCCGTTGTCGCATACAACTACGGTGCGGCCCGGCGCGGTCGGATCTACGAGAGCATCCGCTGGGCGCTGCTGTATTCCGCCTTGTTTGTGGCCGTGCCCTTTGCGGTGCTCGAGCTGCTGCCGGGCTGGATTCTCGGCTTTTTTGATGCTTCAGCCTCTATGCTGGCGGTGGGCGTTCCCGCGCGGTGCGCTGGCTTGCGCTGAGCTATGCTGTGTCTGTGCCCGGCCTTGTGCTTGGCACGGTGTTTCAGGCGCTCGGCCTCGGCATGTACAGCATGTACCTGATGCTGCTGCGGCAGGTGGCGCTGCCGCTGCTTCTCGTCGGTGTGCTGTCTGAAATCGGCGGGCTCGCGCTGCTGTGGACGGCCTTTGTCTTGGCGGAGCTGCTTGCTGTTCCGTTTGCCCTGTATCTTTATCGGCGGGCGGACAGGCGGATTCTCGCCCCGCTCGCCTGATTTTTCATAGAGTACCGTCAACGGCCTCCTGCCGCAGTGTGATCTGCGGCAGGAGGCCGTAATTTTGTCAAAAAAAAAAATGTCTTTCAGTTCGGTATGAGCTGCACAAAATGTAAACTTTCTATGAATGGTTTTTAAGGGGGACTCCGCGAATGCGGCGGCGGGCACAAGATGTAGTGCTTGAATGAAATTTTGGCGCGCGGCAGCACAATCTATCCGGCGGGCGGATCGAACGCAGTAAACATAATTTTAGATTTTGGGTTGATTTTAAGCGCCCGATACGATATAATGTACCCATTGAGTGGCAAACTGTGGCGCCGAGTGGCAAAACGGACAGGGTTGGGGTGAACGAAGCCTGTTTGTGCGGCCAAAAGCGCCGGGAAAGGGGGATGGAAGCCGTATGCTGATGGGCGAATACCAGCACAACATGGATGCGAAGGGCCGCGTGACGATCCCGTCGCGCTACCGCGAGGAGCTCGGCGAGACATTTTATGTCTCGAAAGGGGCTCGACGGCTGCCTGACCTCTACCCGAGGAGCAGTGGCAGCTGCGCGTCGCGAAGATCAACGAGCTGCCCGATTCGCAGACCCAGTACATCCGCCGCAGCCTCTACGCGACGACGGATCAGGTTACGCCGGACAAGCAGGGGCGCTTCCTCATCAGCCCCACGCTGCGCCGCCATGCCGGCCTCACGAAGGACGTGACCGTGATCGGCGTCGGCGCCACGGCGGAGATCTGGGACAGCGAGCGCTGGAACGCCTTTAACGAATCCATGTCGAGCGAGCAGCTCCGCAGCGACATGCAGGCTCTCAATATCTGATTATGCAGGAAATTATTTTCAACCACAAGCCGGTTTTGTTCGAGGAGACGATCGAGTCCCTCGGCATTCAGCCGGAGGGCATCTATATAGACGGCACTGCGGGCGGCGGCGGGCATTCCGGCGCCATCCTCGAGCGCCTCACAACGGGGAAGCTCCTCTCGATCGACCGCGATCCGGACGCGATCGCAGTCGTGCGGGCGCGGCTTTCCAAATACCCCGGCTCCATCGTTGCGATGGGGAATTTTTCCGAGATGGACCGCATCGCGGCCGAAAACGGCATTTTTGCCGCGGACGGTGTTCTGCTCGACATCGGCGTGTCGTCCTTTCAGCTCGACACGGCGGAGCGCGGCTTCTCCTATCACAGTGACGCGCCGCTCGATATGCGCATGAGCAAGAGCGGTACCTCGGCGGCCGACCTCGTCAACACGCTGTCCTGGCAGCAGCTCGCCGAGATCATCAGCCGCTACGGCGAGGATAAGAGCGCGGCGCGCATTGCAAAGGGTATCGCGGCCGCCCGCGAGCGAAAGCCGATCGAAACGACGGCAGAGCTTGCGGAGATCGTGCGGGAAAGCATGCCGGCGGCAGTCCGCCGCGCGGAGGGCCACCCGGCCCGGCGCACGTTTTCAGGCGCTGCGCATCGCCGTCAACGGCGAGCCTCGATGCGCTGAGAAGCGGCTTCTGCGGCGGCCTTTGGGCTTTTAAACCCGGCGGCCGGCTGGCGGTCATCACGTTCCATTCGCTCGAGGACCGCATCGTCAAGCAGCAGATGAACGCGTGGTGCACCGCCTGCACCTGCCCACCGGAATTTCCGGTCTGCGTGTGCGGCAAAAAGCCGCAGGGCCGGCTGCTCTACAAAAAAGGGGCTCGCACCGGGTGAGGCGGAGCTCAGCGAGAATCCGCGCGCGCGCAGCGCACGGCTCCGCGTGATCGAAAAGATCGCTTATACAGAAGTATAGCACAAATGCTGTAAATAGCAAGACGAAAAAGGAGGATACGGGAATGGCAAACACTTCGAGCGCATACGATTACAGCCTGTTTGAAACGCGCTCCGCAGCGGCAGCACCTGCCCCGCAGGCGCCCGCCAAAAAGAAAAAAATCCAATGTCATTCGGCTGAACGAGAAGCAGCTTCGCCGCAGCCACCGGCACAACGCGCATTCCCTCAAAACGATGGTGAATCTCTGCCTCGTTCTGGTTGTGGTCGGCGCAATCGGCGCGATCGTATTCAGCCAGGTGCAGCTCACGGAGCTCACCGACCAAATCAACACGACGACGACGGCCTTAGCCGAGCAGGAGAGCATTGCGGTACAGCTCGAGATGCAGGCGGCGGCCAAAATGAATACGGACGAAATTGAAGCGTACGCGCGCGAGACGCTCGGTATGGAGAAGGCCGCAGAGGGCCAGACCACCTACATCAGCCTTGCGCAGGAGGATGCGGGCACGGTTGTGCAGAAAAACACCTCGCCCAATATCTTCACACAAATCTGGGAATCGATCCTGTCGATCTTCTCATAATGCGGCGCATTCCGGAATAGAAATGAGTTATGCGGTTCCCGGTGGGGAATTTTCAGGAGGAGAGTTGAGAGTTGATCTTGACTCTCATTTTTCGGTATACGGCGCTTTTGTCGTCTGCCTGCAAAAAGCAGCGCACCGCGGCACGGGAAAGGAAGGGACGGCGAATGGCTGGCTCCAATAACGCCAAAATGTGGAAGAGAACGGTTCTCATAACGAGCATATTGATTTTCTGGGCTTCGGCGTCGTGGTTTTAAACCTTGTCCGCTGGCAGATCATCCGCGGCGAGGAGCTGAAGGCGAGCGCCGTGGATCAGAGCCTGCAATCCACCGTGCTGACGCCGATGCGCGGCACGATCTACGACGCGACCGGGCAGAAGGTGCTGGCGCAGAGCGCGAGCGTCTGGACGGTGGCGATCGAGCCGAATTATATCGATACGGAGGACGGCGACGACGTGAAAATCGCCACCTGTCTCTCCGAGATCCTCGGCCTCAATTACGACGACGTGCTCGAAAAGACGCACCAGCAGAGTTATTTCGTCTATGTGAAGCGCAAGGTGGAAACGGAGCTGCGCGATGAGATCAACGCGGCGATCGACGAGATGGAGATCGGGCGCGGCATCATCCTGCAGGAGGACTACAAGCGGTACTACCCGTACGGCACGACGGCCTCCACGGTGCTTGGCTTCACGGGCACGGATAATCAGGGCCTTGCGGGCATTGAAACGGAGTACGACGAGGTGCTTTCCGGCACGGCGGGCCGCATGGTGAGCGCCAAGAATGCGATCGGCACCGACATGCCGTTCCAGTACGACCAGTATATCGAGGCGACCGACGGCTATAATCTGGTGCTCACGATCGACGAAACGGTGCAGAGCATCGTGGAAAGCATCTTGCAGAGGGCCTCGAGATGTGGGGGCGCTCGAGGGCGGCACGGCCGTCGTGATGAATAAAACGGGCGCGATCATCGCGCTTTCTACAAAGGGCGACTACGACCCTGAATGACCCGTTCACGATCTCCGAGGAGGCCGAGGCGAAGATCCCCGAAACGGTCGAGGAGGGAGATCAAGGCCGCGCAGTATAAGGAGGAGCAGGAGCTCAACACCTGCCCAGCTCGCCGTGGACGCCGCGGAGACGGAGGAGGAGCTGAAGGAGGCGCAGCAGGCGCTCTCGGATTACGACCGCCTGACGAGCGAGGACCTCGCCGAGCTGCGGGTGACGCTGGAGGACGAGGCCTACGCCGCGGCGCAGAACAAGCAGTGGCGAAACAAGGCCGTCAGCGATACGTACTACCCCGGCTCTGTCTTTAAGATGATCACCGGCTCGATGGCGCTCGAGGAGGGCATCGTCACCGAGGATACCACGTACACCTGCACGGGCGAGTGGGATTTCGGCAACGGCATCGACCCGATCGGCCGCTGGAACCACAGCGGCCACGGCACGGAGACGTTTGCGGACGGCATCTGCAACTCCTGCAACCCGTACATGATTCTGGTTTGGGCAGAAGCTCGGGCGGCAGACCTTCTTCGATTATTTTGACGCGTTCGGCTTTACGGAGCGCACACGGGCGTCGATCTGCCCGGCGAGGCAGACAGCCTCACTACGATGTGGACGGCCTGAACCTCGTAGAGCTCGCGACCGAGTCGTTCGGCCAGAACTCTCGATCACGCCGATACGGATGATCACGGCGATCTGCGCCGTGGCGAACGGCGGCTACCCGTGCAGCCGCACGTGGTGGACCGCATCGTCGACAGCGAGGGCAACGTCGTGCAGACGACCGACACGAGCTACAAGCGGCAGGTCATTTCCGAGGACGTTTCGGCCCGCATGACGGCGATTCTGCAGCGCAACGCGACGAGCGGCAGCGGCAAGAACGGCTATGTGCCGGGCTACCGCGTCGCCGGCAAGACCGGCACCTCGGAAAGGTCGCGGTGCGGCAGCAGGAGCTGGCCGAGGGCAGGACCGCGGCATGCAGTGCACGGCGGCGCTTCGCCCCGGCGGACCCCGCGTATGCTGCTCGTCTTTTTACGATGAGCCGCAGATCGGCCTTTGGCGGCGCTTCCGGCGGTTCGCAGGCGGCCCGACTTCCCGCGTCATGGAGGAGATCCTCCCCTCGGCGTTGACCCGCAGTATTCACGGAATCCGAGTACGAAAAGGCGCCGAATGTCATCGGCAGCACGATCGCGGAGGCGTGCTGGCGCCGAGGAGCAGGGCCAGCTCCACGGTGGTCGATTTACGGGCGACAACGAGGACGAGGCGATCAGGTCTACACGCAGGTGCCGTCGCCGCTGCGATCCCGAAGAACGGCAACGGTCGCGCTGTATGTGGAGGAGCTTTACGAGGAGGGATTACGCCGGGTGCCGAACTTGTCGTGGTGCAGCCTAGAAGGGGCAGGTATACGGCGTGCAGATCGTCGTCTCCGGCCGGCAGAGCTCCGGCTATGCGCAGGGGCAGGGATATTGCGGCCGGCAACACGCGTGAAGCGCGCTCGCTCGGTCATCAAGGTTGCCTTTGTCAGCTCCGGCGGCGTCGAAGCCGTTGCAATACAGCCGGAGCACGGAGGAATAAAACGAGGGTAAACGGAAAGGATAGTTCAT
>VOFE01000652.1_pt1 | contig 62001 bp, 69 predicted proteins | sample 5384071 | NCBI WGS metagenome assembly VOFE01 (sample SAMN12384724, study PRJNA508395) | human gut metagenome | isolation source: healthy gut D | host: Homo sapiens
GTGGGATAAAAGTGCCAGGGGAGCGATTGAGCAGATCCGGCAGAAAGAATATTTTGAGAGTTTAAAAGAATATCAGGGAAATATACTTTTGGTCGGGATTAATTATAATATCAGAACCAAAGCCCATGAATGTGTGATAGAGGAATTAAAGAAAGACAAATGAGAATGACAGACGATCAACAGAATCATATTTTACATTACAGGATTGTTGATCCTTGCGATGGGACTGACATTAAATACGAAGGCAGGACTGGGAGTATCTCCGATCATTTCGGTGTCCTACAGTATTTCACAGATCATGGGGATGAATTTCGGAAATACAACGATGGGGCTTTACTGCGTTTTTGTTGTGGTAGAACTGATCCTGCATTTTATCAGGGACAGAAGAAGCGAAAAGACGGAAGGGGCAGTACTGGAGCATGCGAACCGGATGAACCGAAAGCTGGTTTTCCTTATGGATGTTTTACAGATCCCGCTGAGTATGATATTTACCCGGTTTTTAAATCTTTTGCAAAAGTTATCCCGGATTTTTCAGAAGGAGAGGCAGACGGAAAGCAGTATGCAGTCCGGTTTGCAGTGCTGATCCTTGCATTGATCCTGACGGGGATCGGAGCGGCTATGTCATTGAATATGAGGATCATTCCAAACCCGGGAGACGGGATCGTGCAGGCGATCGCAGACTGTATTCATAAAAGCGTTGGTTTTACAAAGAATTGTTTTGATGTTTTTAATGTGACAGTGACGATCTGTATCAGTTTACTTTGCAGAGGACATCTGATCGGGATTGGAATCGGAACGGTCTGTGCCGTGATCGGAGTTGGAAGAACGATCGCAGTCTTTAATCATTTTACGAAAGAAAAAATGACAGAGCTGGCAGGAATAGAAATCTGATGTGGATGGAGATCAGAAACGGGAACTTTCAATAATAATTTACATAGAAAGACGGAAACTCTACAGAGCTAAATGTAGTTGAAAGTAAGCGGAAGTGGAAATACAGGATCAGATTTACAGTAAGTTCCGAATCTGAAAAAAATTCAGGGGGGTACACGGAAAGTGCAAGCCTCTTTCCTTTTTTTATGAGATAATAAAATTACTTATATATAAAAGGAAAGAGGTAAGGAAAAAATGAAGAAAAGAAAGCGAATTTTATCGCTTGTCTTTGCAGCGTGTCTTGTGATCTCGGGATTTGTTCCGGGAGCAGGCGTGCAGAAGGCAGAAGCTGCGGCAGAGACAGAAGTGATCGATGTCACGGATTACGGGGTATATCCGGACAGCGGAAAGGACAGTGCAGTCGGAATACAGGAAGCGATCGCAGCTGCGAAAGAAGCGACTGATGAGGGAAAGGAAGTTACGATTAATTTCCCGGAAGGTCGCTATGATATCTACCCTGATAAAGCGGTGGAAAGAGAATTATATATTTCTAATACCGTAGGTGCTGATCAGAATTATAAAATGAAGAAGATCGGTATTTTTCTGGAAGATATGGATCATGTTACGGTAGAGGGAAATGACTCCCTGTTCATGTTCCATGGCAAAATGACGACCTTTGCAACAATCGGTTGTGAAGATGTTGAATTTAAAGATTTTGCGGTTGATTTTCAGGGCCGACAGTAATTGATATGACGGTTGAAAGTGTAGAGGGAAATACAGCGACGATTTACATTCCTGAGTGTTACAATTATGAGGTTTCAGGAACAACAATCACCTGGTACAGTGATGTAAGCCCTTATACAGGTCAGCGTTACTGGAGTATCTCCGACCTGTCAAACTATCATACCCAGCGGGAAGATACAGTAAAAGGGATTAAATATGGTGCAGGAAACGGAAACGCAGCATTAAAGAATGTATCCTCAATCCAGGATCTTGGAAATCACCGGGTAAAGATTACCTATAGCAGTAAAGCCAGTGAAGTCCAGAATGGAATGTGTTTCCAGTCACGACCGACTGTCCGTGACCATGCAGGAACATTTTTCTGGAAGAGCAAAGATATTAAGATGACGTCCCTTGATATTCATTTCCTTCATGGATTCGGTATGGTAGGTCAGCATTCTGAAAATATCACAATGGATGATGTTGACTTTGAAGCACCGAAAGAAAGTGGAAGAACGACAGCCGGATATGCAGATTTTGTACAAATGTCGGGATGCAAAGGCACGATCAATATTAGCAACTGTACGTTTGCAGGTCCGCATGATGACCCGATCAATATTCACGGAACATTTAATACGGTTACAGCGATCAGCTCTGACAGAAGAACGATCACAGTACAGTATAACCATAATGAGACAGCAGGTTTCCCGAACTTCTTTGAAGGGGACGAGATCGAGTTCATGACAAAGGGAAATATGATCACAGTTGAAGATTCTGTCCGTACAGTAACCAAAGTTGACGGACCGGACGGAATGGGTGGAAATATGGGCGATGGCTCAGGAAGCCTGACAACGATCAAGCTGACACTGAATGAGGCAGTTCCTTCCGATGTTCAGGTAAATCAGCACGTGGTAGAAAATATCACTTATACACCAACGGTGAATATTACAAACTGTGAATTTAAGGAAGTTCCGACAAGAGGAATCCTTGTAACGACAAGAAAGCCGATCGTCATTGAAAATAATACATTTGACGGAATGAATATGGCAGGCATCTATATTTCTGATGATGCCCAGGGCTGGTATGAGTCAGGTCCGGTCAGAGATGTGACCATCCGTAATAATACATTTACAAGAGGAAATGCACAGGCAATCTTCATTGAGCCTACAAATCCGACCGTATCTACGGAAAAGACCGTACATTCTAATATTAAGATCGAGAACAATACGTTCTTTATGTACAACAAAAGAGTACTTGATGCAAAGAGTGTAAAAGACCTTACCTTTAAAAAATAATAAAATTTACAGACAGGATCCGATCAACGGAGATGGATCTCTGAGTCTGGCAGTAAAAGACGGAAGTTCTACAGAGCTGAATGTAGCCGACAGTGCAGAACTGACAGTAAGCGGAAGTGGGAATACCTTATCAGGGAAGCTGTATAACTTTAATGGTTGTAAGAATGTAGTGATCGAAGGAAATGAGTATGACGGCGGAATGAATGCCGGAAGTTCGATCAGCAACATGAGTGCTTCAGATATTACAGTCACCAATGATGCAATGAAGGTGAATGCAGATTCTACCACAGCAGCGAACGGAACAGTGTACTATGAATCTGACAATGAAAAAGTAGTGAAAGTTTCCAGTACCGGTGTAGTAACTGCGGCAGGAGCAGGAACAGCAAATGTAACAGGATATATGGTTGTGGGAGGACGTAAGTTCCCGACCAATGCAGTGACATTTACAGTCAGTGGAAGTGATCTTGGAAATCTTCCGAGTGGAATTGAGCTGACAGCAGCTGATAATAAAGAAAATATTAAAGTAAATGATACGATCCAGTATACTGCAAGTCTGAAATGGAATGACGGCGAGACCGGCACAGAGCAGACCAATGCAGTGACATGGAAAGTCTATGATGCGAAGACAGGTGCAGAGACAGATAAAGCGACGATTACTACAGAAGGACTTCTGACAGCAGCAAAACCGGGAAGTGTTGTAGTGACAGCATCTACAGTCAACGGCTATGCAGCATCCAAACTGGTATCAATCTGGCAGGATGGAAAGGTGATCGCATCGGATATTACAGTGGATCATCCGACATCTTCCGACAAATACCGTGCAAGTTCAACCGTGGAAGGCGGACTGGAGCAGGATTTCACAAGTCAGGGACTTTACCAGAACCAGACTCCGAGCAATGTCCTTGTAAAAGCACTGCCGGAGGGAACAGACAGAACCAGCCTGACACTGATTTTCAAGCTGACAGGTGCAACTCCTGCAAATACATGGGCAGATGCAGGAATCTATCTCTATGATGATGCGGACAATTATGTAGCACTGGAAAAGAAGCATCGTGATGGCTCTACCAGTGCAGTAGCACTTGTAAAAGAGCAGAACAGAAGTGCAGTAGAGGTATCCATATAATAACTGGAAGCCAATGTAAGCACGAATCCAATCTGGCTGAAGCTGGTGAAGGAAGATTCTACAGTGACAGCATACTTTAGTGCAGACAAGAGTACCTGGACAACCATCGGTTCAAGAACTGACTGTGGTTTCCTGAGCGATAATTTTAAGCTGGCGATCGCAAGCCAGGGAACAACATCAGGATCCATTACATACTCTGATGTTACGGTCAATGATAAAGAAGTAAAACTGGTTGAAGACGCAGTGAAAGCGACCGCCTCCAACGTTGAGGTAACTTATGACGAAGATGCCAACAGTCTGACAGCGGCAGGAGATACGACAGGACAGGATGTAATTGTCAAATGGGCAGCTGCTGATGAAGAAGATGGAAATTACTCCATTATCAGCGGAGCAGAGGGAACTTCCCTGACCGCTTCTAAAGCAATGAAGGGCAAATATGTAAAAGCTGCTTATGTACCGCTGATCGGAACAGGTGCAGCAGGAGACATTGTATGGTCTGATGCAGTTCATGTAACCGGAAATGGTACAGATTCAGGTGCTGCAGCAGTGAAATCTGCAAATGCAGAACTTGCAACGGCTGATATTACCACAGGGGAAAATACAGCATTGTTCCAGTTCGTGAAAGGAACAAGCTTCTATCAGACAACAGCAGGAAGTGATGTTCAGCAGATCCGGTATTCCTTTGCAGCAGAAGATGCAAAGGCAACAGTAAAAGTGATCGTGAACGGAACAGAAACAGAGGAATTGAACGGCAGTGCAGTTCTTACGAACGGAAGAAACCTGATCGAGGTAAAAGTTACCGCAGAAGATGGGGTGACAGTGGAAAGATACCGTTTTACGATCAGCCGTCAGGGAGAAAATAATGCATTACTGGAAAGCCTGCAGGTAAATGGACAGGCGATCGAGCTGACAGAGGGAGTTTATGAATATAGTCTTCCACTTGCAATAGGAACAACAACAGCACAGGTTGCAGCGACAGCACAAAGCACAAGAGCAAGCGTTTCTATCGTGAACGGAACAAAAGTTACATCCGCAGTACAGGCAGTTCAGAGTGATGTGACGGTTGAGCCGGGAACAAATGAGATCACGATCCGTGTGACACCGGAGACGAGTGCGGGACCAGTTTACTATAAACTGAAACTGAAAGTGCCGAATGCATCAAATGCACGGCTGGAAGCATTAAGCCTTGGAGAAAACGTATCTCTGGCAGAAAAATTTGACGCAGATACATTCAACTATACGGCATCTGCAACAGAGTCAGGTGTGACGATCAGTGCAACAGCTGAAGAAGCGGATGCAATCGTAAATGTTATCTGGAAAGATACAGTGATTCAGACAGGAACAGGAAGTGCGGCAACAGAACTGGGACTGACAGAAGGTGACAACACCGTGAAAGTGAGAGTCACTTCTGCTGATGGATCTACAGAAAAGATTTATACAGTAACGGTTCATGCATCAGGAGAGACCTGGTTGTCTGATCTTGACTGGGAGTCGCAGACATCAGGAGATTCAGGAAATCCGACACGAAAAGATAAGAGCTGCGGAAATAATACAATGACCTTATGGGATGGTTCAGCCGAAGAAACCTTTGCGAAGGGAATCGGAAGCCATGCGGATTCTACGATCATTTATGATCTGACAGGGAAAGGATATACAAGCTTCTCATCTTATTACGGTGTAGACCGTGAGACAAAAGTAAATCCTTCTCAGGCAAGTATTACATTTAAAGTGTATGTGGATGGAAATCTGAAGTTCAAGTGCCGAAATGGAACCAACACAGCAAAAGGATTTACAGGTGATATCGATATAACCGGTGCAACAGAGCTGAAGCTGGTTATGGAAAAAGGTACAAATAACTGGAGCGATCATGGTGACTGGGCAAATGCAAAACTGACAAAACCGTTTACAGCACCACAGTCATTCGCTGTGACAGTTCGGGCAAATGACCCGGCAATGGGAAGTGCTGCAGCAGATCAGAATGAGTATCAGAAGTATGATACAGCTACGGTAACTGCAACAGCAAATGAAGGATACCATTTTGTAAACTGGACAAATGCAGAGGGAACAGTAGTCAGCGAATCAAATCCATATGTATTTGGTGTGACAGAGGATGTGACACTGACAGCAAACTTTGAGGCAGATCCTGTTACAAAGTATACACTGGCAACGGAAGTGAATGATGCGGTAATGGGAAGTGTTACAGTAACACCTTCACAGAGTGAGTATGATGAAAACTCAAGTGTTACAGTGACAGCAGTTCCGGCATCGGATGATTATGAATTTGTAAACTGGACGAATCCGGATACAAATGCAGAAGTAAGTACAGAAGCAGAATATACATTTGAGATCACAGGAAATACAAAACTGAAAGCAAACTTCCGTGAGAAAGAGAAGTCTTATCACGTACAGGCAGAATCTGCTGATGAGGTAATGGGAACAGTCAGTGTTGCACCGGAGACATCAGGAAATGTATATGTAAAAGATACAGAGGTAACAGTAACAGCAACTCCGAATGCAGGATATGAGTTTGTTCAGTGGAATAAAATTACGGACAACAATGGAACAGAAGTTTCAGAAAAAGTAGAAGGTGCAGAGGCTGCGTATACATTTGCAGTAACGGAGGATGTCCATTTAAGAGCAGAGTTCCGTCTGATTCCTGTAGTAAAGAATCAGTATCGTGTAACAGTAACATCCAGTGATACAGCTATGGGAACAGTCAGCATGGATCATGAGGATGGTGTTTACGAAGACGGGGAAGACGTAACAGTAACTGCAACAGCAGCAGAAGGATATCATTTCGTGGGATGGAAGCTGAAAGATTCAGAAGACATCTTAAGTACAGATGCGAAGTATATCTTTACGATCAGCGAGAATGTTGAACTGATCGGAGTCTTTGAAAAGGATGAGGAGCCGGAGCAGGTAATCACCGCAGAAGAGATCGTACGTCAGATCGTTGCGGATAAATCTTTCGCAACTTCTGTTAAGAAAGGTACGAAGAAGCTGACATTACCGGGAGTACCGGAAAATGCACAGATTGAGATCAGCAGCGTAAATCCGGAAGGAATCATTGCACTGAATGGTGAGGTGACTGCACCGAAGGCAGATACAGAAGTTATCGTGACAGTAAAAGTAACCGGAACGGATGGAAGTGTTTCCTATGCAGACTTCAAGGTTATGGTAGAAGGAAGCGGTGAGCAGGAGAATCCAGACCCGGAGAAACCGGATAATGGAAATAATGGCGGTAATAACAGCGACAACGATAACAATAACAATAGCAATGCCGGAAATAATGACAACAACAGTGGGAATAAGGGTGATAATGGAAATGCAGACCAGAGAACTGTAAAGGCAACCAAGACAGGAGATACAACGAATTTCGCACTGTATGGAATGGCAATGGCAGCAGCCGGAGCAGTGATCGCAACACTGGTGTACCGCAGAAAAAGAAGCTGATCCTGATGTTCAGAAAAAGAACGTGATGAAATATGGATCTGTGAAAAGTTAAGAATGACAGAAGGCTGTCGGGATATTTTGAGAAATATTCCGGCAGTTTTTTCAGGGGTATGGATTTTGGATTTGAAAACCAGAATCCATACCCTTATTTTCTTTGAAACAAAGAAAAGCGGTAAAATACAACCATAGAAAAAAACAAATGATTTCGGCCGAAAAGAAAAAAGTAAATGTAACATTAAGAACAAAATTCAGAAGAGGAGAAATGAACTATGAAAATGAAAGCAATCGCAAGATTTGGACTTTCATGCCTACGGATTGCTCCGTGCTACGCACTCCTACAATCCTACCCAATATTCGCATATCGTGGGATTATCATCCCACTTTTATGCTCATATCGGGGGGGGCCCTAAGGTCTTTCACCCACCTATGAGCAAGCTCATGTGGGCTTAGACCTTTGACCCTGGTTCCTCGTTCAATTTTGGTATAGGAGTCTACGCGGCGAGTTCCTGAGTTTCAGTGTTCTTCCTATGCTTTTACTATTAAGTAAGTCCATTCTTTTGCTCCTCCTCCTGATATATCTTTTATGATAATTCATAAATAAGGATAGTTCCACACACTGACCATGAACGAAACCGCCACAAATAAGGAGTGCAACGCACCCGGATAAAGAGAGGTAGATAATGAAGAAAAATGAAAAAATCCATGAATGATCGTAGTATGAAGAAAAGAACGGTATGGCTGATCCTGGGAGGGATCGCAGTGATAGTATGTGTTTTGTGGTGGGCATATATACAGTTCTGGTCAAATGCATCAGAGAAAGAAGATGTTTCTGCAAAGAGAGAAGCAGACTGGTCATTCCAAAAGCCCAAAGTGCCTGAGACAAAGCTGACAGATCAGGAAGAATGTGCTTTGTGCGGCAGCAGAAAAGAAAGTATGACGGGGATGTTCAGCGGAAAAGATGCGATTGGTATCATCAGTGTGAATGACTGGTACATTATGGATCTGAAGATCAAAAGTGGAAATGAGAAAGAAAATATGCCGGAAGATACAGAAGGAAAGAATACGACAAGGACAACGGTTGGGAAAAATGGAAGAGTTCTGGAGCGTAGTTCAGAAAGTCTCCGGGGTATTTCGGAAATCGTAGTAGATTATGGAGAGGACAGAGTACTTTCCATGGAAAAGGCATCGCAGATTTTGTGTCAGTCCTGTCTGGAAAAGCTGTCTGAAGCGATGGAGGTAAAATGTGAGGAGGGAAAAGAACCGGAGCCTGTCGACCTGGTACTGATAGATTTTGAGACGATGGAACTGTATTCTGTTCAGGAACAGTATACAAAAAAGAGTATCAGAGATTACACCTTGTGGATGGCACATACGGAGGATACGCTGGAGATCAATGCAGTTTATACACCGGTTCGCACAGAGGCAGGAAAAAATGCAGCATCTCTGAAATAGGATTAAGCAAAAAGTTCTGTGGCGGCACGGATCAGATATTCTGTATCTTTGACACCGGTGGTCTCGTAAGGCGAATGCATGGCAAATTGCGGCAGTCCGATATCGACAGTGTTCAGTGCAACCTGCGTGTTGGAAATATTGCCAAGTGTGGATCCGCCTGCCATATCGGAACGGTTGGTAAAAGTCTGAACCGGGACACTAGCGGTATGGCAGATATCCTTGAACATGGCTGCAGAAACGGCATCAGTACAATATTTCTGATTGGCATTGTATTTAATGACAATTCCCTCATTCAGGTAAGGTCGGTTCGTTGGATCGGCCTTTTCTGTATAATTAGGATGAACTGCGTGAGCATTGTCAGCAGAGACCATGAGACTGTTGGCAAGATGCACAAGAAAATCCTCTTCATTATATCCAAGGTTTCTGTGGATTCTTGTCAGTGTATCTTTTAGAAAGGTAGAAGCTGCACCCTGCTTTGTTCCACTTCCGACTTCTTCGTTATCAAAAACGCAGTGAAGAGCCAGATAATCTTCCTTTGCTCCGGAAAGAAAGCCTTTCAGGGAGGCAAAGGCACACTGGAGATCGTCGAGCCGGGGAGCAGAAAGAAATTCCCGGGATGCACCCCAGATACAAGGTTCTGTCGGTTATATAAGAAGAGGTCATGACCAAGGATTTCATCTTCGGTTACATTGGCTGCCTCTGCGATGGTCTGAAAAAAGGTATTCTTTGCTGTAAGATCACCGTAAAGAGGGAGCATATCTTTCTGAGCATTGTATTTATGCCCGTTATTTGCATCACGATCCATGTGGATGGCAAGATTAGGGATCATGAGAAGATCCCTGTCAATATTGACCAGCTTTGACAGAAAGCAGGCAGAAGGCTTTCCGTCTGTGGAAGGATCTTTTACGATCACCCTTCCTGCAACGGAAAGTGGACGGTCAAACCAGGGGGCAAAGAGCATTCCACCGTAGCGTTCTACATTCAGCCGGATATAATGCCCCTCGGATTCCATTTCAGGATTTTCCTTGATCTTAAAGGACGGGGAGTCACTGTGGCTTGCCATGATCCGCATTCCCTGAAAAGGATGCTCCGGTATGGTAAATGCGATCAGGGAGGAATCATTGCGGGTCACATAGTAAGAACCGCCCTGCTTAAGATTCCAGTGCATTCCCTCTTCCAGTCTGATAAAGCCGGACTCTGTAAGCCGGGCAGCCATGGCACTGACTGCATGAAAAGCAGTAGGGCTTTCCTTGATAAATTCGATTAATTCTTCCGGGATTCTATGGTTCATAGCTCAACAACTCCTTTACAAATTTTATAAGTATGTGCGTAGCACGGAGCAATCCGTAGGCATCAAAGTCGGGGGCTTTTGCCCCCGACATCATAATTTTATAAGAGCATAATCATCACTTCATAAGAATCAGTATAGCACGAATGACAGCGGGCAGCACAACGGTTTTTTGAATGGAAGATCATTTTATGTGATGCTTATGAGCGGGACAGGGCAAAGTTAAAGAAACCGGTATGTGAGCATGCACCGGTGGATGTGATGCCGGAGGTTATGGAGTATGGATCAGCGGAGGAAGTGCTGGAGGTATATGAGGAGACTGCACAGGCGGATCCATCTTCCTGAAATTGAGTATATTGAAAGCCGTAATACGGTTGGTTCTCTATCTTCATCTGTAAAAGGCAAGGCTTCTCCCTTTGAGAGCAGGGCGGCAATGGAAAGCATTAGCTTGCTTTTTCCATCGCCGGGATCGCCCTGCAACAGCGTAACCTTGCCAACCGGAATATATGGATACCATAGCCATTTCACTTTATACTGTTAAATACTATAAATTCATCCCACAATTCATCATAATTATCAAACTCATAATATCTGTCCGCAACTTTAAAATATTTACCAGGACTAATTGTCAGTGTTTCATCTGTCACAAGATAAATAGTATAATAAGAAACAGCTCCACTTGATACTGCTTTGCTTTCGTCTACTTCGTCACCAAGTTTTACTTGATTCAACAAATTTATAAACTCGATAACTTCATCATCTGAAAAAGAATACGAATAATTACCGTCTTTCCCGCCTGTAGTTCCTGTATGTTCAATTTTTTCGATTTCCGGCACATCAATACTCTCCAAGCCCACACTCGCATCTTGTTTTCCACATCCGAACAATGTACTTGTCAGAAAAATGAACGTGAGCAAAACTATCCCATTTGTTTTCATTTACACTCTCCTCCATTTACAGTTCCGCTTGGTAACTTCAAATTCCCCGGTTCGACAAACTGGGATTTATAGTTACATTCCATACATATTGGCATTTTTTACCATTATTTTATCACCCTTATCTAATTGTTCCTTATAAATTCCTCGCAAACCAATTCCAATATGTTCTGTTTTGTAGCCACTACCATTTGGTCTTCGTTCTTTTGTGTGCACATCAATTGAAGTAATTGCAGTTTCCAAAATCTCTCCATTTGCTTTATTGATATAAGCCTTATCTCCGGTTCTACATATACCAGTTTCAACATTCCCTGTAACCACTGTGCCTATTAAAGTAAAATTCTCTTTCAAGCAAGACGGGACATCTATTCTACTCATATATTCTTTTTCTCGTTCCTTTTTACTTTTACCAAACAATCCCATAAAATTTACCTCCACAACTTCAAAGTTTTCGTTCCTCAAAAAATGCCTTTATTATATTTAATTTGTCCATACAACATAAAGCCTAATCCGACAATAACTGCTGGAAGAATAATAAATCCCATAGTCTCTTCACTCCAAAATGAAACTATAAAACCTAACACCAAAGATATTCCGATAATCAGTGTTCCTGTTCCAACGGCTTTTCCATACTTTGGTATATCTTCTTCTTTTACTTTTCGTCTGTTGTACGAATGTATCGTACTGATATTACCTTTGATATTTACAATTCCTATAACAGATATGAACACTCCTAAAATCAACAACATAATATTCTCCATAATTACCTCCTAAAAATAGAACAGTTCTTCAAATTTCTTGTCTAAAGCAATACATAAAATCAATGCCAACTTTGCTGTTGGGTTGAATTGCCCTGTTTCGATAGAACTGATAGTGTTTCTCGACACACCCACCATTTCTGCAAGCTGTGCTTGAGAAAGATTTGCTGCCATACGAACTTCCTTTAAGTGATTTTTCAGATGCAACTGCTCTTTCATACTCTCACCTCTAAAAGGCGACGAATAAATCCGGCAAATGCCAAGACGGAAAGAATCAAAAACATACTGGTCAATAGCAAATCACTTTTTCGTTTCATTTTGATAAAGCGAACTAACCATTGTGTCGCAAGAATACTGAAATATATAACCCAAGGACTGTAAATCATAGTATGGGCAATCATAGAAGATAGCAAAGAAAGCAGACAACACACCAAAGCCCCCACTCTACTTGCGTGACTTCCTGCCAGATATAGCACTTCCATTTCCGCCAAGTCTTTATTTTGATGTTCTTTTCTACTTGCGTTTCCAAGTTTTCTTTGCATATTTTAATTATATTAACGCCAAGTTTACTTGTCAATAGCATTTGCACAAAAGTTACAAAAGACAACATCAAAAGATCAGAAAATCTTGACTTGAAAAATATATTTTGCTATAATACAGATATTGCGGGTGCAACATCTGTAAGGCGCAGTAGCCAAGCGGTAAGGCGTGGGTCTGCAACACCCTGATGCACCGGTTCAAATCCGGTCTGCGCCTCTTAAAAGAAGATTCCCGGAAACGGTTTGTTTCCGGGAATTTTTGCGTTGCCGGATATACGGGAAAAATCAGGAGATTTTTTAGTAATATTTTAGTCACCGGATAAACGCTGAGTGATCTCAGTAACGTTCAAAAGAAGAACGATCCGGTAAAATCTGTTCAAAGGCTCTTTGAATCTCTTCCTTTACTTTCAGATAAGGGATTTCCTGATTGCTGTCATTCATACAGACAACAGGACTTTTCTGATGGATAATGGTATCAGTCAAAGTAGGATTCGTCTCTGCCAGATTAAAGTACCGGCAAAGCTTTCTTACATTTTTCGGGATAAAATTTCCGCTTAATTTCTGATATTCCCGGATAACGTACTGACTGACGTCTTCTCTGTGACGGAAAGGATGAGAGCATACCTGATCCAGATACTCTCCTCCAGATTCCAGAGAGTTTCATAAGTACTCTTTTTAACGGAGATGGTCCATGTACAGGATAAAATCCTGTAAACCGTGGAAACATGATCTCCAAAAAATTATAGAAAAAGTACATCGCAGGATAACCAATGTGAAAATAAGACCCAGGCTGCTTTTTTCATATTCTGCCGCTTGTCAAAATATTTAGCCAGAAGCATGGCATTGTTCAGGTAGATATATGGCATAGTTGTGTCGTCCACATTAGTTACATCGGGCTGCAGTGCAAGCATATCAACGGGTTTTCCATTTTTGAAAAAATCCGTTGGCTTCACTGGTTTTAACAGGAGCATATCATCATTGAAATAGATAAAATTTTCCGATAAGCCTTCAATACGATGGAAATTCCATTCGATGGGATGACTGCTAAAGGTAGGCAGGTATTTCGCCGGAATAAAGTCTTCATGGTTTACAATATGTAATTTCGGATTACTGGAATCCAGCCATTCAGGCAGATGTCCAAAGGTCACAAAATGGATTTTACGAACCCATGGAGCAAAGTTTTCAATGCTTCGGAACCAGTAATGCATCAGATCCCAGTCCCGGTAGCGTTCTTCCCGGTCATCACTTTTGACGGATAATCCCTGCTGTCTCATACGTTCCTTTTTCTTTTCACGCCATACAGGGTCAGAGCCGTCTACCCAGGCCAATACAATATCAATTTCTTCAGTCTTCATGATTTATCCCTTCTTACAATAGAGTGTTCCAAATAAAATTAAAAATATTTCAAAATGCCGGAAAATAAGAAATGTCTTTGCTTTTTGAAAAAAGTCCGGCTTCTTTCAGACTATAAAAACGTTTATAATGATTGATCCGGAACTCCGTTCTGGCAGACTGTAAACTCCGGTATTTTTCTTTTAAAGAAAGAGTACAGGTAGGGAGACACAGGTTATAGACCAGAGAGGCATACCCATCTACATATTTTTTGAGACATAATCTCTTCCATCTCCTGCGAGGTCAGTTCCAGAGATTCCAGAAAATGACGAGTCTCCATGAAATTGTTCCGGTAGCATTCGACCAGTTTCGGCTGCCAGCGGTATGCGGCAGAGCCGGCACGGACATTATAGTGGTAATCACAATTTGCAGAAAAGTAATAAGTCTGGGCTTTTGAAAGTGCCTGCATAACGAATACCGCATCCTCTGCATAGGGAAGATCTGGATTGAACCGGAGATCTGCAATCAATTCTCTGGTAAAAATATAGCTGAATACATTGACGTTCAGATTTCCTTTTTGTGCCAGGATGTAGTCTTTCATCTGATTTTTAGAAAGAACTCCTTCAAAGGACGGAATCCCCTTGAGAGAAGAGGAAACTTTTCCGCTTTTCCAGACATCCTTTTTAAATCCATGATACAGTACATCCGTCTGTCCGGTCTCTATTGCTTTTATACATTCAGCCAGCAGGGATGGCTCAAGCAAGTCATCAGCATCTGCAAAAGTAATATAATGGCCTGCGGCAAGAGCCAATCCGGCATTTCGTGCAGTGGAGACTCCCTGATTTTTCTGATGGATCACCTGAATCCTTGGATCGACAGTCTTGTATTGTTCGCAGATCTTATTACTGGAATCGGTTGATCCGTCATCAACTAAAATAATTTCAAGGTTAAGATAAGTCTGATGAATAATAGAATCCAAACATGCCGGTAAATAAGGTGCAACGTTGTATATTGGTACGATAATACTGATTTTTTCCATTATAACCTTTCAGCAGTAAGTACTGCGGGGAGCAAAATATTCAGAGTAATAATAAAAATTACAGAGAAAGAATGCATTCTCCTCTACATAATCGATCACAAACGTAAAGGCATCAAAGTCGGATAAAATTCTGCAGGCTGTGCAGAGGTGTCAGTGTTCTGTTCTACGGTCAGTCCGTAAGCGTCCTTTGCTTTTGCCACATAATCCGGGTTCATGGCAGCCATGATACCGGCAGGAATATAGAACATATTGGCAACGCAGTGTTCAAATCCGCCTACAACGAAAGCACAGATTGGGAAGAAAATTGCCCATACCTTACCGGCAATATCTCTTGCGGAAGTAGCCATCAGTACTGCAAGACATACCAGGATGTTACACAAGATTCCGGAGGTGATTCCCTGTACCGGTGAGATCGCGATCTTGCTGACAGCAACTTTGATCGTATAAGCACCGAGAAGACCACCGGAGTAATTTAAGTTTCCGCTGAAAACGATCAGTACGTCCACGCAGAGGCACCGATCAAATTGCTGAAAAATACGATGAAAAGATCTCGGAATAATCCGCCCCCATGTGACACGTTTGTCAAATACATCCATGATGATCAGACAGTTTCCGGTAAAAAGTTCTCCACCTAAGAATACGATCAGCATCAATCCGACCGGAAAGATCACACCTGCCAATGCTCTTGCCACTCCGACATTTTCTACTGCGTGTGCCGCTGTGCTGCTTGTAGCACCGCCCAGTGCGATAAAAACCCCTGCCATAATACCGAGAAGGATCATTTTCCCGACAGGGAGTTTTGTTTTGTTCTCACATGCTTTGATACTCAGATCTACTACTTCAGCCGGAGTATTAAAATGGTTTTCCATATGTAAATTCCTCATTCCTGTGTATTCTGTTAAATAATTAACGCAATTATTTTATACTAGAAGAGTATGGATTTCAAGTGTAAGGGGAGATGTTTTTTTATAGATACAATGAAAAGTTTTTTGTGTTTTTGTATGTTATATATTTAGATTTTTGTCAAATTTTGACCGATTCTATTGAAAAATTACGTTTTTTGGCATAAAATATATAATGTGTAGTGATAAGTTCGTTTTGAGGGGAAGTATAATTTGATGTGAAAGGAGAGATGAAACGCAAGTTTTTGAAGTTTTTGAAGTGAATTTGTTGAGCATGCTTTCCATTCAGACCATTGGTCTGAAGTAACTTTTCACTGGCTATACAGGGCCATCTTTAACCTGTAAATTTGAATATGGAGGTTTTTCTTATGAAGAAGATGAAGAAGCAATTCCTTTCGCTGTTCGTGTTGTTGTGTATGATAATTTCCATGTTTCCAACAACTGCATTGGCAGCAAATATTGATGTTAGTGGCAAGGTAACAGTTGACAGAGTGTATGAGGAACCAACGTGTGCTGATAATCTTTACTACGGTGAAGTTAATGTCAACGGTAGTGCAACAGAAAGTAAAACCAGGTTGACGCATACGGTGTTACCACTTATCCAGTGGCAGTATGGCAATAATACCTATCAGATCATTCCTTCAGCCTATAAATATTACGTTTGCAATATTAACGATCCCAACCATATCCTTGAGGGGATTGAAGGTAGTGAAGGATCAAGCACGCTTTCGAGCTGGCCGGGGACGTATAAATGTTATCAGACGGTGGTGACAACCGATGGTGTGACGAACGGAACAGCTACGTTTGATATTGATCTGGCCTATCAGTTCAGTAGATTAAATTCGTCCATAGGCTGGAACTATACCAGTAATTGGGGGGCGTACTCTGCATTTTACTATCACTCAGACCGTGGATGAAAGTACTACTTATACTGTTACTTACACAGATGGAGTTGAGGACGAAGAAGTCTTCGCAGATGATGTACACGAAAATCTTTCGTCAGGAGTGGCTACCCCGGCATTCAGTGGCGGAACACCGACAAGAACAGGCTATGTCTTCAAAGGCTGGAATCCGGAAGTCGCCGCAACAGTAACAGGAAATGCGACCTATGTAGCAACGTGGGGAGAAGATAAAAATAATAATGGCATTGACGACAACGAAGAAACGAAATATACGGTTACGTATAAGGACGGAGTAGACGGAGAAGTCTTCGCAGATGATGTACATGGAAATCTTCTGTCAGGAGTGGCTACCCCGGCATTCAGTGGCGGAACACCGACAAGAACAGGTTATGTATTTAAAGGCTGGAATCCGGCTGTTGCTGCAACAGTAACAGGAAATGCGACCTATGTAGCAACGTGGGGAGAAGATAAAAATAATAATGGCATTGACGACAACGAAGAAACGAAATATACGGTTACGTATACAGACGGAGTAGACGGAAAAGAAATCTTTGCGGATCAGGTATACGGAAATCTTTTGCCGGGAGTCGATACACCTGCTTTCAAGGGAACACCGACAAGAGAAGGCTATGTATTCAAAGGCTGGAATCCGGAAGTTGCTGCAACAGTAACAGGAAATGCGACCTATATAGCAACGTGGGGAGAAGATAAAAATAATAATGGTATCGCAGACGATGAGGAGACCAAATACACCGTCAGATATACGGACGGAGTAGACGGAAAAGAAGTCTTTGCGGATCAGGTATACGGAAATCTTCTGTCAGGAGTGGCTACACCTGCATTTGAGGGAACACCGACAAGAGAAGGATATGTCTTCAAAGGCTGGAATCCGGCTGTTGCCGCAACAGTAACAGGAAATGTGACCTATGTAGCAACGTGGGGAGAAGATAAAAATAATAACGGCATTGACGACAACGAAGAAACGAAATATACGGTTACGTATAAAGACGGAGTAGACGGAGAAGAAGTCTTTGCAGATCAGGTATACGGAAATCTTCTGTCAGGAGTGGCTACACCTGCATTTGAGGGAACGCCGACAAGAACAGGCTATGTCTTCAAAGGCTGGAATCCGGAAGTTGCCGCAACAGTAACAGGGAATGCGACCTATGTAGCAAGATGGGCAGAAGATAAAAATAATAATGGTATCGCAGACGATGAGGAGACCAAATACACCGTCAGATATACGGACGGAGTGGATGAAGAAGTAATCTTTGCAGATCAGGTATACAGAAATCTTTTGTCGGGAGTCGATACACCTGCATTCAAGGGAACACCAAAAAGAGAAGGCTATGTCTTCAAAGGCTGGAATCCGGCTGTCGCTGAAAAAGTAACAGGAGATGCGACCTATGCAGCAACATGGGGAGAAGATAAAAATAATAACGGCATTGACGACAACGAAGAAACGAAATATACGGTTACGTATAAAGACGGAGTAGACGGAGAAGTCTTTGCGGATCAGGTATACGGAAATCTTCTGTCAGGAGTGGCTACACCTGCATTTGAGGGAACACCGACAAGAGAAGGCTATGTCTTCAAAGGCTGGGAGTCGTCTGTTGCTGAAAAAGTAACAGGAGATGCGACCTATGCAGCAACGTGGGGAGAAGATAAAAATAATAACGGCATTGACGATAACGAAGAAACGAAATATACGGTTACGTATACGGACGGAGTAGACGGAGAAGTCTTTGCAGATCAGGTATACGGAAATCTTCTGTCAGGAGTGGCTACACCTGCATTTGAGGGAACACCGACAAGAGAAGGATATGTCTTCAAAGGCTGGAAGCCGGCTGTTGCTGAAAAAGTAACAGGAGATGTTACCTATGTAGCAACGTGGGGAGAAGATAAAAATAATAATGGTATCGCAGACGATGAGGAGACCAAATACACCGTCAGATATACGGACGGAGTGGATGAAGAAGTAATCTTTGCAGATCAGGTATACGGAAATCTTTTGTCGGGAGTCGATACACCTGCTTTCAAGGGAACACCGACAAGAGAAGGATATGTCTTCAAAGGCTGGAAGCCGGCTGTTGCTGAAAAAGTAACAGGAGATGTTACTTATGTAGCTGTTTGGGAAAAAGCTAAAGATAACAACGGAGAGACAAAACCTGGAGATACAAAACCGGGTGATACGAAGCCGGGCAATACAAAGCCAGGAAATACCAAGCCGGGAAATACAAAGCCAAATACAACAACGAATAGCAGCACCAAGGCTGGAACGTCTGCCAGGAGTCCGAAGACCAGCGATACAGCAAATCTTGCTTTGTGGATGGCTCTGCTGGTTGTCAGTGGCGGCTCAATGGTTATAAATAAGAAGAAAAAGTACAATAGATAATCAGAAAAGAAGAACAGAGGGTTGTAATAAACCCCACAGACAGTAGAAAAGCCTCGCTTTTGGCGGTGCAACAAAGGGATTTTCGTAAAACGAGAATTTTTGAGTGACACCTTCAAAGAGTGTGGCAAGAAGAACACCCACGCAAGAGTAGAAATGCTCCTGTGTGGGTGTTTTTCTTGCCACAGATTAAGAATTTACGATCATCTTAAAAAATCATGATCAGTTTAAAATTTTACGATTACCTTAAAAATTTATGATTTTTATAAACTTGTAGCCGCATAGAAACCGTCGCGTACAGCTTCGCCTATTTTACCTAATTTATTGCTGTCTCCGACAACTCTCGTTTTGAGATGATATTTTGCTTTGACAGCATCTACTGTTGTAAGAACAGGTTTCATTCCGAATGCGGAAATGACTGTGTCGGCGAGAACTGTCTCTGTTGTTTTGTCCTGCTTTTCGACGGTCAGACCATTCTCTTCAATGGATACGACTTTTGTGTTAGTCATAAGTTCAACGCCGTTTTCAGCAAGTTTGGTAAACAATTTGATTTTATTAATAAAGAATACGTCTTTTCCACATTCCGGCAGCATCTCTACGACTGTTACTTTCTTGCCCATTTCAGAAGCGATTTCGAGTGCTCCGTCAAGACCGGAAGCTCCTCCGCCGCAGATTACGATCTTTTCACCTTTTATGAGGGAAGGATCTCGGTGTGCGTCTAAGATCGATATGACATTGTTTCCGTCAATTCCCGGAATAGGAGGAGTAACAGGAACGGCACCGCATCCGATAATGATGTTGTCGCATTCTTCAAGGATTGATTCATCGCCTGTTATTTCTGTATTTAGACGGACGTCTACGCCTAGTTTTTCTAACTGTACGGTGTACCATTTTGTGAGTTTTTTAATATTATTTTTAAATTTTGCAGTACAGATATCCCCCATAACTCCCCGAGTTTTGAGTTTTCTCGAACAGGGTCACTTTGTGCCCTTCTATTGCGGCAACTCTGGCTGCTTCCATTCCGCCCGGGACCTCCGCCGATTACGACAACATTTTTCGGGGAGTCTGTCTTTTTGATCTCAAACCGAACTTCTTCCATTGCCTGTGGATTGATCGCACAGCTAAGTTTTGTATGTTTATTCCAAATGCGCCCGATACAATATTCGTTGCAGCGAAGGCAAGGTCTGACATCTTCGGGATGTCCTGTCATCAGTTTGTTAGGAAGATACGGATCGGCAATCAATGCACGTCCCATGTTTACAAAGTCAACATTTCCGCTTTCGATCAATTCAACTGCGGAATCAGGATTATGAGATCCGGCATTAATAAGCGGTACGCTGACAGCTTTTCTTGCTTCTGCGCATACATAAGACATACAGGATTCTCCTAAATAAGACGGAGGGAAGATATAATCCAAAGTCTCATAACATCCGGCGTCGATGTCAAAGGCATCTACGCCTGCAGCTTCTAAAACTTTTAAAAGTTTCATGCTGTCTTCCAACGTACGTCCGCCTTCAAATCTGTGATCAAGAGAAATTCGGAAGATGACAGGCATACTGTCACCGACTACGCTTTTGATCGCTTCTACGATTTCCTTCGGGAAGCGTGCACAATTTTCAGGAGAACCGCCGTATTCGTCTGTTCTTTTATTCCATACAGGAGACATAAACTGATCGATCAGATATCCGGCGTGTGCATGGATTTCGATAGCGTCAAACCCGGCATCGCTTGCAACGCCTGCGGCAAATTTGAATCCTTCCATCATCTGAGCGATTTCTTCTTTTGTCAGTGCGTGGCAGATTACGTCGGGATTGAATACAGACGGAAGCGCTGATGCAGAGATCGGAGGGTTTCCGAATGTATCAGGAAATGCGTTTCGTCCTGTACCAGGGCTGATCTGACAAACAATTTTAGCACCGTATCTGTGGCATCCGTCGCACACAGATGTCAGAGAAGGAAGGACTGTATATGTATCAAGATAACCTTCCATAGAACCTTGTGCGATCTGCTCGTTTAACATTTGACATCCCATATAAAGGATACCGGTTCCTCCTTTTGCTCTTTCAATGAAATAATCGATTTCCTGGGCGTCTTTTCTTCCGTTAGTAAATGCTGAGTTTGTTCCCATCGGAGACAGACCGATACGGTTTTTTACTTCCATGTTTCCGATTTTAAAAGGTGTAAATAAACTTTCATACCCCATAGTAGTTTTCTCCTTTTTAAAATGTTTTTTGTAAATATCTGTTTTTTTAACGGTGTAAGATCGAAAAATAATTAAATAGCTGTATATCCTCCGTCTACAGCAATGTTTTGTCCGTTTACGTATGAGGAAGCGGAAGAAGCAAGAAACAGAGCACAAGTATCCAATTCTCCTTCATTTCCATAACGCCCTACAGGGATTGCCCCTTTTGCATATGCTGTAAACCAGTCGGAGTCAAGAGTTTCTTTTGTAAGCGGAGTTATGAAATATCCCGGGCAGATAGAGTTCACCGTGATTCCTTCCTTGCCCCATTCTGCCGCAAGAGCTCTTGTCATATTGACAACGCCGCCTTTTGCAGCATGATAAGGAACACATGTTGCCGCCATATTTCCCACAAGACCGTACATAGAGGCAATATTGATAATACGTCCGTAGTGAGCTTTGATCATTTCTTTTGCATATTCACGAGCACAGATGAATGAACCAAAAAGATCGATTTTTAATTCGTTGTTGAATTGTTCGTCTGTGATATCTACTGCCGGAGCGACCGCACCTGTTCCTGCGTTATTGACTAATATATCTATCCGTCCGAATCTTTCCATAGTGGCTGCCACTGCTGCTTTTACTTTCTCGGTATCCGTAATGTCGCATGTATACGGAAGAACCTCTACACCAAATTCTGCTTCGATGGCTGCTGCATTTTCTTCAAGCAGATTTTGACGTCTTGCGATCAATACAAGATTTGCTCCCTGACTTGCGAATGCCTTTGCCATCTGAACGCCTAATCCTGTAGATGCACCTGTCACCACAGCTGTTTGTCCTGTTAAATCAAAGTAATTTTTCATTTTGTCCTCCTTATTCATTTCCAATGACATTTCTTTCGTGTCTGTTTTATAGCTTGATTGTATAGTTTTTTAACAATCTTTTCATCAGATCCTTGCCTGAAATTGCAGAGTGGTTTTTGTGCAAATGCACAATAATATAAAAAATAATCTCAAATTTCGAGGCTTTTTAACTGATTTTGCAGTATAATATGCTTGTTCGTATAAGGAAACCGTAAACTTGACGGATTGAGATAATGGGATATCCGGTTTTAACGTACATTTATAATGACGATACATTTTGACAGGGAGTAAGACATCATGGAAAAGAAAATTGATTTTTTGGCATTGTATCAGAGATTATTTCAGACACTTTCACACGGAAAGATGCAAGAATTAATGGATGTATCTTATGAGGTCACGGGAGTTCCGATCCTTGCCGTAGATATTGCATACAATCTTCTCGGAGCTGTTCCGAAAAATAAAACAGGTGACTATTACTGGGATTATCTTGTAGAGCATAAAAGATATGATATGGACATGACCGTGCAGTTATATACTGATGGAATTATGCAGTCGGTAAATGAAAAGGAAGCACCTTATATAGTTGACTGGGGAGCGGCGACAGAAGAATTTCCGAAGATTTTAGGGGTTATAAAGATTAACAATATCGTAGAAGGTTATGTTGTCATGCAATGTAAAAAGGGGGAGATCACGGAGGAACGGATGAAGGCGATGAGCATTATCCAGGAAGCGTGCAGTCTTATGTTAAAGGGGAAAACTTCGGAAAACAGCATGGAATCGGTTTATCTTAAAACATTTATCAATGAATTGTTTAACGGTAGGATCGTATCGGAGAAACAGTTAGACTTGTGGCGGAAGAACTGTCGTTTCTTTCCGAAACCTCCTTACCGCATTATTACAGTAAATACGAATTCATCTTCTGAGAAGAACGTGCTGTCTTACATCAGTAAATATTTTCAAAACTTATTTTCCGACCAGATGCTTTTGATCCAAGATCGTGTGCTTTATATATTACAGTATAGTCTTCTTCCGAAAATGACGCAGATGGCTTCTAATGAATTATATATTTTTTTGTGCAAATTTAACGCCCACTGTGGTGTCAGCAACTTGTTTGAAAATCTGCTTGATATCGGAGATTATAAAATACAGGCGACAGACGCTATGTGTATCGGAAAAAGACTAGACGCACATAGCCGAATCCATTTTTATAAAGATTATTATCTTCCGGCTATTTTGATGCCGCGGATAAATGAAATGCCGCGAAATAATTACATATCTCCGGTTATCGAAAAACTCAGAGAATATGATAAAAAGCATTCAACGGATTTTCTGGATACATTGAAAGTATATATCCGAAATTTATGTAGTACGTCTGACAGTGCGGCTCAACTGCATATCCATCGTAATTCATTTTTATATCGAATCAATAAAATTGAAGAGATTACCGGCGTCGATCTGCGGGAATATCATATGTTTATACATCTTGCGATCAATATTTACATAGAGGAGATATAGAGAAAAATATTCGCCCTATTTTTCACAGGGGCGATAGACATCGAATATAAAAGCAGCTATAATTTTTACAGCGATGGGAAGGGGAAAAGGTAATGACGGAAAAAGAAAAATGCTTCCCATCAAATAGATTTTTATGATAAGAACTGTTTAATGGGGAGCATAATTAAATGTCCAAATGTAAAGTCAGACAATAAAAGTAAATTTATCACCGATACATAACTGCTGACATAAGTTTGTAATCGTGTTCTCAACATCATGGATCGTGCTTTTGATCCGAAGAAGCGGATAACCTTTATTAATATTAAGTGCCTTTGCTTCCTGATGAGAAGCGAAGATGATATCTAAAGTTTTTCGTGAGTGATCTAAAATAATATTATGCTTTTTCAGAACTTCAAACAAAGAAGTATCGTTTAAGTCTTCGCCGAACAGAAATGAAAATGATTCGGGAAATTTGTTGAGTTCGATAATTACCGGCTCATCATCCATATATCTGATTCTTTCCAATACAAGTATTTTCTCTCCGGGTTTTAAAGACATTTCTTTTATTTCACGTTCGGAAGGCTCTTCTAATGCGATCTTGATCGTTTTTGCTCCGGCAGTGGCGTTCATCATACGGCACATATCAGTAAAGCTGATGACTTCCGTTATACTGCGGTGGAGCTTCTTTTCTGCGACAAAAGTTCCTTTTCCTGATTTGCGGTCGAGATATCCTAATTCGGATAATCCGGCAAGTGCTTTCCGAACAGTAACTCTGCTTACATGGTAAGTTTCGCTTAGTTCGTTTTCTGTGGGGAGGCGGCTTCCGGCAGGGCGTTCGCCTGTCTCGATCTCATGCTGAAGCTTTTCTTCTAATTGTTTGTATAGTGGCGTTGCAATTGTATTATTTAATTCCATAAAAAACCTCCCATATAAAGTATTACTGTTCGCATTATAATACATTTGCATAAAAATGTATATAATAAATTGAAAATAAATTATATATTGACAATAAGTATTATATTGTATTATACTCTAGTCAGAAATAAAGAAATACACAACAAGGAGGAGATGTAATAAAATGTCATATGTAAGTACAGATATTAAGAAAATCGTTGCGGAAATTATCGAAAACAAAAAAGAAAAAGGCGGAGTAAAAAATATTTATTTCGTAGGATGCGGAGGTTCTTTGGGAGCACTTTATCCGGCAAAGACATTTATGGAAAGAGAGGCACAGGTTCTTCGTTCAGCATGGATCAACAGTAACGAGTTTGTTCATAGTACACCGAAGGATTTCGGAGAAAACTCAATCATATGTCTGGCATGTCATAAAGGAAATACACCTGAGACGATCCAGGCGGCAAAACTTGGAAAAGAAAAAGGCGCCGCAGTTATTATCCTTACATGGCTTGAAGAATCTGAGATCATTGAGTTCGGAGATTACATTATTCGTTATACATTTGATGCAAGTTTGGATCACCTTGCGGGAGACATCGATTATGCAGGAGAAAAAACACAGTGCGCACTGCTCGTAGCTGTTGAACTGTTAGCGCAGACAGAAGGCTATGAGAACTATGAAAAGTTTTATGAAGGACTTGGCATGATCAGCAACATTATTAAAAATGCCCGCAAACATGTAGCAGAAAGAGCGGAAGCTTTTGCAGAAGAATATAAGAATGATTCGGTAATCTACACAATGGGAAGCGGTGCTTCTTACGGAGCTGCTTACATGGAAAGTATATGTATTTTTATGGAAATGCAGTGGCTTGATTCAAGCAGCATTCATACAGGAGAGTATTTCCACGGTCCATTTGAGATCACAGATGCAAACCGCCCGTTTATGATCCAGATTTCAGAAGGAACAACGAGAGAATTAGATGAAAGAGCTCTTACATTCCTTAAAAAATATGCGAAACGTATTGAAGTTCTTGATGCAAAAGAGTTGGGTCTGTCAACGATAGACGCATCGGTTGTTGATTATTTCAACCATGCACTGTTCAACAATGTATATCCGATCTACAACCATGCCCTTGCGACAAAACGTGAGCACCCGCTTGCAACACGCCGCTATATGTGGAAAGTAGAGTATTAAAAACCGGATATAAAAACAAATTATTTATGACCAATTAAGCGATATAACTTATTTTATAAAAGGAGTCTGCACATTGTGCGGACTTCTTTTAAATTGTGCGAACAGTAATGCTTATGGTATGAAAAAATGGTATGAAAAAATTGGAAATATAGGTAATACATATAAATGATACAAAATAATAGAAATACAGCATTATGCACAAAAATATAATTGATATTCATATAAAATACACAAAGTTGCAAAAACAAATTGACAAAACAACAAAATAAATATACTATTATATCAGATACAAAACAATACAGAACAATACAAAAGAATACAATACACTGGATTGATTTGTAGAGTTAAAGAATATGCGCATAGTTCTTTAAAAGGAAAACTCAAAATGAGGGTAAACTAAAGAGTAATTTAGGAGGTTAGCTTATGTTTTGGATAGAATTGATTATCGTTTTGGCGATCATTTTTATCGGAGTTCGTGTGGGAGGTACGTTCCTTGCGATGGCAGGAGGAATCGGAATGTTTATTATGACATTTATTCTTCATGTTACTCCTTCTGATCCGCCCGTCACAGTAATTTTAATCATGATAGCGGTTATCTGTGCGGCGGCAACAATGCAGGCTTGCGGAGGTTTGGATTACCTCGTCCGCATAGCGGAGAAAATCCTGAGAAAGAATCCGAAAATGATTACGGTACTTGCTCCGCTTGTAGCATATATTTTTACATTTATGTGCGGTACGGGTCATATCGTTTACAGTCTTCTTCCAGTTATCAACGAAATCGCCATTGAGACAGGCGTTCGTCCTGAAAGACCGATTTCGGCATCGATCGTTTCTTCACAGCAGGCGATCACGGCATGTCCGATCTCGGCGGCAACAGTCGGTATCCTTGCTTTTATGGCAGAGGCAACAAATTATACGAAAGTAAATATTTTTACATTACTTATTGTTTGTGTTCCGGCAACATTGATCGGAACGATCGTTGCGGCAATCGCAGTGATCAAAAAAGGAAAAGAACTTGCGGATGATCCTGAATTTCAGGCTCGTGTTAAGGCAGGACTGATCGAAGATTTCTCCAAGAAAGTAAAAGAAGAGAAAAAAGTCAGCAAAGAAGCAAAAATTTCCGTTACGATCTTCCTCATTGCTATGGTGGGAATCGTTCTTCTTGGTGCAGTCAGCGGTTTAGTTCCGACGCTGGCAGACGGAAGCAAACTTCCGCTTACGACAGTAATCGAAATCTTTATGCTCGTAGCTGCGGCGGCTATGATTCTTCTTACAAAACTGGACAGCAACAAAGTTCTTGATCAGCCGGTATTTAGAACAGGTATGTTCGCGGTTGTTCTGGCGTTTGGTCTGTGCTGGCTTGTAAATACATTTATCGGAGATCAGTCATCATTTATTACAGACAATATGTCGGCGCTGACAAATAAGTATCCGTGGATTTTCATTGTAGCGGTATTTATCGTAGGTGCGATCACAACGAGTCAGTCTTCGACAACAATGATCATGATTCCGATCGGAATCGCATTAGGACTTCCGGCAAACGTAATCGTGGCAGGTTGGATCGCATGTTCATCTAATTATTTTATTCCGGCTTCGGGACAGTGTGTTGCAGCTCTTGCATTTGACTCAGCAGGAACAACGAAGATCGGTAAATTTGTATTGAACCACAGCTATATGATACCGGGGCTTGTATGTACGGTCGTATCAGTAGTAGTCGCACTTCTTATAGGAGCGGTTGTATTCTAAGAAGTCAGAAGACAATGTGCTGTGGCAATATAGAAAGAAAGCTGAAAAGCAAAAAGAGACTGCAGCCTTGTATCCGTATGGAACGGGTGGCAGTCTTTTCAAATTTTAAGTATTGAAACGGAGGAATATGGCAATGAAATTCGCACCTATGAATTATCATTATTTGAGATATCCGATCAAAAAATTTCTTGATAAAGTGGAACGTTCACCATTCGACAGCATCGATCTGTATTGTTCGGCACCGCAGCTTAACTTGTTTGATTATCCGCTTTTAAGATTGATCGAGCTGAAAAAGGAGATTGAAGCACATCATTTAAGTGTGATGGCGATGACGCCTGAAAACTGTGTGTATCCGGTTAATTTCTGTACGCAGGATGATCTTACAAGAGAGTCAAGCATTCGGTATTATCAGCGGGCAATCGACACGGCACAGTTTCTTGACTGTCCGTGTGTGCAGATCAGTACCGGATTCGGATACTTCGATCAGCCAAGAGAAGAGGGCTGGAAATACTGCAGAGAATCGTTGTGGACACTGGCGCAGTATTGCGAAAAGAAAGGCGTCAGGTTACTTTTGGAAGAGTTAAAAGTAACGACGACAAACGTGCTTATCACAAGCAAAGATATCGCAAAGATGCTGGAAGAGATCGATTCTCCGGCAATCGTCGGAATGGTCGATATGGATCAGATGACATATGCGAAGGAAACGATAGATGATTATTTTGATAATCTTGGCGATAAGCTCGGGCACATTCACTTTAACGACAGAGGTCATACTGTTCCGGGAGACGGAGATTTCCCGATGAAAGAATATTATGATTCAATCAAGAACAGAGGTTATGACGGAACGGTTTCGTTTGAAATATGTGACAGAAGATATTACTGTGATCCTGATAAGGCAATTTTCGTGCTACGCACTCCCACAATCCTACCCACTATTCGCATATCATGGTGCTTACGCCCCACTTTTATGCTCATATCGGGGCGGGTCTCAAGGTCATTCTACCACCAGTGTGCAAATGCAATAAAAGAATCTTTGGAAAGAAAGATAGTGAAAGAAAGTCTTTGAGGAGAAAAAAGTGAAAGAATATTACCTCGGAATCGATATAGGTACATATGAGTCGAGAGGAATGTTGATCGACGAAAACATGATTCCTGTTGCAGATTGTTCGGTGAACTCAGGGATGGACCATCCCGGGAAGGTTGGTTTGAACATGATGCAGATCAAGTTTGGTGGGGAGATTTTTGTAAATTATGCAGGCTTCTTCTTGAAAAGAGCAAGATCAGTCCGGACGAGATAAGATGTGTCGGAACGAGCGCTCTTGGCACAGATTGTCTGCCGGTCGACAGAGACTGTAATCCGCTTCGGCCTGCGATCTTATATGGGATCGACTCCAGGGCGGAAGAGGAGATCAAATGGCTGACTCAATATTACGGAGACGACGTTAAAAAAATGTTCGGTCATCCGATCTGTACAGGGGATACGGCGACGAAGATTTTGTGGATCAAAAATCATGAACCGGAAGTATACGAAAAGACATATAAGTTTTTGACGGGAAGTTCATATCTCACTGCAAAACTGACAGGAAAATATGTGATAGATCAGTTTTTGGCAAAAGGATCGTTTCGACCTCTTTATAATCGAGACGGAACGATAAACAAAGAAAATTGTCGTCTGTACTGCCGCCCGGATCAGATTGCGGAGTGCGCTTATTCTTTTGAGACTGCCGGAACGGTAACGAAAAAAGCGTCAAAGGAGTGCGGCTTGAAAGAAGGTACTTTGGTGATCGTTGGAACAGGAGATTCTACGGCAGAGGCGATCAGCGTAGGATTGGTTGAATCAGGAACTGTATTTTTCCAGTATGGTTCATCTATGTTTTATTACTACTGTGTTGATCGTTATGTTGACGACTATGTATCGGCAAGCGGAAACGGAGCATTAAAAGGTGGAAAAGAATTTACGGTACCGGGAACATTTTGTATCGGAGACGGAACGAATGCAGCGGGAACGCTGACCAGATGGGTACGGGATACGTTTTATCAGGAAGAATTGAAGCGGGAGCGATCAGGCGGTGAAAATGCATATGCCGTAATGGCAAAAGAAGCGGCTGAGGTAGAAGCCGGGTCAGAAGGGCTGATCGTGCTTCCTTATATCTATGGAGAACGCAGTCCGATACAAGATCCGAAAGCAACGGGTATGTTATTTGGTCTAAAAGGAACACATACAAGAAAGCAGATTAACAGGGCGGCACTTGAAGCGGTCGGATATTCAACGCTTCAGCATATGATCTTGTTCGATGAGATGAAACTTCCGCCAAAATCCGTTATTACGGCAGGTGGCGGGACAAAAATGCAGCATGGATGCAGATCATATGCGATATGATCGGAAAAGAGATATGCATTCGAAAGATATCAGTGTTCGTCTTACGGAGATGCTGTAATGGCCGCACTTGGAGACGGCAGGTTTCGTGATTTTACAGAGCTTAGAGATGCTCTTCCGAAAGGAAAGATGATTGTTCCGAATGAAAAGAACCATATATATTACAAAGAACATTACAAGATGTTCAAAGATTTGTATTTGAATAATAAAGCTATGATGCATAGCATTTAAGCCATGAGTATAGAAGAGACAGAATAAAAAAAACAACGAAATGAAGCAAAAGTAAAGAGAAGCAAAATAGAAGGAGAAAGGAAACAAAACGATGGAGCATTGTAAGATTATTGCAGTTGGAGACAATGTATGTGATAAATATTTATCAAGAGGAAAGATGTATCCGGGCGGACAGTGTGTCAATACATGCGTTTATGCAAAGATGAACAATACGAAGTCGGCATATCTTGGAAAATACGGTGATGATGAAGTCGCTGCCTGTGTGCAGGATACTTTGAAAGAAATCGGAATCGATGACAGCCACAGCCGTCATTATGAAGGTGAAAACGGATATGCACTTGTAACTTTAAAAGGAAACGACAGAGTATTTTTAGGTTCAAACAAAGGCGGTATTGCGAAAGAACATGATTTTGGATTTACAGAAGAAGATTTAGAGTATATCAAAGGCTTTCAACTGATTTATACAAATCTGAATTCTTACATAGAAAAAGAAATTCAGGTTTTGCAGCAGACAGGCGTTCCAATCGCATATGATTTCTCTACCCGATGGACAGACGACTATCTGAAAGAAATATGCCCGTATGTAACAGTCGTGATCATGTCGTGTGCGCACCTGACAGATGAAGAGCGGGAAAGAGAAATGAGAAAAGCGCAGTCTTATGGGGCAAAAGTCGTGCTTGGAACGATCGGGGAAGACGGATCTTACGTCCTTTATAATGACAGGATCTTATATGAACCTGCCGTACATGCAGATGATGTGATCGATACGATGGGAGCTGGAGATTCTTATTTTACGGCATTTTTATGTTCGCTTCTGGAGACGTCAAAGACAGGGAAGATCGTTGAGGGAACAGAAGACGAGATGGCAAAAAGACTTCAGACGGCAATGGGAAAAGGGGCGGCTTTTGCGGCAAAAGTATGCACCTTGGAAGGAGCTTTCGGATACGGAGTTCCGATTTTAGGAAAGACAACTGTGTAAAATCCAAAGAAAAGATAAAAAGGCAGTTCTAAAAAGATAACAGTAAAAAATCAGACCGATCAGTTAAAAATAATTAAAAATATAGTGTAATACGAGAGGAGAATAAAAATGAGACCGAATGTATATGAAAATAAAGAAGAAGGAATCAAATGTGTATATACGAATGAAAAATGGCTGGTAAGCATTAAAAACTGGAAGCCGGATAATGATATCGAAGGACTGAAACACCTGGAGATTCATCATACGACAGATGAACAGTTTATCCTTGTAAACGGAAAAGCGATTCTGATCACGGCAGAAAGAAAGGACGGAAAATTTGAAACAGAACTGACACTTATGGAAAAGGGAAAAGTTTATAATGTTCCGAAAGAATGTTGGTTCTATTCGATCACACAGAAAGATACAAAGATGGTTTATGTTCAGGATTCGGGATGTTCTATGGAAAACAGTGATTTTTGCGATCTTTCAGAAGAAGAGATCAAAAAAATCCAAGAAGAAGCTCGTCATTTATTCGCCTGATATTCCATAGGGAAAGTAAGGAAAATAGATCAGAAGCAATCGGGGATCGGAAAAGGAGCGATTATGAAGAAAAAATATGTTTTATTTGATTTTGACGGTGTAATTGCAGACACGGAAGAAAGCAACAGTCATTATCTCGGTCTTGCCCTGAAAGAGTTCGGAGTTGAGCTGACGGAAAAAGACAAGCAGAGGTTGATCGGTACGCATGATCAGGAACTTCTTATAGAATTCCTGTCGCGATCGCCTCGCAAAGTGACAGTAGAGCAGCTTACACGGAGACGAAAAGAACTGGGAAATACATATGAAAACGGAAATATCGCTCCGATTCCCGGAATTGTTCCGCTGATACAAGGGCTGAGACAAAGCGGAGTGAAAACCGCACTCGTATCTTCTACCGCAACCCGTCTTATTATTATGGGACTGAATCGGATGAAGATGACGGACTTGTTTGATGTGATCGTCTGCGGCGATATGTGTGCAAAGAGAAAGCCCGATCCGGAATGCTATTTAAAGGCTATGGGATTATTAGGTGCTGTGCCGCAGGAGTGTCTTGTGTTTGAAGATTCTTCTGTCGGGATTCATGCCGCAAAACAGGCAGGGATTGAAGTTGCGGCATTTACCGGTTCAGGGAACGGGCAGGACGTAAGCGAAGCAGATTATGTTGTTTCATCATATGAAGAAAGTAAAAAGGGTCTTAATCTGACCCTTTTACTTCTTTTATTTTAATGGATATCTGAGTAATGTAGTTTCTAATGGATGCGAAAAAATCTGGAGTTATGCCAGAAGGCTGCTCGCAATTATCCCTTACATTACAGATTGTATATCATGATAAGATGGAGACACTTCGCTGAAGTTTCCAAGCTGAACGTTGGTGCGGCCATCATTGTAAAAGGAACGCTGGTAGCTACCCCTCAGGCAAAACAGCCATTTGAGATGCAGGCAGACGAGGTTGTAGTGGAAGGCGCATGCGCACCGGATTATCCGCTTCAGAAGAAACGTCATAGCTTTGAATATTTGAGAACGATCTCTCATCTGCGTCCGAGAACGAACACATTCCAGGCTGTATTCAGAGTCCGCTCACTCGCAGCGTATGCGATTCATAAGTTTTTCCAGGAGAGAGGCTTTGTTTATGTGCATACTCCGCTGATCACAGGAAGCGACTGTGAAGGCGCGGGAGAGATGTTCCGTGTGACCACGATGGATATGGAGAATCTTCCGAAGAATGAAGATGGAACAGTAGACTACACACAGGATTTCTTTGGAAAAGAGACAAGCCTTACTGTAAGTGGACAGCTCAATGGCGAGACTTATGCACAGGCATTCCGCAGCATCTATACATTTGGACCGACATTCCGTGCCGAGAATTCCAACACGACCAGACATGCGGCCGAGTTCTGGATGATCGAGCCGGAGATTGCATTTGCAGATCTGGAAGATGATATGGAGCTGGCAGAGGCCATGCTGAAGTATGTCATCAACTATGTGCTTGAGAATGCACCGGAAGAGATGAACTTCTTTAATTCCTTTGTAGATAAAGGACTTTTAGACAGACTTCATAATGTAGTAAATTCTGAATTTGCACGTGTGACTTATACAGAAGCTATCGAGATTCTTGAGAAAAATAATGACAAATTTGACTACAAGGTTTTATGGGGATGTGATCTTCAGACAGAGCATGAGCGTTATCTGACAGAGGAAGGTATATAAGCGACCGGTGTTTGTTACAGATTATCCGAAGGAGATCAAGGCGTTTTATATGAAACTCAATGAGGACGGAAAAACCGTGGCAGCAATGGACTGTCTCGTTCCGGGAATCGGTGAGATTATCGGAGGAAGCCAGAGAGAAGACGACTACGAAAAGCTTCTTGCAAGAATGCAGGAACTGGGTCTGAAAGAGGAAGATTACGGTTTCTATCTGGATCTTAGAAAGTACGGATCTACAAGACATGCAGGGTTCGGACTTATGAGATTCTTCTCGCCCATGGTGGAGATGAGAAGCATTGTCCGTTCCGGGTGAAAAAGCTGGAAGAGTCAGGATTTGATTATATTGCATTAGGACATATCCACAGACCGCAGGCACTGATGAAAGACCGGATCATTTATGCGGGAGCGTTAGAACCCATTGACCGGAATGATGTAGGCCGCACGGCTATGTAAAGGGAGAGATTACGGAAGCCGGGGTTCATACGCAGTGGATTCCGTGTGCAATGAGATCCTATATTCATCTGGAAGTTCCGGTTAATACGGAAGATACAATGGGGAGCGTGCGGAAAAAGATTCTGGAGGCCGTGAAGGACTATGGAGCAGAAAATATGTATAAGATCATTCTTACGGGATCGGGATCCGGATCTGCGGTTTGATACAGAGCGAATGGACCGGGACGGGAATCTTCTGAAGTGATCGATGAAACCGCTTCGCAGTATGATATGGAAGAATTGTTGCAGGAAAATGAAGGAAATCTGCTGGGAGAGTATATCCGTCGGTTTAAAGACTGCGAAAAGGACAGCATAGAATATCAGGCATTGTATGAGGGAGTTGAAGTACTCCTTAAGAATAAGGGGTGACGGAAAATGAAGATAACGGAATTATATATCAAAAATTTTGGCAGATTTTCAGAGCAGCATTTCTATATCAAGGATGGCGTTCAGGTCATTTACGGAGAAAATGAGTATGGAAAATCTACATTGCAGGCATTTATCAGGGCGATGCTGTTCGGAATGGAGCGGGGAAGAGGAAAAGCTGCGGCAAAGGATGATTTCAGTAAGTACCAGCCGTGGGAAAATCCGAATTACTATGCCGGAGTAATGCGGTTTCGCTGTGGTAACAGGAATTTCCGGCTGGAACGGAGTTTTGACCGGATCTCAAAGCAGGTTTCACTGGTCTGTGAAGATGATGGGGAAGAGCTTTCGGTAGAGCATGGGGATCTGGATATACTGCTGGGAGGGATTACTCCGGGGATGTATGACAATACGGTTTCGATTGGACAGTTTCAGAGCAGACCGGGACAGGAACTGGCGGAAAGTCTGAAAAATTATGCGGCAAATTATTATGAGACCGGTGGCGGGGAACTGGATTTAAGCGGTGCGATTTCAGATCTGAGAGAACGGAAAAAAGCAGTAGAGCAACAGTGCAGATTTGCAAGAGAACAGAGAGAAAAAAGTATCTTTCCATGGAGCAGGAATGTACCTATCTGGAAAAAGATATGAGAAAGTTTCAGGCACAGTATGAAGAAAATCAGCAGAGAATCCGTCTGCTGCAACAAAGACAGAAGGAAAATGATTCAAAAGAAACGGATTTGCATCCGGGTGAAACGGAATCTGCTTCTGAACAACCGGAAGAGAACAGCCGTGGAATGATCATTGGTGGCTTTTTAGGAATCATTGCCGGACTGGCAGGGCTTTTGTGGGGGATATTTTTAAGAGATAAATCCGGAGTTGACGTACTTTTGGAGCGGTCTTCCGCGTTTGTACTGCTGGCAGTACTTTTAGTGATCGCGGGCTGTGTGCTGTTTGTTGTGGGAATCCGTAAGCAGGCAGGACAGAAAAAAATAATAAAAGAAACAGAAAAATCCAGCGGAACCCGCACAGTGCAGGAAAAAGAGAAGGTTCAGACCGGACAGCCGGAGCAGAATGGTGAGAAAGTCTGGCGGGAGCAGAACGATCCTGAGGAACAGAAGCTTCAGTGGCAGCAGGAACAGATCAGGGAAGAGTGGAAAGAAAAGAAGCTCCGGTACGAGAATTTGAAGGAGCAGCAAAGAGAACTGCAGCCGGATGAAGCAGAGGAAAGACTCTATGAGAGGAGAGAGGCACTGGAACTGGCAGAAGAGACGATGAAAAAGGCGGCAGAGCATCTTGGAGAGCGGACAGCAGCAGGACTGAACCGGAGAGTGTCTGAGATTTTTTCCGAAATTACGGAGGGAAAATATCCGGGAGTCAATATCAGTGACAGACTGGAAATTTCTGTATGGGACGGAACGAGGCGGATTCCGGCATACCGGCTGAGCAGAGGAACGGTGGAGCAGATTTATTTTGCCCTGAGGATGGCGGCAGCCGAAATGCTTCAGGAGGAAGAACTTCCGGTGATCCTGGATGAAACCTTTGCATTTTATGATGATAAAAGACTGCAATCTGTACTAAAATGGTTGAGTCAGCAGGAAAGACAAGTTATAATATTAAGCTGTCAGAGAAGAGAAATGGAATTTTTGAGAAGATGCTGACGTTTTCAGGAAGGAAGATAGATACATGAAAATAGAACTGCCAAAAAAAGTTTTATTTATAATCAATAATCTGCAGCTTCATGGGTATGAGGCATTTGCGGTAGGGGGCTGCGTGAGAGATTCGATCCTTGCAAGACGGCCACAGGACTGGGATATACGACTTCGGCAAAGCCGGAAGAGATAAAAAGCTGTTCCGCAGGACGATTGATACAGGGATCGAGCATGGAACGGTTACGGTTCTTTTCGGTAAGGACAGTTTGAGGTGACGACCTACAGAATTGACGGTGCATATGAGGATAGCCGTCATCCGAAGGAGGTACAGTTTACCAACCGGCTGGAAGAGGATCTGAGGAGAAGAGATTTTACGATCAATGCCATGGCGTATAATGACCAGGTGCGTCTGGTGGATGTATTTGGCGGAATGCAGGATCTGAACCATCATCTGATCCGGTGCGTTGGAGATCCGGGGAAAGATTTTCAGAAGATGCACTTCGTATCCTTCGTGCGGTACGCTTCTCGGCACAGCTGAATTTCCCGATTGAACCTGATACTGCCAAAGCCAGTGAAGGAGCTTGCACCAAACCTTAAGAATATCAGTGCAGAACGTATTCAGACAGAGCTTGTGAAACTTTTGACGTCTCCACATCCGGAGCGCATTCAGGATGCCTGTGAACTTGGAATTACAAAGGTGGTCCTTCCAGAATGGGACGCCATGGTAGGAGTAAAACAGAATACAATACATCATAAGTACGATGTGGCAGAGCATACACTTCATACATTGAAGCATGTGAAGAGAGATAAATACCTTCGTCTTACAATGTTGTTCCATGATATGGGAAAACCGGCAATGAAGACAACAGATGAGAAAGGAAACGATCATTTCAAAGGACATGCTCTGGAAAGCGAGAAAATTGCCCGTACAGTTTTGAAGCGGTTAAAATTTGACAATGAGACGATTCGCATTGTAACGAAGCTGGTCTGCTATCATGATTACCGGATGGAAGCAACACCGGCGAATGTACGTCGTGCAATGAATCGGATCGGTGTTGAATTATTCCATACTATCTCGCAGCGCGTCTTGCGGATGTAAAAGGCACAGAGGCCGTATCATGAAAAGGGAAAAGATTGAAAATATCGTAGAGAATGCGTCGTCTGTATCAAACAGATCCTGATGGAGAATCAGTGCGTGACTCTTCGACAGCTTGCGGTGAGCGGAAGAGAATTGATGGAACTGGGGATGAAGCCGGGACGCGAACTCGGTGCAATGCTCAGTGAATTACTGGAATATGTACTGGATGATCCTGCAAGAAACGATAAGGAAATCCTTTGTGCATATGTAAAAAATAAATTGAACCTAGAAAATTAATCGGAAGAAAAAGGAATACTCAGGAAGAACCTGTTCATAGATTAGAAAGAACTTGAATAGAGGTGCGGGCGTTAAAAAGAGCGTCCGCACACGGGAACAGGGGGATGTCATGAGAGAGTATGAACAGGAAGTGCGGGAACAGTACGAATAGAGATTAAAAGCACCCGTCGGATCAGGGTGCGTTTTTTTGCATTGGCAATGCAGATACAGAAGATTCTTGATGAAAGAAACCCTTGCTTCTGAAAAAAGAGCGGCCTTGCTTTATCTGATATTGAACCGGCTTGAGAAGAGGGAAAATTAAAAGTAGATGCACCGGTTTTTTCAAGGGATGGAAAGCTGATCGTTGCTGACGGGACCCGTTATATGATGAAAAAGTGGTACTCCGGGCGGGAATGTGATATGAAAAAGGAACAGGAACTCCTGCTTGCCGCTGAGAAACTCGGGATTCTGCATATGCAAAAGTGGGATAACCGACAGCATCTGGAAATTTCAGTATGCAGTGCGAGTCAGAAGACGCAGCGGGGGAAATGGAGCAGTGTCAGAAAATGCAGCGGTATCGGGAAATGGAGCAGTGTCAGAAAATGCAGCGACACCGGGAAATGGAGCAGTATCAGAAAAAAGGAAAATGGACTGCTACACAAAATTGTTTCACCATTGTGCTGCAAAGTCCGCTGGATGAAATGCTGCGGCATAACCGGGAAATGAAAAAAGTCCGTTCGTTTATCAGAAAAAGGGTCGTAAAAAATGAGTTTGAAGCGTTGTATCTGAAGCATTTTGAAGCGATTGTATGGAAGGCCTGTGCGATCACCGCAGCGATGGAACAGTCAGGCTGTATGCAGATTTATGAAAAAAACGTTGCGGAAAACCGGATGATGCATGGAGATTATAATTATCATAATATTCTGATCCTGCCGGGAGATACTGCGATCACCAATTTTGAACATATGCGGATTGGAATCCAGGTGCAGGATGTATTATTTTTTCTGAGAAAAGCAATGGAAAAATATCGTTGGAAACAGAAACTGGGGGTTGGGATCATCCGGGCGTATGAAAGACAACGCCGGCTGGAGCCGGGAGAATGGGAGTATCTGGGGCTTCAGCTTGCCTATCCTGAGAAGTTCTGGAAGACTGCCAGCAGTTATTGCAGGTCGAATAAGGCATGGCTGCCTGAAAAAAGTGTGGAGAAGCTGGAACTTGCGGTGAATCAGGAAGAAGAAAAGACGAATTTTCTGAAAACTATTTTCGGGATACAAATTTGAAAAAGGTGGAATACGGAAATTCCTTGACAAATAAGGACTGAACCGTTATAACAGTACATAAGGGTTTGAGGCAAGTTACGGCAGACTTGTAACCTGAAAAATAAAATTAGGAAATTGTATTTAAGTACAATGAAGGAGGAAATAATCCATGAACAAGACAGAATTTATTGCAGCAGTAGCAGAGAAAGCAGAGATTTCCAAGAAAGATTCAGAAAAAGCACTGAAGGCTTTTGTTGATGTAGTTGCTGAACAGCTTAAGGCAGGAGATAAAGTGCAGCTCGTTGGATTCGGAACATTTGAAGTAAGCGAGAGAGCAGCAAGAGAGGGAAGAAATCCTCAGGTTTAAGGAAAAGTACGGGTGCAGATCTTAGAGGGAAACTGACAGATAAGGGAAAATGCCTCTGCGGAAGTTACAGAGGATATGAGATCATGGTGAACCAGATGAATGGATTCTATCAGATCTGTATTAATGCCCATTCTGATGATGATGTGAATAATCAGAAGCTGGCTGCTTTTCTTGCAGAACATAAGACGAAGGTAAAAGGTGTTCTGGATGCGAAGATCAGTCCGACAGCACTTCTGATGAATGTGAAGATGCCTGCATTTGGTTCAAAGTGTCCGGCAGCGATCAATGAGGCAGTGATGCCGGTGATCCAGTACCTGACGATGGGAAGATATTCCAGCGGATGCGAGTACTGCAAGTCAGAGAATGTACCGGTTTCAGATTATGAGATCAATGGAATGCATCATCTGGTATGTGAAAATTGTGCAGGGCAGATCGGTCAGAATCTGCAGCAGAACCAGCAGGAAGTCCAGGCGAAGAAGAGCCGCGTGGCAGAAGGGATCGTGGGTGCGGTACTTGGTTCTCTGATCGGATGCATTCTGTGGATCCTGATCTATAAGCTGGGCTATATTGCAGGAATCGCAGGAGCAGTGATCGGAATCTGTGCGATGAAAGGATATGAGATGCTTGGCGGCCATCTTGATAAAAAGGGAGTGGTCATTTCCTCGGTGATCATGGTTGTGATGATCTATTTTGGAAACCGGATCGCATGGAGCTGGGATGCATATGATGCATTGAAAGATCAGGGATTCACATTTTTTGACAGTTACCAGTATCTGGGAGAGATTCTGGATCAGACAGGTCTTGCAGGTGATTATTATACAGATCTGACGATCGGATATGTTCTGTCCTTTGTATGTGGGGCGAGGTATATCATTCATGCATTCCGGGCAAGCAATGGAAGTTATACAATGAAAAAGCACTAAAAGGAATCAGAAAAGATGAGATTAGACAAATTTTTAAAAGTATCCAGGCTGATTAAAAGAAGAACCGTGGCAAATGAAGCATGTGATGCAGGAAGAGTCCTTGTGAACGGAAAGACTGCAAAAGCATCTGTAAAGGTAAAGCCGGGGGATGTCATTGAGATCCAGTTTGGAACGAGAACGGTGAAAGTGGAAGTTCTTGATCTTCAGGAGACAACGAAGAAAGAAGAGGCAAAAGAGCTGTTCCGTTATATTTAACCGGTTTCATTGATCGGGAAGACCGGAAAGTGTACTGTGATCTGAAGCTGTCTTCTCACTTTACAGTCATAAAAGCGTACAACCCGTCATATATATCAGATGTGCAGAGTGTTGGACTAAAAAGGGAGGTACGCAGATGGAAGAGCAGAGGATCGCCAAAGCACATAAGCTTGTGGTGAATAATCGGAAGACGAGTATGGTGACCGGGGTTCTGGATGTTCTTTCCTTTGACCTCAATGAGATTCTTCTGGAAACGGAGCAGGGAATGTTGATGGTCAAGGGAACGGATCTGCATGTAAATCGGCTCAGTGTGGAAAAGGGAGAGGTTGATCTGTCGGGAAATATCGACAGCATTGCTTATTCCAGTTCCACTCCGGCAGAGAAAGCAGGAGAAAATTTCCTGTCCCGGCTGTTCCGGTAGGAGGGAAAGATGCCGGGACTTGGAGCAGAGGCAATGATCTTTCTATATGCAGGACTTTCCGGTCTGACCGTTCTGGCCGGTTATGATGTATTGCGGTGGTTCAGGCGGATCATCCGGCATCACGATTTCCTGGTCGGAGTGGAAGATATTCTTTATTCTGTCGCAGTCAGTATCTACCTTTTCCGTCAGCTTTATGTGACGACTTATGGCAGTATCCGATGGTATTTTATAGCCGGAATCCTGCTGGGAATGTTGTTTTGGAAAAGTGTGAAAATATTGTTGAAAAAAATGTTATCAAATCTGAGAAAAAGCCTTGAAAAGTTTAAAAAAAATAGATAAAATAATTATGTTGTCCGAAAATCTGAAGGGGAAAGCAGTTTTCGGATCTGAGGGAGCGTAGCAGTTTGGAGTATCATTTATAAGCAGGGTGAATCTTGGATGGCAAAGAATAAGAACGTAAGGAACAGACGGCAGAAAAGCCGTAAGAACAGCGGTCTTCGCTGGCATAAGAGGGGCATTGTCCTGACGACGCTGGTAATCGTACTTTTAGGCGGAATGGTTACAGCAGGTTCTGTCAGTCTCTGGAGCAGGAATAATGCCTATAAAGCACAGGAAGCAGAGCTTCAGGCACAGATTGAGGCTGAGGAGGCCCGTTCAGAAGAGATTAAAGAATATGAGGCATATGTTCAGACAGATGAGTATATCAGGGAGACAGCAGAGGATAAGCTGCACCTGGCAGATCCGAATGAGATTATTTTCAGGCCGATCAAGTAGACAGGCATAAAAGAGTCAGTTACATAGAGAGATACAAAAGATAGCTCCGGGAGAGAAGTTCTCCCGGAGCTTTTATCATCTGACAGGAAGGAGCGGAATACAGGATATGAACGACGGGCAGACATTGCATAATAGCCCCTATGTGGAACAGATTGAACGTTTTGCGGGTTCTGTAAAGCAGCTTTCACAGATATTTCTTGGGCTGGAAGAAAAAAAGCAAGCCTTTTCGGATGAGGAGATCGAGATGATGTTTCGTCGTCTGAAAGAAAAAGTCTGCTCAAAATGTGAGAAATGTGAATGGTGCTGGGGAGAAAATTTTATCCATACCTATCAGATGGGATATGAAGTCCTGTCTGCGGTGGATCATTACGGGAATGATCTGAATACAGAAACCAAGCGGAAACTGATGCAGCGTTGCATCATGGCACCGAGGTTTCTCAGGGAAATGCTGGAAGGATTTCATGATGCAAGACAGAACATGATCTGGATCAACCGGATTGCAAGAAGCAGAGAGGGATGTGCGATCCAACTGGATACTTTTGCGGATATGCTTCAGAGCAGTGCAAGGGAACTGGAGGAAAGTATTTTTACGGATGAACGGATGGAGCGGCGGATCTCCGGGCAGTTGAAAAAGCGTGGCGTCAAGGTTCTGTATACGCAGTTTTTCATGAACCGGGAAGGAAAATACGAAGTTCATGTGACTGCGAGAGCGATGCAGAAAAAGAGAATGACTGTCCGGGAACTGGTGCGGTGCGTATCAGCCGCAACAGGACGACGGTTTGTCGCAGAAAATGACAGTGCCCAGATGATCGGGCAGAATTATATGACGGTTATCTGCAGGGAAGGACCGGCATATTATACAATTCCGGGAGTTGCCCGGATCGGCAAGGGGTGCAACAGCATTTCAGGCGATAATTTTGCCATGATGGAGCTGCCAGGTGGAAAAAAGGGCGTGGTGCTTTCTGATGGGATGGGTTCAGGTGAAACCGCGTGCAGGGAGAGTACCCTGGTGGTGGAGCTTTTAGAAGAACTTCTGGAGGCGGGATTTCCGGAAAAGACTGCAATCCAGATGATTAATACAACTCTGGTGATGGGGCGTGAGGAAATCCATTACTCGACGGTAGACATGACGATCTTTGACCTGTACAGCGGGGAATGTGAGATTATCAAAGCGGGAGCATCTTCAACATTTATCCGAAGCAAAGCCGGAGTGGAACATTTAAATTCCACCAGTCTTCCGATCGGAGTGATCAATTCTATAGAAATCGATTCGGTGCGTCGGCAACTGGAAGATGGAGATTTTATCATTATGGTAACGGATGGTGTGATGGATGCACTGCCGGTGGGAGAACAGGATCTGCTCCTGGAGACGATCATCAAAGGCACTGCCATCAGCAATCCGAAGGAGTTGGCACATCATATTCTTCAGCAGGTTCTGAGCTGGACAGGAAGAGAACCGGAGGATGATATGACAGTTTTCCTTGCAGTCGGGATATGGAAAGCGTGACAGGAAGAGGCTGAGATGTTAGACGAGATGGCGACCGGTATGGAATAGGTATCAGGAAAGTCTGAAAAGTTAAACAGCAGGGATTTACAATTAAAAAGTATTTCGGTATAGTTTACATATGATGGATAAAAAAAGAAAAAAAAAGTAGAGCAGTATATTGAACAGTATCAGATGATCGGGCGGGGTGACCGCATCGTGACAGGTGTATCGGGTGGAGCAGATTCGGTATGCCTGCTTTTTGTGCTTTGCGAACTGCGGAAAAAGCTTGGGTTTGAGGTGATCGTCTGCCATGTGAACCATCAGTTGAGAGCAGAGGCGGCAGAGCAGGATGAGGCTTATGTGAAAGAGCTGTGCAGAAAACTTGATGTTCCTCTGCAGGATTTTTCATGAAAATGTGGAATTAATTGCAAAAAAGCGGAAAGAATCTCTGGAGGAAGCAGGCAGATATGTGCGAAGACAGGCATTTGAACAACTCTGTAAAGAACAGGGCGGGACAAAGATTGCAACAGCACATCATAGTAATGATAATGCAGAAACAATGCTTCTTAACATGGCAAGAGGAACCGGGCTTCGGATTGTGTGGGATAAGACCAGTGTATGGAAAATGGATTCGCCCACTGCTCTGAATTGTCCAGGGAAGAGATCGAACAGTGGTTGAAAGATTGTGATATCAGATATTGTGTTGACGAAACGAATCAGGAAGATGAATACACAAGGAACCGGATTCGTCATCATGTAATTCCGACATTAGAAGAACAGGTTAATACAAGGACGGTAGAACATTTTGTGAAGCTCAGTGAACAGGCAGAAGAAATCTATGAATATCGGAAAAACAGACAGATCAGGCATGGAATATCTGTGTAAAACAGACAGACGGACTTCAAAGCAGGAAAGAAATATTTCTCAAGGCAGAGGAAATGAAACACCTTGATCCTGTGATAAAGAAATTACTGATCCAAAGATCAGTAAGTGAAGTGGCAGGGGCACAGAAAGATATTGAAAGCAGGCATATCCTGGCGGTACTGCAACTGTTTGAACGGCAGACAGGACGGCAGATCGATCTTCCGTATAGTGTTACAGCCAAAAGAATGTATGAGGGAGTTCTGCTTGCAAAGGTGATGAAAAAAAGTTACATCTGTACATCAGAAAAGAGAAAAGAAAAGAAGAGAGTAATTTTGTTCTGGAACTTCAGATTCCGGGAGAAACAAAGATCCCGGGAACAAATTTGAAAATCTGCTGTACAATCAGCGGTGAAAATGAGAAGAATTCAGCAAAAGCGATACCACAAAAAGCTACACGAAATGCTTTGATTATGATATAATAAAAAGCAGTCTCTGTGTGAGATACAGACGACCCGGAGATTATTTTACAATTGATGGGGAAGGAAAAAAAAGAAGCTGAAGAGTTACTTTATTGATGAGAAGATTCCGCAAGAAGAACGGGACAGACAGCTTCTGATCGCAGAGGAAAGCCACATCGTATGGATTCCGGGCAGAAGGATGAGTTCGTACTACCAGGTGGGAGACCAGACGACAAAGATTCTTAAGATAAAGATTGTGGAGGAATAGAACAATGGCTGAGAAGATTAAAGTGTTAATTTCAGAGGAAGAAGTAGATGCAAGAATTCGTGAACTCGGAGAAAAGATCAGCAAAGATTATGAGGGAAAGCAGATTCATCTGATCTGTGTGCTGAAGGGCGGAGTCTTCTTCATGTGTGAACTGGCAAAGAGAATTACAGTTCCGGTTTCTCTGGACTTTATGTGCGTGGGAAGCTACGGAGACGGAACAAAATCCAGTGGTGTTGTAAGACTTGCGAAAGATCTGGATGAGTCTATTGAGAATAAGGAAGTAATTATCGTGGAGGATATCATTGATTCCGGTAATACACTGTATTATCTGATGGACGTACTTCGTCAGAGAAAGCCGGCAAGTCTCCGTCTTTGCACATTGCTTGATAAACCGGACCGCCGTGTGAAAGATGTGCACGTAGACTGGACAGGATTTGATATTCCAGATGAGTTCGTTATTGGATACGGACTTGACTATGCACAAAAATATAGAAATCTTCCATACATCGGAGTAGTAGAAGTCGCAGAATAGAAAGGAAGCAATAATAAATTGAATAATGACAGAAAAAGCAGAGGTCTGAGTGGGGCAACGATCATCAGTTTTGTTGTGATCCTTGTTGTGGTTCTGTGGATGGCGAACCAGCTTCAGATGCATCAGCAGGAGATGACATATACCTCCTTTGTCTCTGCAGTACAGGGAAAAAATGTTTCTGATGTTTACATCAATCAGAACAGTGCAGTTCCGACAGGAACCGTCTCTGTTACGTTGAAAGATGATGGTAATACAAGGAAAGTGAATGTGTCAGATGTTGAGCAGGTAGAGAAGCTTCTGACAGAGAATCAGGTGGAGTACAGGCTTTCGGATGTACCGAAGGATTCTATGTTGACAACAGTTGTAGTTCCGATGCTGATCACACTTGGTGGAGTATTTCTGATCTTTTTCCTGATGAGCCGTCAGAACGGCGGGGGAAATTCTAAGGCGATGAACTTCGGAAAGAGCAGGGCAAAGATGAGTACGAAGAATGAGATCAAGGTTACATTTCGTGATGTTGCAGGATTGAGAGAAGAGAAGGAAGAACTGGAGGAGATCGTAGATTTTCTGAAAGATCCGAAGAAATACATCCAGGTTGGAGCACGTATCCCAAAAGGGGTTCTTTTAGAAGGACCTCCGGGAACAGGTAAGACACTTCTTGCAAAGGCAGTAGCCGGTGAGGCAGGAGTACCATTTTTCAGCATTTCGGGTTCGGATTTCGTAGAGATGTTTGTAGGAGTCGGTGCATCACGTGTCAGGGATCTCTTTGAGGAAGCAAAGAAAAATGCACCTTGTATCGTGTTTATTGATGAGATTGATGCTGTTGCCAGACAAAGTGGCAGCGGTCTGGGCGGTGGCCATGACGAGAGAGAGCAGACATTGAACCAGCTCCTTGTAGAGATGGATGGATTTGGTGTAAATGAAGGCATCATCGTGATGGCAGCGACAAACCGTAAGGATATTCGGATCCTGCAATCTTAAGACCGGGAAGGTTTGACCGTGATGTGATTGTCGGCAGACCGGATGTGGGCGGAAGAGAAGAGATTCTGAAAGTACATGCAAGAAATAAACCGCTGGGGGATGACGTGGATCTGAAGCAGATCGCACAGACGACGGCAGGATTTTCAGGAGCAGATCTTGAGAACCTTCTCAATGAAGCTGCGATCCTCGCAGCAAAGGAGAACCGGGTATTCATCCAGCAGTCCGATATCCGTCATGCATTTGTAAAAGTCGGGATCGGACCGGAGAAGAAGAGCCGGATCGTTTCAGAGAAGGAACGAAGGATCACAGCGTATCATGAAGCAGGGCATGCGATCCTGTTCCATGTGTTGCCGGATGTAGGACCGGTATACAGTGTATCCATCATTCCAACGGGTGGAGCAGGCGGATATACAATGCCGCTTCCGGAAAAAGATGATATGTTCAATACAAAGGGACATATGCTTCAGGAGATCACAGTATCTCTTGGAGGACGTGTCGCAGAAGAAGAGATTTTTGATGATATTACAACGGGTGCATCACAGGATATTAAGCAGGCGACAGCGATTGCAAAATCAATGATCACCAAGTTTGGTATGTCTGAGAAACTGGGACTGATCAATTATGACAATGACAGTGATGAAGTCTTTATCGGAAGAGATTTTGGTCATACTTCAAGAGGGTATGGCGAAAAAGTGGCCGGAACGATTGATGAAGAAGTGAAACGTATTATTGATGAGTGTTATTTGAAAGCGCGTACACTTATTCAGGAGTATCATCCGGTACTCGAGAAGTGTGCAGAACTGCTGCTTGAGAAAGAGAAGATAACCAGAAGCGAATTTGAAGCACTGTTTGCAGACAGTGAGGTTGAAGGATAGTAGTTATTATATGTATTTAGAATAAGATACCCTCTGCCGGCGGGCAATCCCGTGTTGGCCGGGGGTATTTTGGTTCTATTTTAGAATAGTTTAAGAATTGAGTTAAAGGAGGCTAAACAGGTGAATAGAGAAGCACTGTTTTGTGACGGTACAGGTGATTATGTCTGTCCGGCAGAGCCTGAGATAAATGAAAAAGTAGTGTTGCGATTTCGTACGGCACATAATGATGTTGATGAAGTGAAACTTCACATCGGAGAACAGGAGTATCCTATGTGGAAGACACGTACGAACGGTGAATTTGACTTTTACGAGATTGAGTATCAGCTTGGTGAGGATATCTTAAGATATTGTTTTGAAATCAAGCAGGGAGCAGAAATCTGTTTTTATAGTAGGTATGGAATAACGGGGAAAAAAAGAAAACTATTATGATTTTATTATTTCGCCGGGATTTAAAACACCCGAGTGGGCGAAAGGTGCTGTGATGTACCAGATCTTTGTTGATCGTTTTTATAATGGAGATCCGACAAATGATGTAGAGGATAACGAATATATTTATATTGGGGCACCGAGCCGCAAGGTGAAGGACTGGAATCAGGCACCGGAGGCAATGGATATCCGTAATTTTTACGGCGGGGATTTACAGGGTGTTTTAGATAAGCTGGACTATCTGCAGGATCTTGGAATCGAGGTGATTTACTTTAATCCTCTGTTTGTGTCTCCGTCGAACCATAAGTATGATATACAGGACTATGATTATATTGATCCTCATTACGGAAAGATCGTAGTGGATGACGGAGAAGTACTTCCGAAGGGTGCAAAGGACAATATCCATGCAACGAAGTATCAGCAACGCACAGGAGATATCCGCAATCTTGAGGCAAGTAATCAGTTGTTTATCAAACTGGTAGAAGAGATGCATAAGCGTGGAATGCGTGTAATTCTGGATGGTGTATTCAATCATTGTGGCTCTTTTAATAAATGGATGGACAGAGAGAGAATCTATGAGCCGCAGCCGGATTATCCGAAGGGAGCATATGTAAGTAAAGAAAGTCCATATAATAGCTTTTTCCTGTTCCATGATGCGAGAAATGAGCTGGCCTTACAACGGAACATATGATGGCTGGTGGGGACATGATACATTGCCAAAGCTCGATTATGAGGATTCACCACAGCTTGAGCAGTACATTATGGATATCGGAAGAAAATGGGTTTCGCCGCCGTATAACGTAGACGGATGGCGTCTTGATGTTGCAGCGGATCTTGGATTCAGTAATGAATACAACCATATCTTCTGGAAGCGATTCCGAAAGGAAGTTAAGGATGCGAATCCGGATGCAATTATATTAGCAGAGCATTATGGAGAGCCACAGGACTGGCTGCAGGGCGATGAATGGGACAGCGTTATGAATTACGATGCATTTATGGAAGTCGGACGGGCTGACCTGGTTTTTGACCTACCTACGAGCAAGGATATACAACAGCTTATGATGAGTACATTGTAGAGGATGGAGAGATCGTGCTGAATATGGGAGCATACTCAGCGATCGTATTGAAACCGATCGATACACTGACGTTGAGATGAACGAAACTGTGGACGGAGTGAAATGAGCATATAAAAAAAGAACCAGCTATTTGCTTATGCAAATGACTGGTTCTTTTTTTGCTGTCAGGAATTTTAAGTCTTGTTCGTTTCCTTATTCATTTACCGCATTGGCAGTCTGTCTTACATCCGGGACAGCCATAAGGATCGGATAAAGGACTGCTGAAATGATGAGTCCGCCGAGTCCCTGGATCAGGTTGGCAGGTACGCTTGCGAATGCACCTGAACCATACAGGAAAAAGTATTCGCAGAAGCAGTAGCCACCGGCTACGAGGATGATATCAGCTATACCGCCGAGAATGACAGCGGCATAACGTGACTTGGAAGTATGACCGATCTTCTGATATAAGAGTCCGGCACAGACAGCTACCAGTCCTTTGATCGCAAAAGTGATCGGAACATACACGAAATATCCGCCAAGGAGATCTGCCATTGCAGAACCAATTCCGCCTGCAAGAAGTCCCCACCATGGTCCGAGAACGACACCTGAGAGGATTACCATTGCATCACCCGGATGAATATATCCGCCGGTTCCCGGTGTAGGAAGCTTGATCGACATAGTTGCAACACAGGAAAGTGCTGCGAACAATGCGGTAAGAACGATCTTTTTCAGTTTTGAATTTGTTGTTGTATTCATAGTTAAACCTCTTTCCTTTCAAACTCTCTCTACTATACAACAAATGTGAACCGTTAAAAATGGTCAATTCTGAAAAAAGATATAAGGTCAGATAAAGCCGACGCAAATGCGTCGGCTTCACCTGTTTTAATGATTGAAGAAAAATGATTACTTTAAAATTGCATCTTTGATTTTCTGTGCATAATCTTTTTCCGTCTGATCTGCGTTCGTATTGGCAAGGATTCCTTCAACGATCATGCTGACGGATCTTGAATCTACAAATGTTCCCATCACACTGCGTTCTTTTCCATTTACTGTATATTTTACCAGGATTCTGGCATATACAGAGCGTTTATAAGCACCGGATGAAAGATTTGTGAATACGATATTGGATCTGTAGTATTCAGCTCCTTTTTTATCAGGATTCGTTATAAAGTTTGTTTTGTCTGGAGAGAAGGTATTCTTTAAGTCATCCTCAGCTACTCCATAATACCAGGTACAGCCTTTAAAGCTAATCTCATCTTTTTCGGATGAAGCTTCCGGTAACTTAAAGTCATATCCAAATCTCATGTTCGTAGATTTTTCAGGAGAAGACTGATCCATTCGTAATGAGCCTCCCTGGAACATATTGCTGAACTGGTAAGTAATTGTGACAGTTCCATCATCATTGAGAACACTGTCTGTGACCGGAATAGTTTCAACGGTTCTTTGATCGTTGAGTTTCAATGTCAATGTATCCGGTACACTGGTTTTGTCAAAGGAATATCCTGTGACAGGGGTGAGAGTAATCTTCGCCGTATAGTCATGAGTCGCATTCTTATCCTTTGATATAGCCGTTACTGTTGTTCCGGTTGCATCTTTCCAGACTGTAGAGACGGTGTATTTATCAGTCTCCTTTGCAGCCTGTGCAGATGACAGATCTGCTTCTTTAGAAGGAGTTGCGATATTTACTATAGTTTCCTCTGCCGGAACGATTGCAATAGCTGGTCCCATGATACGAATCTCGGCTGCTGATGCAAAAATATTGCTGGTGTCTGATACAGATTCTACCGCATAGAGGCGTACATTGGTAGCCTGGATGGCATGGAACTCTGCCATCTTCCAACTGTCACTGCTGTTCCATGTACCCGTGGCAACTTCCTGATAAGTCTTGCCGTGATCATTACTGATCTCGATGCGGTAGGAAGTGATAGTTCCATTCCCACCACCGGATCTTGGAAGCATACGCAGTCCGGTTACCGTCTTACTCTCTCCAAGAGCGATATCGATCCAGAGATTTTCACGAGCATCACCGCTCCATTTGCTGTGCCAGATCGTACCTGTAGTCTGATCCAGTACAGCGGATGCCGGTCCTTCACTTCCGGTCGTTGCCTGTTCACTTCCTGCTGTAGCAGTCATGCCTTCAAGCGGAAGATCTCTGGAATCATCCTCGGCAGGATCTTTCGGCATATTGGTGAGTGAGTAGTTAGCAAGGACATCGGTTCCGAGTCCCTGAAGATCAAGACCATTCGGAGTACCGGAATATTTATTTGTACCTCTTGCCCATGCCCATTCCATCTCAAACCAGTCCTGAGCAGAGTAATTGGTATAAGATTCTCCGGCAAGTTCTTTTTTTACGTTCAGTGATCCATTTCTCCCAACGCATTTTATAGTAATCGTTGGTCAGACCGGCCCACTGACGGTTGGAATAATCGATCAGTCCACCGCTGATTGCCTGGTCGTAACTTCCCCATGTGGTGATCAGACTGCGGGCATTCAGTTCGTAAAGTTCTTTTGTAAAATCATCGGAATTTTCTGCCAGTTTCTTTGCACCGTTGATCCATGTACCGACAAGAAATTCTTTCTGTGTTCCGGTTACTTTTTCTACCATATCAATAATAGAAAGGAATTTATCGGAAAGGGTACTAAATTCTTCCGCATCACCAGAGCGGAAAGCTGCCGCCATCTTTTTCTGATATTCCTGAGCCGTATTGGACAATACCTGTTCCAGTACATTGGCAAGGTCATATTGATAGCCGGCACTGTTCTTCAGCTTATCATAGTCTGCAAGGAGCAGCTCGGCTGCTTTTTCCAGTTTTTTCTTATCATAATCAACAACAGCATTTCCCCATGTAGAAGCTGCACCGATATCCAGTCCCGGTCTGGCATTTACAACAGACTCAGGAGCACCCTGTCCTTTCATATTGTATGCAGGATTGTATACGGTGTCGTGCAGTATTTCCATTGCCTGATAAGCGGAGTCACTGTCTGCACCGTAACGTCTTGTTACATAATTTTTAAACCATTCATCAAGATTGATCTTCTGTAAGTTATTTCCGTCATCAGCCCAGATCGTTTCAAAGAAAAGATCGTAGAGAACCGGATTGTTTACAGATGCCTCCGGTGTGATACCGATTCCTGCCATATGTTCAGCCTGCTTAGAGGCATTTACGATTCCTTCAACATAATTATCAATATGTCCATGGAGTCCGAGACGTCCACCGAAGTTGTTCAGCATACAGTAAACCCACGGAGTATTCAGAAATTCTCCGCCGCCTTCTGCACCACCGTAGTAACCAGGGTTGGTCTCATTCCAGTGAGGTGTCTTTTCCGCATAGAGATCCAGAACAAGAGCATGATTGCGGTTGTCACCTAATCCCTGAAGCAGAGCCGTTGTCGGATTTCCCTGCCAGGACTGGATCACCCAGGTTGCGTGAGGATCAGCAGTCATCATGCTTGCAAGGACTTTCTGCGAAATAACAGCGGAATCCATACCACCGGTATTTCCACCTTCATGGAACGGGTCTGTTGCATAATAATGAGCGGAATCTCCATAAACTTCTTTCTGTACTTTATAGAAGAGTGCTGCATATTTTGTGAAAGACTCACTGTCTGTCCTCAGCATACTTGGCCGCTGGAAAGAACACCAGGTTCCCTGCTTGATCACTTCTGCCGAAGGATCTTTGGAAGTAATATCTACCGGCACCATTCCGCTATATCCCTGAAGGACAGGCTGCATGCCGAGCTTTCTCATGATAAGCTGATTTTTTCTTGCGAGCTCCGTTCTCTCAGTGAACCAGGTATCATGAACCGGGCCGCCATAACCGGAAAGATTTGCCATATAGGCCCATGCATAGTAGGCAGGTCCGGCAATGAAATCTTTGGCTTCCTGATGAGTATAACCAAGTTCTGTAAGGAAACGTCTCCAGACTTCTTCCTGAGCTGTGGCATCAAGAACTACATTTACACCATTCAGTGCAAGCCAGTCTAACTCATTTCTCCATTCCTCTTCGCCCCAGAAAGCCATAGAGTAGGAGAGGGTACAGTAGTTATAAGAATAACGAACCGGGAATTTGGTTTCTTTATGTACCGTTCCTTCAACCGGAATAATGCTTTTCGGCATGGTGACCTGATCGCCGACCTGGGAAATATTGACGTTACAGTAATATTTCAGGTAATAATTCAGACCGGTTGCAAGAGATACACCGTTATTTCCCTTGATATGGATCTTTCCGTTGCTCTGGGAAAGCTCATAATAGTCATATCCATTTGCAGCATCTGCAAGTTCAAATGTAAACCAGTCTTTATAAGCTGCACCGATTCTTCTTTCAATAATTCCCTTTACTTCATTGATCGTATCCTGATCGGTAACAGTTACGTTGTATGCAGAGTTTTTAAAATCTTCAACCTGTACTGCAGGAGTCTCCTGAACAGCTGTACCACTTGGAGTTCCAAGCACACGGATCTCGTTGATCAGTGCTTTGGAGGATTCAGACTGATATTCCACATAGACACGTACGATTCGTGCTTCTTTTTTATTTGCTTGATAAGATTCCCCCTTAGCAGGGCAGTTTTCTTTGTCAGACTTTTCGGCTAACTTCTCAAAATCCCGTCCATCCATACTAGTATAGACAGAATACTGGGAATAACCGGCAGAAGGAGTATAAACCTGAATCTCATCCAGCTTATAATTGGCCTCCAGATCAATATCTACATAAGCCGGATAACGTTCACCCGTCCATGTATTGATGGTAGAACCATCATTGATACGGGAGACAACTCCTCCGGCATTTGTATGAACCGGCTTTTTATAGGCGATACTTTCCGTATCCTCTGAACCGGAACCGCTTGTATCAGCGAAAATTTTAAATTCCGCAAGTGCCGGCCATGGATCACCTGCTGTATTGGTAATGCTGGTGATGACGATGCGGACCGATTTGAGATTTTTGATGGAATCCAGTGTCAGTGTCTGAAGATAGCCGTCATCCAGACGGGTTGTATTCACTCCGGCAAAGAGTGTCTGCCATTCCGTGTCAGTTGAACTCTTCCCATAGATATCGAAGGTAAACTGGAAATTGTTTTCGTCAGAAGACAGATGCTCAAAAGCAGCCTCCATGGATTTGACAGGATATTCCCGATCCAGTTCCATTTCGATCCATGCACCGTCTGGCAGAGTGGACATTCCACCACCATTAAATACATAGAGAGAACTATAGTCCTCATCTGTGAGGTTGCTTTTTGTGCCGTAATCTCCGCCAACCGAGGTGATCGTTGCAGCAGGGGCTACATTGGTAAGAGACTCCTCACCACTTTCATTTTCAGCCCAGATCTCCACCTCTGCAAGTGCCGGCCAGAATCCTCCGGCAACACCATTGTTAGTCGGATTTGACAGTTCAATGAAGGTATGCGTAAAACTTAAGGCAGTATCATAAGTAAATTCATAACCGTCATCGAAAGATGTGACCGTGGCAGTATTATCTATAACCAGGTCACTGGTAACGTTGTTCAGTGCATGAGAAAGCGTTACGTCAACTCCCCACGCACTCTGACCGGATTCAAATTTTAATACGACTTTTTTGATCCGCTTTGTATTATCGGCGGGTAATTTTAAGGACACGGTACTCGGCCATGTTCCATCGTTCTGAATCCACATTGTGCTGCTGTCTCCGTCAGTCATACGTTCCGCACCATAGCCACTCTGGGAACTGGGGACAGTAATTTCGCAGTCACCGGCAATATTGACCAGTTGGCTGGTCTGTTCTGCCGCCTGCGTCTGAGGTGTCGCGTAGACCGGGATCTGCACAGAAGTAAGTGCTACCGTAGCAGCAAATACAGCAGACAGAAGCCGTTGGACACCTGCAAATTTTGCATTTTTCATACTTTTTCCTCTCTTTCCTTAGTCAGATATAACAAAAAACGATTCGTCATTTGCATATCATAATATAAAAACCTCCAAATTATATTATATCGGAAAGGCGAGGATTTTTTCAATATAGTGTAGAACACGTATCATTAGCGAAGAAAGCGGACGTAGTTATGTTGGCACCGGCAAGTGCGAAGTAATCGGGAAGATTGCTCATGGCATTGCGGATGACATGCTGACAACAACAATCATGGCGTGCAAATGTAAGAAGATCGTTGCTCCTGCAATGAATACGAATATGTTTGAGAATCCAATCGTTCAGGATAACCTGAAGGTACTGGAGCATTATAATTATGAAGTGATCAGCCCTGCGGTTGGTTATCTTGCCTGCGGGGATACCGGAGCCGGGAAAATGCCGGAACCGGAGCTTTTGCTTGAATATATTTTGCGGGAAATCGCAAGAGAAAAGGATATGAAAGGACTGCATGTTCTGGTTACAGCAGGTCCTACACAGGAGTCCGTTGATCCTGTACGCTATATTACGAATCATTCTACCGGAAAGATGGGATATGCGATTGCAAAGGTATGTATGCAGCGTGGAGCGGATGTTACACTTGTCACAGGACCGACCTCTATTGAGAAGCCACATTTTGTAAATGTTGTTCCAATCACAACGGCGAGAGAAATGTTTGAAGAAGTGACAGGACGGGCCGAAGAACAGGATATTATTATTAAGGCAGCAGCAGTTGCGGATTATAGACCTCGCTATGTCAGTGATGAAAAGGTGAAGAAAAAGGATGACGATCTGGCACTTGAAATGGAACGCACAGATGATATTCTTGCGTATCTTGGAGCGCATAAAACAAAAGATCAATTTCTCTGTGGATTTTCTATGGAAACAGAGAATATGCTCGAGAATTCCGAGAAAGAAGCTGAAGAAAAGAACCTGGACATGATTATAGCAAACAGCTTGAAAATGGAAGGCGCCGGGTTTGGTCGGGAATACGAATGTGGTCACAGTGATTACAGAAGATTTTGAAAAAGAGCTCGGCAAGCTGACAAAAGAGGAAACAGCAGATCGAATCCTTGATCAGATTCGGCACAGAGAGGGGAAGTTTAAAAGATGATACTGACAATAGACATTGGAAATACAAATATTGTATTGGGCTGTATTGATGGAGATAAAACTCTTTTTGTAGAACGTTTGTCAACTGTTCGTACGAAGACAGAAGTTAGAGTATGCAATCGATATTAAGAATGTACTTGATATTTATCATATTCATAGAGATGAAATCGAAGGCGGAATCATTTCTTCTGTCGTGCCGCAGATTACAACCATCGTAGAAGCTGGCGGTAGAGAAGATCCTGAAGAAGAATGTTCTTGTTGTGGGAGCCGGAATTAAGACAGGATTGAACATTCGAATCGATAACCCAGCACAGCTTGGAAGTGATCTGGTGGTCAGATTCTGTTGCAGCAATTGTTGAATATCCGGCACCACTTCTAATTTTGATCTTGGAACAGCCAATACAGTCAGTGTGATTGACAAAAATAAAAATTATATCGGAGGAATGATCTATCCGGGAATCGGAGTGTCACTGGATTCACTGACGGCTCGTGCATCCCAGCTTGGAGGGATTGGGATTGAAGCACCGGAGCATATCATAGGAAAGAATACGGTAGAATGCATGAAGAGTGGTCTGATCTACAGTAGCGCTGCCGCAATGGATGGAATTATTGATCGTCTGCAGGAACAGCTTGGGGGAGAGGCAACTGTGATTGCGACAGGCGGACTTGCGAAGAAGATTGTGCCGCATTGTAAGAGAGAGATTATTTTGGATGATGATCTGTTGTTGAAAGGACTGGCGGTTATTTACAGAAAGAACCGTAAGTAAAAGATGACGCAAATAAAAATGTAAATCAAATTTGAGTATAAACTGAAAAACCGGAAAGTAAAAGAATTTAAATTTATCTTTTACTTTCCGGTTTTTTATGTATATGTATTAACGACACATATTTATGGAAAAATTATTTTCCTATAAGATTCTGTAAAAAACGATTTTAAGCTTACAGTCTGTCACCACGTTTGATGTATCCCGGTTTATCAGGGGATGCGATAATACGCTTACCACGAATCAGGCGTGCATGTTTGTCGATCACAAGGTTTTCAGCATGAACACCTTTTCCGATAACCACGTCTGCACCGATGACACAATTCTTAACAACTGCCCCTTCTTTGATTGTACAGCCACGTCCGATAACAGAATTCTCAACAGCACCTTCAATCAGGCATCCGTTAGAAATTACGGAGGATGTTACCTTGCTGCCTTCAAAATACTGAGTCGGGCAGGAATCATTGGTACGTGTATAGATTGGCCAGTTATCATGGAACGGATCTGTTGCTTTTTTTCAGGTCGATCAGTTCAAGGTTTGCTTCATAGTAACTATTGAAGTCTGAGATTGTTGCAAAGTATCCACGATGTGGATATGCGCGAACATCAAGTTCCTCACAAGACTCATTCACGATATCAGCAAGTGTATACATGGAAGAAAGCTTATGAGCCTTCTGAACCAGTTCAAGGAACAGAGCTTTCTTCATTACATAAGTATCCATGAAGATATTTTTGCTCTTTGTATTTCCATGGTTCGGCTCAATGGAAAGAACTCCCTTCTGCTTGTTGATGTTCAGTGTCTGACAGTTCGGGAAATGATCCTTCGCATTGTCAACAGAGTGATACATCAGTGTGATATCTGCACCTGATTCAATATGTGTCTTGAGAAATGCACTGTAATCAGCTGTGTAAACCATGTAGCTAGGCGCGATCACAACATACTCAGAGTTGATCTCATCGAAGCAGTCAAGGTTTTCCATGTAAGCAGCGATATCTGTGTTGTAAATACCGTTGTCAATGTTGCTCTCCTGGAAGAGAGTAATCAGTTTACCACGTTTGGAGTTGATATTGTAATGACGTCCTGTTCCAACATGTTCTACAACGGAACGAGGTTTTCTGCGGACGTAAACCTGCATTACATCAATCCCACTGTTACTCATATTAGAAATAGGAAAGTCGATCACGCGGTATCTTCCGAGGAAGGAGAAGGCACCGATCGGACGGTATGCCTGCATGTCATTTACCTGTACGTCATTTCCTGCGAAATTAATAATTCCAAATGCTTTACTCATCTTACTCTTCCCCCTTTACACGTTTTGCAACCAGTTCGATATTCTCGCTGGCTGCGTCTCCGACAACAGCGTTCTTTCCAATCTTAATGCCATCGGCAACAAGTGCACGGGTTACGACTGCACCTTCAGCTACTTCAACACCCGGCATCAGGACGCTGTCAATGACTTTTGCACCGGCAGCAACTTTTGCACCTGTAAAGAGAACTGAGTTCTTAACAGTTCCGTTGATGACACATCCCTGTGTGATGAAAGCTCTGTCAATATCAGCATCAGCACCGATAAACTGTGGAAGAGCAGTGACATCTTCTGTATAGATTTTCCAGTTTGGGTCATTCAGATCAAGCTTATTGTTCTTATCAAGAAGATCCATGTTTGCTTCCCACAAGGAATCAATTGTTCCGACATCTTTCCAATATCCTTTGAACTTGTATGCATACAGATTCTTTCCATCATTCAGCATAGTAGGAATAATATCTTTACCAAAGTCATGGCTGGAATCTGCATTCTTCATATCAGCAAGAAGCATCTTGCGAAGAAGTTTCCAGTTAAAGATATAAATACCCATGGAAGCAAGGTTACTCTTTGGTTTCTCAGGTTTCTCTTCAAATTCTACGATACGGCCTGTCTCATTTGTATTCATAATACCAAAACGGCTGGCTTCTTTCATTGGTACTTCAATGACTGCAATCGTTGCATCTGCTCCAGTCTCTTTATGATAATCAAGCATATTATCATAATTCATCTTATAAATGTGGTCTCCAGAAAGGATCAGGAGATACTCTGGAGAATATGTATCGATAAAGTCAATATTCTGGGAAATAGCGTCAGCTGTTCCTCTGTATACATCAAGGTTCGTATCAGCTTTCTCACGTGGTGGGAGTATGTAAACTCCACTATCCTTTGCATCGAGTCCCCATCTTATAATACGATATTTTCCACCATATGAAACGGCCGGTTTGGCCACTTTTTTTGTCAGGTCGTGAAGTCTTGTACCACGTCCTCCTGCTAAAATCATAGCCAACATGTTATCTTGTTTCATATAAAGCCCTCTCTTTCATAATACTTCCATTTCATTATACTATTTTTTGTGATAATTTACCATAAAGTAAGTAAAATTTTTAAAAAATTTAGTAAATGTTAAGATGATGCGATAAAGATATTAAAACACAGAAAATACGCAGAGCGAGTTCCTGCCAGGTTTTTATTATTTGGTCAGTACTTCGACGCCGTCTTCCTTTACCAGTACCATGTACTCGATCTGTGCGGAAAGACCGTCATCGATCGTATAGACTGTCCAGTCGTTATCCTCGTCCACAAAAAAGTCAGGACTGCCTTCGTTGATCATAGGCTCGATGGTAAACATCATACCCGGAACGAGGAGCATCTCACTTCCCTTTGGTGTAACGTAACTTACGAAAGGATCTTCGTGAAATTCAAGTCCGATCCCGTGACCACCGATCTCTTCCACAACGGAATAACCATTCGCCTGTGCGTGCGTATTGATGGCATCGGCAATATCGCCCAGATGTCCCCATGGCTTTGCGGCTGCAAGTCCCCGCTGGACACACTCTTCCGTAACGCGTACAAGACGTTCGGCACGTTCAGAGACATTTCCCATCTTGAACATCCGGGATGCATCTGAAAAATATCCATTTAAAATAGTAGAAACATCTACATTAATAATATCTCCGTCCTGGATAATGATATTTTCATCCGGGATTCCGTGGCAGATCTCATTATTCAGTGAAGTGCATACGCTTTTCGGAAATCCCTGATAATTCAGAGGTGCCGGGATTCCTCCATGCTCTGTCGTAAAACGGTAGACAATTTCATCGATCTCGGCTGTACTCATTCCGATACGGATGTGCTTTGCTACTTCATCCAGAACCGCTGTGTTAAGATCAGCACTTTTGCGGATCATTTCGATCTGTGCAGGAGTCTTGAGGATCGCTCTTGACGGAACGATCTCCCGTGGTCTGCGTGAAGCTGTATTTTTCATCGATGGGCATATGGCATTTTTTATATTTTTTGCCGCTGCCGCACCAACATGGTTCATTTCTTTCCATGATAGGATCTCCTCTTTCTTTTTTGTTGTGGTCTGTTCAATGAGTTAGTTGCAGTTTACTCTCACAATCTATATCATACCAAGAAGTTAGAAAAATGTATACCCAATTCAGGCTTTTTCTGAAAGATTCAGAAGGAAGAATCTGACATTTTTCGACAGAAAAGTCATATAATGCTTGCCGTACAGCAAAAAATATAGTACCATTTAAATTTAGAATGGGAAGGAGAAATTCGTATGTGGTATTGGATCGTAATGGCAGTACTGGTGATCGGATGTATTGCATTACTGAGCGGAACATTTTTCAGTATAAAGAAAAATAAGGCAGAGGAGGCCGCAAAGCGGGCGGAAGCCAGAAAAAAAAGAGGAAGAAACCGGCAGATGCAGAAGAAGCACAGCAGCACGGGAGACAGACGGAAAAGAGCAGATGGCAGACCGCAGAGCAGCCAGGGTGCAGAGAACGGGCGGCAGCAGTATGCACAGGCACGCCGGGAAGAAGCACGCAGGGCACAGGCAGAGCAGAGAAAAGAGCAGAAGAAACGCCGCCAGTGGAAATAATCCTGGAAGATCTGGATTCGTGGACAAAGTACAGTTTTATTTTTTACAGTAATATTGGGATCGGAAGAGCAGAGTCGGGACAGGGCTATGAAAGATATCTTTCATTATCAGAAGATGGAAGAGTATCCAAGAAGCATTGTGTGATCGTTCACAGAGGCGATAAGTTATATCTGAAAGATGAAGGATCAAGGAACGGAACTTATCTGAACGGGGAAGCGGTGACAAGGCCGGTAGTGATCCAGAAGGATGATGTGATCGGACTTGGCGGAACAAGACTTGAGATATTGAATATTTTACGGGAGAGCGAATAAGGCTTTCCCCTTTTTATTTCCTTTGCCTGTTGTGTAAAATAGAGCAGCCGGGCATTAGCAGTGATTCTGTATAAAACCGCCCCGCTGGCATAAAAGAACGTTTGGCTGTATTCTGCATATAGTGAAATATAATGTCAGACCGGGAGTGAATGAAATGAATCAGAAACTGCCTTATTATATGGCTTATCCAATGCCGCTTGCTTATGATGATGAACGGGTGGAGAGAATGGATCTGGAGTATATGAAGAGTCTTTATCCGGCTCTTGCAAAGAGGATTCTTCCTTATATAGAAGAGGAGTGTGACCGGATGGAATATGGGAACAGTGTCATCTATGATGAGTATCCAGGACCGGCTGCAATTACAGCTGATGTGCGGAAGAATTTATGAAAATGTAAGACAAAAATGAGGAAAGATATCTTGAAATTCCGAAAAAAATGCACAGTTGAAAGATATGATCGAGCTTATGTTATATCAGGAATTGTACAATCAAAGATGCCGGAATCGCAGGACACGGAATCAATTTTATATAAACGGCAGTTTTTAGACCGTTTAAACGGAGGATCATGTTTGTTGTAGTAGCAAAAGACTTGGAAAAGGTTTATAGATTCAGATCTTCTGATTCAGGAACAAGAAGGAAAGCTTCTGCGTGAAATTATAGCAGAAGTCGGTGATGATGGGTTTTTAAAAATCGAAAATGAGGTAAATCGTGATATAAAAGCAGAAAATGCGGTTATTTCTCCGGGCGGAAGTGTTGTCTATTGCGAGGAAGCAATGAAACATTTCAAAGAAATCGGAATTGTTGTATATCTTCATGCTTCTTATCAGACAATAAAGAAGAGGATCAGAAATCCTCAAAAAAGAGGAGTTGTTTTGAAGGACGGTCAGACATTAAAAGACCTGTATGACGAGCGAAAAGTCCTTTTTGAGAAGTATGCAGATGTGACAATCAGTGAAGAGGGCTGTCAGATTGAAGAAACAATAGAAAATGTACTTGATGCTATTGAGAATTACTCTTAAAATAAAGCGTGAATATTACCGTCATAGAAAAAGGGATTCCACAATGAAAGATTTTGTGTTATAGTTATGTATGGATTATATTGTAATTAAGATAGATAGTTCTTTTCGTATAGACAAAGACACAAGAATAAATCGTTACTGAACACAGGATCTGTGGGAAGTAATACAGAATCGGACAATTGAGGTGCAAAATGGAGCAATATATTATTAAGGGTGGTAATCCGCTGGTTGGGGAAGTTGAAATCGGCGGAGCTAAGAATGCGGCACTTGGAATTCTTGCAGCTGCAATCATGGCAGATGAACCGGTTTTGATTGAGAATCTTCCGGATGTGAATGACATTAATGTCATGCTGGAAGCAATCGAGGGAATCGGTGCAATGGTACAGAGAATTGACAGGCATACGGTGAAGATTAATGGAAGTACAATTGGAGATTTTAGTATTGATTATGAATATATCAAGAAGATCAGAGCGTCCTATTATTTGATCGGTGCACTTCTTGGAAAATACAAAAAGGCGGAAGTGGCTCTTCCGGGCGGCTGCGATATCGGAAGCAGACCGATTGACCTACATATCAAAGGTTTCCGTGCGATGGGTGCAGATGTTGAAATTGAGCACGGAAAGATCATTGCAGAGGCGGAAGAACTGAAGGGAACACATCTTTATTTCGATGTTGTGACTGTAGGTGCAACGATCAATGTGATGATGGCAGCAGCAATGGCTGATGGTATCACGATCATGGAGAATGTTGCAAAAGAGCCTCACGTAGTAGATGTGGCGAACTTCCTGAACAGTATGGGAGCGAATATCCGTGGTGCAGGAACAGACGCAAGATCCGTGGAACATCCGGTAATACAGGAATCGGTCTTGCATCGATCGCAGCGGCAAAAGGATACAGAATCATCCTTACCATGCCTGAGACAATGAGCGTTGAGAGAAGAAATATCCTGAAAGCATACGGAGCTGAGATCGTTCTGACAGAAGGAGCAAAAGGAATGAAGGGAGCCATCGCAAAGGCAGATGAGCTTGC
>VOFE01000776.1_pt1 | contig 62001 bp, 78 predicted proteins | sample 5384071 | NCBI WGS metagenome assembly VOFE01 (sample SAMN12384724, study PRJNA508395) | human gut metagenome | isolation source: healthy gut D | host: Homo sapiens
GCGACCAACGGCGCGCCCTCCTTGGGATGGCGCATGGCGATGATGTCGCTGTAGCAGCTGACGACGCGCACGGTGTCCGCGACGGTCTCGCCCTTGGAGGCAGACGAGCTCTCCGCCGAGGCGACGCCGAGCACCTTGCCGCCGAGCGAGAGCATCGCGCTCTCGAAGCTCAGGCGCGTGCGCGTGGACGGCTCGAAAAACAGCGTTGCGAGGATCTTCCCGTCGCACTTGTGGGCATATTGCTCGGGGTGCTCCATGATCGCGCAGGCGGTGTCGATGAGCTCCATGATCTCCTGCGGGGTCAGCTGCATAATGTCGATCAGATGCTTCATATCACGCCTGACTTTCTGCCTGGATCCAGCTCTCGTCGGAGGGGTTTTCGCGGAAGGCCAGCAGCCGCGCGACGTCGGCCTCGGTGATGTAGCCCTCCTGTGCACCCGTGCTGGCGACGGTGTCCAGATCCGTGAGGCTCACGTTTCTGACCTGCGCTGCGGCGAGCCGCTCCACGCCCTTTTTCATGCCGTAGGTGAAGATGCTCACGACGCCGAGCACCTCCGCGCCGGCTTCACGCAGCGCGTCCACCGCGTCGAGCACGCTGCCGCCGGTGGAGATCAGATCCTCGACGACCACGACCTTCTGCCCCGGGACGAGCTTGCCCTCGATGCGGTTCTGACGGCCGTGATCCTTGCTGCTCGAGCGGACATAGCCCATCGGCAGACCGAGCAGATACGCGGCGATGGCGGCGTGGGCGATGCCGGCCGTGGCCGTGCCCATGAGCACCTGCGCCTGCGGATACTCGCGCCTGACCGTCTCGGCGATGGCGCGCTCGACCAGATCACGCGCCTCGGGCGCGGTCAGGATGAGGCGGTTGTCGCAGTAGATGGGGCTCTTGATGCCGCTGGCCCACGTGAACGGCTCCTGCGGGCGCAGGAACACCGCCTCGATCGAGAGCAGGCTGCGCGCAACTTCGTGTTTGATATCCATAGCAGTTCCTCCTGTTGAAAAAGTCTCTGATCCGGCGCTCAGCCGACGAACGCGGCCACGCACCGGCGATAGGCGGCGACGGGATCGTCCGCCTGCGTGATCGGACGGCCGACGACGATGTAGTCCGAGCCGATCTCCCGGGCGCGCTCCGGCGTTGTGACGCGCTTCTGGTCGCCGCTCTCCCCGTCGGCAAAGCGCACGCCGGGCGTCACGGTCAGAAAGTCCGCGCCGCAGCGCGCATGGATGCTGCCCGCCTCCAGCGGGGAGCAGACCACGCCGTCAAGACCGGCATCGCGCGCATTGCGCGCATAGTGCAGCACGACCTCGTCGATCGGCGCGTGGATGAGCAGCTCCCGGTCCATGCGCTCCTGATCCGTGGAGGTCAGCTGCGTCACGGCGATGAGCAGCGGGCGCGTGCCGTCCGGCCGGGTCAGTCCCTCGAGCGCGGCGCTCATCATGGCCTTCGTGCCGGCAGCGTGGAGGTTGATGATATCCACATCCAGCGCCGAGAGCGCGGCCATCGCCTTTTTCACCGTGTTCGGGATGTCGTGCAGTTTGAGGTCAAGAAAGATCCTGTGGCCGCGCGCGTGGATCTGGCGCACGATGTCCGGCCCTTCGGCATAAAACAGCTCCATGCCGATCTTCACAAACGGCTTCTCGTCCTGAAAGAGGTCGAGAAATGCGAGCGTCTTTTCCCGGCTGTCAAAATCCAGCGCAATGATAACGTCCTTACCCATGATGTGCTCCTCCTATGATGTCCCTGAGATTGTCGATGCCGAAGCGCGCCATCGCGTCCGGCAGAGTTTCAATGATGTGCTTGCAGGCATACGGCTCGACCAGGTTTGCCGCGCCCACACCGACCGCCGTCGCGCCCGCGAGCATCAGCTCCAGAACGTCCTGCGCGCTCGTCACGCCGCCCATGCCCACGATGGGGATGTGCACCGCCTCGTACACCTGATAGACCATGCGCACGGCCAGCGGGAACATACCGGGGCCGGACATGCCGCCGGTCCGGTTGGCCAGCAGCGGGCGGCGGCGCGCAAGGTCGATGCGCATACCCGGCAGGGTGTTGATGAGGCTCACGCCGTCCGCGCCCGCGTCCTCACAGGCCTTGGCAACGGCGGCAATGTCCGCCGCCGTCGGCGAGAGCTTGAGGATGATCGGCTTTTTCGTCACGGCGCGCACCGCGCGCGTCACCTCCGCCGCGGCCGACGGCTCCGCGCCGAAGGCAGCGCCGCCGCCGTGGACGTTCGGGCAGGAGATGTTGACCTCCAGCCAGCCGACCTGCGGCTGCGCGTCAAGCCTGGCGCAAACCTCGGCATATTCTTCCACGCTGAAGCCGCTCACATTCGCCATGACCGGCTTGTGAAACACCTTTTTCAGCTCCGGCAGCTCGTGCGCGATGACCGCGTCCACGCCGGGGTTCTGCAGCCCCACCGCGTTGAGCATTCCGCCGGCATACTCGGCGATGCGCGGCGTGGGGTTGCCGAAGCGCGGCGCGCGCGTCGTCCCCTTGAAGGAGAACGTGCCGAGCATATTGATGTCATACAGCTGCGCAAACTCCTGCCCGTAGCCAAACGTGCCGCTGGCCGGGATGATGGGGTTTTCCAGCTCGATCCCACAGAGCGTTACGGCTGTTGCGGCCATACGATCTCCTCCTTTGTGAACACGGGCCCGTCCTTGCAGACGCGCTTGCTGCCGTGCGTCGTTTTGCAGGTGCAGCCCATGCACGCGCCGAAGCCGCAGCCCATGCGCGCCTCAAGGCTCAGCTGACCGTCGAGCGGCGTCGCGCTGCACAGCGCCTGCAGCATGGGCATCGGCCCGCAGGCATACACATAGGTGCCGCCCTCGGGCAGCGCGTCGGTCACGAAGCCGCGCGCGCCCATGGTGCCGTCCTCGGTCACGACCGTGACGGGGATGCCGAGCGCTTCAAACGCATCGGCAAGCAGCACCTCTGCCGCCGTGCGAAAGCCGAGCACGGCCAGCGGGCTGCACCCCTCGGCCACGAGCTGCTGCGCCAGACCGTACAGTGGGGACGCGCCCACGCCGCCGCCGACCAGCAGCGGCCGCGCACCGGCGGGTGCGGTGTCAAAGCCGTTGCCGAGACCGACCAGCAGGTCCAGCTCCGTGCCCGGCACCAGCGTGCTCAGCTGCGCCGTGCCTGCGCCCGCCACTTTATAATACAGCGTCAGCGCGCCGTCACTCCAGCTGCACACCGACACGGGGCGGCGCAGAAAGCGTCCGGCAAGCCGGATGTCCACAAACTGCCCCGGCGCGGTGATCGCGGCGGTGTCCCCCGTGAGCTGCAAACGGTAGGTGTCACGGGCGACGGGCGCGTTTTCCGCAATGGTGAAAACTCTCTGCTGCACGGCTTACTCCGCGTGGATCGTGGACACGGCCAGCGTCGTCTCCTCGAGCACGTCGAGCAGTACGCGCACCGTATCGAGCGAGGTAAAGACGGTCACGCCGTTTTCCACCGCGCAGCGCCGGATCGCGGCGCCGTCCTGCGCGTGGACGCTCGAATGGATGGAGCGGGTGTTGATGATGTAGCTGACGTAGCCGCTGCGGATGGAATCGAGGATCTCGTGGCTGCCGTCGCTGATCTTGCCGCGCACGCGCGTGCGGATGCCGAAGGACTTGAGGTAGGCAGCCGTGCCTGCGGTCGCCTCGATGTTAAAGCCCATCTCATAGAACCGGCGCACGAGCGGCAGGCCCTCGGGCTTGTCCTCATCGGCCAGTGTCACGAACACGGTGCCGTAGTTCTGCACGTTCATGCCGGAGGCCTGCAGCGCCTTGTACATGGCGCGCGAGAGCTTCTTGTCGTAGCCGATGGCCTCACCCGTGGACTTCATCTCCGGGGAGAGGTAGGCGTCCAGCCCGTGGAGCTTGGCAAAGGAGAACACCGGCGCCTTGACATAGCAGCGCTCTTTTTCCGGCGGATACAGGTCGAAGATGCCCTGCTCCTTGAGGCTCGTGCCGAGGATGACGTTGGTGGCGATGTCCGCGAGCTGATAGCCCGTGGCCTTCGACAAAAACGGCACCGTGCGCGACGAGCGGGGGTTGACCTCGATGATGTAGACATGGTCGCTCTTATCGACGATGAACTGGATGTTATACAGGCCGACGATGCCGATGCCCAGACCGAGCTTCTTGGCATAGGTCAGGATCGTGCCCTTGACCTTGTCGGAGATGGAAAACGGCGGGTAGACGCTGATGGAGTCGCCGGAGTGGACACCGGTGCGCTCGACCAGCTCCATGATGCCGGGCACGAACACGTCTCTGCCGTCGCAGATGGCGTCGACCTCGACCTCGCGGCCGGAGATGTACTTATCGACCAGCACGGGCTTGCCCTCGCCGGTGCGCACGGCATTCTGCAGATAGTGGCGCAGCATCTCGTCGTCGGCCACGATCTCCATGGCGCGGCCGCCCAGCACGAACGACGGGCGCACCAGCACCGGATAGCCCACCGTGTGCGCAGCCTTGAGACCGTCGTCCAGATTCGTCACCGCCGCGCCCATCGGCTGCGGGATGTTCAGCTCGAGCAGCAGCTTTTCAAAGCAGTCGCGGTTTTCCGCGCGCTCGATCGCGGCGCAGTCCGTGCCGATGATCTGCACGCCGCGCGTCATGAGCGGCTGCGCCAGATTGATGGCCGTCTGGCCGCCGAGGCTGGCGATCACCTGATCGGCCTGCTCCTCATGCAGGATGTTCATGACATCCTCGGGCGTGAGGGGCTCGAAATACAGCTTATCGGCGGTCGTGTAGTCGGTGGAGACCGTCTCGGGGTTGTTGTTGATGATGATGGCCTCGTAGCCCGCGCGCCGGATGGTCTGCACCGCGTGGACGGTGGAGTAGTCAAACTCCACGCCCTGACCGATGCGGATCGGGCCTGCGCCGAGCACGACGACCTTCTTCTTGTCCGAGCGGCGCGCCTCGCTCTTTGCGCCGGGGGCATAGGTGGAGTAGAAATAGGGGATGTAAGCGCCGGTGTGGCTGGTGTCCACCATCTTGTAGGCGGGGTAGAGCCCCAGCTGCACGCGCTGGGCATACACATCCTCCTCGCGCACGCCCCAGAGCCGCGCGATGTAGGGGTCACAGAAGCCCATCTGCTTGGCCCGCTTGAGCGTCTCTCCGTCGCCCTTGTGCGCGCAGAGCGTCTGCTCCATGTCCACGATGCCGCGGATGGTCTCGAGGAAGTACGGCGTGATCATCGTCAGCGCAGCAACTTCGTCCACGCTCGCGCCCAGACGCAGCAGCTGCGCGACGGCAAAGAGGCCGTCATCGCGGAACTGGTGCAGGTACTCGGTCAGCTCCGCCTTGGTCATGTTCTGGAACTTCGGCAGCCAGAGGTGCTGCGCGCCGATCTCCAGCGAGCGGACGGACTTGAGCAGGCACTCCTCGAGCGTACTGCCGATGCCCATGACCTCGCCCGTGGCCTTCATCTGCGTGCCGAGCGTGTTGGCGGCGGTCGAGAACTTATCGAACGGGAAGCGCGGCAGCTTTGCGACCACGTAGTCCAGCGACGGCTCGAACGCGGCCGTCGTGTTGGCGACGGCGATCTCATCGAGGTTCATGCCGACGGCGACCTTGGCCGTGACGCGCGCGAGGGGATAGCCGCTGGCCTTGCTCGCCAGCGCCGACGAGCGGGAGACGCGGGGTTGATCTCAATGAGGAAGTACTCCGAGGTCTTGGGGTTGAGCGCAAACTGCACGTTGCAGCCGCCCCGGATCTTCAGCGCGCGGATGATCTTGATCGCGCTGTCGTTGAGCATCTTCATGTCATGGTCGCTGAGCGTCATGATCGGCGCGACGACGGCGGAGTCGCCGGTGTGCACGCCCACGGGGTCGATGTTCTCCATGCCGCAGATGGTGATGGCGCGGTCGGACGCATCGCGCATGACCTCAAACTCGATCTCCTTATAGCCCTTGACGCTCTTTTCGATCAGCACCTGATGGATGGGCGAGAGCTTGAACGCCTGCATGCCCAGCTCGACGAGCTGCGCCTCGTCGTCGGCAAAGCCGCCGCCCGTGCCGCCAAGCGTGAACGCCGGGCGCAGCACGACCGGATAGCCGATGGCCGCGGCCGCGGCCTTGGCCTCCTCGAGGTTGTAGGTGATCTGCGACGGGATGACCGGCTCGCCGATGCTCTGGCAGAGCTCCTTGAACTGCTCGCGGTCCTCGGCGCGGCGGATGCTGTCGCTGTCCGTGCCGAGAAGCTCGACCTGGCACTCCTTGAGCACGCCCTGCTGCTCGAGCTGCATCGCCAGATTCAGGCCGGTCACTCGCGCACGACCAAACCGCCGAGCGTGGGTGTTTTGGTCTCAAAGTCGTCGTCCGCAATGCCGTAGTTGCCGATCAGCGGATAGGTCATCACGACCATCTGATAGGTGTTCGACGGATCGGAGACGATCTCCTGATACCCGACCATGGACGTGTTGAATACAATTTCGCAGACGCGGTCGCAGCGGTAGCCGAACCCGACGCCCGGGTACTCCGCGCCGTCCTCCAGTACTATTTTTTCGGTCAAATTTTCTTGCCATACAATCCTCCCATTTACCATCGTCATGCGGCATCTGCCGTAAACCGTATCGCCCGCAAAGGGCGTGCTCTTGCCAAGCGACAAAAAGTCGTCCGGATTGATTTGATAGGGCGTTTCAAGCTCAAACGCCGCGAGATCGGCCGGCGCCCCGACCGCGAGGCTTGTCCCGATCCCAAACCGCCGTCCGGGGCTCACGCAGAGCAGCTCGACGAGACGCTCGAGCGTGAGTTCGCCGCGGCGTACCAGGTTCGTATAGAGCTCCGCAAAGGCGGTCTCAAGCCCCACGATCCCCATGGCGCTCTTTTCAAGCCCGCGGGACTTTTCCTGCGCGCTGTGCGGCGCGTGGTCGGTCGCGATCATGTCCACCGTGCCGTCCCGAAGTCCTCGAGAAGCGCCGCGCGGTCGTCCGCGCCGCGGATGGGCGGGTTCATTTTAAAGCGCCCCTCTTCTTTCAGCATACCGTCGTCGAGGATCAGGTAGTGCGGCCCTGTTTCGCACGTCACGTCCACGCCGCGCGCCTTTGCCGCGCGGATGAGCGCCACGCTCTCGCGGCAGGAAATGTGGCAGACGTGATAGGCGCAGCCTGTCTCCTCCGCCAAACGCAGGTCGCGCTCGATCTGCCGCCATTCGCTCTCGGACGAAATGCCGCGGTGCCCGTGGGCGCGGGCATAGGCGCCGTCGTGGATGTAGCCGCCCCGCAGCAGTGCGTTGTCTCGCAGTGCGCCGCGATGATACGGCCGCAAGCCTTTGCCCGCTCCATGGCGGCGCGCATCAGCGCTTTCCGACTGTACGCCGTGTCCGTCGTCGGAAAAGGCGACGACAAAGGGCGCAAGCCCTTCCATATCGGAGAGCGTCTCTCCCGCCTCGCCGCGCGTGATGGCACCGTAGGGGTAGACGTGCACGGCGGCGTCGCGCCGGATTGCGTCAAGCGCGGGCGCGAGCGTCGCCGGGCTGTCCGGGACGGGGGAGAGGTTCGGCATGGCACACACGGACGTATAACCGCCGCGCGGCGGCCAACGTTCCGGTTTTCATCGTTTCTTTATAAGAAAATCCCGGCTCTCTGAGATGCACATGCACATCCACGAGACCCGGGAAAAGAAAGAACGAAGAAAAATCAAAGGAAACAATATCCCTGCAAAAGGGAATAAAAGGAGCAATATCGGCGATCACGCCGTCGTCGATCAAAACGTCCCTATGGGAAAATCCGCTCGCCGTATAGACCTGAGCGCCGCGAAGAACGACTTTCACGAGACTTACCTCCTGCAAATCAAACTAATTTATTATAATCCAAGCGGCCTGGCCTGTCAAGGTTCGACAGGGTTTCCCATTCACTAAAAAATCACGCCGCATAGAGCTTTCTTTCTGTATATAGTATCCAGAACAGGTGCCGCGGGTCGATTACCCTCAAAAATGCACCGCATAACGGAGGCCTGGAAGGATGACCATATCTTCAACTTGCCGCGGCCTTGCCCCCATGATATAATATTCTTAAAAAAATAGACAGGTGGATGGTACATTGGCTGCGGTAAAAAAAGAGAAACGATTAAACCTTTTGACGAGTCCCGGTCGCCCCTGCGCAATATTGTGCTATTGGCGTGGCCCATTTTCCTTGAAAACGTATTGACGACCCTCGTATCCTATGCCGATACGGCGATGGTGGGTTCGCTCGGCGCTTATGCGACGGCTTCGGTCTCGATCAGCAACTCGGTGGTGTTCCTGCTAAACGGCGTAATCATGGCGCTGGGCGTCGGCGTGACGGCGCTCATTTCCCAGAGTGTCGGCGCGGGCGACACGGATATGACAAAAAAGCTGACGCGCCACGCGGTGCTGATCCTTCTATACCTTGGCGTCCCGATCGCCATCATCCTCGGCGGGCTGAACCGCATGATCCCGCTCTGGATGGGTGCGGACGCGGATATCATCGACTACGCCGCGTCCTATAATCTGATTGTGGCGTTTGGACGGCCGTTTGGCATTGCGTCCATGCTGCTGTTCTCCGCGTTCCGCGGCTGCGGCGATACGAAAACGCCGCTGCGCATCAATATCGGCGTGAATGTTATCAATGTGATCGGTAACTATTTCCTCATCTACCCGACGCGCACAATCTCTCTTTTCGGCAAGTCCTTTACGATGATCGGCGCGGGCTGGGGCGTGAACGGCGCGGCGGTCGCGACTGCGGTCGCCATGGGCGTGGGCGGTATCTGCGCAATCCTGCTGCTATACTGCAAAAAAAAGGACGCCCCGATGCACATCCCTGCGGGACAACTACCGGCTGGATATGCACGTTGTCGCGCGCATTTTCAAGATCAGCATTCCCGCCATGCTGGAACGCGTCTGCATGTCGGGCGCGAACGTTGTAATCAGCCGCTCCATCGCGAGCCTTGGCACGATCTCAATCGCCGCCAACACGGTTTATGTTACGGCGGAGTCGATCGCGTTCATGCCGGGCTTCGCTTTTGCAGCCGCCTCCACGACGCTTGTCGGGCAGTCGCTTGGCGCGAAAAGCCGGAGCTTGCGGACCGTTATATGAAGGTCTGTGTGCTGGCGTCGATGGCCGTCATGACGGTCGCGGGCGCGTTGCTGTTCTTCTTTGGAAAGCATGTGGTAAAGCTCTTTTCAAACGATATGGAGGTCATTGCCCTTGCGACGCAGTGCCTGCAAATCGCGGCAATTTTGCAGCCGGCGCAGACTGGCGCGATGGTGTATGCCGGCGGCCTGCGAGGCGCGGGCGACACGCTCTGGCCGATGATCATTACGGCGTCCGGCATGTGGTTTTTCCGCGCGCTGCTCGGCGCTATCGTCTGTATCCAGATACTGGGGTACGGACTCCCCGCCGCCGTCACCTGCATGGTGATCGACAGCTATGTGCGTATCGTGCTGTTTTACCTGCGCGTCAGACCGGCAAGTGGAAGGACGCCGCAAAGTGGAAGAACACGGAAAAGAAGTGCGCGTGACGTTTTTCCCGTGCATTCCGGAGCTTCTATACGCGCATATCGTAGAAATCCGCGAGACTTGCGGACATTCCGACGGCAAAAATACGTACATACGCGTGTTTACTTGTAAATGAAGTGTGGAAAAGTCCCCGGCGGCATCCGTCAGGGGGATTTTTTTGTGAAACCGGGAGTCCTGCAGCTTTTGACGATACGCTTTGTGGATGCGAACGTCTTGGCGGCCCTGCAAAGTTACCTTGACGCGCTAGAAAAACTGTTTTCGCAACTTGCCGGGACTGCGCCGCCGTGCTATAATGGTTTTAACAAAAAACCGCGACGATACGAAAAAGGAGTTGATTTTATGCCGAATCCCATGATCTTATTCCCGGGCGGGCTCAAAAGGGCGCTGACGCTCAGCTATGACGACGGCGTGGAGCAGGACGTGCGGCTGATCGATATCATGAACCGCCACGGCCTCAAGGGTACGTTTAATATTAACAGCGGCGCCTATGCGCCGGAGGGGACGGTATATCCCGAAGGACGTGTCCACCGCCGTATGACGGAGGCGCAGGTAACCGCGCTTTATAGGGACTGCGGCCACGAAATCGCAACGCACGCGCTGACGCATCCCTTCCTTGAGCGTCTACCGCTCAATCTGGCGACTTACGAGGTGATGAAGGACCGCGAGAACTTGAGGCGCAGTTCGGCACGATCGTGCGCGGACACGCGTACCCCTACGGCACGTATAACGACGATGTGGTGGCTATTTTAAAGAATTGTGGCATTGTCTATGCCCGTACCGTCCAGACGACGGGCCGTTTCGACCTCCCGGCGGACTGGCTGCGTCTGAAGGCGACCTGCCATCACAACGACCCAAAGCTTTCAGAGCTTGTGGATAAGTTCCTCGACGATGATGAAAAGCTGCCGGAATTTGCACGCAAGTCGAAGTTTTTCTATATGTGGGGCCACAGCTATGAGTTTGAGGGCAACGATAATTGGAACGTGATCGAAGAATTTGCCGCACGCGTCGGCGGCCGGGACGACGTGTGGTACTGCACAAATATGGAGGCGTACGACTATATTGAGGCGTTCCGCGGGCTGCTCTTCTCGGTAGACGGCAAGCTGGTGAAGAATCCGTCCGCGCAGACGGTGTGGTTCTCCCATCTCGGGCGCAGCGTAAAGCTGGCGCCCGGCGAGAGCATGGCGTTTTAAGCGTTACGCGTGTCTCGGCGGCGTCGTGCGTCTCACAAGCGCAAGGAAAACGCGCGCACGGCGCATGGCCGGACGTCGGCGCGGTCAACGTCGCGCCGGCGGGGGCTGCATATTGGGGTAAACGACGGCAGGACGGGCGTAAAAGGCCCGCCCTGCCTTTTCTCATCCGAAAACCTATGGCTGTGCGGGGATTCGAAAAGTTTAAGCAAAACACGGACTGTAGCTCCATTTTAACGATAAAGAAGACGTTAATAGGAGCGCAAAAGACGGATGGAAGGACAGAAACAGGTAAGATATATGCAGACAGGTATGCACTTTGTTTTTGTCACAGAGAGACTTTTTTCAAACAACTTGAGGCGTCGCTGATACTGTAATCCTCTGGTTTTAAAGCGCAACCGGCACGCAGGGCGAAGTATCTATGAAAAAGCTTACTAGTGATTTAAAAGTACTGCAAAAAAGAAAGGCTCGCAGGTCGAAGCGTTCTAAAATTACGCAAAGCACGGACAAGCAAAAATCCAAGCGTATGAAAGCCGTATCGCGGCAATACTATTGTTTCGTCGGCGTACGCTGTGCAGAACCGCCAACGCGGAATACGTATTAAAAAGATCTGCATAAAAGAGGCCGGGCCACGGGCACGGCTGGGAAACGGAGGATCGTATGCGGATAGGTGCTTATCAGTTCCCGGGAAGCGGGGACATAGAAAAAAACGCCGGGGCAATCTGCCGCGCAATTCGGGAGGCTTCGTCGCGCGGCGTTCGACTACTGGCGTTTCAGGAGTGTGCGCTGTGCGGTTATCCGCCAGTTGAAACGGTAAGCGTGGCGGATATTGATTTTCTGCGCGTACAAGCGTATCTGGAAGAGATCGCGGCGGTGGTACGGTCGTGCGGGATGTATGCGGCGGTCGGCGTTGTGCGGCGGAAGGGGACGCCTGTTTTAACGCGCTGCAGCTAATCGGCCCATCGGGCGAAACGATCGGCTGTTACGATAAAAAGCGCTGTGGGGTTGGGATCTCGATCACTTCCGGCGCGGCAGTGACGCTGGCGTTTTTGAAATCGACGGCATCCGGGTCGGCTTTCGGATCTGCTTCGACGTCCGTTTCCCGGAGTGCTTCCGGGAGCTTTACCTGCGCAGGGTTTCGCTGTGCTTCGTGAGCTTCTGCGACGTCTCGAGACGGAGCAGCCGGAACGGTATGAGATCATCAAAGCCCACCTGCGCACAAGGGCTGTCGAAAACGTAATGACGGTTGTTTCGGTCAACAGCATATCCGGGTACCAGACGGCGCCGACGGCGGTGTTTGACCAGAACGGCGGCTTCGTACTGGAAGCGCCAAGGAATGTGCCGCATCTGCTGGTTTACGACTACACGGTGCCGGAAACATCCTTCGGTATGCGCGGCAGGATCGAAAACTCAGATTATTTCCTCACAGGCGGACGGGACGCGCCGCCCGTCTTAAGGACGGCATCCTGGAAAAACAGCCCGTCAGGTAATGTGGTTTACAAAGACGCGGTACTGGGTTACCTCCATGTCTTCCTTTCTTGGAAGGCTTGAGGCCATCAGACTGTCCAGACCCTGCAATGTGGCGTCCGCTTTGTTTGTCAGGATATAATAATCAGCGACACGGCCGTCCGGGAGCATCCTATCGTAGTGGTTCAGATAAGGATAGCGCGGCGCCGCGCTGGTCTCTCCGGAAACGGCAAACATCGTGCCGTCGTAGGCAAGGTCGACCACAGCGCATGTCCGTTCGCGGCCATAAAGCCTGTCGCCGGCGTGCGCCAGACGGATATGCGCGGGTTCCCCGCGTGACACAAGACGCAGGAACGTATTCCATTCGTGCATCCCCTGCAGCAGTTGAATTCCGTCAAAGACCACGCAATGGTCCTGTAACGCGGCGCTGAGCGTGTAATAGTCCGGCAGCCTCGTCAAGCGGCGTATAGTCCGGTAGGGTGAGCCGTTCCCGCAGGCAGCGAGGCACAGGCAGAGCGCCGCACAGAAGATGAAGCGCCATTTACGCATAGTACTGCCTCCTTAAACAACACTTTCCACTCCCGACACATCGGCCGAGCTTTGCCCTTCACGGGCTGCATAAAAGGCGCCCCGGTATGCATAACGCACACCGGGGCGCCTTTGTATCAGCGCTCAGACATCGGGACATAACTGCGCGTATCGTACACCACACGGTACGCGGGACGGATAATGCGGAATTGCCACAAATCTCTTCGATCCGATGGGCGATCCAGCCGGCAATCCGTGCTGCCGCGAAGAGCGGGGTGTAGAGCTCGACCGGAATATCGAGCGTCTTGTAGACAAAGCCGGAGTACATATCGACATTCGCGCACATGGGCTTGTCGCTGCCCTTGACCTTCGCAAAGACCTCTGGCGTGAGGCGCTCCACCAGCTCGACGAGACGGAACTCGTCGCCGTGGCCCTTTTTTCAGCAAGCATTCTCGCGTTATCCTTTAAGATGCGCGCGCGGGGATCACTGACCGTGTAGATTGGGTGCCCCATGCCATAGATTTTCCCAGAATGGTCTCCGGCTTCCCGGCGCAGGATCTTTGCCAGATAGTCCGCGACCTCGCCTTCGTCCTCCCAGTTGCGGACGTTTTTCTGAATCTCGTCGAACATATCCATGACGGCGATGTTCGCGCCGCCGTGGAGCGGGCCTTTGAGGGACGAGAGCGCGGCAGAAATGGCCGCGTAGGTGTCGGTGCCGGAGGAGGAGACGACGCGGCAGGCAAACGTGGAGTTGTTGCCGCCGCCGTGCTCCGCATGGAGGACGAGGCACAGGTCGAGAAGCCGGGCCTCCGCCGTAAACTGCTTATCGGAACGTACCGCGCGCAGGATACTTTCAGCGGTGGACTGGTTGTCGTGGGAAGTGGATGTGCAGGCTCTTATGGTCGAAAAGTGGCGCTTTGCCTGATAGGCGTAGGCCAGCAGGATGGGGAACCGCGCAATCAGCTCCATGCCCTGACGCATGAGGTTTTCAAGGCTCGTATCGTCGGGGGAGGGGTCAAAGGAATAGAGCCCCAGGGTACAGCGCGCCATCTTGTTCATGACGTTCGGGCTGGGGGACTTTAAAATCTGATCCTCCGTGAAGAAATCGGGAAGCTGCCGGAGGATGCCGAGCTGCTCAGACATATATTTGAACTGCGCGGGCGTCGGGAGCTTGCCGAAGAGGAGCAGGTAGGAGACTTCCTCAAAGCCATAGCGCCCCTCCTTGATAAAGCCGTTAATCAGGTCTTCAAGGTCGTAGCCGCGGTAATAGAGCTTGCCGGGAATACCAACGCGCTCGCCGTCGCGCAGGTCGTAGCCGACGACGTCGCCGATCTGGCTGAGTCCTGCAATGACGCCGGTCCCGTTTGCGTTGCGCAGGCCGCGCTTGACTTCGGGATCATTGTACAGGGCTGGATCAATGCGGTTATTTTTTCGGTATTCCTCGCATAAGTTAAGTATGAACTCTGATTGTGTACGGTTGTCTGTCACAAACGATCCCTCCAAAAATAAGAATTGCAATTCCTTGCGCTTTTTCCTGCACGATATGCCGCGACGCTGAAAAACAGCCAGGGAATCTTTGCCTTGTAATCATTTTAACATAGTAAACTGTTTTTCGTCAACGTACATAGTATCTAAAATAGCGGGACAATGATGTATAATTGTATACAATCTCGTGCAAAGGAATGAAAGGCGGGGGAATGATGAAAAAAACGGTGGTTTTTTGTGTGTATTGTGGCTTGCAACGGTGCTGCTGCCGGCGCTGCTTTTGCAGAACAAAACGGACGAGCCCGTGCTGGAAACAAACCTGCCGTCCGACGGCGCGCAGGAGCTGCCGGACGGCGGCGTTATAGACGTTGTCGCTGAGCTCCCGCGAGACGCGGCCGTCACGGTGGAAGTGATGGTGGAGGGACAAAAAGTTGCATTACAGCTCGACGCCTACCTGCCGGGGGTACTGGCGGCGGAGATGCCCGCGTCGTTTCCGGAGGAGGCGCTGAAAGCGCAGGTCGTGGCGGCGCGCAGCTTCATCCTGTACCGCATGGAGAATCCGCCGGCGGACGGCGTGCACGACGGCGTCCGCTGTGCGACGACCCGGGGCACTGCAAGGCGTACCGGGACGTCAGCGCGCCGGAGACGGCCGCCGCGCTGTTCGGCGCAAACAGCGAGATGTATCTGAAAAATCCGCGCGGCGGTGCGCGACACGGACGGCGTTGTGCTGACTTATAATGGCGACCCCGCGATGGCGGCGTTCCACGCGATTTCAGGCGGCATGACGGAGAGCGCCGAGGACGTCTGGGGGCAAGCCGTACCGTACCTTGTGGAAGTGGAGAGCCCGGGCGAGGAGGATGCCGTCAAGTTTTCGGAGACGGTGGAGTTTGACCGCGCGTCCCTGCGCGAGACGCTGCTCGCGGCGTACCCGGATGCCTCGCTTGGCGACGACCCCGCCGCCTGGCTGACGGATGTTGCGCGCAGTCCCGCCGGAATGATTAAATCAGCGTCTTTAGGCGGCGTGACGGTCGGCGGCATGGAGCTGCGGATGCTGCTGGGGCTCAACTCCGCGGATTTTTTTCGCTCGAAGCGGACGGCGACACCGTGCGCATCACAACGACGGGTTACGGCCACGGCGTGGGATGAGCCAGTACGGCGCGCGGGCGATGGCGCTCGACGGCTCGGACTACGCGGAAATTTTATTGCACTACTATCCCGGCTGTTCGTTTGCGTCCTTGGAAAACGGCGCGATACTTGCAGAAGATTGACAAATATGATATACTATTGAAGAAATAAGTTGGGGAGGTTTTTACAAATGGAGTACAGACAGTTATATGGAATGAAAGAGCGTCCTTCACTTTGGGCTTCGGCTGCATGCGTCTTCCGCTCCTGCCCGGCGGCGAGCGCGGCGACATCGACTATGACCGCGCACAGACGATGATCGACGAGGCAATCGCAAACGGCGTGAATTATTTTGACACGGCGTATGGCTACCTTGCGGGAGAAAGCGAAATTTTCGTTGGCAAGGCGCTGAAAAATACCCGCGCGATTCGTTCTATCTGGCGTCCAAGCTGCCGATGGGACAGATCGACTTACGAGCGCGGCGTGGAGATTTTCAACCATCAGTTTGAAAAGCTTCAGGTGGAGTATATATCGACTTTTTATATGTTCCACGGCATCAACAAAACGGTGTTCGACGAAAAGGTGTTGAAATACGGCCTCCTTGATGAAATGATTAAAATGAAGGAAGAAGGCCGTATCCGCAACCTGGGCTTCTCCTTCCACGGCAGTTATGAGGATTTCGAGTACATACTGAATTACCGTGACTGGGATTTCTGCCAGATTCAGTACAATTATATGGATACGGACATTCAGGCCGGCGACCGGGGCGTGGCGCTCGCGGCGGAACGTAAGGTCCCGCTGATTATTATGGAGCCGGTCAAGGGCGGTTCCTGGCCTCCTTTGCTCCGAACGCGGAGAAAATTTTTACGGACTATGCGCCGGAGAAGAGCCTGGCCTCCTGGGCGGTACGCTGGGTCGCGGCGCATCTGGGCGTTGCGGTCGTGCTCAGCGGTATGTCCACCGAGGAGCAGGTGCGCGATAACCTCGAGACCTTTAACCATTATGAGCCGCTGACCGACGCGGAGCAGAAGGTCATTGACCGCGTGGTGGAGGCCATTCGCGGCAGTATCCGAAACGGCTGCACGGGTTGCGCCTACTGTATGCCCTGTCCGTTCGGCGTCGATATTCCGCGCAACTTCGCGCTTTGGAACGAGTACGGCATGTACAATAACGCAGACAGAACCCGCGATAATCTGGCGCGTCTGGACGCGGAAAAGTGGGCGGACAAGTGCCGCGGGTGCGGCAAGTGCGAAAAAGCCTGCCCGCAGGAGCTGCCGATCCGCGAGGACCTGAAGCGTATGTTTGCGGAAGTGTCCGCCTTATAAGCGCATGAAGCTCTTGCGGGAATCCTCGGAAGAGGAGATGCTGCTGTCGTTTCTGCGCGGCGAGCTTGCCTCCGACCGGTTTTCTAAGGATTTGATTGCGGCGCTGGAGGCGTGTCACGCGGAGCCCTCGCTCATCACGGACGGCGACCTTGCGAGCGCGCGCGGGAAAACGCGCTTCGGCGCGAGGTCATGGGCGTGTTCCGCGGTTACGGACGGGACGAGGAGCTGTTTCAGCACTATCCCGCGCATGTCGCGTGGCGTTATGCGGAGGCGGAAGCGGGGGACCTGGCGCATATCCGGTATATTGATTATTCCTACTGGAACGAGCTTTCGCGCGGCACGTCTCGCCGCTGGACGCCGTGCGGGACAATCCGCGAGGATCGCTGGATTTTGAGGTACCGAACGACCGGTTTCTGGCCGGGGAGCGGCATCTGCGCGCGGGGGAAGCTTTCCGCCCCTCATCCTTCTGACCAGCGGCAGCGGGCAGTACGTCATCGTCGAAGGGCACCTCCGCGCGACGGCGTATGCATTGGCGCCGGAGTATTTTGCCGGGACGCACTGCTATGTGGGCACCTGTTCGCAGGCGGAGCTGAAAGTCTGGAACGGCGGCTATGAATAACCCGGACTGGTACGGTTTACCGTCTTGTGCCGATAGCTGAAAGTAAAAAAGGTACCGCGGATGTTTCTCCCGACGGTACCTTTTCCTGTATAAAAAAATTTCGGCACAGCCGGAGGTTTCAAAAAATCTAAGCGGTGCCAGAACGCCGCACGAAAACAAATAGGCGGAAAAGCGATAATCGAAGCGACAAAGATAAAAGCGTGAAAAAACAGAAAAAAAGACGGAGATGGTACGCATATCTCCGTCGCAAGTGAAAGGGCACTCTCAAACGCTTTGCGGCGTTGCTAAAGCCTTTTTTTAGCCTGGACGGCGGGTGTTAGTTATCTAATATAAAAATAGTGGAATAGTATTTATAAGTAAGAGGGCATAAAATTCCTCAAATTCGCATAGATACTGTGTTTTCCGCTGTTCCAAGCTCATAATTTCCATCAGAAAAACATGTCAATGGAGCCCAATTGTAGCCCACGTTTCGCACGGTGAGTAATGGAAAGATATAAAGAGATACCACCTTGTACGCAGATACAGCAAGATAAACGAGAATATGCGGAAAGCCTAGATTTTAAGCCATTTTCTCAGGGTGTCATGAACATTTATGAGGGCTTGTAAGCCGATTTCCGTCTATAAAATCATTAAAAATACATATGCCTTACCCGCGGCGCGCGCCCTTTAGAGGCGCGGCTCGATCGGCTGCACATTGTAATGGATCACGGCGGTCGAACGCGGGTTATCACGACGGAAGCGCCGGATGATACGCTCCATGACCATCTCCCCATTTTCCAGCGTGACGCAGGGGAGTATGACAAGATACTGCGAAATACTAAACCGCGTGTAAACGTCGCCGTGACGCAGCGACGTTCCAATGGCGTTCATCAGCTTATCCATCGCGGGGGAAAGCGTTTTCTGTTTCAGGCGTTCACCATTTGCGTCTGTGATCGTGAGCAGACACAGGAACACGGTTTGCCCGGAACGCATTTGCGCTCTTGCCTCCAGTTGATAAATCTCCTTGAAAATTTCGTACTCGCAGTAAAACGCGCCGCGCGCGTCCTGCACCTCCTGAAGGCCGCCCTTGATGATGGTCAAACCGTTTCCACGTCGTTTGTCATTTTTATGACGCGCTTATAAACCGCCATAAACTCCTGAGACGGCGTGATGCCGAACTGGCTGTAAAACATTTTCGTCGCGGACTCGTAGTGCGAGAGGGCCTCGCGATACCGGCTGCTGTCGGCAAGCGCCTCTATGAGGCTGATATGCAGCGATTCGTCGTAGGGATCAACCACAACGGCGTCGTGGCAGATACGGATGATATCGTCGAACCGCTTGCGTTCGTTTAAAATCAATCGCGTCTTTGACAAGCTTTATGTACATACCGTGGTAATAGGTGCAGATCGGTACGACCCAAACCTCGTATGACATTTTGGGAAGGAAGTCCCTTTGTAGACGTCGATCGCGCGCAGCAGATGGGTGAGCCGCTGTTCAGGGTCCTTCTCCGCCTCCGCTTTCCGATAAAGCTTTTCAAAAGGTCCGTGTCCACGACGAGCTCCACGCCGTTATTTTGCCAGGAATAGGTGCCGCGGTGGCTGACGATTAGAGATTTCCCGTCAAGGCCGAGCTGGTCGAGCGTCTGGCGGATACGATGGATGAGGACTTTTAACGTATTGGCGGGATTCGAGACGTCTTCATCTGGCCACAAAAGCTCGATGATTTCATTTTGCGTGACTTCACGCCCGCGAAAGACCAAGAGATACCCAGCAGCATCCACAGTTTTTTAGAGCGGCTGCCGCTGTCGTCGATCGACATCCCATTGTATGTTAAGGAAAAACTCACCGAGCAGATTGACCTGTAAGACGCTAGTTTCCATACAATAACCTTCCTCGATCTCACTTCCACTTACCAATATCATAGTAGTTGAATCGACAAATGTCAATGCAAAAAAAGCAAATTTTCTTCTATTTATACTTTTTTTATAGAATGACATAAACCGTTAAATTATTAAGACGGCATGAAGAATGTAACCAAAGATCGGATACGAATGCCTCACTTACCCGCCTGGGGATGTAATAATAGGAAACTGTTGCGTAAACCGGCGTTTTCTAGTATGATAAGAGAAGAGTTCTCAAAGCCGCAGGAGGGTGATATCATGCGCAAATCCATATTGCTGCTTGCGGCTTTTCTATGCACCTGCCGCTCCTTTTGCGTCCTGCGCAAAACCGGACGCAGTGCCGGACAGCCGTCCTTCCGTCGGTGCGACGGACGAGGGTGCGCACGACGTCCCGGAAGAGCCCGACGCTCCTGAAGGCGATGACGGATCGGGCGAGCCTTCGCAGGACGACGCAGCTGGGGATGAACCCGGCGGCGATCTGGATGATTCAGACGGCGAGGACAGCGAGGCCACGGAGGATGAAACGGGAGACGGCGCGCCGCCTGATAACGGGCAGGACGGTATGCAGATGGAGGACATTCCGGAGACTTCGCAGCCTCCCGTGCCGATTGTACTGACACCCGTGGCGTCCGGAGAGGTCGTGTACGGCAATGACGTTGTCTCGATCGACGCGTCGAACACCGCCGACGGCTATGTGATGATTCGCTATGCGGAGGAGTCGGGCGCGCGGATTAAAAACGCTCATTACCTTCCCAGATGGGACGACCTACCAGTATAACCTGACCCCTGCTGCGGCGTACGCCGCGTTCCCGCTTCTGGCGGGAGCGGGACGTACAGCGTCGGCGTTTACAAAAACGTGGAGGGGACGAAATATACGACGCTCTACACCGCTGAGGTATACGCGGAAATTGCCGATGCGTTTGCGCCCTTCTTACAGCCGAACCAGTATGTCAATTATTCGGCTGAAAGCGAAGCGGTCCTGCTTGCGGCGGAGCTTTCGACGGGCCTGACCGACGAGCTGGACATCGTCGCCGCGATTTATCAATATATCATCACGAATATTACCTATGATTTTGACAAGGCCGCGTCAGTCAAAAGCGGCTATTTACCGGATGTTGACGCTGTTCTGGCAAGCGGGAAAGGCATTTGCTTCGACTATGCCGCGCTGATGACGGCCATGCTGCGCAGCCGTGGCATCCCGACAAAGCTTGCGGTAGGTTATCCAGGCGAGATTTATCACGCCTGGATCTCCGTCTATACGAAGGAAAGCGGCTGGATTGACAGCGTGATCTTTTTTGACGGGACGGCCTGGAAGCTGATGGACCCTCACCTTTGCCCGTCGGGCAATTCGAGCGAGGGGAAATTATGGCGTACATCGGTAATCCCGATAACTACGCCGCAAAATATCTGTATTAGTGGTTTGTTTCCCACGGAGGAACTTTTTATGAGAGTAAAGCTTGCGCTGCTTTGCGCGGCGCTTTGCCTTTTTCTGTCGGTTTGCGTACCGCCGGCCGTTGCAATGAAAAACGCGGCCGTTGGCGCCGCGACCGCCTGCGCGGACGCGCTCAAGTCGCTTGGCCTGTTTAACGGCACGGACGCCGGCTACGAGCTGTCCCGCGCGCCGACGCGTGTGGAGGCCACCGCAGTGCTGGTGCGGCTACTTAATAAGGAACAGGAGGCGTTAAACGGCACCTGGAAGTATGCGTTCCGGGACGTGCCGGACTGGGCATCCTCCTATGTCGGCTATGCGTACCAAAACGGCATCGTGAATGGGACGTCCGCCACGTCCTTTGGCTCGTTGGAGGCCATGTCCTCCGCCATGTATCTGACACTGGTGCTGCGCGCGCTGGGATATTCCGACGCGGACGGGGATTTTTCCTGGGACGCGCCGTTTGCGCTTGCGGAGGATGCGGGCATCCTGCCGTCCACGGTCGATACCGCGGACTTTATGCGCGGGGACGTTGTGCTGGTTTCCTGGTCGGCGCTGTCCGCCAATTTGAAGGGAAAACAGACGACGCTTTCCTCCCGGCTGATAGCGGAGGGCGCGTTTACCTCATCGGAGCTTGCAAGCGCGCAGACGCTTTCGCAGAATGTGGTGAAAACCAGTCAGGAGGCGGCTCCGGCGGGGGTTCCGGCACTTTGTCGGACGAAAAAACGATTTTGTCTAACAGTATGGCGAGCGTGGACGTGACGAACGCGGCGGACGGGTACATCCGGGTGGCGTATACCGGCACAAGCAGCGCGCGCGCCTCAAAGGCGATCCTCAAGGGACCGGACGGCGTCCAGTATACGTTTGACCTCACAAAGGGCGACTACGCCGTGCTGCCGCTGACCGGCGGCAGCGGGACCTACTCTGTGGGGGTATACGTCAATGTCACCGGCACCAAGTACTCCACGGCGTATTCCACATCGTTCAAAGCGAGCCTATCGAGTGAGTTCGCGCCGTTTTTGGCGTCAAACCAGTACGTGAACTACTCTTCGTCAAGCAAGGTCGTGCAGCTCGCCGCGGAACTGACCGCAAAGAGCAAGACGGACCTTGATAAGATCAAGGCGGTTTACCAGTACGCGGTGGAGAACATCAGCTATGATAAGGACCGCGCCGCGATGGTGTTAAGCGGGGGGTCTTTCCGGGTATATCCCGGATATTGACGACGTGCTCAAACGCGGGAAGGGGATCTGCTTCGATTACGCGGCCGTGATGACGGCGGCGCTCAGGAGCCTGGGAATCCCCACAAAGCTGGTGATCGGCTACGCGGAGGACATTTTCCACGCGTGGATATCGACCTATACGAAGGAGTCCGGCTGGATCAACGATCTCATTTATTTCGACGGCAGCGTCTGGAAGCTGATGGACCCGACCTTTGCCGCGGGCGGCGACGAAGCTTATACGGCCGACGCCTCGCATTACAGCGCGCAGCGTACTATTGACCGCCGGATGGCGGACGATATTTCAATAGAGGAGCAGCAATATGAAAAAGGAATGTTTTAACGCTACCATACCTCTCGTCGTTCTGCATGTCGATGTATCTTGTAATGCAGGCGGGGATTCCGCTGGCCGAGGGCGTGCAGATGCTCGCGGAAGATGAAAAGGACGCCGGACGCCGGGGGCTACTCTTAAAGCTCCATGAATCGCTCGACATGGGCGAGCCGCTTGGCACTGCCATGGAAAAAACAGACGAATTCCCCAAATATGTGCTTGATATGGTGGACCTGGGCGAACGCACCGGCAACCTCGACCGGGTGTTGAAGTCGCTGTCGGAATACTATGAGCGGCAGGAACAGGTCTCGAAGAGCATCAAAACGCCATTATGTACCCGGCAATCCTGTTGGTCGTCATGATTCTGGTCGTCGTGGTGTTAATTACAAAGGTGCTGCCCGTGTTCGGCGAGGTCTACCGCCAGTTGGGGAGCGAGATGTCGCCCGCGGCGGCTGCCATTATGAACTTTGGGGTCGCGGTGTCGGCGCATTGGCGGGCGATTGTGGTCGTATTGGCGGTGATCGCCGCGGTGATTGCGGCGTGCGTCCTAGCAAAGCCGTTGCACGCCGCGTTTGCGAAGCTGTTTACGCGGCTGCGCTCGGAAAAGGCGATCGGCACGATGGTGGCGTATACGCGCTTTGCGTCCGCGATGGCCATGACGATGTCCAGCGGCATGGACGTGGATGAATCCCTTGAAATGGCTGCGAACCTGACCGGGAATCCAATTGTCAGCGAGCGGATCGGTCGCTGCCGGGAGCTAATGGCGCAGGGCGAGAGCTTTGAGGATGCTATTACTTCGTCGAAGGTGCTCCCTGCTCCTTTACTGCCGCATGATTACCATCGGCATCAGAACGGGCTCCGCGGACACGGTGATGTCGGAGATTGCGCGCCGGACGGAGGAACAGTCGAACGACCGCATTGAGTCGGTCGTGAGCAAGGTGGAGCCCACGCTCGTTATCATTATGTCCGTGATTGTGGGCCTGATCCTGCTCTCCGTGATGCTGCCGCTCGTCAACGTGATGTCATCCATCGGGTGAGGCGGCTATGGGACGGTTTTTTCGTGCACTATGGGGGTTTATCAGGGATAACGCGCTGACGCTGCTGCTGTTTCTGGCGATTGCGGGCGTGCTGGTCTACGGGCTTAACGAGGCCGCTGCGTCCAGCGGCGCGGAGGCAAAACGGATCGCTGAGGAGAGTATCCGCCGCGCGGTCGTCAGCTGTTACGCGCTGGAGGGCAGTTATCCCGAAACATACGGCTATCTGCGGGACAATTACGGCCTGCAAATTGACGAGGACAGGTTTATCGTGCATTATGAGATTTTTTGCGTCGAACATCATGCCCGATATTACGGTGATCGAGAGGTGACGCGGTGAAACGATATGTACATACGCCGATAGACGTCGTGTTCGCGCTCGTCCTCTTCTGCGTGTTTGCCATGTCGCTGCTGCTTGTCCTGCTCACCGGTGCGAAAGCGTACCGCGGCGTGCGGGATAACATGGAGGAACAGTATACGGAACGCACGTGCGTCAGCTACATTGCGGCGAAGGTGCGGCATTACGACGAACGCGGTACGGTGCGCGTCGGGGATTTTGACGGCGTACCGGCGCTGTGTCTCACGGAATCAATAGACGGCGTGGAATACGTGACGTATCTCTACTTCCATGAGGGGTACGTCTGCGAGCTCTTCACAGACCCGGCGCTCGCCCTCCATGCGGCGGACGGAATGCGCATCATGGAAGCCGGGGGCTGACCTTTTTCGCAGGCGTCGGAGGACCTCCTTGCGGTCTCCTGTACCGGCTTGGACGGCGGCCAAATCGAGGTCATGCTGCATCTGCGCAGCGAAGGAGGCTTGCCTCATGAACCGGAGCAGAGCCAATTCCAGTATTTTTCTGATTGAGCTGGCAGTTGTGATTTTAATTTTTTCCGTCTGCGCGGCGATTACCATGCGCGTGTTCGCAGGCGCCCATCAGATGACGCGGGAGAGCGAAGCCCTCAGCCGCGGCGTAATCGCGGCGCAGTCTGTAGCCGAGTGTTATAAGGCGGCAGACGGCGATCCTGCGCAGACGGCGGCGTTTTCCGGCGGCGTACAGGACGGCGATACGGTGCGCGTCTATTATAGCGGCGGCTGGTCGCGCGTGCAGGAGGACGCCGCGTATGTCGTGACGCTTTTTAAAGACGGCGGCTATGCCGAGATCAGCATCGCGCCGGTCCTCCCGTACGGCGGCGCGGGGGCGACTATTTATACAATTACGGTAAAGGCGGTGGAGGATATGGCGGGCAGAAAAAGCGCGCCCATCAATATCGGCAGTTCGTCCATTATGATGCTCTTTGCCGTGCTGTGCCTGACGGTGTTTGCCGTGCTATCGCTTGTCTCTGCACGTTCGCAGGCCTCGCTTGCGCAGAAGTCCGCCGACGCCGTGAGCGCCTACTATGCGGCGGATACGCGCGCGGCCGAGCTTTACGAGGAACTGCGTGCGGGCAGTATCCCGGAGGGCGTGACTGTCAATGAGCTGCCGGACGGGACGTATTACGGCTACGACGTGCCGGTTGATGAGAACCAGGTGCTTTCCGTCCTAGTCCTTCAGACGGGGAGACGTATGAGGTCCTTTCCTGGAAGGTGTATGCCGCAGGGGCGTGGAACGCGGACGAACAGATCAATGTATGGGATGGAAATTGAGTGGGAAATGGATAGCTTAAAAGAAATTTTGACAAAGGCCGTGGAGTCCGGCGCGTCGGACGTTTTTATCATAGCGGGCGCGCCGCTTTCCTATAAGACAAACGGTCATATCCTGCCGCAGTATGAGGAAAAGGTACTGCCGGAGTTATCGGAACGGCTGATCCGCCAGATTTACGAGATTGCGGGACGGCCGATTGATCGGCTTTTTGGCCCTGGGCGACGACGATTTCGCATTTGCTCTGCCAGGACTTTCCCGTTTCCGCGCGAGCACGTATAAACAACGCGGCTCGTTGGCGGCCGTCATCCGTATCATCACCTTCGGCATTCCGGATTACCGGGAGTTTGGAATTCTGGACGAGGTTATGCGCGTCTCGGAACGGACGAAGGGTCTGGTGCTCGTAACAGGGCGCGGGCGGCGGTAAATCAACGACGCTTGCCTGTATCATCGACCGGATCAACGCAACGCGCGAGGGACATATCATCACGCTGGAGGAGCCGATCGAGTTCCTGCACCGCAATAAAAAAAAGCGTCGTCAGCCAGCGCGAGGTGGAGCTGGACACGCAAAACTACGTCACGGCGCTGCGCGCCTGCCTGCGTCAGGCGCCCGACGTGATCCTCGTGGGCGAAATGCGCGATCTTGAAACGATCCAGACCGCCATGACAGCGGCGGAAACCGGGCATCTGGTCATCTCGACGCTGCACACCGTTGGCGCGGCGAACACAATCGACCGTGTTGTGGACGTTTTCCCGCCGGAACAGCAGCAGCAAATTAAGATACAGCTCGCCATGCTCTTGCAGACCGTGGTGTCGCAGCAGCTCGTCCCAACGGTACAGGGCGGCCTTGTACCGGCGTTTGAGATCATGCACGTCACAAGCGCCGTGCGGACGATGATACGCGAGGGAAAGGTTCACCAGATTGACACGGTAATTGCGTCCTCCGCGCCGTCCGGAATGGTGAGCATGGACGCGAGTCTGCTCGACCTCTTCCACAAAGGCATGATTTCCGAGGAAATTGCAATCCGCTATGCTGTGAATACGGAGATGATGGGGAAGCGTGTGAAGGGGGCAAAGCTATGAAACGTAAAAAATGGCTGCGAATTGCCCTGATCGTCCTCCTGTCCGCCGTGATCGTGTTCTGCGTTGTCAAGATCATTACGGTGAAATTGGAGTATGATACCGGGGAACAGATATACGGCGAAGCGTTGGATACATTTGTGGCGAATCCGCAGGGCGCTGTGGAGAACGGCGGGCAGACGCCGCCGAACGGGGGAGACCCAGGATGACGGCCAGACCGCTCCGGACGCGACGGAAAAAGAAGTTTTCCCTGATCTGGGAATCGACTTTGAAAAGCTGCGCGCGGTGAATGAGGATATCATCGGTTGGATCTGGATACCGGATACGCGGATTAACTATCCGCTTTTGCAGGGCGAGAACAACTCCGAATATCTGCGCACGGCGTATAACTTGAGCCAAGCCGTTTCGGCAGCGTATTCCTGGACTACCGCAACGCGCCGGATTTCACAGATACCAACACGATTATTTATGGGCATAACATGCGAAACGACGCGATGTTCGGAACGCTTTCCGATTTCGAGGACTTAGGATTCGCCGAGGGCCACACGGATATGTATCTCTTTACAGAGAACGCGACGTACCATTACCGCATCTTCTCCGCATACACGGCCCGGACGTATGAGTTCCCCCTATATCATCAATTTTGAATTCGTCAAGAGCCATGAAGAGTTTTTTACAGTTCATCGTCGATGAATCCGTCTCGCTGAAACGAGAGGAACCGCTGACGCTGGAGGACCATATCGTAACGCTCTCCACCTGCCTCAGCACGAGCTCCTATACAAAGCGCTTTGTCATTCATGGCGTTTTGGAATCCAGCACCCTTGACTGAGCCTGCATGCGGCACGTGGCGACGGCGGCACGATGAGCGAAAAGGTATACCAACTAAGAAGCGCACCCGGGACAATTATCCCGGGTGCGTTTGTTATCTCCCCGCGTAAATCCACTTAACTGTAACTGCGCTATCAAGCAAAGATGTACATGCATAATCGTGTGATTCGATACAGGCCGCCGATTGCCCAAAACCTTAGTAAAGTAACAACAAGGGCTTTAACGGTAAAGTGCTCTTTTACATAATAGGTACCTGATCAGGCGTTTCTAGTAACCCTTGTACGATGCATGGACGATGTGCCTAGCAAGTACCTGTTCGTTTACTATGAGCCGGAATAACGCACACGCAGTCGCAGTAACAATGAGGACAAGGATTTAAACGTTCTCTAGATGGGCTTCAGGGAATCTAAACCGCCGCATGGGTTTATCCGGCTTTCTATCCGAAGACTTACAGTAGGCGGCGAAAAACAAGGACATCTTTTTGCTGTATTTTCTACCTTGTTTCAGATAATGATAAAAATGGAACTTGATTATACCGTGCTCTCCACTCCGCAGAAGTTTTCCTTTGGGAAAGCTATTTAGATGTTTCGGTGGTATCGGAATAAAAACATTAGATAAACCGGTAGTAAACCAGCCCAAGAAGGGCATCATACCGGCTCACCTCTTAAGAGGCACTGCGTCACTGCCATTTGCATCACATGCACCGCAATTGAACAGTATTATCCCTAGCGCATTTTTCTTTTAAGCCATATGATGATTATGCGTTTTGCTCTATCTTGAAAGCGAAAGCTTCTTATTTTTACCGGCAAAGCCGGTGGCTTTCTAACGCGAGTGCTATAATACAAAAAGCCCTGGGTTTTATACCCAGGGCTTTTCGCGTGACGCTTACGGATGAACCTGTAAGGCTACGCTGCTATTATTTTGCTTCGGAGTCTGAATCCTTTTTGCGGCGTCCCTTGAGAAGGAGGATAGCAAGCGCAACGGAGGAAATTCCAAGCGCGCCAGCCAGAATGATGAGTTCATTCTCGTCCCCGGTCTTCGGGATGTTCGCCAGAGGTACGTCTTCGTCCGGAATGTCGATCAATCCATCGTTGCCGCCGAGCGGAACGTCCTCATCCGGGATATCCTCGGTGGGTTCTTCCGTTTCGGGTTCGGTGGGATCTTCTGTCTCGGGCTCAGGTTCTAATTCAGGCTCAGGATTCGGAATGGGATTCTCGGGCTCGGGTTCGGGTTCGGGTTCAGGCTCCTGCTCCGGCGAGACATAGTAGACACGAATGACGTTGCTATCCGCGTCGGAACCGACCGTCAGCGGGAAGTTGGAGGTTCCGGCGAAGTGATAATTGACGCCATACTTATGCGCGAAAGTGTCAACTACATCACCGAAAGTCGCCGTACCATACTCGGTTGCGCTTTCGTCGAGCTCATAATCGTAATAGTACTCGACTCTGTAGCCAAACTCGCCTCTGACATAATACACACGAATAACGTTCATTGATTCGTCTGTGCCAATGGTCAGCGGAGCGGTGTCACGGCTGAGCACATAACCGTCGGTCGTTTTGTCAGGATAGGTGCTGATAACGTCCTGGTACTTTGCGCTGCTCGTCACAGTCGCGCCGTCGTCTCTGATGCCATCGTAGTAGTACTCCACGGTATAGTTGTATTCAGACCTGACATAATACACACGAATGACATTGCTTGCTTCATTGGAAGAGATGGTGAGCGGAAGGCCCGTGACCGTTTCAAGCTCGTAGCCTCTGATGACCTTGTCGGTGTAAGAGGTAATCTGCGTACCAAACTTAGTCTTTGATCCGGATACAGTCGCGGAATCATCCCTCACACCGTCGTAGTAGTACTCGACCGTGTAGCCGAAGGAGTCCTTTACATAGTAGACGTTGATGACGTTCTTGGAAGGATCGGAGGAAATGGAGATCTTGCCGCCCGTGGCGTCATCGCGGTCGAACTTGTAACCGTCCTTCTCATTGGAAGTATAGCCGATTTCGGAACCAAAGAGAGCGGAACCGGAGTCAGAGTAGTTGAGGGAATCATCGCCTTCATAGATGTGGTTGACGGTGTAGCCGAAGGAATCCTTTACATAGTAGACGTTGATGACGTTCTTGGACGAATCGGAGGAAATGGAGATCTTGCCGTCCGTGGCGTCATCGCGGTCGAACTTGTAACCGTCCTTCTCAATGGCAGTATAACCGATTTCGGAACCAAAGAGAGCGGAACCTGAGTCAGAGTAGTTGAGGGAATCATCGCCTTCATAGATGTGGTTGACGGTGTAGCCGAAGGAATCCCTTGACATAGTAGACCTTAATAACGTTCTTGGATTCATCATGCGAGATTTCGAGCGGAACATTCACCGGGTTCGTCTCGTCAAGCTTGTAACCATCGATGACCTTGTCGGTGTAGGCCTCAATGACATCCTTGAAGTTAGCAGTGCCGGTCACAGTCTTGGAGTTGTCGATAACGCCGTCATAGTAGTACTCAACGGAGTAGTCGAAGGAGTCCTTTACATAGTAGACCTTAATGACGTTCTTGGATTCATCATGCGAAATTTCGAGCGGAACATTCACCGGGTTCGTCTCGTCAAGCTTGTAACCATCGATGACCTTGTCGGTGTAGGAATCAATGATATCCTTGAAGTTAGCAGTGCCGGTCACGGTCTTGGAGCTATCGATAACGCCGTCATAGTAGTACTCAACGGAGTAATCGAAGGAATCCTTGACATAGTAGACCTTAATGACGTTCTTGGATTCATCATGCGAGATTTCGAGCGGAACATTCACCGGGTTCGTCTCGTCAAGCTTGTAGCCATCAATGACCTTGTCGGTGTAGGCCTCAATGACATCCTTGAAGTTAGCAGTGCCGGTCACAGTCTTGGAGTTGTCGATAATGCCGTCATAGTAGTACTCAACGGTGTAGCCGAAAGAATCCTTTACATAGTAGACGTTGATGACGTTCTTGGAAGGATCGGAGGAAATGGAGATCTTGCCGCCCGTGGCGTCATCGCGGTCGAACTTGTAGCCGTCCTTCTCATTGGCAGTATAACCGATTTCGGAACCAAAGAGAGCGGAACCGGAGTCAGAGTAGTTGAGGGAATCATCGCCTTCATAGATGTGGTTGACGGTGTAGCCGAAGGAATCCTTCACGAGGTAGACATGAATCACGTTCTGATCAGGATCGGCAGTGATCGTCAAAGGAACATTCTCGTAAGCATTCTCCGCATACTTGTAACCAGATACGATATGAGACTCTACAGTACCTTCAATATCTGCCCGTGTGATCTGAGATTCAAACTCTTCGTTCGCGCCGGGAATTGTAATGTCAGTAAGTCCCTCATGATGCAGTACGATGCTGTACGGATAATCACCTTTCACGTAATAGACGTGAATGACATTATCGCCTGTGGAAATGGTCAGAGGACTATTGTCGCTGATCGACATACTGTCGAACTCGTAACCGTCCTTCAAATAGTCGCCGCCGGTCGGCACAGCGTCCGGGTAGACAGTGGCATCAAACGTCTGATTGCCTACGGTCTGCTGCAAGCTCTCATCTTCGACACCGTTATAGTAGTACTTAACGGTATAGGAGAGATCCGTACGCTTGACATAGTAGACATTGATAACATTCTCGTCTGCCTTACTGAAATGGTGATCTCACCGCTTGCGGGATCGGTGTAATCGAGCCGGTAACCATCAATGACTTTATCCGTATATCCGATGGTCTCGCCAAACGTCTTGACGCCGGTCTCAAGCTTTGAGGTATCCTCAGTTCCGTCATAGAAGTAATGGACTGAGTAGCCGAACTCATTCTTGACATAGTAGACGCGGATCACGTTGGCATCCTTATTCGAAGAGATCGTCAGCGGAAGGTTCTCGGTCTTCTCCAGCTTGTAACCATCAATGACCTTGTCGGTGTAGGAATCAATGATATCCTTGAAGTTAGCAGTGCCGGTCACGGTCATGGAGCTATCGATTATGCCGTCAAAGTAGTATTCAACGGAATATTTGAAAGAATCCTTGACATAATAGACCTTAATGACGTTCTTGGATTCATCATGCGAGATTTCGAGCGGAACATTCACCGGGTTCGTCCTCGTCAAGCTTGTAACCATCAATGACCTTGTCGGTGTAGGCCTCAATGACATCCTTGAAGTTAGCAGTGCCGGTCACAGTCTTGGAGCTATCGATAACGCCGTCATAGTAGTACTCAACGGAGTAATCGAAGGAATCCTTGACATAGTAGACCTTAATAACGTTCTTGGATTCATCATGTGAAATTTCCAGCGGGATGTTCACCGGGTTCGTCTCGTCAAGCTTGTAACCATCAATGACCTTGTCGGTGTAGGAATCAATGACATCCTTGAAATTAGCAGTGCCGGTTACGGTCTTGTCGCCATCCATCACACCGTCGTAGTAGTACTCGACGGTGTAGCTGAAGGAATCCTTGACGTAGTAGACGTCAATCACATTCTCAGCAGCATCGGATTTTATCGTCAGCGGCGCGGTATCGGAAGAATGTTTATATCCATCCGGGCGGTTTGCGCTGATGCTGCCTGTAATGCTGGCCTTCGTTATTACGCTGCCAAACGCAGCCGTAAGACCGGACGACGTGGCAAACGGATCTGTTTCGCCATCCTTAAAGTAACGGATCGTATAGCCATAATCAGCCTTGGTGTAATACACCTTGATCACGTTGCTGGACGGTGTGGAGGTGATCGTCAGCGGCGCGGTGTCGGAAGAGTACGTATATCCATCCGGGCGATTTGCGTCGATGCTGTCTGCAATGCTTGCTTTCGTTATTACGCTGCCAAACGCGGCCTTCAAATCATTGCTCGTAGCAAACGGCGCTGTGTCGCCATCCTTGTAGTACTCGATGGTGTAGGCAAACTCATCCTTGACATAGTAGACGTCGATGACGTTCTGAGATGCGGTTGCACTGATCGTCAACGGAACCGTGGCGCGGTCGAGCTTATAGCCGTCAATGACCTTATCGGGGTAGGTTTCTATAACGGACTCAAACTTCGCGCTCAAACGCTCTGTCTTGGAGGAATCAAGGACGCCATCATAGTAGTAATTGACGGTATAACCAATGGAATCCTTGACATAGTAGACGCGAATAATGTTCGTGCCGGTTCCAATCGTGATGGACGATGCGGAAGCGTTATCAAACCGGAAGCCCGGTTTTGCTTTTTTCGGTATAGGAAATCTCGGCTCCTGAATGCGGCGGTGTCAGTGACAGTCGCGTTTTCATCGAGTTCATTATCATAGTAATACTCGATCGTATACGCATACTGGCCTCTGTCATAGTAGACATTGAGTACATTGCTGCCAGTGCCGATTGTGATGGAACCGCTAGCAGGAGACGTATGACCAAAGACAAAACCGGTCTTCATGCCGCCAATAGGATCGACAGTGCTGATTTTTGTGTTATACGGTGCACTGTCTGTTCTGGTAGCGCTGGTATCCTGCGTGTAAGAGGTACCGTTTTCGTTTTGATAATAGTAGTTAATCGTGTATTCGTACGTTTTATAAATGGTCTTGCCGTATACCGTCAAATTGTCGGACGGCATTGTGCCGGGAACCGTTGTGCTGTCGGTACAGCCGGAATTAGAGTACCAACCGCGGAACTCAAGGTACGCTTCGTCAGGCGTGTACTCGTAAGAGGGTACGGTCTGGCCCGCGTAAAGGGTTTCCGTCTGAACAGTGTTGCCGTCCACCACGTACGTTAACGTGTACTGCTTGGCGGCCTTGTAAGTCCAGGTGCCGGTAAACGTGACACCCTGGTCGGTCATCTTGGCGCTGTCCGCATTCCAAGAGGTAAGCGTCCAGGTACCGGTCTTGACGCCGTTTTCCATAACGTCGTACGCCGTGCCGACCGGAACGTCGTTTTTACGGGTCACGGTCGCGTTAACAAGGTAAGTCGTGCTGTCGGACACCGCGTAAGCGCCGCCGGACGTGGAGATCGCATCGGGGAGGGTGCCCTCCGCCGCGACATACTGGTACGAGACGCCATACTCTGTTGCGGCTTCATACGTCCAAGTGCCGGTAAACGTAATGCCGCCGGAAACCATGGTATCGCTCGGCTTATCCCAGCCGCCGAACGTCCACGTGCCAACCGTCACACCGTTTTTCACGATATCAACGGATGTGCTGCTCGGGTTCTGTGCATTAACCGCCGTACCGATATAATACAGGTTTGCGTCTGTCGGACGCGTTGCGGTTACTTCACCAGGTAGACCCGGCGTGGAATACACGTACTGAACGCCGGCCTGTGCAGTTTTCGTATGCGTCCAGGTGCCGGTAAAGGTGACGCCGCCGGACACCATGGTATCGCTCTGCTTATCCCAGCCACCAAAGGTGTAGGTGTCGGTGACGATACCGTCCGCATTCGTGATGGTGACTGTGGTAGATGTGGGGGCTGTCGGGGTAACCGGTGCGCCGATATAATACTCGTTGCTGTCGGTCGGAAGCGTCGCCATGACGGCATCCGGAAGCTCGCCGCTGTAAACATGCGTTACGCGGGCTTTCCCGGTCTCGGTATACGTCCACGTACCAGTGAAGGTAATACCGCCCTCGGCCATATTCTTGCTGGCCTCGTCCCAACCGTTGAAGCTCCAAGTTCCGATCACCACGCCGTTTTCCTCGACGGTAACGGAGGTCTGGCTGGGCGACTTTGCGGTAACAGAAGCGCCGGCCAGATACATACCGTCGTCTGAAGGAATCGTGTCAGCTACTGCGCCGGGGAGGCCCGGAGTAGCGTATTCATACGTGACGCCATAAGTCGGGAGCTTGTCGTAGTAAAGCTCCAATACAAGGCTGCCGTCGGCCGCGATGATACCGGTGGCTCTTGATTTGGCTGCGTTATATTCGTAGCCTTCATAAGTATTCGGGGTTGCACTGACTTCGGAATCCGTAGAGCCGGACTTTTGCTCGCGAGCTGCGCTCGTATATTCTCCGGAACCCGCTGCCGTTTCAAGATAGTGTTCGACAATATATTTCGTGTTGCCGTTCGGGATCCACTGCGCATAGAGCGTCGTGGCCTCGGTAATGGTGAATGTGTCGCCAGGTTCGTAGGAAGTACCGCTGCCGTCCGAGGCGGTGTTCCAGCTGCCGAACGTGTAGCCGCGGCGTGCTACAGTGCCTCGTTCAACTGTTACCGTGTCATTGACATTATACTGATCACCCATCGGCACATTGCCGGTTGGATCGACGCAGTTTGCATCATAATTCAGGTTGATAAGATCTCTCTCAAGCAGGACGCCGTCGATATGCCAGCCGTCGCCTTCATGCTTGATAACGTACCACTGGATATATTGAGTACGATAATCATAGGTGGGCCATACTTTTTAATTTGATCCGCGGTAGGCGTAGCGCGCAGATTTGCCAAAACGGCGCTTTCGCCACTCGTAAACTTTGCAACCGATATGACATTCTTTATTGTAATACCGGAGGAATAATCAGAAGAGTCGTATCCGCCGGGTTCATACGGAATTCGGCCATCCAGCCGGATGAAGAACGTTCCCGTAACGCCCTGACTTGCCCATGTGGCATATAACGTAACGTTTTCCGTGACGGTATAGTAAGAGCCACTGGGATATACAAACTGAGAAGTAAAGTTGTCAGAGCCGGTCGCATCGGAGCCATTGCTCCAGCCGACGAATACCTTACCGTATCCACTCAGGTTGCCCTGGCCGGGAAGCGTGATGGTTTCGCCTTCCTTCACGGTTACGCTCTCAGGAGCGCTCCCGGAACCACCGTTTGCGGAGAAACGCACCGTATAGGTCTTGGGTGCTGCGGGAGAAACAGTAACTTTCCAGTATTCAGTAACTTGATTCCCCTTATTTGTATAAGTGTGGGTTAGATAAGCCGTTCCGGCGCTAACGCCTTTAAATTTAACTTCCCGCTCATCGTCGTCATCCGTGATCTTTACGATGGAGAGATCCGAAGACGTCCAAGCGTGGCCGCTTCCTTTCGAACCATTCTGTGTGCGAATTTCTCCGACTTCCATCGTAATCTCGCCGCGAGCATTGCCCTCTGCGGGAGGATACGGCTCGGTCGGGTTCTCCGTCCACTTGGCGTAGAACGTCGCGGCGCCAGTCAGGGACGCAAGGTCAGCGGAATTTTCAAACGCGCTGTCCGCATACCAGCCGGCGAGCGTGTGGCCCTCATAGGTGAGCTCCGGGAACGCCGGGACGGGGAACTGCTCCGGCAGTTCCGGCACGACGTTTACGGTGATGTCCTCAGCGGGCGCTTCCTCCGTGCCGTTATTCGGAACAAAGGTCACGGTGTAGTAATTGTAAGTCGTCTCAGTCAACAAGTGTAGCACGCGTCGGTGTGCGCTATCTCAGCCTTACCGCATACGGGCGTTTCGCTGATATAGCATTCGTCCGTGTGCGTGTGGCCGGGGTGTAGCACTCGTCACCGTGGGTGTGCCCTTCGGGGGTCGTGCAGGAGAGGTAATAATACTTGGTGTTCCGTCCAGAGCCAGAGGTCGTGACAGAACCTGAACCTTCAGTGTAGCGATAATAATAATATTCGTACTCTGAAATTTCTACATAGCATCCATTCTCTACACTATGCGTGTGATTCTCCTCAATCGTACAGGTGAGCACTGGCGCGGACTCTTTCACGCCGCAAACAGGCTCCGTGCTGCGATTAGAGGAGGCGTCGTGTGCGTGGTGGGTGTCGTCGGTGCAGGTAAGCGCCGGCGTCCAGACGTGGTACAGCCCATCCTCGCCGAAATAGTTTTCGTGCGAGACGGTCTGGCCGTCTGTGCCGTCATCCTCCGGCCCGTTCGTAGCGTCGGTGCCGTCGCCTTCCGGTACGTTTGTGCCACCGGGTTCGCCTGTATCGGACATACCCGGCTCACTTTCCGGACTCTCGTCGACGGCCAGCGCCTTCCACGGCGCCACATACGTGAACATCATGGCGACGACCAGAAGTACGGAAAGCAGCTTGTTTAACTTTCTGACCATAGTTGTTCCCTTTCTTAAAATAAAATTTCATGAGTCCCGCTGAAAGCCTACGTGGAACCGGCCTGTATGCCGGTCTGTGCGCCTAACGACAGCACATTGTCCATCAGCTTCAGCATTTCAAAAACGCTTCTGAAAGAAATTTGCTTTGCCTGTTCCACCCAGGTCAGCGTGCCTTGCCAGCTTGCGTTCTGCCGGAAAATCACATTTAGCTGGAACACTGCGAGCGGAGGCTCCGTCCTCCTGCGGCGTTCCCAGTCGATCCTGACAGGGTCCGCTTTTGAAACGACGTGAGGCCATGGCAGCCTGAGGATAGTTCAGCAAATCAAGCATCCCGTCGATCGCCAGTAGTAATTCCGTCGTGCTGCTGAAGGAAAGCTCCTGGCCATAAAAGGGATTTTTCAGCGTCCCTTCTGGGTTCTTATGTTCATATGAGACGATCTCAATCACGGTGGTTTTCGCATCGCCCGGAACATAATTGGCTGATGTTAATGGCACTGAATCACCCTCCTATCCCACTACTTTGATTGTATGGCTATAGTGTAGCATCGCTCGGTTATATTACGGTTACATTTGAGAACATTTTGTAGTTGCAGCAAAATTATTTATTACCAATCAGCAGCTGCCGGCATAGGGTGATTTTTGGACGATTTGATGTGGAATAATTGAAACCGTGCGTCTGGGATAGGTACGCAAGCAGCCGTAATCATCTTGAGGCGATGCCGTCTAAATTGTAAAATTTGCAATTTAATCGTTTAAATTTAAGGTTCAAGTATTCGAAAACATTCGTTTATATGACTTTATAAAGGATTATCTCTATGTTATCGAAGGTGAACCGCGCTGTAATAGGAAGAAATTAAGTGGACGTTGATAAAGCCGCTGGGGATGTAACGACCCAAGAGGACAAACCTGCCGGGGAATCACGTCGTCGGTTGTAACCTTGCGGCTGCACGTTCATTGTAAAGACACGAGCCTTGATCCCGTAACTGAAACCAACGTCCGACAGATCCTTTCCCTTATCCGGGTGGGCTCAAATTCGATCATTTTCAACGTAAATAGGGTATGGCGGATGCCTTAGTAAACGTAAGATACTCCAAACGAAGAAGCATTTATATTCCGTTACTGTAGTGGGAAGCGTTTAGCGGTATGAACGACTGCCGGTGCGTGTTTGCTGATGCCGAGCGATACCGTATTGCGTTCACAGTCCATCAAGGAGACTGAGGCGCGGTGTTGTGTATAAAGTGAGAGGCTGTGTCGGTAAAAAAGGTCTGTATTGGTGGTGTACTTTTGGGGTATAGCAGCAGACAATGAACGCTTAAAGACGTTTGTAAAGGCAAAAATTTAACGAGTGTGCGGTGGCACAAAGACGTTGCTTTTCAAGCCCCAGGCCGGATGGTTCTGTACTTTGTGTGTCAAAAATGTAATGAGGACATAGAAATGCATAACTTGGATGGATAGCACTGTAATTGCGTTATTACACCTTAAATTAGCTAAAATAGCGTTATTTCACAACAAAACAAACAAGGTAAACCTTCACTACTTTACATAAATAAAAGGCATAAATGTTAATTTAATCCAAAAAGAATAAAGTCTAATTGACTTTAAGTCCGAAAAGTCATGCGCGTTTTACAGCAAGCCGTTTGCTGCAATACGACAAACAGCTTTTCATTACTCGTGGAGTTGCGATCACACGATATGATGAATCCCTTGACCTCTTAACGTCTGCATCCACCGAACGGTCAGTTAATACCTCCTGCATTTTCACTATAATAAAATGAACTTTTTTTGACATTACAACATCACGCGTGACCTACACAGGGCGATACGCAAATCACTGCAACTGAGGACAGATGGCGGGATACCTTGAAGGGCGGATAAGAGGGCGGTGACGTTATCTCACAGTTTGTCCAAGGTGCGGAAACGAATGCGAGCGTCCCATGCGCATTTGGAGAGCGCTGTCAGGACTCTGACTCTCTCAGACACAGACATGGCACATGCTGCTAATTTCGACGGCATTTTTTGGCAACAAAAAAAGGCAGAACCAAACGGTTCTGCCTTTTATACGCATTGTCCTTAGTCGTGCTTGATGGTGTCGCCCGCGAGTTTCTCATAGTAGAGCGCAATCGCGGAGTGGTCGCACTGACCGTGGCCGTCGAAATGCAGACGCTCCAGAATTTCCTGCGCCTGAACGGTCAAGGGCAGGGGAGCGCCGACCGCATGGCCGGTCTCGATGGCGTTATTGAGGTCCTTGATGTGGAGGTCGATCTTGAAGCCCGGCTTAAAGTTGCCGTCCATCATCATCGGAGCCTTGGCGTTCATGACGTTGGAGCCCGCAAGACCGCCGCGGATGGCGTCGAACACGGTGCGCGGGTTCACGCCCGCCTTAACGGCCAGTGTGAACGCCTCGGAAACCGCCGCAATGTTCAGCGCGACGATGATCTGATTGGCAAGCTTCGTGGTGTTGCCCGCGCCGCTCTCGCCGCAGTAGACGGCGCTGCCGCCCATAATCATGAGAATATCGTACACCTCGTCGAAGTCGGCGCGCTCGCCGCCGCACATAATGGACAGCGTGCCGTTGATGGCGCCGGGCTCGCCGCCGGAAACCGGCGCGTCGAGGAAACGGACACCCTTTTCCTTGCAGCCACGATAAACTTCCTGCGCGGCAGTCGGTGCGATGGAGCTCATGTCAACGATGAGCTGGCCCTTTTTTCGCGCCTTCCAAAACGCCGTTTGCGCCAAGGACAGCTTCCTTGACCTGCGGGCCGTTCGGGACCATGGTAACAACGAGATCGCCCTTTTCAGCGGCTTCCTTCGGGGGAAGCGACTGCGGTTGCGCCCCTCTTTACGAGCTCCTCGACAGGTGCTGCGATAATATCGTATACATACAGCTCATGGCCGGCCTTCATCAGGTTGCGGGCCATGGGCTTTGCCCATAATACCAAGACCAATGAAACCAATCTTCATAGTAATACTTCCTTTTCAATCAATCTATCATAAACCTTCGTGCTATTCAGAACAAACCGTTTTCCAGCGCACAATTACTTCGCGATCTTGCTGATCTCGCGAACTTTCTCGACGATGGCGTCGGTGGTGAGATTGTAGTGCTCCAGAAGCTCCTCATAGTTGTGCGCGCTGCAGCCGTACTGGTCGTGGATACCGACAAAGCCGATCGGCTTGCACTCTTCGGCGAGCATGACGGAAACGATGCTGCCAAGGCCGCCAACAAGGCTGTGTTCCTCAGCCGTCACAACGCCGTGGCAGCCCTTTGCCGCCTCGATCATGGAGGCGCGGCAGACAGGTTTTAGCGTCGGGACGTTAATGACGCGCACGGAAATCTCGCCTTCGAGCGCCTTTGCGGCCTCGAGCGCCTTTGTGACCATCAGGCCGGTGGCAAAGAGCGCGATATCGGAGCCATCCTTCAGGATATAGGACTTGCCGATTTCAAAGGGACGATTTTCATCGGTGATAAGGTCGATGGGGTTGCGGCAGATACGGATGTAGGCCGGGCCGTCGATGTCGACCATTGCCTTGACGGCGGCAACGGTTTCGTTCGCGTCGGCGGGGCAGATGACGGTCATACCGGGAATGGCGCGCATGAGGGCGATGTCCTCGACGCTCTGGTGGGTGGAACCATCGCTAAAGTCGGAGAGTCCGGCAGAGGAGCCGCAGACGCGAACCTTCAGGCCGCCGATACCAACCGTCTGGCGGAGCTGGTCGTAGTCACGGCCGGCTGCAAAGACGGCGAAGGAGTGGATGAACGGGATCTTGCCCGCAAGGGCGAGTCCGGCGGCGGTGGAGGCCATGTTGGCCTCTGCGATGCCCATTTCAAAGTGACGCTCCGGGAACTCGGCCTCAAAAAGGCTGGACATGGTGGATTTACCGAGGTCGGCTTCGAGCGCAACGATATTTTTATTCTCACGGCCCAGTTCTACGAGGGTCTTGCCATAAGCGGTTCTGCAGTTGGTCTCACTCATAATCATATCTCCCCTTTCGCTTATTTCAGTTCTTCAAGAGCCTTGGCGTAGAGCTCTTCGTTGAGAGTGCCGTTGTGATAGGCGGCGGTGTTCTCGGCAAAGCTCAGGCCCTTGCCCTTGACGGTATTGGCGATAATGACGGTCGGCTTGCCCTTCACGGTCTCAGCTTCGTCGTACGCCGCGAGGACGGCTTCCATATCGTGGCCGTCGATCTCAATGACGTTCCAGCCGAATGCCGCCCATTTTGCTGGGATGTCGCCGGAATCCATACGCTTCGCGGTGAAGTCCGTGGCCTGGATGCGGTTGCGGTCGACGATCGCGACAAGGTTGTCCGCCTTGAAGTTCGCGGCAGCCATGGCGCCTTCCCAGATCTGGCCTTCGTCAAGCTCGCCGTCGCCGATGAGGACGTACACGCGGGAGGGAGATTGTCCAGCTTCAGGCCGAGGGAAATACCGAGCGCGATGGAAAGGCCCTGGCCGAGAGACCCGGTGTTGGCCTCGATACCGGGCAGCTTCTTTACGTCCGGGTGGCCCTGGAGACGGGAACCGATCTTTTTCAGGGTGGAAAGCTCTTCGACCGGGAAATAACCGGCGCGCGCCATGGCGGCATACTGCAGCACGGCGACGTGGCCCTTACTGAGCAGGAAGCGGTCGCGGTCGGCAAGCTTCGGGTTCTTCGGGTCATAGTGCATTTTGCTGAAGTAAAGCGCGGTGATGATCTCTGCGCTCGAGAAGGAGCCGCCAAAGTGTCCGGCCTGTCCGGGGCCGACCATCTCGACGACGTCGCGACGGAGCGTTTTTGCCATTTCGTTGAGTTTCTTGATGGTTTCTGCGTCGTAACTCATATGAACTCTCCCTTTTCTATGTTTATTGAACGCAATACACGTTATACAACAGTTTCATTATATCATTTAATGAAGGAATGTCAAGGCAATCCGGCCAGTAAATGTATTGACAAACGATTTCGGTGGTGTACAATAGACTTACCATACAAAAGGAGGATCATGAGCGTGGACATTGGGAAAAACTTAGAGAAAATGTTCTCCATTGAGGGCAAAACTGTGATACTTACCGGCGCGGCCGGCGGCATCGGCGCGGAGCTTGCAAAGGGCCTGGCCCGTGCGGGCGGCGAGATGATTCTGTGCGACATCGCGGAGGAGGCCGTGCAGAAGCTTGCGGAGGAAATCAAGGCCGAGGGCGGAAAAGCGGCGGGTTACCGTCTGGACGTGACGGACTTTGCGTCGTTCCCGGCGTTTGTCGAGAAAATCGACCGTGCGCACGGCCATCTTGACGTGCTGATTAACTGCGCGGGCATCAATAAGCGCATCGGTTTCTTAGATTATGACGAGGCGACCTACGACCGCGTGATGAATATCAACTTAAAAGGCGCATTCTTCCTCACCCAGGAGGTCGTCAAAAGATGATCCCGCATCATTACGGCAACATTATCAACGTTTCGTCTCATAACGCGGTGGGTATGCTGGGCGGCTGCTCCGTTTACGGCGCGACAAAGAGCGCGTTGACGGCGCTGACCCGTTCCGAGGCCATTGAATGGGCGAAGTTCGGCATCCGCGCCAACGCCATCGCCCCCGGCCACATCCTGACCGCCCTGACGACCGTGACGTGGGAAACCCCGTCGCGCGCGCAGTACCTGCGCGAGCGGATCGCCATGCAGCGCCCCGGCACCCCGGACGAGCTCATCGGCGTCGTCGTCATGCTGGCGTCCGAGGCTTCGAGCTATATGTCCGGCATGATGATTCATATCGACGGCGGCTGCCTGGCCGGCGGTACGCCGTGGGATTACGACACGAATTATTAAGACCCGTTCTATTTCCCGGTAATCAAAACCCGCGCCGTCTGTTTTTTCAAGACGGCGCGGGTTTTTCATAAACTTGACGTTATCTTCCTATCTGCATTCCCGAGAAATTGTGCTATGATAGAGGATACATAGATACCGAAAGGAAGATGCAATCATGAAACTAACGTCCGGTACGGTCACACTGGCGCTGGAACCCCAGGACGGCGGCTACGGCTTGTCGGTCTACTACGCGGGAGAATCTGCTCCCGCGTTTGTCGGCGCGTCGCCGCTCTCTCTTTATACAAAAAAGATCACGTCGGCGCCCCTTTCTTACGGCGGCCTCTATGATACCGTCACTCCCTGGGAGGACGGGCTGCAGGCGGAGGGAACGCTTACGACGCGGGCGGGTAGCCGTTTCCGTTTTCGGGACCGCTATACGCCCGGCGCGGAAGGGGGCTTCCATCTCCGCCGCCGGGTAACGGTGGAACAGGCGGGCGAACGGGAACGCGGCTTTTCCACGCGTGTCGCGCTGCAGCTTCCGTCCGCGGACACGCTGTCCGACGTAAACTGTTTTGCCCCCCGGCGTGTGGTATAAGAAAAATGAGTTTGTCCCGCCGCACTTCATGGGCTATCACAAGGAACTCTCCTATCACTGGATGTACGAGACCCAGTATGCGCTGCCGCTGTTTGCCGTGCAGCAGCCGGGTTCCGGCAATACCATGGCGATTTCTCGCCTGCAGGCGGACGTAACGCTGCGGGATCAGTCCAGCAATCTGCATGACCTGATGATCGATGAAACGATCACCTTCGGCAGCATCGGCGTCAGTACGGAAGCGGCGCTGTCGCTGGATTACATTTATCCCGCCGCCCGCGGCACGTCCACGCGTCCGCTGCCGGACGGTTTCCCGCTCGAACACGCCTACAGCCCCTCTATCACCCGGTACGCCAGGGCTTTCTACAGGAGTACGCCGTATCCTTGGACTTCCTGCGTGAAACGGACTTTACCGGTATGATGAAGACCCTGTGGCGCAGGACCTACGACCGGATTGCAGAGCCGGTTGTACCGATGGACAACGAACTGCTCTACCGCAACGCCATGAAGACCCTGCGTGATTTGACGCAGGAGTACGAGGGAAGCTGGGGCCTGCCCTTTGCATGCAGCCTGCCGAACGGCGAGCCGAGGAAGGTGGCGTTCCAGTTTGGCTTCGTGGGGCAGCAGCCGAATATCGGTTATCAGCTTTTTGCGTTACGGCGCCTTTGTATGACGATGCGGAGGCGCTCGCGAAGGGCCGGCATGTCATCCAGTTCTGGGTGGACCGTTCCCTGACCGCGTGGGGCGCCCCGCACATCTGGTATAACCCGGAATTCCATGATTTTGAAGACCGTCCATTCTGGGTGCGCATGATCGGCGACGGCATGGAGGGTATTCTCGACGCCTATGTATTCGAGAAAAAGCGTGGCGAAGATCATACCGACTGGCTGGCGTACTGCCGGACGGTGGCGAACTGGCTGCTGAAGGCGCAGAACGAGGATGGGAGCTGGTACCGTTCCTATGATAAAAACGGCGACATGCTGATGGAATCCAAGGCAAACACCAGCAACGTGATTCGTTTCCTGGTGCAGTTTTCGCTGGTGACAGGGGAGGATGCTTACCGTGAGGCCGCCGTTCGCGCGGGCGCGTGGAGCCTTGCCAATATCACACAGCATCTGGAATACCGTGGCGGCACCTGCGATAACTCGGATATTTACGATAAGGAGTCCGGCATTTACGCCATGTTCGGTTACCTGGCGCTTTACGACCTGACGGCGGAAAACCGCTGGCTGGAAGCCGCCCGGGCTGCCGCGGACTATACGGAAACCTGGACGTATGCCTGGTCCTTCCCGGTTGTTTTTCCCTATCCGAACCATCCGTTTACGAAGCGCAATATCTCCGGCCAGAGCCTGATTGCAACGGGGCACTCCGGCGCGGATGTTTATATGGCGTCCTGCCCGTATTTGTATTACCGGATGTACCTGCTGACCGGGGACGCGCATTATCTGGATTTCGCCCGGTTTATTCATCATAATACCAAGCAATGCACGGACTACGACGGCTCCTTCGGCTATGCCTACCCGGGGCTCTGCCATGAGAGCGGGGGCCTGTATCAGCAAATCTATTCGGGCGCGTACCATTGGCTGCCATGGTGCACCTATGTGCAGGTTGACCCGATCTCCCGGCTATACGATACGTTTGGCGCGTATGAGATCGAGGACGCGGAGAAGCTCCCGCTGGAGGAGCGCCGCGCCCGGAACGACATTTATGCGTCCTACCGGCCGTAAGGCGGTATCACAAGAAACAGTATTTAGCGTCTATAGAATCTTTTTCCAGCCGGAAAAGCCCATGAAATCAGCATTTCTAAGGTGTGCAATACAATTCTGCTAGGCTACAATGGTGCCCAACTTTACAAAACCGTGCTGTTACAGGATATGCCGCCTTATTCGCGGGATTTGAGAAAACGCCCATTCCGTGCGGAGTTGCGGCCTCTGCCTATGAAATGATTTGCCACCATATGACGGCTAATTTAGCTATACAGGCAATAAAAAATGGCCGTCCGTTTTACAAAACTTTGTAAAACGGACGGCTTTGGCGTTTATGCGTCCTGCCAATGTTTTAAATGCGTCAACTGCTCTCGGTAATAGGCGCGGGCGGCGTCCTCCGGGAACGCGGCGGAGGACATGTGCGTGGCGAGGAACTCCACAAGCTCGTCCAGCGTGTGATAGACGAACTGCCCATCCGTATAGCACCATTTGCAGTAATCTTCGTTGAACGCGCCGTCCGGCTCGCGGCTGATCGACTCGTCCTCGAGCGGCATACCGCAGCACTGGCAGACGAGCTTGCGCGGCGAGCCAAGCAGGGTATTGATGGAAACGTCGAAGAGCTTTGAGAGTAGTTTGAGCGTTTCGGTATTCGGCGTTGTCTCGCCCGTCTCCCAACGGGAAACTGCCTGACGGGTGACGAAAACCTTTTCCGCCAGCTCGTCCTGCGTGAGGTGATTCTTTTGCCGGAGTCCTGAGATGATGTCCTTTGTATCCATGGCGGCGTGCTCCTTTCTTCCAATGATCCTATTATAAACGGTTTGTTGGCATCCCACAAGCAACGCGCTGTTTCCTTACGACGAAAAAAAAGCTTGCATTTTGCCGCCGGTATGGTACAATTGTTCTATCATGTGACGAACGCAGGAGGATTTTTATGGAATACCGTACATTGGGAAGGACCGGGATGTCCGTTTCGGAGATCGGACTGGGCTGCGAGCATTTGCAGGGGAAACCGGGCGAAACGATAGAGCGCGTCGTCCACGCGGCGCTGGACGGCGGCGTGAATATCCTGGACGTATTCATGTCGGAGCCACAGGTACGTTCCGATATCGGCGCGGCGCTGCGCGGACGGCGCGAAAAGGTGCTATTACAGGGGCACATCGGCTCCATTTGGCGCGACGGCCAATATGAGCGCTCGCGCGACGGCGCGCTCTGCGAGGCCTTTGTCGCGGACTTTTTAAAGCGCCTCGGGACGGACTACGTAGATATCGGCATGATCCACTTTGTCGATACGCTGGACGACCTGGCAACCGTGGAAAACGGCCCGGTTCTTGCGTACGCCAGGCGGCTGAAAGAGCAGGGTGTGATTCGGTCAATCGGCATGTCGAGCCACGACCCGGTGACGGCGCGCCGCGCGGTGGAATCCGGGTGGCTGGACGTGCTCATGTTTTCGGTCAACCCGGCGTACGATCTTCTGCCGGAGAATACGAATATCGACAGTTATTTTGTACCGGACACCTGGCGGCGCGACGGCCTTTCCGGGATAAACCCGAACCGTGCGGCGCTCTACGAGTCCTGTGCGGCGCACGGCGTGGGGATCACCGTCATGAAAACCTATGGCGCGGGCTTCCTCTTTAACCCCGGCCTCGCCATTTGGCCGGACGTTTACCCCGGCGCAGCTGATCCATTACGCGCTCGCGTCCGGCGGTGTCGTCCACGCTGATTGGTTGTCAGACGCCGGAGGAGGTCGCGGCGGCGCTTGCCTATGAGGACGCGCCAGCCGCGGCGCGCGACTATGCCGAGGTACTGGCCGGTACATCCCAGTTTGGCGCTGCGCGTCAATGCGTATACTGCAACCACTGTCATCCGTGCCCCGTGGGCATCGACGTTGCGGCGGTGAACCGCTGTCTTGACATGCTGCGTACGGGTACAGCGTCGCAGGATGCCGTGCGCGCGCAGTACGCGGCGCTTGAAGCGCACGCGGGCGACTGTCTGGCGTGCGGCGCGTGCGAGGAGCGCTGCCCGTTCGGCGTCGGCGTAATCGAGCGTATGCGCGAAGCAGCGAAAGCGTTTGGGAAATAAGAGCGAACGCCCGTCACAGTTTGAGCTGTGGCGGGCACTTTTTGCGCTGGGGTGGTTTTTGTGCCGCATCGGGGACAAATTGCCTCGCCGGCATACACGGCGATTCCGCATATAAGAACCCACGTACACGGCGTTACGGCATATAGGGGTGCTTACCCTGCGCCTTCGGCATCCGAATCCATAGCCATGAACCGTAGGAACGCATCTGTTTTTTTCACACGCTCCGTAATGTCGCCATAGGCATGGAGATGAAGGCTTGAGGCTCAGGACGGTAGGAGGGCCAGACCAGTGGCTGATCAGAAGGCACGTAAGCTCACACCCACGTTAAAATGCGAAAGGCTGGGCTAACAGTCTGCGATGGATCCCAGTACATGGCGATTCCTCCCCGCAATTGTCAGAATCACAAAAAAGCCAATAGCGAAAAAATTTCTAACAGTTCATGCCTGTATTCTAGGAGGGTGCATAGGTATCAAAGGATTCGGGATTTGCGAGAGCATCGGAAAATGGCGCAAGCGCAAATGGGAAAGGTACTGGGATGCATTACGGCAGCTATGAGCGCGGAGACATCGACGTTTGAGCGGCGTTCCTAATCAAGCTGGCGGACTTTTCTAACGTATCCACCGGCTATCTTCTGAGCGCACGAATAACGCAAGCGCAAATGGGGACGCCCCTGGGATGCAGCCAAAGGGTTTACCGCAATAAATGCGGGGACATTGGTGTCCCAACGACAATTTTGATCAAACTGGTGCTTTTATAACGATCTACCGACTGTCTCCTGAGAAACAACCCTGCCATGTTGCTATAAAAAACCCGTACCGGTTCAATTACCAGCACGGGTTTCAATTTAGCCTTCAAAAAGTCTTTCAGCTTGGTAAAAAGCTCCGGTTCTCCGGCGTATGGTTTTCCGGCTTCAGCTCACCTGCAAACTCGCGCAAAGCTCCTTCTGCCGCTTCGACAGATTGCGCGGCACCTCCACATTGACCGTGACATAGTGGTCGCCGCGTCCCTTTGCTGTTCAAAATCGGGATGCCCTTGCCGCGCAGGCGGAAGACACTGCCCGGCTGCGTCCCCTCGGGGATGGTATACTTCACTTTACCGTCGATCGTCGCGACTTCAAGCTCGGCGCCGAGCGCGGCTTCCGTGAAGGTGATGGGGATCTCACAGAGCACATCCGGGCCGTTTCGCGTGAAGATGGCGTGCGGACGGATACTGACCGTCGCGTAAAGGTCGCCGGTGGGGCCCGCCGTTGCGTCCGGCGTTGCCCTGGCCGCGCAGGGAGATGGTCTGCCCGTCGTCGATACCGGCGGGAAGTTGACCTCAATCTTGCGGCGGCGGCGCACGAGTTCCCGCGCCGTGGCACGAGGTGCACGGCGTTTTAATGATTTTGCCGGTACCGTGACAGGCGTTGCAGGGCGCGGTGCTGGAAAACGCGCCGAGCGGCGTGCGCTGCGTCGTGCGTACCGTGCCGGTGCCCTTACAGACGCCGCAGGTTTCCGCCGTCGTCCCTTTCGCCGCGCCGGTGCCCTTGCACTCCTCACACGGCTCGATGCGGTTGATTTCTATGGTCTTTTTACAGCCGAAAGCGGCCTCTTCAAACGTAAGTACAATGTTGGCACGGAGGTTATCGCCTTTTTGCGGCGCGTTGCGGCGCGCGGACTGCCCGGAAGCCCCGCCGCCGAAGAAGCTGTCGAAAATACTGCCCAGGTCAAAGTCCTGGAACCCGCCGCCGAAGCCACCTCCCAAACCCGCCGCCGAACCCGCCCTCGCTTGCCGCGTAATTCGGATCGACGCCCGCAAAACCGAAACGGTCGTACTTCGAGCGCTTATCGGAATCGGAAAGCACCTCGTAGGCCTCGTTGATCTCCTTGAATTTGGCCTCGGCCTCTTTGTCGCCGGGGTGGAGGTCGGGATGATATTGCTTTGCAAGCCCACGGTACGCTTTCTTGATGGCGTCGTCGGTAGCGGAACGCTCAATGCCTAGCACTTCATAATAATCTCGTTTATCCGCCATGGATTATCTCTTCCTGAAAAATCCCGCTGGCCGCGGGATTTCAGTTTCTATCAAAAGATACAGCGCGCGCCGGCTGGGCGCGCATACTGCCCGGCCTGATCAGCCGGAAAGCCCGGCCCGGCAGGGGAGCCCGGAAAAACGGCCGGAAACAGTGCGTTCCCGGAAGCCGCAAAATCTTAGCGGCCCGTCCTGACGAGCAGGCAGACCGAAATCCCGCCGGTAGCGGGATTTTCGTGCATATAGCAGAGGCGGGACGCGGCGGAGCCGCGCCCCACAAAAGACAAGCTTACTTCTTGTTATTTTCGTCGTCGTCAACCACGGTGTAGTCGGCGTCGTAGAAGTTCCCTGACCGCCCGCGCCCTGCTGGCCGCCGTTTGCGCCGGGCTGATCGTAACCCGCGTAATCCTGGCCCTGGCCGCCCGCCGCGTTCTGGTCGTACCCGGCGTAATCGCCCGGATTCCCCTGCGGCGCGGACTGCTGATAAAGTTTCGAGGAGGCCTCGTAGAGCTTCTTCTCAAGCTCCTCGCTCTGATGCCGTTGGCGTCGATGTCGAAGGTGACTTCGATCTGCGGGACGCCACGCGGAGCCGGAGCGATGCCGGTCAGTTCGAAGGTGCCCAGCGGCTTGTTGTCGCGAGCGAACTCACGCTCGCCCTGGTAGACCTGGATGAGCACGGACGGCTGGTTGTCTTCAGCGGTGGAGAAGACTTCGGAACGCTTCGTCGGGATGGCGGTGTTGCGCTCGATGAGCTTGGTCATGATGCCACCCTTGGTTTCGATGCCGAGGGACAGCGGGGTCACGTCGATAAGCAGGACGTCCTTACGGTCGCCCTTGATGACGCCGGACTGCACGGCTGCGCCGACGGCCACGACTTCATCCGGGTTCACGGACTGGTTGGCTTCCTTACCGCCGGTGAGCTCCTTGACGAGCTCCTTGACGGCCGGCATACGGGTGGAGCCACCGACGAGGACCACGTGGTCGATGAGATGGAAACGCCGGAATCGTTGATGGCCTGATTGACCGGCTCACGCGTAGCCTGCCCACAGGTCGGAGGTCATTTCGTCGAACTGTGGGCACGGGTCAGGGTCTCGTCCAGATGCACCGGGCCCCTGCCGCCGACGGCGATATACGGCTGTTCAACGGTCGTCTGGGTCATGGACGAAAGTTCGATCTTGGCCTTTTCAGCGGCCTCGCGCACGCGCTGCATGGCGGCGGGGTCCCGCGTCAGGTCGATTTTCGTCTGCTTCTTGAATTCGGAGACGAGATAATCGACGATGCACTGGTCAAAATCGTCGCCGCCCAAGTGGTTGTCGCCGTTGGTGGCCTGCACCTGGATGGTGGAGAAGCCGTCGTCGTCCTTGCCGATATCCAGAATGGACACGTCGAACGTACCGCCGCCCAGATCGTAAACCATGATCTTCTGCGACTGCTCTTTATCAATGCCGTAGGCAAGGGCGGCTGCCGTCGGCTCGTTGATGATGCGCTGGACGTTGAGGCCCGCAATCTTGCCCGCGTCCTTCGTCGCCTGACGCTGTGCGTCGGTAAAATAGGCCGGGACAGTGATGACGGCGTCGGTATCCGGATTTTGAGGGACTAGCTTCGTCCGGCATGGGCAGCAGCGCCAGCGCCTCGCGGTCTGAAAGACAGTCGAGCAGCGCCATGGCCTTGCCGGGATCGTGGAATTGGAAATTTCAAAATCTGTGAAGCGCCTTCTAAATACACGTCGCGCTGCATGACCGTCTGCAAAACGTCCGACGCAAAGTCGATCGCCGCGACGAGCAGCTCCGTAATGTCGGCGCCCGCGCCAAACTCAGCGGCGGTGATACGCTCGTCGGTCAGCGCTTCAAGCGGGATATTGGTAAAAGTGTGCGTTCAGCGCACGGTTCGCCGCCGTGACCTCAAGGTCGGAGAGCGGGAACGTGAGGTGGCAAATGCGGTTTTTAATGATGTCCGAGGTGGTGACAAGCACTAGCACCACGGTCTCCGCATCGACCTGGATCACCTCAAACCGCCGGACGGCTTCTTCCTCCGTCGTCGGGCTGACGGCAATCGCCGGATGGTTCGTCAGCTCGCTGACCATACGGCCAGCCTCTGCAATGAGGCGGTCAAGCTCACCCATACGCAGGGTCAGTGTGGAAACGAACTGGTCGATCTCCGTGGGAGCGACGTGATAGTTGCTCATCAGCTCGTCGACATAGAGCCTGTAACCCAGATGCGAAGGTACGCGCCCCGCCGACGTATGCGGCTGTTCCAGATACCCCATGCGTTCGAGATCCGCCATCTCGTTGCGGACCGTTGCGGAGGAGACGTTCGTTTTCAGACGTGCCACGACAGCGCGCGATCCGACAGGCTCCGCGGTCTGTACGTAGTCGTCAACCACCGCCTTTAGTATCTGCTTCTTCCTGTCGCTTAAAGCCACAAAAAACGCGCTCCTTTCTGAACTTAGCACTCTACCTTTCCGAGTGCTAAGTATAATTTAGCACGCTCTCCTGAGATTGTCAAGGGTTTGCGGAAAGAATTCATAGTTTTGAAATAATGTCTCCTGTATAGTATGCACAGAGTGAAACGTTTCTATCAAAAATAGCTGAAAATATCCATAATTGTGCCTTAAAAGTACGCGTCGGCCGGCACGTCGGCAGGCTCCGGACGGCCGGAAAAAGCCGGTGCGTTCTTATGCATGGATTTTATTTGTCGTTTTGCCGCTTTCTGTGCTATAATAAACTGTCTTAAAAAACAATGGCGGTGGCATTCAAATGAAGGTGGGCGACGTCGCTGTATTTTTAAAAGAACACGCGCATCAAAAGATTAAAACAGGTAAAAAGCGGTGCGGATGTATACGCGGTCGGCCGCGACGTGCTCCTGAAACACGCCCGGCGCGCGGCGCTCCCGGACGCCGGAGTTTGGGACTCCTATGTGACGGAGGCGCGAATGTACGCCTGGTTCCATGAAAAGCACGTCCCCTGGGTTCCGGAGCTGCTTTTACGAACGCAGGACGCCGCAGGAAGTCGTCCTGCTGCTGCGGCGTTACCGGATGCTGGCGCACGAGGAAGCCGCCTCCCGCCTGCCGAGATCATGCAAACGCTGGCCCGTATCCACAGTCTTCCCGCGCCGGACTTTCTGGAGGCGCCAAAGCGTTCCTATGCCGCGTTGCCGCCGGAACGTCTGCGGGAATGCCTGGATGGCTGGAAAAGCGTGCTTGCAGAACACGGGGACCGGTTTAACGCCGATGACGCCGCGTTTGTGGCAAGACACTTCAATAGGGTCAACGAACGCTTTTATCCGCAGAACTTCACGCTGGTCCATGGAGATTTTCACTGCGACAACCTGCTGATGGGGAACACGGCGCGCTTCTTGTCTGCGACTGGCAGAATGCGCAGATGGGAACGCCCGCCGGCGATCTGGCGTTTTCCTCAGCCGTTTGTCGGCGGACGGCGTTTCGCTGGATGCGGACGCGCTGGCCGGCAGCTACTGCGCAGCCGCTGCGGCGCTTGGGTTTTCTGCCGACGCGGAAATGATCCGATGCGACAGGACGCTTTCGTCCCTGAACGCGGCGTTTTTGTTCTGGCATCGGTATTTGCACGATAACCCGGCTGAACGGGTCGGCGGGATCTTTTATAAGATGGCGGCCGATATGAACTGGCTGCTGAGACGATTATAGTTGAAAATAAAAGGGGAGGCATCCTGAAATGACAGTCAAAAAGCAATCCATGCGCGGCGCACGGTGCGTAAATTTACGCAGGAGCCGGTATCGGCGGAGAGGTGCTGCGCGAACTGGTGGACGACGCGCGGATTGGGCCGTGTTCGGCCAATATGCAGCCCTTAAAGTATAAGCTCGTGGGCAAAGACAGCGTGGACGCGGTGTTTCCGTACCTGCGTTGGGCGGTCGCCATTGCGCCGGCGGGAGACCCGCCCCGGACGAACGTCCAACCGCGTATATCATCATCACGGCGGACACGTCGATCCGCCCGCAGAACTACGACATCGACGTGGGCATCGCGGCGCAGACGATCACGCTGGCCGCGCAGGAGAAGGGCCTCGGCGCGTGCCTGATGGCGCTGCACGATAAGCCGGGGCTTGCCGCGTCGCTCGGCCTGCCGGAACAGGTGGCGCCCGCGCTTGCCGTCGCGCTGGGGTATCCGGCGCAGAAATCGGAGATTTACCCCATGGAAGAGGGCCGCTATAAATACCATATGACGCCGGACGGCACGCTGCATGTGCCGAAGCGTGCGCTGGACGAGGTCATCCTGTAAATTACGCGGCGCGGGCGCGTGTAAGGCTCCCGCTTTGTAACACTGGAGTAGAGGTTTGGAAGTATGGTAGTGCCGACTTACTATAGGGAGTTCCGGTGCCTGGCCGGCGCGTGCCGCCATAACTGCTGCATCGGCTGGGAAATCGATATCGACGAGGAAACGCTTGCGCGATATCGTGCCGTACCGGGCGAGGCGGGCGAGCGGCTGCGCCGTCAGATCACGGGCGACCCGCCGCACTTTGTATTGGACAATGAGGAACGCTGCCCCTGCCTGACGGGCGAAAACCTGTGCGGTCTGATTCTGACGCTTGGGGAGGATTATTTGTGCCAGATCTGCCGGGATCACCCGCGTTACAGAAATTTCTGGCCGGGACAGACGGAGGCGGGGCTCGGCGCGTCCTGCAGGCGGCTGCGCGGCTGATCCTCTCACAGGAAACGCCGTTGACTCTCGTACCGGACGGCTCCGCGCTCACGGATGGCGCGCGCGGGAACTGTATGCGCTGCGCGCGCGGCTGATCGCGGCGGCGTATGACGCGTCCCGGACGCCGGAGGCCGCGGAGGACGAAGTACTGCGTCTGGCGGACGCAGTACTTCCAGAGAAAACGGCCCGCGAGTGGGCGGCGTTTTATCTGGGTCTCGAGCGCCTGGACGTCAACTGGACGGACGTACTGCGCGAGGTGGCGGAAGGCGGCGCGGACGCCGGTTTTGCGGCGTTTGACCGTCATATGGCCGCGCGGCGGATGGAGTACCGCCACATGCTGGCCTACTTCCTTTACCGCCACGTGCCGGAGGCGCTTGACGATGGGGACGTCGCATCGAAAGCGGCGTTTGCGGTTCTGTCCTGCCGCCTTTTGCGTGCCGCGGGCGCGGTATGGTATGCGAAAAAATGGAGCGTTTTCGTTCGACGATCAGGCGGCTGTTTCGCATGTATTCTGCGGAGGTTGAGTATTCAGAGGAGAACCTGGACGCGCTTTATGACGCGCTATACTGCGTGTGAATGTTATCTTTTGCCGACTGGATGTTTAAAACGGATAAAAGAGTCGAATCCCGACTGCGTTTCAGCATAATGCAGTCGGGGTTTTTATATGGGATTGTGTGCGTCAGCTAAAAGATGTACGGCGGGGTGCAGTAAACTCCGCATGGCACGTAAAGCGTAAGACCAAACAAATAAGCGGTTCCTTCTTTTTTTGCATTCGTGAACCTTCCGGCGGCGCATCCCGTCTATAGAAGTGAAACCGGTTTTCAAGTACGCAGATACGCAGAAATGGAGGTGAGGATATGGATGCATTTGAGGTTTTGCTGACGGAGCACCGCGCCGCAATCGAACGTTTTGTGAAATACCGCATCCCAACGCGCGCGGATGCGGACGACGTGCTGCAAACCGTATATCTGACGGCATTCCAGCGGTTCGGGCAGCTTCAGAAGCCGGAGTCGTTCAAAGCGTGGGTTCTCAGCATCGCCCGCAACAAGTGTAACGACTGGTTCCGAGAGAGAGCCGCGCGTCTGGAACTCCCGATCGATACGCTTATAGAGACGGCGCTTTCGTACAACCGCTTCGGCGTTTCAGAAGACGACGCGGTCGGGGAGACGCTGGCGCTGCTGGGAGACCGTGACCGGCAGATATACGGTGACGATTGCCGGAAAGCGCTACGATACAGTCTGTGTGATGGACGTTGAGACCTATCATAACGGGGTTATCTCAGAGTAGTACCTCGACGAACACGGCAGGACGGTGCTCTGGCGCAGGTTCAACCGCGACGACTGGGCGTTTGCACGTTATAAGCGCGCGTGGAGCGAACTGCTCCCCGATAATGAACGCCTGTACTGTAACGGAAAGACCTATGTGCACTGGTACGACTGCATGTCCGACTATATTCTCTGACGGCATGTCCAGGGCGTCCCTTTGCGGGACGCGACACAATCTCAAGCGCCGCATTGACGCCTATGTGGACATTTTTAATCCCTGCGTCCCGCAGGAGCGCGACAATTTCAATAAATGTTAGCTTGCTTCGTTTCATATCAATCCCACACGCATGAATTGAAATCCCTTTCCCCGTCGTCGCGGTTCCGGGTTCTTTACATGGCCGCGTCCGCAAGGGACAAAAGCCAATGTACAGGTCACTGATAAAACATTTTACCGGTCTCAAGCGATCGCGGCTAATGTACTGTTTGCCCAACTGTCCATATAGAAGTGGCACGTATCCTTTGGGAACCGGCAATTGGCGTTCCGTTTTCGCTCTCAACACTTTGCGGCTTTCGCGTTTCACGCATTGCCGGGATTCCCTTTTCCCATAACGTCCAAAACACCGCCGGTACCGAACTTTCGATACCGGCGGCGCTTCTGTAGAAATTAAAGCTTGACGATCCATGTCGTGACGCTCTGCGGCGGGAGCATCTCTTTGATGCAGCCTTTTTCAAGCTTGACAGGCTCAATCTCCGCAAGATCCTCAGTTTCGGAGGTGCGGTAACCGCACGCGGTCTCGTCCGCCGTCTCGCCGATCTTCGCGTAAAGCGTCGCCTCGCGCTCGAGCGGGTTGATGCTCACGAGCACCAGCTCATGCCCGTCGGGACTGACGAACGCGGAGAGCTTCGTCTCCGCCTCCGCGCCAAATACCGTGAGACGCCGGTAGCCCGGACGCACGAAGCGCGCAAAGTTGCCGAACGTATAAAGGCGCTTCGGCACGGAGATTTCGCCGGTCTCCATATTGATGGCGACCAGATTGCCGCCGTTGGGATAGATGCTGGTTCCCCAGAATAAATGTTATGCGCTGACGCCCATGCGGGTTAAATAGTTGTCAATGTTTTCAGCCCAGAAAATCCCGTTGACAATGCCGTCGCCGCGCTGCCACTCCTCCATGACATTGATGTCGCACAGCTCTGTCTGCCAGACCTTTTTGCCGTGCTCCGCCGCGCCGCGCACCGGCGCAATGACGGTATCATGCCCATAACCGTGCAGGCCGACGATATCGACCGCCGCGGTCGCGGCCTCGTCCGCGAAAATAAGGTTGGTATAGTCCTCGACGTGCGCGACGCAGCTCGTCGTTTCCGGCATGACGACTTTTGCCGTCACGCCGTCCTTCTGGAAGGTCGGCGCGAGGTAGTCCGCACGAAGTCGCGGTACTGTTCGCCGCTCCAGATGCAGGAGGAATACTTCGTCACAAGATCCGGCTCGTTGGCCGGGGAGATCGCGCACAGTTCGATGCCGAAACGGTCGCGCCACTCGCGCACGTAGCGCGAGAGATAGTCCGCAAACGCCTGATACTTGTCGCGACGCAGCTCGCCGCCGTCGTGGACGCAGGCGTTCGTTTTCATCCAGGCGGGCGGGCTCCACACCGTCGCCATCACTTTTTTTTTCGCCGCGACGTTTCAGCGCCTCGCGCGCCGCCCAGACCTGTTCCTCGTCGCCCTCGAACTGCCAGACTCCCTCTTCCGGCTCGATGGTCGGCGTCGGGCCGTTCGTTTCGTCACCCCACACGCCGCCGTCGCCGACGATGTTGCGCAGGATGGACGCGCCGGCAGTGTCGAAGAGCAGGTCGAGCGCCTCGTCGCACTTCGGATGCTTTTGCAGCATACCCGCCTGATGGAAGGCGAGACAGACGCCGAACCCGTCGATTTCCTGCCGCGCTTTTGTCCCTTTCGATTGAATACATGACAATACCCCTTTCTAACGCTGTTTTTCTAACAAAAGGCGGCTGAGCAAGTCCCAGCCGCCTTTTTACAATATTATTCCCAGTGATGCCCTAAATCCGCAATTTTTTCACTCTCAACGCGGTCGTCGCGGTCGGGAATGAAGAAATCAATATTGACGACGACGCTCTGGCCGACGTTTTCGTCGAGTGCTCAACGTTCGACGGATACGTGCGAAACAGCCCGGGCCGAGGTCGTAGACCTTGCCGTCCAAATAAAGATTCATGTAGCCGGTCTGGACATAGGTGATCTGCTCCGCCGCGTGAGAATGCGGCGCGGCGCCGATACCGGGCTGGATCTCCCAGTACTGCACGCAGCACTTTTTCATCGGCTTCCAGACGCAGGACTTGATGCCCTCGCCGAAATCCTGCCACTTCACCTCGTTGATATCAAAAAGGCAGTTTATTCATGATGGTTCCTCCTTGTGATTGTATCTTAGGGAAATACTAACATACTTCCTCCGGGGTGTCAATGGAAGAGCGAGTGTCCGGCGCACTTTTTCGTGACCGAGAGAGGCAACGCCTCCTATACAAAAAAACGGCGGAGGGAACACGTCCAGGAGTCGCCGTTCCCTGCCTTTGCGCCGTGGAGACGCCGCGTTTTTTCAGGTCGCGGCTGACCCGTCGGAGAGCGCGTTTCGGGCGACCGGCGCCGTCTGATGCTGTGGATAGACCAGCGTCTTGCCGCCGCTAAATCCCCAGAGATACGCACTGAACGTCCCGAACGCCTCCCGCACTGCCTGAAAGCAGCGCGCGTTGTGAATGACGGCCTCAATTTTCCGACGGGAACGGATCATACCGGGATAGGCAAAGATACGCAGGATGTCGTCCTCACCGTATGCGGCGACCTTCGTATAGTCGAACCCGTCGAAGCAGGCGCGGAAAATCTCACGCTTTGCAATCATCATGTTCCAGTTCAGGCCGCACTGCATGACCTCCAGCATGAGAAATTCGAACTGTTTTTGGTCGTCATATAGCGGGACGCCCCACTCTCGTCGTGATAGGCGATCATTTTTCATTACTTTCGCACCAGCCGCAGCGTATCATTTTCACACCCCTATTGTCATAGCTAATACGCCTATCATACAACGTTCGACGGCGGAAAGCAAGGCGGGGCCGGTCATTGTTCTCCCGGACCTCCGCCCTTTCTATAAGCAAGGCGGGACCTACGGCTCGTGGGTGTGATTTTGCGAAACCTGCGGTATAATGATCGAAGTGAAAGGTGGATAGGACTTGGATCACAGTAAAATTGGGAAATATTTTCGGCGCTGCGAAAGGAACAGGGCCTCACGCAGCGGGCGTTTGCGGATATGCTCGGCATCAGCGATAAGGCCGTCAGCAAATGGGAGCGCGGCGGCGGTATGCCGGAGTTTCTCTCGATGCCGCCGCTGTGCGCGGCTTTAGGATCGACCTGAACGAGCTCTTCTCAGGCGAACGGTTGAACGATGCAAAAAACTATAAGGCAAAGGCCGAGGCATGAGAACCCTTTTGCAGGAGGCCGAGGAAATGAAAGCGAATATCGTCGGCGGCAGGGTGCTGGCGAGGCCCGGACGATAGAGTGGACGCAAGCGCCGTTCACAAAACAAACGGCGCGTTTTGGAGTACGGTCGGCGGCGGTATTGGGCGTGACCGCATTGCCGAGTTACGGGGGTTCATGACGGAGGAAAAGCGCATTTGCTCGGGGATCTGACCGGCAAAAAAGTGCTGGAACTGGAGGGCTGCGGCAATGGGCGTTCGCTGCAATATGTTCACGGTTTGGGCGCGGCGGAGCTCTGGGGTGTTGACATTTCGCAGGAGCAGCTTGTCCGTACCAGGGCGTTTTTATCCGCTCAAAACATCAGCGCACATCTGATCTGTTCTTCATGGAGACTGCGTGCGGCATCCCGGAAAACTATTTTTGACGTGGTGTATTCCATCTTCGGAATCGGCTGGACGACCGGCCTGGACGAAACGTTCCGGCTGATTCATACGTATCTGAAACCCGGCGGACGTTCCTTTAATTGGTCGCACCCCATTCACAAATGCACGTCGTTTGAAAACGGGAAGCTCGTTTTCAGGAATTTACTATGACGAGCGTTGGTATATGCGGCGGAAATTGGCGGGCGGGAGGTCATGCTGTCGAACCGTATGCTGAGCATCGTATCTCAACGCCTTGGCGGCTGCCGGTTTCCTTCTTGAAAGGCTGCTCGAAAAAGGCGACGAGGAATTGCAGGACGCCGACGCCGCGCGTTTGGCGCGAAGGCCGGAATTGTGCCGGTCGGCTTTGTGATTAAGGCAAAGAAGATGGTCTGCTGAATTGGCCGAATCGCATGGTGGGCAAGTGCCCGGCTCACTATCAAAATATCTTGCACATAACGAAGCTGTGCACACTTTTTTTTGAGTGGCTTCTACGGACGAAGCATCCATACCGGCGCCGCCGGGTATTTTTTTACCCATGTAGATTTTTAAGTACGTTCAATTTCATCGTTTTGGTTGGTTGACTCGCTGCTGGGTGTGTTGCCTGTCCCTGTTTCTCGATGAAACGCGGGTTTGGGCAGTTTCATTTTCACATAGTCGTTAATGTGCCGTCTCTTTTGCATCCTCTTTATACGCTTGCGTAGATTGCACCCCGCCACAGCGGAAGCTCGGACAACCCCGCATCTCGCGCTGCCCAGCAGGGACGGCGCAAATTGAGAGGGAGACCTCATCCCGAACGCAAAACCGTCCGTACAGTTTTCTGTACGGACGGTTCTTTTCGTGCGGACAAACGCTCAGTGGACAGGGCTGCGCGGCGGTCAGGCCTTCGAGATGGCGCGGCGCAGTACGGGACCGACGAGCACCGCGACGGCGATCTTGGCTGCGTCGCCGGGCAGAAAACGGCAGTATGGCGGCGGCAAGCGCCGCGCCGACGCCGATCCCGGCGTAGACGGCGTACCAGACCGTCCCAAATGCGACAGCACGGCCGTCGCGCCTGTCATGGCGAAGATGCAGGCCGCGCTTTGCGGGCCAGCGGTTGATGACGAGCGGGCAGAGCAGGCACAGGAAAAGGTAGCCCAGCAGATACCCTGCCGTCGGGCCTGCGAATACGGCAATGCCGGAACGGAACCCGGTAAACACCGGCAATCCCGCAATCCCCAAGAGCATGTAGACGACACACGCCGCGACACATTCTCTCGCCCGCAGCAGATAAGAAAAGAGGTAAAAAACCAGTGTACACGCGGAAATCGGAACCAGGCTGATGGGGAGTGGAACCGAGACAGGCCCGAGAACGCAGGCTGCCGCCGCCATAATAGCCGTAACGGTCAGCCGCTTCAAATCCGGCTTTTGGTTCATTTGCTCTCCGCGTCCTTATTCCGAATTTCCACACGGCGAATCTTTCCGGATATCGTGGTCGGGAGCTTGTCGACAAACTCCACGATGCGCGGGTATTTATAGGGCGCCGTAACGCTTCACGTGGTTTTGCAGCTCTTTAATGAGCGCGTCCGAGGCTTCATAGCCGCGCGTGAGCACAACGGTTGCCTTGACGATCTGGCCGCGCTGCGGGTCGGGAACCGCGGTAATAGCCGCCTCCAGCACCGCCGGATGCTCCAAAAGCGCGCTTTCGACCTCAAACGGGCCGATGCGGTACCCGGAGCTTTTTAATAACGTCGTCATTGCGGCCGATGAACCAGATATAACCGTCTCGTCCATCCACGCCATGTCGCCGGTGTGATAGTAGCCGTCGCGAAAGGCCTCGGCGTTCTTTTTGGCATTTCCCCGGTACTCGACAAATAGCCCCGCCGGATGACCGTTTTCGATCGGCACACAGATCTCGCCCTCGTCGCCGGGCTCGCACTCGTTGCCGTTATCATCAAGGAGCTTGACGTTGATCCACGGCATGGGTTTGCCGGTGGAACCGGGCTTGGGTTTCACCCAGGGGGGACGCCGCGACCATAACGGGCGTCGTTTCGGTCTGCCCGAAGCCCTCGCGCAGCTCGATCCCCGTGTAGTCGCGCCAGCGGTTAAAGACCTCCGGGTTCAGCGGCTCGCCCGCGATATAGCAGGCACGCAGGGAGGAGAGGTCATAGTCCGCAAGGTTTTCCTTAATGAAAAAGCGGTAAATCGTCGGCGGCGCGCAGAACGTTGTGATGTGATACTTGCCGATCATGCTTTAAAAAGTCGGTCGGATGGAAGCGCGTGCCGTAGTCGTAGGCAAAGACCGCCGCGCCGCAGATCCACTGGCCGTAGAGCTTGCCCCAGCTCGCCTTTTTTGCCCAGCCGGTGTCGGCGGGCCGTCAGATGGCAGGTCCGTTCGCGCAGGTCCTGCCAGAACTTTGCCGTCAGGATGTGGCCGAGCGGATAAATAAAATTGTGCGCGACCATGGACGGCATTCCTGTCGTGCCGCTTGTGAAGTAGCAGAGCATGATGTCGTCAGCCAGTCGGCTGGCGTCCTCGCCCGCGGGACGCGCAAAATCGTCGCTCGCCTCCTCCATCATGCGTGAGAAATCGAGATACCCCTCGCGCGTGCCGGCGACGAGCGCCTTGATGCGGCTGCCCTCAATGGTCTCGAACACATCGTCGATACAGCCGCAGACGTAATCGTCGTCCACGGCGATAATCATTTTGAACGTCGGCCATTTCCATGCGGTACCGGATATCCTTCGCCGTGAGCTGGTGCGTGGCGGGGATGATCGTCGCGCCGAGCTTGCACAGCGCCATCGAGATGCACCAGTACTCCCAGCGGCGCTTTAACAGCACCATCACGCTGTCGCCATGGCCGATGCCGAGGGACCGCAGCGCGTTCGCCGTCTTGTCGCTCAGGCGCTTGATGTCGGCAAACGTGAAGATCCGCTCGTCCCCCTTGTCGTCGCACTCAGACGAGCGCGCGTTTTTCGGGTTCGATACGCGCCCATTCGTCCACAACGTCGTAGGCAAAGTTAAAGCTCTCCGGCACAATGATTTGAAAATTTTGCTTGAAATCCTCGTAGGACGAGAACTCCAGCCTGTTACAGAATCGTTCGATCAAAACTGGTTACCCCCAGCTTATATGACGACAACGAGCACGTTGGCGGGTTTTCCCCAATCGCCTTCATGCCGTGCGGATGGCCAGAGTCGAAGTATAGGGAGTCTCCTCGTGTATTTCAAGAACGGTGTTATCGATTTTATTTTGAACGCGCCCTCGAGGCAGTAGTGGTATTCCGTGCCCCGTGTGGACGTTTAAGTGGTACGGTTCGTCGTCGCCGGACGGCGCGATGGTGACGAGAAACGGCGATACGCGGCGGTCTGCGAAGTTATGCGCGAGGTCGCGGTACTTGTAGGCGCTGGAGCGCTCGACGTCCACGCCCTTGTCCGCGCGCGTGACGGCAAAGACGTGCATTTTTGCCTGCTCGCCGGTCAAAAGTTCCGTGATGCTGACGTTTAAGGTGTTGGACATGTCGTAAAGCGCGCTGATGGGGGGATGTCGACTTTTCCCGTCTCGTAGCTCGCGTATTCCTCCGCGCTCATGTTCATGAGCTTTGCTATCTCCTCGACCGTATAGTCGGAAAGCTCGCGGATCGCGCGCATCCGTTCGGCAATTTCAAGATTGTGAATGGTAGCCATTGATAAGTTCCTCCTCTTGCGTGAGAAAGAGATTTGTATTTCAGGAATGGCGCAACCGCCCGCCGCCGCATGACAACGCGACGTAAATGGCGTTGTTGACGAAGATGGTGACGATCTTCTCGCCGCGGTGGGCGGCGTGAACGATCTCGGCGGTGCCGATGGAGGCCAGGTCGCCGTCGCCCTGATAGGTGAACACCATGGTGTCCGGGCCCATGGCGCGCTTGACGCCGGTAGCCACGGCGGGGGCGCGGCCGTGAGCGGCTTCGTACATGTCGCAGTTGAAGTAGTCATAGGCAAACACGGAACAGCCCACGGGGGCCACGCCGATGACTTTGCCGTCCAGGTTCATCTCGTCGATGACCTCGGCCACCAGGCGGTGAATGATGCCGTGGTTGCAGCCGGGGCAGTAATGGAACTGCTTATCGGTGAGCAGCTTCGTCTTTTCAAATAATACGGCCATGTTACTTGCCCTCCTTCATGCTGAGAATCTTCTCGACGATCTCATCGGTGGTGGGCATCTGGCTGCCGCAGTGGCCGGTGAAATCGATGGGCTTGGCGCCGTTGATGGCCAGCTTGACATCCTCCAGCATCTGGCCCTCGTTCAGCTCCACGTCCAGAACCGCCTTGACGGAATCCTGGCTGGCGGCCTCGCGGACGGCGTCGTAGGGGAAGGGCCACACGGTGATGGGACGGACCAGACCCACGTTGATGCCCTTGGTCTTCAGCTCG
>VOFE01001063.1_pt1 | contig 62001 bp, 54 predicted proteins | sample 5384071 | NCBI WGS metagenome assembly VOFE01 (sample SAMN12384724, study PRJNA508395) | human gut metagenome | isolation source: healthy gut D | host: Homo sapiens
TTTGCCAATATGGTCGAGGACTCCCCGTTTATGGCGGGCGCCGTCCACGGCGGTGGCGAGGCCGACGCCGTCATCAACGTAGGCGTCTCGGGCCCCGGCGTTATGGCCGCAGCCCTGGAGACGCTGCCCGATTCCGCATCGATGATGGAGGTCGCCGAGAAGATTAAGCAGACCGCCTTTAAGATCACCCGTGCCGGCGAGCTCATGAGCCGTGAGGCAGCCCGCCGTCTGGGTGTCGAGAAAGGCATTGTCGACCTGTCGCTGGCTCCCACGCCTGCCATCGGCGACTCCGTCGCGCGCATCCTCGAGATCATCGGCGTGGGTACCTGCGGTGGCCCGGGCACGACCTGCGCGCTCGCCATGCTCAACGATGCCGTCAAGAAGGGCGGCGTCATGGCCAGCTCCAGCGTGGGCGGTCTCTCGGGCGCCTTTATCCCCGTGTCCGAGGATGCCGGCATGATCGCCGCCGTCGAGGCCAGTGCGCTTTCGCTCGAGAAGCTCGAGGCTATGACCTGCGTGTGCTCCGTCGGCCTGGGCATGATCGCCATCCCCGGCGACACCCCGGTCGAGACCATCGCCGGCATCATCGCCGACGAGATGGCCATCGGCGTCATCAACAACAAGACCACGGCTGTGCGCGTGATTCCCGCCATCGGCAAGGGCGTGGGCGACTGCGTCGAGTATGGCGGCCTGTTTGGCCGTGCACCCATCATGCCGGTGAACCCCAACGCCGGCACCGTGCTTGCCCACCGTGGTGGACGTTTCCCGGCGCCGCTGAACTCGCTGAAGAACTAGCTGAGGGGTTCGGGCGAGAGCCCCGGGGAGGGCAAATATATAAGGTCGCCTGCTCGGACAGTCCTGACTCGCACGGAGAGCACATTAAGTGCTCTCCGGCTCGTGCGGAACTCGCGATCGACCTTATATATTTGCCCTCCCCGGGGCTCCCGCACAACGGGACCTCGGTTGGGTTCTATCCCTTTGGCAGTCGCTTCGCTTCTGCCCTACTTTGCTGGTATGGCGGTTTGGCGTTGATCGGTTCTATCTGATATATGCTGGTTGCGGCTCTTCTTTTTGGGAGGAGTCGCTTTTTTGTTGTGAGGGGATGGCCCGTGGCTGATGATTTGATTCGTTCTGAGCTGCTTTCTGCGGATTGGAATGGCGAATGGATGCGTCTGCAGGCCGCTCGGCATCGGGCTGATGATTCTTTTGAGTGGGATAAGCGAGCTCGGCATTTTCGTCCGTTGGAGACTGCCCCATATGCTCGGGATTTTATGAAATTGCTGGCGTTAAAGCCTGGTGAGTCGGTGCTTGATATGGGGTGCGGGGCTGGGTCGATCGCTATCCCGCTTGCGCAAGACGGGCATCCCGTGATTGCCGCTGATTTTTCCCCTGCCATGTTGGGCACCCTTGATGCTGGCATTGAGTACTATGGGCTCGAGGACCTGATTACGCCGCTTGAACTTGCTTGGGACGATGATTGGGATTTGGTTGGGCCGGTTGCCAAGACTGTGGATGTTGCCTTTGCCAGTCGCTCTGTCACCACGACCAATCTAAAAGGTGCGCTTGCCAAGCTTGATCGTACGGCTCGTCGGCGTTGTGCTGTCACGATGGTCGCCAACTCCAGTCCGCGCTACGACCTGCATCTGATGAACGCCATCGGCGCCTCGGTTACCTGCAGTAATGGCTTTGTGTATGCTTTTAATATCCTCATTCAGATGGGTGCCCTGCCGCAGGTTACATACTTTGAATCGCCTCGTCGCGATACCTTCGATAACCTTGAAGCGGGCGTAGCAGATTTTTCCCGCATGCTTGAGCATGGCAACGAGGATAAGGTCGACCGTCTGCGCGACTACATCGCCCAGCACATGATCGAGAATCCCCATGCCGGTGAGCCGGGCTCCAAGGGCGTGCCGCAGGGGCGCTATATGCTCGATCATGTCCGCAAGGTTCGTTGGGCGTTTATTTCATGGGAGCCGGTCTCTGCGCCCAGCTCATAGCCTGTTCGCAGCCCGCACCGCCCACTCACTCGGCATCCGCATTCTTTTTGAACTGGGCAAACGCGCTCCACACCGCGCCGTTCCTGCGCTATCGTGGGACAGCTCACGTAGATTAAGGCCCCGTCGCGGGGCGCCCCATACATAGAAAGCGAGAACCCATGGCACTGACAGGAGCCCAGGTCAAGCAGCTTCGCAGCATGGCCCATCACCTCAACCCCGCCATCATCATCGGCAAGTCCGATGTCAACGAGGGCACCGTCGAGCAGACGGTCGCCTACCTGGAAAAGCACGAGCTCGTTAAGTGCTCCGTGCTCGATGGCTCCAGCCTTTCCGCCCGCGAGGCCGCCGAAGAGCTCGCTGAGCGCTGCCACGCCGAGGTCGTCCAGGTCATCGGCCGCAAGTTTCGCTGTATCGCGAGTCCTCGCGCAAGGACATCGAGAAGATCAAGCTCGTCTAAGAGCCAATGATCCGGCAAGCCAACACATAGCAAGCATACGGGTGCCCAAGTACTTCGGGCGCCCGTTTTTATCGCTCGACCAGCACGCGATTGAGCCGCCCCTCCACCAAACGCTCGTATAGACGCCGCGTCTCGGGCTCGGGCACGCCATTGACCTGCTCCCTCAGATGGTGCATATGCCCGCTGTACAGCTCGACGATATCGCGCCGTCGCCCCGCCGCACTGTAGACGCGCATGGCGCAGCGCACCATATCCTCACGCGCCGTTTCCTGCCGAAGCCCCGACTCCGCCAGCCAAATCGCCGACTGCAGATCGTTTTTTCTAGAGCAGCATTTGCTCCCTTAATCATGCAATCGATGTACTTTGACTGCATAATGCGTCGCATACGCAAAAAGTAGGTGGGATTACAGCCATTGGGAACATACAGCGGTCCAGCATAAAGCTGCTCAATCTTAAGGCACAGTTCAACTAAATGGGGCCCGCGCGCACCCGTGCGATTTCCCAAAACCTCGCGGCTTATCTGGTCAAACAGCCGTACATCGGTCTTGACGTAGTCGCCGTTGAGTCCGATGCATTCATTTTGGATGAGCACACACGACTTGCCATCCGGCGTCGGTCCCAAAGCCGACCGCAAAGCGCGATATCGTCGAGTACAGGTTGTTGCGAGCGCTATTGAACTCGGCATGGGGCCACAGCTCCATGGCCAGCGTCTCACGATCGACGAGCGCATCCATGCCCAGCGCAAGCCGCTCGGCAAGTGTCGCCGCCTTCTTGCGGCGCCACATTTTGTCCGTGATGGGAAACCCGTCGCGCTCGGCGCGAAACGCGCCAAACATGCGAATCTCGATATGGTCGATGGTATCAACGGCTTCAACCTCGCCAGCCTGGAACAGGCGCTCGCCCTCCCCTTCCAAATCGTCGCGCAACGAGTACCGCGACAGCTCGCGCACGGGAAGCTTCTTGCGTATCCTGCCCGCCGGCTCGCCCAGACAATGCATGGCAAGGCGCGCAAAGAGCCGATACGATGGCTCTAGAATCCCCGCACGATTCATGGACATCCAGGCCGCAAGGTCGCTGTCTCGCCCCGCACAGGCCAAATGCAGCGCCACCATCCAGGCCTCCGCTCCACCAACCTGCGTCTGGCTTATATCGAGCAACTCCGCTTCCTCGCGCACCGAAACCATCGATGTATTTCGCAGATACGCTGCGCGCTCCAGCAGCAATGCGTTATCGCGCATGTACGCAATCGACTCCTCGGCAAGTTTGAGCACTTGGACCGCACGGAACTTTGCATTAACCGGCCGTCCCTCTGCCAGCGACTGCCAGCCTTCTAGCAATAGGCCAAACAGCTGAATCTGGTTGTCGCGCATGCGCACGGCAAAACGATCGAGCTCGTTGAACGCCGCGTCGTCGGTTACCGGCAAGCCGGAAAGGAGCCGCCGTGCCGCCAACACCATGCGCACCCAGATAGCCATCGCCTTAAGCCCGCGTACGTCGAGCGCCTCCCGCACCACCGTCATCTCGTCGTCGCGCTCGTCGGTTCCCGCAAACGACCCGTCAAAGAGCTCCACCAGCATGCTATCGGCCCGTATAACAATCCCCGCGATGTCGAGCTCGCAGTCGTAGGCCTTGCTCGTTTTGAGCTGCTGTAGAACGCCGCCGTCATCTCCCCGCTCGGTCAGGCACCGCTTGACCTCGATATGCGCAGACAACATATCGAGTGCGGTATGGGATGTCTCGATTTCTGGTACGGCCAGGTTCGTAGGAAGCCCAAGCCCGTTGTCCCCATAGCAAACAGCCGTCAGCGTCTGGGCCACCCTCCATGAAACAGGGTCTATTTCGCAGGCCGCCCGTTCGCCCCCGCGCTCGATGACCGATGCCATATAGCGAGCAAGCTTTGTATTGGACACGCTGACCGCTGCCAGATATACGCCGAGCGCCTCGGCAGGCGTTGGCTCTGGAGCCGGATCGTCGGCATCGATCGTGCCCAGCGCCGCTCGGCAGATATCGGCCCCGTGCCCCGTCAGAGCCAGATCGACCCCATACTGCCCAGCAAGTTCAAGGACCGCCTCACGGTCCAAAAAGGCGTCCGCCAGGCCCATCGCCGCATCGCATCGGCCCGCCTTAAGCAAAATCCGGGCCGCCCTCGGAACAAGTTCGGGGCGAACCTCGGCCACCAACTTACGCAAGCGCAAGCGTCCGTTATCCTCCGTGCCCAGACACGTAAAACTCCGCTCGGCGGGATCCAAGCCAAAGATCGGGTAGTCGCGTACAAAGTAGGACTGGTCGACCATCGACAGCCTCACCCCGCAAGCCTCGAGTTCTGCGATATTGCCCTCGCCCATCAAAACCATGAGACATGCCACGCAAAACAGCGCATTATTGTCGAGCGAAGCCAGATCGACAAGTGCCGCGCCATATACGTTGACAATCTCGTTTTCGAGCAGACCGGCTACGTCACCTTGGCCATACAGACCCGTCTGCAATGCCGAGACGAGCTCGGGCACGCCCTGCGTGAGCTGATAAAAGTCGAGCGATGTGCTGATCGAAAACGCCGATGCCCACGCCGAATACTCATAGGCATGCACCTTGAGCATCTGCGCATTGATCTTAACCGAATCGCCCAGCCCATGAATCAGCTGACGATTTGAAGGACGGCAGGAGATAAAGACCCCTACCCCCATAGCGCGCAGGCCGCGAATCCTGTCGATGAGGTCTTCGGTATCGTGCTGATCGAGGTTTGGCACATTATCAATCGCGATAAGGGAGTGCGGTTTGTCTTTGAGTTCTTCGGTAACCACCTCGAGCTGCATAAACACCTCGCGCCCAATGGCGCGATCGGCCTCGATAATCCGCACGGGGCCTCGCGTCGGGTCGCATTTAACCTCATGGGTGTACTGCAGCAGCACCGAGGTCTTCCCAAACCCGTCGGGCGCATAAAGAACCACAATGCCGGCCTTTCGGCCCTTGGCGATAAGCTCATTCATCAAGCGTTCGCGTCGCACCATATAGCCTCCGCCCAGCGGCATCAGCTCGAGGTCGTCCATACTGCTCAAATCGTTTACCATGCCCTCCTCAACTCGACCGTATGGACACTGTAGCCGCAAGACCATACAAGCCGCGCTATGAATAGAGCGACCTTGTGTTTTAGGTTGTCTTTTGGTACGCAAGCGGCAAGTTTTTGTACAGCGAGGGCCGATTGTTATTAATCCCCCGACTAATCGGTCTTTAAGCAGGTAAATGAGCTTGTCAGCTTGTCCCATCTAAGCGGCAGTGTAACGCAGATGAACAAGGTTCAGCCATGTCATTCAACTCGCCTAGCACCCGCTACCGTCTACGACCTTCTAGTGGCATTTTTGCATAGAATCTGGTATAGAATGAATCAAGCTGTTGGACATCCGGCATTCGTCAAGCTTGCGGCAAGATTTTGGTCAAGTGGGCGGAAAAGGATAGCAAAAGCCCCCGCAAAGCGGAGGCCTTAGGCAAGGCTATGTCGAGGTGCAGGATTCGCGCTACTCGCAGAGCGAAAGGGCGGCCTCGTCGGCAACGACAACGCAGTTGGTGTGCAGCTGCAGGATCGAAGCCGGGCACTCGGGCGTAACCGGACCATAGCACATGTCATGCACAGCCTGAGCCTTGGCCTCACCGTTGGCGACGACCAGGATCATGCGGGCATACATAATGGTCTGAGTGCCCATGGTGTAGGCCTGACGGGGAACATCGTCGATGCTGTCGAACAGGCGGCTGTTGGCCTGAATGGTGCTCTCGGTGAGGTCGACGCAGTGCGTGCCCTTGGAGAAGTGGTCATCGGGCTCGTTGAAGCCGATGTGGCCGTTGTTGCCAATACCGAGCAGCTGCAGATCCGGGTAACCGGCCTCGGCGACGATCTTGTCGTACTCAGAGCAGGCAGCGGCGGCGTCGGGGTTGGAACCGTCGGGCACATGCGTGTTGTTCAGGTCGATGTTGATGTGATCGAAGAAGTTCTCACGCATGAAGTAGTGATAGCTCTGGGGATCGTCGTGCGAAAGGCCGCGATACTCGTCCAGGTTGTAGGTGCTGACCTCGGCAAAGTCGACGTCGCCCTTCTCGTACCAAGCAGCGAGCTGCTTGTAGGCACCGATCGGGGTGGAGCCGGTGGCAAGGCCCAGCACACAGTCGGGCTTGAGGATAACCTGCGCCGAGATGATATTGGCGGCCTTGCGGCTCATATCCTCGTAGTCTTTAGCTTTAATGATCTTCATTACGCGTCCTTTCTCGTACAAGAGAGGCAAGGCTCCCTTACAAGCACTTGCCCGCGGCCCGCGTCGGCCGCAACCAACGTGTGCGGCCACCAGGGCGAGGTCGCGTAATGTATGTGTCTCGTGTCTAACCGCGTCGAGGCCCCTGCCCGTCCACGGTGACCCAAAGCCTTTTAGCTTCGGACAAATCCCATCTTGCCACGGAGGGCGTCCTCTTTCAAGGGCGCCCTCCGTAAACGTGTTTGAATTGTAGGCTAATGGCCACGTGCACTTGCTAGCGCTCGCGAGCAACGATGAGCTGGTCCATCTCTTCGACATGCACGCCAACGGAGCCCTTGATGCTCGAGAACTCAACGGAGTTGCACACCAAGATGGGAACCGTCACATCGTAGCCCTCGGCAGCAATTGCCTCGCGATCGAACTCAATGAGTACATCGCCCTTATGGACGATGTCACCCACTTGCGCATGTACGGTAAAGTGCTTGCCCTCGAGCTGAACGGTATCCAAACCAACGTGAATGAGCACGTCCAAGCCATCGACCGTGTTAAGCGCAACGGCGTGTCCCGTGGGAAAAATAGCCTCGACCTTGGCATCAGCCGGCGCGATCACGCGCGTTCCGGTGGGCTGAATCGCCACGCCCTGGCCCAAAAGGCCGGTAGCAAACGTCTGATCGTTTACCTCGGAGAGCGGAATAACGTCACCCGAGATGGGAGCATCCAACGTAAGGACTCGACCACGCATACCAAAAGACCTTAGGACTTTAGTGAACATGCTCCCCCTCGGACATACCGATCAACCAAAATAACCTTAACAGTTTACCACTTGGCACCCGTTTTTGACCATTAGGGAAGTTCGCGCTTGACAACCTCGACGATGTCGTCGACAACGCGCTGGGTCAGCTCGTGCGTCTCGGCCTCGGCCATCACGCGGACCAGCGGCTCGGTACCGCTCGGGCGCACCAGAATGCGGCCGCGGCCGTCAAGCTCCTTCTCGGCAGCAGCAACGGCGTCCCAGATGGGCTGGCAATCGTCCAGACCAGCCTTGTTGTCGGAATGCACGTTGACGAGTACCTGCGGGTACTTCTTCATGATGCCGGCAAGATCGGTGAGGGTACGACCGGTGCGCTTGAGCACGGCCAGCAGTTGCAGAGCCGTCACCAGGCCGTCACCGGTGGTGTTGTGCTCCAGAAAGATGATGTGGCCGGACTGTTCGCCGCCGATGACGGCGCCGTCCGCGAGCATGCGCTCCAGAACGTAGCGGTCGCCCACGGCGGTCTGGACCATCTCGAAGCCCTGCTCCTTCATAGCGATGGAGAAGCCCAGATTGCACATGACGGTCGAGACGATCTCGGAGTTGGCGAGCTTGCCGCGAGCGGCGAGGTCGGAACCGCAGATAGCCAGGATGTAGTCGCCATCGATCTCGTTGCCCTCGCTGTCCACGAACAGTACGCGGTCGGCGTCGCCGTCGTGGGCCAGACCGATATCAGCATGGGTGCGCAGCACGAGCTCGCGCAGGGGCTCGAGGTGCGTAGAGCCGCACTCGACATTGATGTCGGTGCCGCAATAATCGGTGTTGATGGCATGGACCGTGGCACCCAGGCGCTGCAGCGCGGCGGGCGTAGTCTGGCAGGAAGCACCGTGACCGCAGTCGACGGCAACGACCAGGCCATCGAGCCTCAGGCCATCGAGCGTATCGATGGCGTGGTCGACGTATGCCTTGCGAGCGTCCTTCATCTTGATGATGTGGCCCACGCCGGCACCGGTCGGCAGCGTATCGGCAGCCATGGCTTCCTCGGACATGACCCAGGCGCTGATCTCTTCCTCGACAGCATCGGGAAGCTTCATGCCCTTGCGGCTAAAGAACTTGATGCCGTTGAACTCCGGCGGATTGTGCGAAGCGGAGATGACAATGCCGCCGTCGAGCTCGTTCTGAACAGTGAGCAGTGCCACGGCAGGCGTGGGGATGACGCCGCAGCAGTGCGGACGGCCGCCCTCGGCCATAATGCCGGCGGTCAGAGCGCTCTCGAGCATGGTGCCCGAAAGGCGCGTGTCACGGCCGATGCAGATGTCCGGACCAAGAAACTTGGTCGCCGCGCGGCCCAGGCGAAACGCGAGGTCGCACGAAAGATCGGCATTGGCGACGCCACGGACGCCGTCGGTACCGAAGATGTTCTGGGGCATAGGATTGCTCCTTCCCTAGCAGGCGATATGCAACCGCCCACCCTAGTCGAAAAAGAAAAGCGGGACCCGCCGAGGAATCGGCAGGCCCCGCTTGTACATTGTATCTCGAAAGGAGATAAAACCTTAGCGCTTGGAGAACTGGGGAGCGCGGCGGGCCTTCTTGAGGCCGTACTTCTTGCGCTCGACCACGCGAGCATCGCGCGTAAGGAAACCGGCCTTCTTGAGGTCAGCACGGTAGTCGCCAGCGTTCAGAAGAGCGCGAGCGATGCCCAGGCGCAGAGCGCCGGACTGGCCGGAGATGCCGCCGCCATCGCACAGAGCGATAACGTCGAACTGACCGGCGGTGTCGGTCACCTTGAAGGGAGCAAGGGCGTTCTCAACGAGCTGATGACGGCCGAAATACTGCTCGGCGTCACGCTTGTTGATGGTCACCTTGCCGGTGCCGGGGACGAGACGGACGCGGGCGACGGCGTTCTTACGACGGCCGGTACCCTGGTAGACAACGGTGTTCTCAGCCATCTTTAAGCCTCCAGCTCAATCTTCGTGGGGTTCTGGGCAGCATGCGGATGCTCGGCACCAGCGTAGACCTTAAGCTTGGTCATCTGGGCACGGCCGAGAGTGGTCTTGGGCAGCATACCGCGAACGGCGCGCTCGATGACCTTCTCCGGGTGCTTCTCCATAGCCTGGCGGAAGCTCTCAGCCTTGAGGCCGCCGTTGTAGCCGCTGTGGCGATAATAGGTCTTCGTGTCGGCCTTGTTACCGGTAAGCTGGACCTTATCGGCGTTGATGACGACAACGAAGTCGCCGCAGTCGCTGTTGGGCGTGAACTGGGGCTTGTTCTACCGCGCAGGATCATTGCGATCTGGGTGGCAAAACGGCCCAGGACAGCACCATCGGCGTCGACGAGAACCCAGTTGCGCTGGACCTCGCCCTGCTTGGCGTAGTGAGTCGATTTCGAAATCACTTAGACTCCTCCATGTACAGTACGTGTTGTTACAGAGATTCACGGGGCTCTGCAAGTAACCCGTCCATATTACCCCGCTCGCCGTACGAGTCAACAGGTATTTTGGCTCCGACCAGAGTTTCTGCACATGTCATCCACGAGCCGTGATTTTCCAGCTCTTTAGCTGTTGCCATTTTTTGAGGGTTCGCCGTCGTTAGCGCTCAACGAACTCTTGTATTTCCGCGAGCAGGCGCTTTGCCTCCTGACGGCCCTGGATATACAGGTCGAGGAGCTTTTGCCGAATCGTGCTCGACATGGCCGACCTCGACCGGCTTTTGCGGAGCGACGACCAACGCACGACCCTCGCGCTCATACTTCCACAGGTGCATGCGCTGGATGTTGTAACGGTCGTGGCGTGTCTCGATAGCCTCGAGCAGATAGGGGTAGTCGGCATAACGCGCACGCGCGGCCGGCAAAAACTCGTAGGGCTTTTTCTCATACGAACGGTCCTGCGTGACGATGACGACCGCACGGTCGAAGCCCGCCTCCTCCAGCACGTGCTCGATGGGGACCGAATCGGCCACGCCGCCGTCGACGTATTTGTGCCCGTCAATCTCGACCGGCGGCGTCACCAGCGGCAGCGACGTCGAGGCGCGCACGGCATCGAGGTCAAGCACGGCGCTTTTGACCGGGAGATACGTGGCGGTTCCAAAGAGCATGTCCGTCGCGACGGCGAACATCTCGATGGGGCTCGCGTCGAACGTCTCGCTGTCAAAGGGATCCAGGCGGTCCTGGACATCGTTGAAGATAAAGTCGTAACCCACAATGGAGCCCGTGGACGCAAACGATGCGGCGCCCATGAAGCGGCTATCGTTGCAGAAAGCCAGGTTGATGCGGTTGGCACGGCCGATCTGGTGCGACTTGTAGTTCACGCCGTTGAGAGCGCCGGCCGATACACCGTAGACAGCCGGAATCTCGACACCGGCCTCCATGAGAACGTCGAGCACGCCCGCGGTAAACTGCCCGCGGAAGCTGCCGCCCTCCAAAACGAGCGCGACCTTGCCGGCGTTCTTTGCCTTATCTTCTGCAGTCATATTGACCTCCTGCGATTGCGTTTTGGCCTTCTTCTACCCAGTTTTGGGATGGCGAGCGCGCGGTTTTCGAGGCGGCAGGTGAAGCGGAAAGTGTGTCCCATTCTCAGAGCAAATTCCGGGTCTCATTTTCCGCTGAGCCCGTCATCAGGAAAATGAATCCCATTTCCCGCTTAGATTCCGGGACGCGCCTTCCGCTTGATGTGTCATCCGGAAACTACGTCCCAGTCTGAGCGTGAATTCCGGGACGTGCTTTCCGCCTGGGCTGCCATTGGGAAAGCACGCCCCACTCTGCGTCACTGAGGCGTTTTCTTTACGCCCGCGCCCTGCACAGAGTTCGATTCTCCGCGGTACGGACTAGAAATAAAAAGGCAGGTAGATATGAGTATCTACCTGCCTGTTACTTATGGTGGAGGCGCGGAGAATCGAACTCCGGTCCACGAAAGCCCCCTGATTGGCATCTCCAAGCTCAGTCGCTGGTTTAGTCTCGGACGCTTTGCGCGCAGCGACACGCTCGCGGCATCCCAACCGGTTCGGTCTTAGCCCGCGCCATACCGATTACGTGCGCGGGAGCATTCCCCTAAAATGACGTCGCGCCGGTGTCGGGGAAATCACCGGGTTGACGCGCCGCTATAAACTAAGCAGCGAGAGCCATAGGCTCAAAAGAAGAGTTGTTGTCAATTCAATTTGACGGTACCCCTGTTTAACGAGGCGAGGAGACCTCGGCTTGCTTCCTCTCTCAGGGCTATCGTGTCGAAACCAGTCGCCCCCGAATGTTGGGAAAGTCTGGATGGTATCGGGTCTGCAAACACCCGATAACCGTCGACTTTTCAAGGAACACGCGGGTGAACCCCCGCTCGTGGATAGCTATCTTACCACGTTCTAAAGGTAGACAGCTGTTCTATGCACGAGCTGTGAAGACCCCAATGTGCGCCGCACTTCACACTTTTGCTACCGATCGCGTCACGTATATTTTCGCCAAGCAAAATTGACCCGTCGAAAGGACCGTCATGGATACCAAACAGCAACTCGTCAATCCCCTCCCAGGCCTGGGCTCACCCATTACCGAAGCTATGGATGTCATCGAAGGCTTTGTCCCCTGCGGACATCCCGCCCTCACGGTATCGAACGCACTCGTCGCGCTGGACGCCGACGATAATGCAGCTCTCGCCCAGCGGCTTGAGACCGTCGAGGGCTTTATCGACCACGTGAGCGAAAACCGCGGCGTGACCGCCTACCACGGCGTCGAGGTCGAGCTCGCGGGTCCCAAAGCCGATCTGTTCGCAGCAATCCGCGAGGTAGGCGCCCTTATGCAGACCGCAGGCGTCAAGAACACCCAGGTCAACGAGTGGGTCTACCGCAGCCTGGCCGCGCTCGACAGCTCCGACGAAAAGGCAGCCGAGCAGCTCGCAGAAAGCCCCGCCATTAAGGCCGCGCTTTTGTAAATAGCAGACGCGGGCCTCTTGGCGCATCGTCGTCCAAGAGGCCCGCAAACAGTTCGCGTCAACCGATAGCCGCGCCGCCGCGTTCGGCCAAAGCCAGAATCGGCATCATTTGGCGCGGGGTCTTTGCTGCACAAGATCGGCATGTTCGAGCAGCTTGCGATCGTTGGTCACCAAGTAATCGACCTGCGCGCGCTTGCACGCGGCGAGCACCAAGTTGTCCTCGTAATCGCGATGGAGCGCTAAGTATTTGTCGGCCAGCCAAAGGTCCGACGCATCTGCGCCCACGGCCGTGGCGTTTTCGGTCATGTTCCGAACAAACGCCAACGCCGCATCGCCAATTGCACGGGCAGACGCCTCGTCGAGCGCCCCCCGCTGGCAAGAACGCTACGCTTCAGCTCGTGTTGGACAACGTACAGCACGTCTTTAGCGATATGCACCGGGAAGAACAGCAACGCCCCCGTCCCCGTCGCCCGTCCGATAAAAGCACGTGCGGCAAGCGACTCGGCATGGTCGGCGCAAAACGAATCAACCCATACGTTGGCATCCACCATTATTTTGAGGGGAGCCCCGCTCACAGGATCATCCCCTTTTGGCGATAGCGCTCGTCCATGGCTTCGGAATAGATTGTGTCCCAATCGCGATCGTCGGATACGGGCGACATAGCGATGCCCAAATCTGCATAAAGCCGGTCTGCCGCTGCCCATGATGCGGCGAACGGAGTATCGTGCGCGACGGTCTGTTGCCGGCCATCAACGGCAGACAGCACTTCCTCACACTACCCGCCACCCTGTGCGACCTTGGCCACGACTTTTTTGATGAGCTCGGGCAGCGAAGCGCCCGAAAGCCGCAGCGCCTCCTCAGCACGGTTCTTGACCTGGCGATCCACGCGAACGTTCACCTGCGCCATGCCGCTAACAGCACCCACGTCGACTCCGCTCCCTTCAATTGCTAGCCTTGCTAGCAACAATATATAAAGAAGCTAGCAAATGGTCAAATGCAAAAGGCCTGCGCCTGGACGACACAGATGCCGTCTGGGCGCAGGCCAGATAACGTGAGCGAACACGTCTGCTAACGCAGGTAAGCCTTCGCATTGCCCAGGCTGTAGGCAATCGTCGAGCCGTTGTGCAGCAGTGACGACGCCTGCGGAGTGATCATGCCGGTAATACCCAATGCCAACAGCGCCGAGTTGGTGAGCATCACCTTGGAATACGAACTCGTCAGACGGTCGATAAGCCCCTGGCTCATGCGGCGCAGGCGCACGATCGCGGCAAGATCCGTATCGGTCAGGATGATGTCGGCGACCTCCTTGGCGATGTCGCTCCCGCCGCCCATGGCCAGCCCCACGTCGGCCAAACCGAGCGCCGGCGAATCGTTAACGCCGTCGCCCACCATGGCAACGTGGCGCCCCTCGCGCTTAATCCGCTCCACATAGGCGTACTTGTCCTCGGGCAGCAGCTCGGCCTTAAACTCGTCGACACCCGCCTCGCGCGCAATGCGCTCGGCCGTGCGCTCCGAGTCGCCCGTGAGCATGACCACGTGCTTAACGCCCAACGCGTGCAAGTCGGCGATGGCCTCGCGGACCCCGGGCTTAAGCGGGTCCTCGATACCGAGCACACCGACGACCGTGCCGTCGACCGCCAGGTACAGCGGCGACAGGCCCTGCATCTGGGACTCGATTTGCTCCTTAATGTCGGACTCGAGCTGCGCGTTCTCGTCCTCAAACACAAAGTGTGCCGAGCCGATGATGGCGCGACGTCCCTCGATGGACGAAGCGATGCCGTGCGCCACAATATACTCGACAGCAGCGTGACGCTCGCGGTGCTCGAGCCCACGCTCGTGAGCAGCGTTGACCACGGCACGCGCCACCGGATGCGGGAAATGCTCCTCCAAGCAAGCGGAAAGGCGCAGGACCTCGTCCTCGCTCCAGCCATCGGTGGTGAGCACGCAGGCAAGACGCGGCTGCGCCTCGGTCAGCGTGCCGGTCTTATCAAACACAATCGTATCGGCCTTGGCAAACGACTCAAAGTACTTCGCGCCCTTGACCATAACACCCATCTTGGCAGCATCGCTCATGGCGGTCATGACGGCGACGGAGCCCGTGAGCTTGAGTGCGCACGAGTAGTCGACCATCAGCGCCGCTGAGGTCTTGATGAGGCTGCGGGTGGTAAGCGCAACCAGGCCCGCAAGCAGGAAGTTCCACGGGACGATCTTATTGGCAAGGTCCTCCATATGCGACTGGCCCTCGGACTTGAGCGAGTCGGCCGTCTGCACGAGCGAGACGATTGAGCGCAGTTTGGTTTGCGCCGTATTGGCGCGCACGCGCACCAAGATGCCGCCGTCTTCCACGACGGTACCGGCGAACACGTCGTCGCCCACGCTGCGCTCGACGGCCAGCGGCTCGCCGGTCAGGGTCGCCTGGTTGACCATAGCGCTCCCCTGCTCGACAACACCGTCGATGCAGATGGACATGCCGGTGCGCACGGCGACCAGATCGCCGGGCTCAAGCTCGGTCGCGGCAACGCTTACCTCGGTGTCGCCGACAACCTTTTGCGCCTTGTCGGGCACATCGAGCAGCGAGTTGATGAGCTCGTTTTCGCTCATGGCGCGGGTGTAGTCCTCGAGCAGCTCGCCCACGTTGAGCAGGAACATCGTCTGGCCCGCGGTGTCGACATCACGCTTGACGAACGAAATGCCGATGGCCGAAGCGTCGAGCACGGGAACGGTCAGGCGCGGCTGCGCGAGCTCACGGAGGGCGGCGCGCAAAAATGCCATGTAACCGGCCACGACAAACACCGCACGCAGAGGCGTCGGCAAGAACCAGCGGCGCGCGTAGTGGGCGCCGATAAGTGTCGCCAGGTCCATAACGAGTTTGTGCTTGCGCGGCTCGAGTTGCATCACGTAGCCCGACTTGGCATCGGCGATAGCTTGAGCATCGAGTGCGCCTAGGGCGTCGAGCACGCTTGCGCGGCGCGGCTCGTCGTACTCCAGCGCCATCTGGCCAATGCGGCCATACACGCGCACCTTGTGCACGCCGTCGATATCGCCGCTGAGCTTAAGAAGTGCATCGAGATCGCTCTCTGGCACAGGACCCGCCAATTGAAGACGGGTCCTGCCGGGGATCTCGCTAATAATCGAGAATCTCATAGTTTGTGCCTGAGAGCGTTACTCGGCTGCCTCGTCAGCAGCGGCCTCGCTCTGGGTGATGTAGGCAGCCTCGGCAACCATGTCGTCGACATTGGCCTTGGCCTGCTCGACCATGTCCTGGTAGCAGTTCTTGACGCGCATACCGCACGCAATGCCCTGCACGCAGGCATTCTTTACCGGAGCGCTGGTGAGCAGCTTGATGCCGGCCGTACCAAGCAGAAAACCGCCACCGACAAGCAGGGTGTTAAAAGTCGACTTCTTCATGTTGCTTCTCCCTTTTGCCGCACAAGCGCGGCATGGTGCCTTAGCACCCGAGTTCATTAGTTTGCTCGAGCACGCTTTTGAAAATAGTTTAGTATAACTATTTGGTCAACAATGGCTAACTTTTGGAAACTATGGGGGTGAACTCAATATGACAAAGGGACAGTCCCTTTGTCATATTCCTACAGCTGCCAGGCAGCCGCTTCCTTTTTGCAGCGCAACCATGCGGGCGAATTCTCCACCTGCCGCCTTGAGCTGCGCCGGAGTGCCCTGCTCGGCAACCACACCATCCTTGAGCACAACGATTTTGTCGGCATTTTCCACCGTACGCATGCGATGCGCAATCACGATAACCGTCTTACCTGCAAGCAGACGGGAGAGCGCCTGCTGTACCACGGTCTCATTCTCCACATCCAAGCTTGCCGTCGCCTCGTCCAACAGCACGATGGGCGCGTCTTTGAGCAGCGCGCGGGCGATGGAGATGCGCTGGCGCTCGCCACCGGAGAGTTTGGAGCCGTTCTCGCCGATCATGGTGTCGTAGCCCTGCGGCATGCGGTTCACGAACTCGTCGCAGTTGGCGGCACGCGCGGCCGCAAGCACTTCCTCATCGGTGGCATCACGACGCCCGAGGCGGATGTTTCCCATCACCGTGTCGTCAAAGAGCAGCACGTCTTGGAACACAATGGCGTAGTCGCGCAGCAGCACCCCGGGATCGACGCCCGCAACATCCACGCCACCCACGGTGACCGTGCCTTCGGTGGCATCCCAAAAGCGCGCGGCCAGGCGGCTCACCGTAGACTTACCGGAACCCGAAGGACCGACCAGCGCCGTAACTTCGCCTTCCTTGGCGGTAAAGCTCACATCGGTAAGAACTTTCTCGCCGGCACGGCCGTCCTCGCCCGCACCATAGCCAAATGCCACGTGATCGAACACCACATCGTGGCCCACGGGCTCAAATTTCTCGCTGCCCCGCGCCACAGGCTCTTCCATGATGGAACGCATGCGCTTGGCAGACGACTCGGCGGCAAACAGCTCGGACATTAACATTAACGCTTGGTCAAAGGGTGCATAGATACGGCTCACCATAAGCAGGAAGGCAAACATCACCAAAAAGTCGACCTGCCCGGAGGCGGCCATCGCGGCACCCGTGACCAGCGTGGTGGCAATGCCCAGACGCAGGATGGCAAAGGCGGAGTTAACCAAAAGCCCGTTAGCGAGCTCGCCCTTGGTGGTCTCGCGCTCCTCGGCATCGATCACGGCGTTGAGTCCCTCAAGATAATGGGCCTCCTGATTGGTGGCACGGATCTCGCGAACGCAGTCGAGCGTCTCTTGAATTGCCTCGGTAACCTTGACCTTCTCGGCGCGCACGCGATCGAACACCGGACCATAGGGCCGCGTGTTAGATACAGCACGGCGAAGGCCACGGGAACGCTCCAAAACGCCGCAATCGCCAGTTGCCAGCAAAAGAACAGCGACGCCACGAACACAATGGCACTTGCGATGATGGCACCCCAAAGCTCTCCCAGCACGTGGCTGTAGGCGTGCTCCATGGCCTGGACGTCACCCATGATGGTCTCGGTTAAATCGGCCAGATCACGACGACCAAAAAACGACAGCGGCAGTTTGCGCAAGCGCTCGGCGATCTCCATACGCTGCTTGCCGCACTCCTCGTAAAAGATGCAGTAGGTGTAGTAATACTGCTGCCAGTTAGAGGCAAAGAGCAACACGAAAAAGACCAGGAGGCCGCCCACGATCGGCAGGGCATCCGGCAGGTCAGCCCCGCTGGCGAGATGCTCGACAAAGCCGGCCATAACCAGGAATAAAAAGCCCATACCGGCCATGGTAATAAGATTGGTGAGCGTGGTCCAGAAAATGCCGCGTTTTACGCCGGCGACGCCTTTATCGGATAGGAAATACTTCTTTTGGAATGAGGCGAACATTTAGGCCTCGCCTCCCTTCGTGACGGCGGCATCCGCGGTCGCTGCAGTGATTTTCCAGCTCGCGGCCTGTTCGTATTCGGCCCACATCCTGGCATACAGACCGTTTTGGGACAGCAGCTCGGCATGGGTACCCGACTCCTGCACGCTGCCCTGGTTGAGCACCACGATTTGGTCTGCGCCCACTACAGTCGAGAGTCGGTGCGCAATCATAATGACCGTGCGACCCGCCGCCAGCTTGCTAAAGGCGCGCTGGATGAGCGCCTCGTTCTCGGGATCGGCAAACGCCGTGGCCTCGTCGAGCACCACGATAGGCGCGTCTTTAAGGATCGCGCGGGCGAGCGCCACGCGCTGGACCTCGCCGCCCGAAAGATATGCTCCGCCGGCGCCGAGCATAGTATTGATGCCCTGTGGGAGCTTGGCAACAATGTCGTCGCACTGAGCTGCGGAGAGGGCCGCACGCACTTCGTCGTCAGTGGCCGTAGGCTTGGAGGCGCGCACGTTATCGGCAAGTGTTTGCCGGAACAGCTGGTTGGTCTGGAACACGAAGGCGACCTGGTCCATAAGCTCGTGCGGATCCATATCGCGAACGTCCACGCCGCCTACGAGCACTCGACCCGAGGAAACATCCCAAAAACGCGGGATCAGGCTTGCGCAGGTTGACTTACCGCCACCCGAGGGACCCACCAGGGCGAGGGTGCTACCCGTGGGAACGCTAAAGCTCACATGACTGACAGCAGGTGCTTCGGCACCCTCGTACGTAAAGCTCACGTCCTCAAATCGCACGTCGCCGCCGGAAGGGTGCTTGGGTTGGGCGGGCACGGAGAGCTGCTTGGAATCCATGACGCTTCGAATACGAGCCAGCGAATCGGCACTCATCTGAGAGGCCTCGCCCACAAACATGAGCTTGGTCATGGCCGTCGGCACCACGGCCGAAAATATCGCGTAAAACGTGAAGTTGACCATAAAGTGCGCGAAGTCCGTCTCGCCCGGCGCCAACAGCAACGCCACGGGCAACAGGAATGTCACAAGACCATTGAGCGCGGTAAGGTTGAGTACCTGCGGACCTCGGCAGAACGCGCCCGCATAGTTTTGTGCCATGTCGGCGTATTCGGCGATCGCATCGTGGAAGGCCTTAAAGGAGTAGACCGTCTGCTGAAACACCTTGACCACGGGAATACCGCGTACGTATTCGGTGCCGGTCTTGTTCATCTTGACCAGCGCGCCCATGTAGGCCTTCATGAACTCGGCGCCTTTGCCGCTCATCATGGTGGCCATGGCGCCAAACGAAACGACGACCGAGATAAGGCATGCCGCGCCCAAGCGCCAATCGAGGGCGAAAAGCAATACGAGCAGGCCTACGACCATGGCGGCGGCGCCTGCGATATCGGGCAGCATGTGCGCGAGCAAAGTCTCGGTGGAGGCGGCGCATCCGTCTACAATACGGCGCAGCTCACCGGTGGCGTGCGTGTCAAAGTAGCCAAGCGGCAGCTTAAGCAGGTGCTCGCTCGTAGTCTTGCGGATATTGGACGCGCAGCGAAACGCAGACAGGTGCGTGCACATGAGCCCCGCGAAATAAGCTACGATGCTTGCCAGGGCAAAACCCACGGCCCACCAGCCATACATCGCGATATCGGTGGCTTCGCTCCAGTTAGGCGCCACAGCGATCAGATCTCGCGCGACAAGCCAAATGCACACGTACGGGCCAAAGCTCAGCAGCTGCGAGAACGCCGAGAGCGCCATGCCCAAATACGTTAGGAATTTACGGTCGCCGGCATATGCAAGCAGCTCGCCGATACCGCCGCCTTCCCTTTTTGATTCCTTTGCCATGAGGTTCCCTTCTGACGGCTTGAGAGTTAACCGTAATGAACTTATCATTGGCATGTTAGCCATGGCTCACAATCAACCGAGCTGTGGACGTTTCTGCAAAGGAAAGGGACGCTTTTGCAAATGCGGCGGGCAGCGACCGACATAACCGAGCTCTACGCACCGCAGTTTGAGCAGTTTGGCCTGGAGCTTACCGGCAAGGGCGCCGTCTTTACCGGCGAGGTGGCAAACGATCGGGCGCACGGACGCGCATGGATCATGCCCCTCTCCCCTGCCTGCATTGTCATGGAGCATTTCATCACCCCGACGCACGATATGTACCTAGCCGAATACACACCGAGCCGTACGCCTGCGTGAGCGAAGTCAGCGCGCCCACACTTACATGCATGCCCGAGACTGGCATAACGCCCGCGAACCTCAAACCATCGCATGGACCGTGGCCAAACAATGCCGTTTGCAGCTTTATCCAAGATAGCTGTGGCGAGGAATTAAGCCCGCTGTTTGCGGGGGAACTTTATCACTCGCGCTCGGTGCTCTTTTTGCCTGGATATTTTGACGAACTGGAGCACCGCTATCCCACCGAGTTCGCGGGAATCTTTGAGGCGTTTGCCGAGCCATGGCACGAGGAAGCGACGTCTGCCATCTATCACACGCTGCGCCGGATTAACGAGGACCGTGCCCAAACCGTAGGCGGACACGTCTATATGCAGGGCATCGTGGAGACCATGGTCGCGGAGCTCGCCTGTTCGCGCGCGGCCCACAAGCAGGCGCGGCAGGCGGCAGACACACGCGTCAGCATAACCATGGCCGAAGAAGCAACGGCAATGATTGAGCGCACGCTCGACAAAGGCAGACATGTGGGTATCAACGAGGTGGCCGAGAGGCTCTACACAAGCCGCTCCAAACTATGCGCCACCTTTAAGGCCCAAACCGGCGAGTCCCTGGGCGCCTACATTCGCAGACGCCGTATGGAGCGAGCGCAGGACCTTTTTGGCAGATAGCGCGCTCACGATAGCGCAGGTGGCAGAGCGTCTAGGCTACCCTCAGCAGGCCGCCTTCGCCCAAGCCTTCAAGCAATACACCGGCATGACACCCACGGCTTGGCGCTCCCAACATATATAAAGAATGAAGGCGCCAACGGCGCCCTCATTCACCAAATTCAATCCAGCCCACCTGACCCGAACGGCCGAGTCGTTACGGAACCGAGGGGCCGGGCGCAGGGCCTTGCCTCTCAATGAGTTCCCCTCAAAACAATGGGCGCGCCAACGGCACGCCCATTCACTCTATTCCATTCAGCCTACCTGACCCGAACGGCCGAGTCGTCACAGAACCCGGGAGCCCCGGCAGGGCGGGTGCTTGCTCAAAATGAGTTCCGCACGCAAAGAAGGCCACTTAATGTGGCCTTCGTCTTGCGCAGGACTGTCCGAAATTTTGAGGAAGCACCCACCCTGCCGGGGCTCCCGGGTTCCCGTTTACGAGAGCGACGTTCTCAGCAACTCGTTGAAGAGCTTCGGGTTGCCCTTGCCGCGGCTCGCCTTCATGCACTGGCCCACCAAAAAGCCGATGACCTTCTGGTTGCCGTCACGATACTGCTGCGCCTGATCGGCACAGTTAGCCAGCACCTCGTCCACGATCGGCTGCAGCGCGCCGGCATCGCTTACCTGACGCATACCGCGCTCGTCGACGATCTTGTTGGGGTCGTCGCCGGTCTGGGCCATGGCCTCAAAGACCTCGTGTGCCTGGTTGGAGCTGATGGCATCGGTCGCCAGCAGCTTAGCAAGGGCCGCCACCTGAGCCGGCGCAATACCGGACTCGGTCAGCGAGACACCCGCACCCTTAAGGTAAGCGATCATCTCGTTCACCAGCAGGTTTGCGACCGTCTGGGCCTCCTTGCCAGCCATACCGGCAGCGGCAGCCTCAAAGAACTCGGCAAACTCGGGGTCACCGGCGATCTGCTCGGCATCGGCCGCCTTAATGCCAAAGTCGGCCTCAAAACGGGCGCGCTTGGCATCGGGCAGCTCGGGAATCTCGCCACGGCAGCGGTCGATAAACTCGTCGTCCAGGTCGAACGGTGCCAGGTCGGGGTCGGGGAACAGGCGGTAGTCGTCGGCCGTCTCTTTCACGCGCATGACGATCGTGCGTTTGCGGCCGGGATCCCAGTGACGCGTTTCCTGGTAGATGACGCCGCCCTCTTCGAGTACCTCGGCCTGGCGGCAGATCTCGTAGGCGAGGCCGTCGTGCAGGTTCTTGAACGAGTTCATGTTCTTCAGCTCGGTCTTGGTGCCGAACGCGGTGGTGCCGCGGCGGCGCAGCGACACGTTGCCGTCGCAGCGCATGGAACCCTTCTCCATGGAGCAATCGGAAATGCCCAGCGTCACAAAGATGCGACGGAGCTTCTCCATAAACAGGCGGGCCTCCTCGGGCGTGCGCAGGTCGGGCTCGGTAACGAGCTCGATGAGCGGCGTACCGCAGCGGTTGTAGTCGACGAGCGACTCGGCCGCGGCGGTAATGCGGCCCTCGGCGCCGCCCACGTGGACCATCTTGGCAGCGTCCTCCTCCATGTGGATGCGCAGGATGCGGATGGGCACCGTGTAGGAACCGTCCTCGCGACGCTCGGGCATCTGCAGGTTGGACGCATCGTAGCTGGCCAGGTGACCGGCGCGCTGATTGCCCTCGCGCATGGTCGACGTCATGGACGTGGACAGGCCCTCGGCGTTGGCCGAGGCGCTCGCCAGGCTCTGGGCCTCGGCCTCACCAAACGCGCAGTCGGGGCGCTCGGCGGCACCGCGACCGGTCACGTCCAGGTCCAGATGACCGTACATGGCAAAGGCGACCGGACCCTGCGTGGTCTGGAAGTTCTTGGCCATGTCGGGATAGAAGTAGTGCTTGCGGTAGAACATCGAGTGGCGCTGGATCTCGCAGTTGGTGGCGAGACCGGCCTTGACAATGCTCTCGATGGCGCGCTTGTTGGGCACCGGCAGGGCGCCAGGCAGACCCAGGCACACCGGACACACGTTGGCGTTGGGCTCGTCATCGTGGCTGAGCTTGCAGTTGCAGAACATCTTGGTATCGAGTGCGGTGAGCTCGGTATGGATCTCCAGACCGATCACGGCCTCCCAATCCTGCAGGACCTCGGAAAGCTCCTTCATTACAGCTCGCCTCCCTTCCCAGCAAAATCGGGCGCGACGGAAAGCGCGGGCGCACCCGTGACGGCATCGGCAAAGCCGCGCTCCAGGGCGCGGGCAAACGTGAGCAGCTGACGGTCCTTAAAGGCAGGTCCCACCAGCTGGGCAGAAACGGGCAGCTTGCTGTCCTCGCCCAGGCCCAGCGGCACCGAGATGCCGCCGTTGCCGCAAATGTTGAGCGAAATGGTGTACAAATCGGACAGGTACATCTGCGTGGGGTCGCTGATCTCGCCAAACTTAAAGGCCGTGCGCGGCGAGGCGGGCATGAGGATGGTGTCCACCTTGGCATACGCGGCGTCGTAATCCTGCGTGATGAGCGTGCGGCGGGCCTTCTGCGCGGCGTAGTAATACTTGTCGTACACGCCCGAGCTCAGCAGGTAGGCGCCGAGCATCTGACGGCGCTTGGCCTCGGCACCAAAGCCGTGGGCGCGCGAGAGCGAGCTCTGGTCGGACAGGTTGGCGCAGCCCTCCTCCTGGTAGCCGTAGCGAATGCCGTCGAAGCGGGCCAGGTTGGAGAACGCCTCGGCCGGGCCGATGACGTAGTAGGCGGCGATGGCGGCATCCAGGTGCGGCAGGTCGACCTCGACCAGCTCGGCACCCTGGTTCTGCAGCTCCTGAGCGGCGCGCTGAACAGCGGCCTTGACCTCGGGCGTCAGGCCCTCGGCCTCCATAAACGCGGGGATGATGCCCACGCGCTTGCCCTCGATGCTGGCGTTGATGTGCTCGGTAAAGTCGACGGCGCAGTCCTGGCTGGTGCAGTCGTACGGATCGTGGCCCGCACCGGTGAGCGCGTTCATGGCCAGCGCGACGTCCTCGACCGTGCGCCCAAAGGGACCCACCTGGTCGAGCGACGAGCCAAAGGCAACCACGCCGTAACGGCTCACAGCGCCATACGTGGGCTTAAAGCCCACCACGCCGCACAGCGACGCCGGCTGGCGGATGGAGCCGCCGGTGTCCGAGCCCAGCGAAAGCGCGACCTCGCCCGCGGCGACGGCGGCAGCGGAGCCGCCCGAGGAGCCGCCCGGCACGCGCTCGGTATCCCAAGGGTTGTTGGTGCGGTGGAAGGCCGAGCTTTCGGTAGAGCTACCAAAGGCGAACTCGTCCATGTTGGCCTTGCCCATGGGCAGGCAGCCGGCGTCGAGCATACGCTGGACGCAGGTGGCGGTGTAGACGCTCTGGTAGTCCCCCAGCATGTGGGAGGCACAGGTGGTGCGCGTGCCCACGAGGTTCATGTTGTCCTTAATAGCCAGCGGCACGCCCGCGAGCGGGGGCAGCGGCTTGCCGGCGGCACGGTCGGCATCCACGCGCGCGGCCGCCTCGAGCGCGAGCTCGGGCGACACCTGCAGGAATGCCTGGACCCCACCCTCGCGTGCCTCGATGGCGGCAAGGGAGGCCTGGGCCACCTCGGTAGCGGTAAAGTCGCCGGCGGCAACGCCTGCGGCGATCTGGGCGGCGGTAAGGGAATCGAAGCTCTGCGCCATTACTCGCTCTCCCCTCTCCCAAAATGGACGGCACGCGGAAGTAGCGGTCGCGCGCGCTACCGGCGTTTTCCAGCGCAACGTCGAGTGGCAGGTCGCGCTCGGGCTCGCGCAGGTCGTCGCCCATCACGTTGGACAGGCTTCCGATGGGATGGAACGTGGGCTCCACGTCGGGCAAGTCATATTGCAAGACGGGCTCGAGCATCTGGACGGCGTCGTTCATGTAGGACGTCATCTGGGTGAGCTCGTCATCGGTCAGTGCGATCTTTGCGTACTCGGCGATGCCGCGCACGTCTTTCTCGCTGAGTGCCATAGGCGCTCCCTTCCGCATAACAGATAAACCGCTCCAGTATACAAGGCAACGCCGGCTTGGAGCAGACGCTTTACCCAAATGCAGCGAAAACGTAACGAGGGCGGCGGTTGGCAGGCTGCGGGCTGGCGATTCTGCAGCGAAACCGCACCGTCCATAGCGAAAACCGCGCCGCCCACGACGAAAACCGTCCCGCCCGAAACGAAAACCATCACAACATTCGACACTTTTCGCCAAAATCGAGCTTTTCATCGAATGTTGTGATGGTTTGGAAGTCCCGACCACCACAAAGGTGCCTGTCCCCATTGTGGTGGTACTGGAGAATGTCCTATGCCGAGGCCTTGGCCTTGCGGCGCTTGCGGACCGCGTGGATCACGATGTCCAGCAGCAACAGCACAATGGCTACGACCACGATAAGCACGGCAAACTCGCGCTTGCCCCAGTGGCGGCCGGCCAGCGACTTTGCTTGTCGACGTCCTTCTTGCTGTACTTGGTGCGCACGCAATGCACCAGCAGGCGATGGTCGTTCACGCCGTACGGCGTGCAGGTGACGAGCGTCACCTTGTCGGCGCCGGATTCGATGGTCAGCGACTCCATCTCCTCGGGCAGTACCACCTCGGAGTCCACCATCTTGTAGGCGAGCGTCTTGCTCATGGTGTGCAGCAGCACCAGGTCGCCGGGCTCCAGCGAATGGATATCGTCGAACATACTCAGGTTGCGCATGCCCGAGTGCGCGGTGAGCACGCAATGCGTCGAGGTGCCGCCCACCGGCAGGCTCGTGCCCTCCAGGTGGCCGACGCCCGCCATGAGGACCTCCTCGCTCGTGCCGTGGTAGATAGGCATGCTCACGTCGATGGAGGGGATTTCGACCCAGCTCATCATGGGGTCGCGGTCAAAGATGAGCTGCTGGTCGTAGGGCTCGATCTGGTCGGCGGGAAGCTCGGTGGCCTCGCCGGCAAGTTGCTCGTTAAAGGAGCGCGCCTGGAGCAGGATGCGCTCACGCTCCTCGGCAGACAGCGCGTCCACGGTGCTGGACACGGTGCTGATCTGGTTGAACACGCCCGAGGCCTCGAGCCGGTCCAAGATCCACGGCCAGGTCATAAGGCCCACGCCAATAAGGATGATGACGATGGTGATGAGCCGATCGGCCCAGCGCGGCAGTCGCTTGCGGCGGCGTTTGGACTTTGGTTGAGGTTTGGGCTGAGGGCTTGAGCCACCGTTGGCCGCGGCGTTATTGCTCTTCATATGTTTGGCGCCCTGCACCATCGCCGGTCACTCCTCTACAACTCAAGTTGTCTAAACAAATAATAGCCGATTAGCGAACTTCTGCCGCGGGTAACGCAGCTAGGACCGAAACGCCGCCTACGGTTCGAATTCTTGAAGGCCTTCTACAGCGCTTCTTGCCATGGATATTCCTTTCCAAACATGCGATCGACTTCGAGCTGAATTCGCTCATCGTCGATTGCCGCCAAAGATAGCGCAAGCGAAATGTCGTCGACGCGGGAGGAGTCGGCAAACACGGGCGCATAGCGCCACACTTGATCATCGCCGTTTCGTTATCCGGCAACTCCCCGTCTGCGACTTCGAGATCGCCCAGTTGACGCCATGCTCTTCTTAAGACGGCCTTTTTGTTCCATGCCCGGCGCAGCGAGCATCGAACGCGCAGCGAGCGCCGTCTCCCCGGCGTCAACAAGATAGTCGATCTGCGGCGTCTTCCTTGCAAAAAAAGACCTTCGAGACAGGCGAGGAGAGCTCTGCCATGTGCTCGCTGAGCAGAAGATCAACGGCAACAGGAAACACAACGACACGTCGCTCGCGACGCTCGCGCCTCGCGAGCCCCTGTCAACAAGCTCGGTTATGGCCTCACTCGCACGGCTTACCGAGATCCCAAGCGCACGACAAAGGTCATAGGGGCGATATGGCTCCTGGGCTGCTCCCCAGATTGCGGCAGCCTGCGCGTTGGGTGACATCTTGGTCGCGTGATTGTGAAACCAGGCACCGCCCCTCTCCGTGCAGGCTGTGCCCATAAATGGAAGAAAAGCCTGTCTACCTGGGCAGACAAAGGGAATCCCTTTGTGCAACTAATGCTTTGCGCTGACGTGCATCGGCATCAGGAAACGAAACGACAACAGGAGTCTCCGCGCGCAAGGATAGCTGACTATAGACTCTCTTAGCCTCGGGAAGCCCGACGCCAGTAGGCAAACTTGCAAGCAAAAACGAAAAACCGTTTGCGTCAACAGCGCGGACCTCAATCGCCCGCAGATGCAGCGGCAAGCGTGCGGATCCAGGCCAAATTTTGGCCTTGGCGGAGAGGCCTAGTGCTTCTTGTAAGTAGATTAGCGCTTCGTTCATTTCCATCGTTTTCGTTTGATTCCAGTTTATATTGGAATTATACATAATTTTCGGAATTAATGAGATTCCGTTCGTGCCTAAGCCTATATTTGAGTTTTCAGAATATCCCAGATCGGCGGGGCGATTCGGGATACAATATCAATAGAAAACGACGCACCCCGCGTAAATGTTTGGGAGCGCGGGCGGCCTAGTTTTCAGCTTTTGTTAAATGCCCGGAATCCGACCCCCGGGCATTCTTATTTGCGCTTGTTGCGGCGCAAATGCCTTCCACCGTCCGCACTGCGCGTGCGCCTACGGACCTTAAACCGAACTTCATGCGAGTCAAGAAACGCGATGACGGATGAGTCCGCATCGGACGGTGGAGGCTGCCTGTGTTATCCAAAAAGAACGGGGCAAACTCCAGTGCGGAGTCTGCCCCGAAAAGAGAATAGCAAAGCAAGAACGTGGATGGACGAGAAAAGTGTCCGCAAGTCTCATGGCCATCACATCCCACCTGCCAAAGGGATGGGTGAGCGAGCGTTACTCCTGCTCGGACTCCTCAGCCTGCTTACGGCTGCGGATGAGGTGTGCCACGCCGATGCACAGCACCGCGCCACCAGCAATCCAAGTGAAGGTCACGCCGTTGAGACCGGTCAGCGGAAGGCCAGAGCCCTTCTTGTTTTCAATGGTAATGGACATGACCGAACCATTTGCAGTACCGGGAGTGACCTTTTCGACGTCTTCGCCAACGGCCAGCGTCGACAATTTGCCATTTTCATCATAGGTCGGCGTAACCGTAATCTGGAAGGGCGCGATAGTGTTGTAGCCCGAAGGAGTGGTCGTCTCGGCAATCTCATACGTACCCTTAACGAGGCCAGGGATTAAAACCTTGCCGCTCGTAGCATCGGTCATAAACTCAGAAGCATTTTCTTTAGTCTCGACAAGGGTCCCGTCATCCTTAAGCCATTTGCCAGCAGAGGCAGAGTCCCCGTTGTTAACGACTTTGACCTTAAAGCCAGCAGCAAGTTTTTTGTCCGTATTGCCTTCCTCAACCTTGGTAATATCCAAGCCGAAAACGTAGTCGGTGACTTTCTTCGGCGTAGAGGTGCCGGTGCCTTTACTCATGGGGTCGTTGGAGTAGACAAGCGTGACTTCGTTGGTGTTGCCGGTAGCCGTGTATTCAGCATCGCGAGTAAGCTTGGCCTTGTAGGTCACAACGACCTTAGAATTCTTGGTCAGGGTCACGTTCGAAGCCTTTGCAGCGGCCTTGAGGTCGGTAAAGGAAATCATCAGGTCATGGCCTGTAACCTTTTTGGAAGCATCCAAAGTATCCATAAGCTTCACGTTGTAGTTATTTGTAGGCTGGACAGGCCGACCGTTAATAGTCACGGCAACGGAGCTCGGAATAGCCTCCAGTCCAACGGAAAGATGGTCATGGAACTCATATGTGTATGTGGTAAAGGTATCGATGTTATCGGCGACAGAGCCAGTCAACCTATATTCGATTTCCTCACCGATCTGGGAGTCGCTCACGTTTCCCCAGGTGCCGTTCTCTTTAACCTCCTTGTTGACGGTAGGAATGCTGGTCTTCTCGTTAATTTTGACCGCTTCATCGCCAACAACAGTGAAAATGGGGGCAGTGGCAGCTTCAACGCCTGTGACGGTAGAGGCGTCAGTCACAAAGAGCCAGTAGCCGTGTGAAAGGTTGTTAGCAACGCCATTCGAAGTGGTCGTGTAATCACTTGAATCGTCCAGATTGGTCACCGCAGACACGGCAGCTGCAATCTTGTATGCAGCAGATTCAGATGCCACACGGAACTCTTCATCGGTACCCGTCACGTGTCCCTTGATCCATTCAGCAGCATCCTGAGCGGTGGCTATATTGGCACTAGGTTCGATTTCCGTAATTACCCCCTTAACAGCAGCTTCCACCTTTTCGTTTGCCCATGTGATATTGCTCACAAGCGTCTTGCCATTCTCGTTCTTTACCACATTGGCATCGAAGATCTTGTAACCTTTAAAATCGGTAACGTTATTATTTGCGTTCTTGATGGTCACCGAGCCGGTCGCGGCGCCCTCAGCAAACGCCATGGTCACCGGCGCCATGACGCCGCCGAAGCTCAGCGCTGCAGTGAGGCCTGCCGTTACTGCCAGGCGTGCGATGTTCTTGCTCATGCTCATCTTCTTTTCCTCTGCTTTCTGCTCGAATTCCATTTGATCTAAATCTGTCTGTCTGTGTCTTAGCATCTACTTCGCTACGTCTCGCCCCGCTCTCTGTGGGCTGCCAGCTACTTTATGGCTGCCACCTCCCCGCTTGATCAGGAGCGCGACCACGATGAGCGCGGCTCCGGCGACCGCTGCGGCGGCCGCGGCGTACATTGCCATATCGCCAGTCGAGGGCATAAAGCCTCCGGTGGTAATGCTAGGGGGTGTGCCGGTGGGCGTGTTGATGAGCGACGCCTCCAGGCTGCCCGTCGACCCGTCCGCGCTGTCGGCGCGCAGGGGCGACTCGGCCGTGATGGTGAGCTTGGGCTTGGCGGCGGCCACCTGGTCGACGTCCAGGCCCTCGGCCTTGACTGTCACTGAGCGCGTGCCCTCGAAGGCGGTGTAGCCCTTGGGTGCCTTGAGCTCGCGGACCTCCAGCTTGCCCGAGTCCACGCCCGAGACGGTCACGCGGCCGTCCTCGCCCGTGGTGACGGTGGCCTTGCCCTCCGCATCCCACGTGCCGTCGGCCGCTAGCGTGCGACCGCAGTCGTCGGCGATGCTCAGGACCGCCCCGGCAAGCGGCTTGTCTCCGTCGCTGCCGCGCTTGGTGAGCGCGAGATCCCAGGTGTAGGCGCACGCGTTATCGCTCGGCGTGCGGGTAAAGCTGGCGTCGCCGGACTGGTCGGCAAAGGGAGAGCGCGGGTAGCGCAGGTAGACCTCGTTGGGGTTGCCCTTCGCATGCCGCCGTGGTTGCACGCGCTGTTGAGCGGCGCGTTGTACACGGCGACCACGCGGGCGCCCGCGGTGAAGGCGTCGGCCCCGCCAAGCGCGACGATGAGGTCGCCGGTGCGCACGGTGAAGGTCTTGCCGTCCGCCGCTACCTTGGTGGCACACTGGGCCGTGATATCGGTCCAGCCCTTCGCGGCTCGGTGCCGACGCGCCCGTCCTTGCCGGCCGAGACGGCGTCGAAGCCACCGTCCGCACCCGCCGCCACGTATACGCGCATGCTCGCGGCCACCTTGGAGGGGTCGAGCCCCGCGCTCATGGTGTCGACGAACCGCACCGTGCATAGGTGTCGTAGGCGGTGAGCCCCGCCGGGACCGTGGCCGAGAGGCGCCAGTACAGGTCGTCGGCGACCGTAGCGTCGGCGGCCTTCTGCCAGGCGGCGGTGCTGTCCTCCAGCACGTGCTTGGCGACCTTGGGGGTCGCCGCCTTGGGCTTGACGGTAACGGCGCTGCCGCCGACCAGGGCCATGATCGGCGCGGTGCCGGCCTCGCCTTGGGCGATGGCGTCGTCTTTGGCGACGATGAGCCAGTAGCCGCAGGACAGCTCGGCCGCCGTGCCCGCGTTAAGGGCCACAGACTCGGCACCAGAGCTCTGGAGGGAACGAGCGAGCTGTGCGCTCAGCGCGCTCGTAAGGTGGGAATCGGTGTTGAGCCACTCGGCAGCTTCCTGCGCGGTGGTCTGGGAATTGGGCATGCCGGCGCTGTGCAGCACAGGCAGCGCGGCGTCGCGCACGGCGTCGCTTACCCAGGCGAGGTCGGTGGCGATCTTAGCGTCGCTGTCGCCGTCGACGACGTTGGCGCTAAAGATCTGGTAGGCATCGTAGCTGCTCGCCACGGTGCCGCTCACCGTGATGGAACCGGTCGAGGTCGGCGCGGCCTGCGCGGAAGCGGGGAACACAACCGCGCAGGTGCCGATCAGGAGGGCAAGCAGCGCAAACAAGATCGGGAAGGAGCAAACTTTCTTATTCACGACGCTCGCCTCCCTTCGCATTCGCCTTGCGACGAACGTGCATCCAGGCTGCAGCAGCGCAAAGCACCGCCGCGCCGGCAAGGTACGTCAGAGTGACGCCCGACATACCAGAAAGGGGCAAAGAGGTGGAGTAGGTGTTGGTGAAGGTGGGGTTAGGGGTTGAATTCGCGCTCACATTATCGTTGGCGTCGACCTCGTAGTAGACCGGCGTGCATTTCAGCGTGCCGCCACCGTTGTCCGTTGCCGTTACCACGACCTTGAACCTCTTGGTGTCGTTCTTGTAGCCTTCGTGCTCGGTGCCTTCGTTCTCTTTGGCGGCACATTCACGGATATAGTAGGTGACTGTTGCTTTGCCTTCAGTGAGATCTTTGACGCCAAGTGGGCCAATTGTCTGCTCAGCAAACGTCACCGTTGCCTCATTGCCCGTCCCCTTACTAGTGCATTGGGTATTGAGCACCTTCTCATTGCCACTGGCATCCTTGGTGTACAGCTCGAACTTGAACTTCTTCATCTCGCCGCCATCGACCTTCTTGGTCACCTGAGGTGTCCAAGTGCCTGAAGCCTGGTAGGGCGCAAGTTCGTTCTTAAACGCATGGTTGGATTCATTGCCGATTCTTACGGTCGAGATGGTTTTATCTTTCGGATCTTCACTCCAGCTATAGAAGCCTGCACCGGGATCAGTGAAAGACTTTTCGTTTTTCCTTTTGACGGTGACTATGGAAGCGCTTGTATTGACCGAAAAACGTTTAATCTCAATTCCCAAGAAATTCGTTGTTTCAACTGGCTGATCGCCTAACCTCTACATGTATTTTGTAAATAGACTTATCAAACTTTGTTCCTTTTTCGTTGACAGGAAACTTTATCAGGTCAGGGGGAACTTCAACAAGGTAGAGGTCGTAATTGCCCGACTGGTAGTTCGCGCCCGTATCAATGAGAATGTCTCCGTTTTCATCGACGGTAACCGCGGGCATAGCCTCGCATCCGTTTTCGTTAAGCGTGCCGTTCTCATTCCAGCATGGTGCCTTCTTTGAATTGGCAGGTGCGCCCAACAGCTTAAACTGATAGGGATGTTCTTTGAGACTCCGCTTAGCACCGTCCTTCATAAGGACTTTATTTGCCTTGACTTTGATTGCAGGATACGCGTTCAAAGCCTCGACCTTGCCAACGACAAGATCGCCGTTGGTCATGATGCCGCCGCCGTGGGTGTATGAGTAGTTGCCACTGATGACAGTGGTCGCAGCGTTTTGGGCAGCGGTCTTGGCATCATTGGTCGGATGAGCCTCAAGACCGAACATATACTTAGCCTCGGCGCCGCCATTGGCATCGATGGTTATCTTCTCACGATCGCAAGTGCCCTTCCAGCCAGCCGAGCCACCGCCGAGCATCTTGCCAAGAACGACCGCAACCGTATTTTGACTGTCGTCCTGGCGTACCAAGAAGAAATCCTTATGACCCTCTTCTTTGAAGGTTGGGGTAATGTAATTAGTATTTTTGTCCAAATTCTTATCATGACCACCGGCAGAGAAGTGCTCACCGTGATCCGCATTGTTGTAGATTGCAGCACCATTTGAGTGAGAGACAATCGTCTCGCCCGTAGGGCAAGCACCAACGCCGCCACCCCAGCCGCCGGCCACATTGTTGGTGATCAGCGTCTTTACGATATTGAGCTTACCGCCCTGCTGGATAAAGATGCCACCGCCGCCCCCAGTCGCCGCCGCGGCTCTTGCCCGTCATGGTCTTGTTGTTGGTGATGTAAACCTTGCTGGACGCACTTGCTGCCTCAATAACGCCGGTAGTACCGCTAGAAATACGGAGACCACCGCCCTCGGCATTGTCGGACATATTGCCCGCTATAAAGCCGCCAGTCATGGAGAACGTGGTGATCGGTTGATTGTGAAAACCAGCGTAGATACCGCCGCCGGCCTCATGGGAGTAATTGGCAGTAACGGAGCCGCCCGCCATGGTCAGTTTGCCGCCATTGACAGAAGCAATACCGCCCCCGCCGAGCAGACCGTTGTTGTATTTCGTAGTGATATAGGAGTCGACGCGATTGTTGGTAATGTTTGCCGTTCCTTTGATTGTAACGTCAGCATTTTTGGTAAAGACACCGCCGCCATAGCCATTATTGGGATTGTCGATGTCGTTATAGAGATCCTCATACGTAGCGTTACCCGAGATGACACCACCGGATAGATTCAGCGTGGCGCCCTGGTCAGCATAGATGCCGCCGCCAGATGCTGCCTTGTTTGCCGCGATTACGCCGCCGGTCATGTTGAACTTGGCATTTGTGCCCGTCACGCACAGGCCACCACCCCAGCCGCCGCCGTTACCGTTGGTGACATAGCCGCCAGAAATATTGACAGTGCCTTGAGAGAAAATAACGTGACCGTCGTTGCCCAGGGTACGAGGCGTTGTGATCATGCCTCCGCTGAGGTTAAGCGTACAGCCTTCCCCAACAGAAATGACTTGATTTACATAGCCCTCTTTGCACGCAACGATAGCGCCGAAATTGGTAACAGTGTGCTGGTAGGTCTTTTCGCTAGTACCAAGACCGTTAGGCGTACTCGTACTTTCAGTTACGTAGTATGTGAGTGATTGCGGAGCACTATCGTTCCAATTTACCTTCGCCGCCTGACCAGGCTCGCTACTGGGATCTTCAACCGGTGAGTCTTTCGCCGCACCTTCGACAGTTAGCGTAGCGCCAGATGAAATTGTAATAAATGTACAACCAGTCCTGCCGGTGTTGTCGTTACCACTGCTGTAATAAAGCTTGTAGCATGCAAGGTCGATGGTGGTGTTTTGGCTAATATTGATCGGTTTGGACGACCAAGCGTCGCCCGTCAGACAATAGTTTCCGCCGTTGTTGAACTTATCAGTAACATCGCCTTCTATTTTGTTAGCATTCACGCTTGCGAGCGCAATCGCATTCTCATCGCTATTACTATCATCCGCGGGCTGCGCAGCACCCTCAGTTTCCGCGTCATCAGACAACGGGGCCATCTCGGCAGCACCGTCGCCAGTCTCGTCGCCCTCGGCGTCGTCGCTATTCTGGTTTTCGGTATCCCCGTTGGTAGTGTCGTCTACATCAGTAGACTCACTTGAGGAGCCCCCCCATTACAGTTTCCGCGGTAGAAACTGTCTGGGCATCGTTGGCGATGGCCTGCGAGATCGGGGGCATAACGAGCGACAGTACCAGGCTCAAAACGGAGGCTCCGCACAAAACGCCTGCCAGTACACGGCGCGTCGCTTTTTTACTCTGCTTAGATTTGTCTGAATTCGCTTTCATCGATGTCTCCTCCCCAAGAGACCGCGATCTTGCTCTTTCACTATCAAACGTATCTGCGCAATCTGTAATTGCGCACGCTTAGTAATCCATATTGTAGCAATTGTTTGAACATCTAAGCAAAAATACCGATAGTTTTATAGCGAATTCTCAATTCGCTTGACATTTGCTCGGATTTACCTTCGTTTATTCGCTATGAAATATCTATTTCTACTGGTAATTAAGCTAGTTATCATTTTTTAATAGCATTTTATTTATTTGCACAACATTTTGCTCAAGAGCATGCGTCCTGTGAACGGTAGATGATCATTAACCGGGAGGAATAGACTACCAAATTGATGGGAATATCTTTAACCCATCGGTGGTTAGAGGCGTGATGTTCAGACAACGTTATTTGTATTTTCGCGCAGATTTTCGGTATCAATTCGCCCAAATCGCCTGAGGCCACCGCAAAGGTACCTGCCCCTTTTGTGGTGGTTCTCCCCCTGCGCTACAGCAGATGTTCCTCGATAAAGATCGCTATGCCGTCTTTGTCGTTGCTGGCGGTTACAAAGTCGGCGGCGGCACGGGTGGCATCGCTGCCATTTGCCATGGCCACGCCCACGCCGGCGTCAGCCACCATGCAGGTGTCGTTGTCCGCATCGCCAAACACGCAGATGTCTTGAGCTCCATGTCGTTGAGCTCCGCCACGCGCACAAGGCCGCGCGTCTTGGACACGCGCGGATCCATAAACTCGTAGAGCCGCTGCGTGGTTTGCAGAGCCGCCGCCTTAACAGTGTCATCGGCAAACGTCGATGCTCGCTCAATCACCCGCGGCATTACCTCGGGCGCCATGGTAAACATCACCTTGGGCTGCGGCTCGCGCAAGAACTCGGCAAAATCGACCACCTGGTAGGGCACGCCGTCGACGCGCGACAGGTGCTCGACGCACGCGTTGCTCTCGGGCACGTAGAACACGCCGTCTCGGGGGCAGACGGGCGTTGCCGGAAGGTCCGCCATGTGCTTGCAGATGCGCGCGATGGTCTCGCCCGGCAGCGGATAGCTCAGCTCGTTGATGTCGTGCGCGCGGTCGATGACCTCGGCGCCACCGCAGCCCACGAGCACGTCCACCAGGCCTTCGATGCCCCAGAGCTCGTACATGGCCTCGGTCGCGTGGGCGTCGCGCCCGGTGCACAGGCCAAAGAGCACGCCGCGCTCGCGCAGGGCGCGGATCGCCGCCACGGTGCGCGGTGACACCGTGTGCTGGCTCGTGAGCAGCGTGCCGTCGATATCGCAGAACACGGCTTTGATGTGGCTGAAGGTGGTGTCCATGGGGGCCTTTCTGGGTTGTGCGGCGGTGTGGGGTGTATTCGTGAACGGCGTACATGGTATACCAAGGCACAGGCGCGGCCCGCCAAAGCAAAAACCACCACAAAGGGGCCTGGCCCCTTTGTGGTGGCCGGACCCGAAGGGTGGCCTGACCCGGGGCGCAAAGCATCACAACATTCGACGTTTTTCGGCAAAATCGCGATTTTCATCGAATGTTGTGATGGTTTTTACTGCCTTGCGGCACGATCAAAATGCCGGCGTCCAAACAGCAGCAGCGCCGCGGGAACTGCCGTCACGACCATGCCCGCCCCTACTAGCGTCTGCTGCACGCCAAACGTCGCCGCCAGCCACGGGGCAATCGCCAGCGGGGCCACGCCAGCGAACATATTGCCAAAGCCCATGACCGAGTTCACACGGCCGAGTTGCTCGAGCGGCGCCGTCGTTTGCACGATGGTGTTGTGGAGCGGGTTGACGACACCCCAAGCTATGCCCAGGGCGACCTGGCCGACAAGGGCCACACCCACGTACGGCGTCCCCACATAGAGCAGGCTTCCCAGGCCCACGGTCATAAGTGCCACGAGCAGCGTTTTTAGGTTGGCCAGGTGCGGCGGCAAGCGGAGCGCGAGGACGGCGCCCAGCACCGCGCCCACGCCGCAGGCCGACGAGAGCCAGCCCAACCACTCGACACCGACATGCAGAACATCGCGGTAGAAGAACGACTCCAGCGGGTCGAAGGCGCCATAGCCGAAGTTCGAAAGGAAGATGATGCAGAAAAGTAGCGCGAGGACGCTGTTGGTGAAGACTGTCTTGATGCTGGCTGCGAAGGTGGCGCGGGCGGATTTACTGGAGTCGGAGCTCTGGCTGGCAGTACTTGCCGTTGTGCTGCTATCCGCGGGAGTACTTTCGCGCGCGGCGACGCGACCTGCTTGCGGCCTAAAGCCCCAACCGGCGACGAGCGCCAGTACGGTAAAGATCATCATGAGCACAAACACCGCGCGCGACGACGCAGCCGCCGCGGCAAAGCCACCCAGCGTGGGGCCAACGATGATACTCACGTTTGAGAACATGGCAATGGCGGAGTTGATGTCTTTGAGCTCGACGGGGTCGTTGGTGAGGTAGGCCGGATAGGACGTGGCAATGGGCTGAGCGAATCCCATCGTAAAGCCTAGGAACACCGCGCCGAGCAGGACGACGCCGGTCGCGCTACCAAAGGCGATGATTGCCGTGCCAGTTGCAAGAGCGCCGACGATGCTCAGCAAGAAATGACGGCGTGAGCCCCAGGCGTCGAGCGCCGCGCCACCCGCAAAGGATCCCATGATCACGAAAACGTTCATGAACAGGACGGCCAGCGATGTCGCCACGACCGAAGCATCGTCTGCATAGGTGAGCGTTCCGATGACGCCGATGAAGTAGCTGGTCTGAAAACCGGTGTAGATGAGAAAGCGCATCGCCACCAGGCGCTTGGCCTGCACGGACAGCGAAGGCTGAGGCTTAGAAAAAAGAGATGCGAGCATGGAGACTCCTTGTTTCATACGAATACGGGCGGTGGGCATTCGCCACCGTCTGTCAAATCAATCTATCCGCATGAAACATTAAGGACGCATCAAGCCTCTTCTCTCCGTTTTTCGCCCGTCATGAACTACTTGGTAGATTGTAAGGCATGTCCCACACATCTACCAAAGCAAAAACCACCACAAAGGTGCCTGGCCCCTTTGTGGTGGAAATGACGTTTGACCAGATAAGACCTGCCAAAATAAACCTGTCCCTTTTTGGCAGGTTATGGCAGCGCAGCGAGCCGGTTCCAAGTGCCCCAGATCGCCCCGAAAGAGGAGCGACGCGTACTTTGGTACGCGAGCGACGGCTTGAGGGGCGAGATGGGGTGCTTGGGGCCGGCGCAGCGTCAAGCCTGAAGATGATCTTGGATAAGGTCGCAGATGGCTCGGGCGTCGTTGATGTTGATGGCTCGGGTCGCAAAGCCGGCGTCGAAGGCCTGACGCGCCAGGGCTTCGTTGCAGGCAAGGGCCAACGTGTGACCGTCGACCAGGTCGAGCGAGCTCTTGCCGCGCAGACGGTCGACACCCGAGCGCGCGACCACGATATTGTCGAAGCCCTCGGTCTTGTAGCCCTCGATGATCACCACGTCGACATCGTTGTAGCGCGACAGCAGCTCGCGCGCGGGCATCTCGTCCTCCTCGCGCGTGTCGGCGTACTCCGCCCAGCGCGTGGCGCAGATAAGGCCCACGTGCTTGGAGCCGGCCTGGTGATGGCGCCAGGTGTCCTTAGCGGGCACGTCGATATCAAAGCCGTGGTGCCCATGATGCTTGAGCGAACCCACGCGCAGACCGCGGCGGGTGAGCTCGGCGATAACCTTCTCGACGAGCGTGGTCTTGCCCGAGTTTTGGTAGCCGATAAACGCGATCGCGGGGACGGCCGGTGCCGGAGCTGCGGGCGCGATGGCGACGGGGTGCTCGCGGGCGCGGCACCGTCAGCGGCCACGGCCTCAACGGCAGCGGCCTGACGCTCTGCGCGATCCCACACGCCCGAACGGCCGCCCCTCCTTGTGCAGCAGGCGCACGTCGACGATCTCCATGCCGCGATCGACCGCCTTGCACATGTCGTAGATGGTTAGGCACGCGGCGCTCGCGCCGGTCAGGGCCTCCATCTCGATACCCGTCTTGCCCGTCACGCCGGCCGTAACCAGTACATGAAAGCCAACCTGCCCGTCCGCGCGCGCCGGCGCCCAGCCCTCGGGCACGTCCTCGACAGGCGTCCCCGCCGGAGCGATGGGCGCAATGTCGCACTTGCTCTTGGTAATGAGCAGCGGATGGCACATGGGGATGATGTCGCTCGTGCGTTTGATGGCCATGATGCCCGCCACGCGCGCGCAGGCAAGCACGTCGCCCTTTTTGGCGCGGTCCTGCAGCACCATGGCCTGCGTCTCGGGATGCATGAGGATGGTGCCCTCGGCGATGGCGATGCGATGGGTCTCGGCCTTGTCGGACACGTCGACCATGCGTACCTCGCCCTTGGCGTCCACGTGCGTCAGCTCGTCGCGACGGGCGTCACGGGCGGGCTCGGTGGCAGCGCTGGCAGACGGCTGCGCGGACGCGTCGGCGTTGCCGGTATTCGCCGCGACTGAGGCTTTGTGGGCAGACATCGCGGCCCTGCGAGCGGCCTTGGTGGCATCGGCGTACCTGCTCTTGGCCATATGATCATCCTCCGATTTGGGACATAAATCGTTGCGTGCCCTCAATTATCGCGTGTTCCTGCGGTTTGTGGGCCACGGCATCGCGCCAAATCGAAAGTACCTGCATATCATCACCACGGCGCAGCGCCTCACGCACCGAATACTCGGCATCGCTGAACAGGCACGGACGCACGTTGCCATCGGCCGTCAGGCGCAGACGATTGCAGTTCGCGCAAAAATGGTTGGACATGGCGCTAATGAAGCCAACCGTTCCCGCCGCGCCCGGAAAGTGCCAATAGCGCGCAGGGCCAGCGCCGGCAGGAGCGTCGTTGATGTCGAGTGGCTCGAGCTCGCCCAGCCCCGTCGCGGCGGCCCCGGCATTGATACGCGCCCGCAGCTCGTCGCTCGGCACGGTGTCACTCGCGTCCCACAGCTCGGGATTGAGTGTGGGCGCGTGAGGGTCTACGGCACAATGCGAGCTCGTGTGCTCGTCGCCGATGGGCATATATTCGATAAAGCGCAGGTGGATGGGGCGGTCGACGGTCAGTCGTGCGAGGGCTGCTACATCCTGGTTGAGCCGGCGCACTACAACGCAGTTGACCTTAACGGGCTCAAAGCCCCAAGCCAGCGCCGCGTCGATGCCGGCCATGGTCTGCTCGAGCCGACCCAGGCGCGTGATCTTTCCAAACAGCGTAGGGTCGAGCGTGTCGAGCGAGATGTTGACGCGGTTAAGCCCAGCGTCTTTGAGCTGCAGCGCCAGCTTGGGCAGCAGGGCGCCATTGGTGGTGAGCGAGATGTCCTCGATCTGCGAAATCGCGCGGATGTCACGAATGAAAGGGAATGATACGGCGGCTGACCAGCGGCTCGCCACCCGTCAGGCGCACGCGGCGAATGCCCTCCCCCGCCACCAAGCGCACAAAGCGGGCGATTTCCTCGGCACTGAGTAACTCGTCGTGTGCACGGGGCGCCACGCCATCGGCCGGCATGCAGTAAATGCAGCGGAAATTGCACTTGTCGGTAACGGCAATGCGCAGGTAGTTGATATCGCGGCCAAAGCCGTCATGTTGCACGCGCCCGTCCACGCAGCCCTCCCCTCACGCGGCGTTTTATTCTTCGGAAAACATAATACCCCACGGGAAGAATGGGTCGACATGCGTACGACAGGACAGGTCGCTTCGAGCAAAACGGACTTCCCAAGCCCATCCTCAACATCCAAACCGTCCCAAAAATCGATGATTTTCTTCAATATCGAGAAAAGCATCGATTATTGAGACGGTTTGCCTGCTCACAATGCCCCGCAGAAGGGTCAGAACGCCCCTAGAGGCCACCATTCCAGTTGCGAATCACGAATTCCCGCAGGTCATTCTGCCGTTTCTGGAACACCTCGCTTCGGTCGCACTTGAGACCCATAGCGAGCGCGATGGCATTCATCGCCCGGTGCAATTGCAGCTGATGGGCAAACTGAGTCCCGGTGAGGACGATCATCCTAAAGCCCAGCGCGCTCAGCACAGTCATACGCTCCGCATCCGACGCGCTGCGCTGTTTATCAAGATGGTCCGAGCCGTTGTATTCAATCCCTGTACCGCTTGCAGGAGCATATACGTCGATCTCGAAATACCCGGCCTTTGCGAGATACTTGAACTCGTTGGGAACATTGACCCGATGGTTGAGCTCGATCTTGGCGTATCCCAGCCCGCCCTGGGAACGTTTTGCTACAACCATGATTGCGGTGGCCGTCTCCATGGGCGACCGCGCGCCATCGTGCACGCGCTTGAGCACGGCGGCCGCGCGTATAGCCCCCTGACGAGATCGGTTCTCATTGCAATAGACAATCAAGTCGGCAACGGTATACCTCTGTCCCATCTCGATATAATCGCCTGTCGACAGATGATTCAAATGGTATCGGGCGCAGATTTCGTAGCCATATTCCAGCTGCTCGGGCTCGCTCATCCACGAACCCGCTTGGACAAAGCACATGACCTCATCAACCACTAGAAGGCCCTCTGCCACCTCGATAAGATGGCCTGGGGGTACCGGCGCTCCAAACACGTGGCACCTAAATCCAGCCGGCGTCGAGCGCTCAAAATCAAAGTTGACGAGCGTGTCGACATGATCGAGCTCTTCTCGCGGAATACCAAGCGAAACCAGATAGTCGGTAACGATCCCAACTGCCGTTGAAGCCCTCAGCCCCTTGGCATCGAGTCCCAATTTGGGCAGGCTCGCGGTCGGTTCCGCCTCGTTAGCAAGCGAGTCCTCATCGTATAGGCTGCTTGCTCGCGAGAGCGGCTCGGACGGGCGCGCCACGTACGGCATGGCCGACCTGTTCATCATCGGCCAGTACGAGGGCGTGGCCAGCACGACGGCCGTGTCCATCGGCAGTCAGGTCATGCACATGCTCACGGTCATGATCGTGGGCCTCGCCATGGGCGCGACGGTCACGATCGGTCAGGCCGTCGGCGCGCGCGACCGCCGGGGCGCGGCGGGCTACATCGGCAACACGACGACGCTGTTTCTGGCGCTGAGCGTCGTGGTGACGGGGGTGCTGCTGGCGCTCGCGCGGCCGATCGCGGCGGTCATGTCCACGCCGGCCGAGGCCGTGCCCGGAACGGTCGCCTATCTGCGCATCTGCTTTCTCGGCGTGCCGCTGATCACGGCGTACAACATCATCGCATCCATCTTCCGCGGTCTGGGCGACTCGAAGCGCCCGATGTACTTCATCGCCATCGCGTGCGCGGCGAACATCGCGCTCGACTATCTGTTCATGGGCGCGCTGCACATGGGCCCGGCGGGCGCCGCGCTCGGCACCACGCTGGCGCAGGCGGTCAGCGTGGCCGTGTCGCTGGTCGTCATCCGCCGCGAGCGCGACGGCATCGCCCTCACGCGGGGCGATCTGCGCCCGCGGCGGGCGGTCATGGGGCGCATTTTGCGCATCGGCGTGCCGGTCGCGCTGCAGGATGGGCTGATCCAGATCGCGTTTTTGTTCATCACCGTCATCGCCAACCGCCGCGGCCTCACGGACGCCGCCGCCGTCGGCATCGTGGAGAAGATCATCAGCTTTTTGTTCCTCGTGCCGTCGTCCATGCTCTCGACGGTGTCGGCCCTCGGTGCGCAATGCATCGGCGCGGGCAAGCCCCGCCGCGCGCTGCAGACGCTGTGGTACGCCATCGCCGTTGCGTTCGGCTTCGGCGTGCTCATCTCGGTCGTCATCCAGTTCGTGGCAGAGCCCGTCGTGGGCCTGTTCACGGACAGCGCGGCCGTCGCCGCCGCGGGCGGGCAGTACCTGCGCGGGTATATCCTCGACTGCTGTTTTGCCGGGCTGCACTTTTGCTTCAGCGGGTATTTCTGCGCCATCGGCCGCTCGGAGCTGTCGTTTCTGCACAACATCACGGCGTGGTGCCCGTGGCGTGCTCAACCGGCGCGGGGCTTTTGCGCGTGCCGGGCGCGAACGCGTCAACCCTACCGACGCCTATGCGCTGGAGTGGCAGATTCGTCAATTGCAGAAGGGCCAGCACGAGACCTTTGTCTTCCTGGGCAACTTGGGCGTTGGGATTAGCGCCGAACGCCTTGCCGCCGGCGACTTTGATGGCTACGACGAGGTCTTTCTGCTGCTGGATGGCACGGACGATTACCTGGGCGATGTCGAAGTACGTCCCGCCGCGCGGTGTCTGACGGTCAGCTTCCGCGGCACGCACGGTCAGGCGGCCCCGCGCTATGAGCGCTTACTCGATTACATGCACGAGCGCGACCTGTCCCCCGCCGGTCCCTCGCGCGAAATCGCCCCCATCGACGACATCATCAGCGACGACCCGGGGGCGTATGTGACGAGGATCGCGATACCGGTCCGCTAATCACTACCATTTATCGAGCAATTCCATCCATTTACCTTAATCCGAATTAGATTGTATTATGTAGCAAATAAAATGACAGCATATTGCCCCCCCATAGGCAGGAGACATTATGCCCAGAGTTCAATCACGTCGCTCGTTTCTTCTCGGCCTAGCCTCGATCATCGGCTTATCCGCGTCACGCCCAACAAGAGTATTCGCTGCCGACTCAAACTCATCCGTCGCTTTTACATCAGACCTAGCACAAGACTACGCGCTTTCCCTGTTGCCCATCGTCGACGGATCCGCGAACTTAGAGATCGAGCGAATCGTTCCCGTATGCCAACAAATCGGCCTTATCTGTGGCTATGAAATCAGTGTCACAAGGGAAGGAAGCCCTTACGGTTATTTAGTACTTGACGCATCATATCCCGGGCTTCTGAAGGAGATAACCCTCGGCGATACCATTCTTCCGATTTCAGCTTCTCTATCAAACGCCATTTCAACTTATTCCGGCCAACAGGCCACAAACCCAACCGTACTAATTTCGTACAACGATATTGAATATGGAACTTTGGTGCCAGGAACTAGAGACTGTGTAACCAACTATAACAATATACGGTCTGTCCCGATTGCCACCGAAAAGGGTATAACACCTCAAAGCAATAACCCAACTTCATGGAATGCAGTCATTATCAATGAAGATGACTTGATGTTGCATTTCCAAATAGACGATTTAAACGGAATACCGTTCCGAGGAGTCTCGGAATCATTAGTTGAAGCCCGCACTAATAAGTATGCATGCGTCGTTTCTGCCTTGTACGCTGTATCAATGCATTACGGTCTCACCAGTTCAAACGCTAATCAATTTAATCCCGATTATTATAAAGAAATATGGAACGTCACTGGCACAACAACGTATAAGACCAATGATCAGGGCGTCGAGTACGGAAGCACGATCATCCCAGATGGAATTGTTCCGTTTAAAAGTCTTGCCGCTCAAAGGGTAGAGCACTTAATACTCAATTTTTCGGTTATCAGCCTCAATTCGCTCAGTACAGAGCAACTATCGATCAAGGGAATATCGGCTTGTATCATATGTGGATCAACAGCCGAAACAGTGAAGGATCCGTCGAGCTATCAGGTCATACAGTCACGGTAACTGGCTATTTTACTGGGCATAATGGAAGCTCTGGCATCGAACTGCAGTGGCTCGAAGTATTCGACGGATGGAACACTTATCCCCGAGCGATTAACTATGCAACGCCCAATATGGTCAAATTGAACGGAACAGTCTTTTGGTAAACCGGATGGCACCATCAAAATGCTATGGCACCACGGCCTTTGCCCTGGTTACGATATTGGTGATTTTCGCTATGTTTGCATCCGTTTCTTCATGCACAGATAGAGCCCGCTATAGCGGAGGAGATGATTACCTTGTCTTTGGAGTCGGCAGCGTTCATTCTATTGAGGGAACGGAACTCGTAATCCAAACAGACAACAGTCCCCGCTACACCGACGCTGGAAAGCAAACCCGGATTACATTCCCCTCATCTGGCCGAATCAAAGACAAGCTTTCCCAAATCAAAGTTGGGACAAGAGTTTCCTACTCACGCTTTGAGTCGGTAGACGCATCTGGATCATACGAGGGAAACGATATCGAAATTGAACAGGCAAACACTATAAGGAGATGTTGAGGAACTGAGCCTCTGCGCAGTTCCTCAACAAATCATTATGCCTCCGGGACCCTACCCGTCGCCAAAATCTGTTCAAGTGCCGCCTCGTCCAGCACGGGCACACCCAGCTGCTCGGCCTTGGTGAGCTTGGAGCCCGCTTTGGGGCCGGCGACCAGATAGCTCGTCTTCTTTGACACACTACCCGAGACCTTGGCGCCGAGCACCTTGAGCGCCGCGCCCGCCTCGTCGCGGGTGCGGTTGACGAGCGTGCCGGTGAGCACGAAGGTCAGACCCGCGAGTGGCTGTGCGTCGGCGAGCTCGCCCGCCACGCCAGCGTCGGCTGCAGCTTGCGCGTGCGCGGCGCCCAAGTCGACCTCGAGCGACAGGCCCGCCTGACGCAGGCGCTCCAGTACGGCAAGGTTTTCGGATACGGCCAGGAACTGCTTGACGCTCGCCGCAATCTTGGGACCAATGCCCTCGCACTCGGCGATGTCCTCTTCGCTCGCCAAGATGAGCTTGTCAATCGACAGGAATCGCTCGGCGATGACCTCACCCACACTCTTGCCCACGTGGCGGATGCCCAGGGCAAACAGCACGCGACCGAGCGGCTGGCTCTTGGACTTGTTGAGCTCGGCGATAATTTTCTCAGCCGTCTTGAGGCCCACCGGAATGGGGTCGCCCTTCTTGACGCCCTTTTTGCTGTTGGAGCTGGCATAGGTGCGCCCCGTATCCAGACCTGCGATGTCATCGACCGTGAGCTGGTAGAAGTCTGCGACATCGTGAATCAGCCCGGCGGCGATCATCTTGTCGACGATCTCGTCGCCCAGGCCGTCGACGTCCATGCAGCCGCGGCTCACCCAGTGGAGCAGGCGCTCCTTGAGCTGCGCGGGGCAGTCGATGGAGACGCAGCGGTAGGCAACCTCGCCATCCTCGTGAACCACGGGGCTGCCGCACACGGGGCAGACCTCGGGCATGTGCCAGTCAACCGAATCGGCCGGGCGCTTATCGAGCACCGGGCCCACGACCTCGGGAATCACGTCGCCCGCCTTGTGCACGATGATGATGTCGCCCTCGCGCACGTTTTTGCGACGGATCTCGTCGATGTTGTGCAGTGTGGCGCGCGCGATGGTGGAGCCGGCGACCGTCACCGGGTCGAACTCGGCGACCGGCGTGAGCACACCGGTGCGGCCCACCTGGATGCGAATCTCGCGCAGGACGGTCTGCTTTTCCTCGGGCGGGAACTTAAAGGCAATGGCCCAGCGCGGTGCGCGGGCGGTAAAGCCCAGGTCGAGCTGCTGCTGGAAGCTATCGACCTTTACGACCACGCCATCGATGTCGTAGTCCAGGTCACCGCGATGTTCGAGCGCCTGGGCACAGAACTCGTGGACTTCGGCCGGCGTGGCGCAACGGGCCACGTTGGGGTTGACGCTAAAGCCGGCGCTGCGCAGCCAGTCGAGGAACTCGCGCTGGCTGTGAACGTGCAGCGGATCGGTATCGGCGATGGCATAGATAAAGGTGGCCAGGTCGCGGCGCGCCGTGACCTTGGGGTCCTTTTGGCGCAGGCTGCCGGCGGCGGCGTTGCGCGGGTTGGCGAAGGGGTCGCGCCCCTCGGCATCGGCCTCGTCGTTCAGACGAACAAAGCTGCCCTTGGGCATATAGACCTCGCCGCGCACCTCGATGGTGCGCTCGCGGTCGGCGCCCATGTGGGCGAGCGCCGGCTCGGACAGGTGCATGGGCACGTCCTTGATGGTACGCACGTTGAGCGACACGTCCTCGCCCGTGGTGCCGTCGCCACGCGTGGCCGCACGTACGAAGGTGCCGTTTTGGTAGGTAAGCGCCACGCCCAGACCGTCGATCTTAAGCTCGCAGGTATAGGTGGCGCTACCGGCACCGAGGGCAGCCTCAGTGCGCTGGAGCCATGCGTCGAGCTCGTCCAGATCCATGGCATCGTCCATGGAATACATGCGCGCCATGTGCGTGACCGGCGTAAACTGCTCGCTCACGTAGCCGCCCACGCGCTGGGTATAGCTGTCGGGCGTCACCAGGTCGGGGTAGGTCGCCTCGATTTCCTGCAGCTCAACAAGCATTTTGTCAAAGGCGGCGTCCGTGATCTCGGGTGCATCGAGCATGTAGTAGCGATAGGCGTGGTAGTCGAGCTCGTGGCGCAGCTCGGCCGCGCGCGCTGCCGCCTGGGCACGGGCATCGGCCGGTGCAGCGGCATCCGCACTCGCGGGAGTTTCGGTATCGATGTCCACACCGTCACCAAACAGGCTCGATTGCTCCATAGCGGCACTCCTTCGCTCGATTTCAAACGGATACTAGAGTACCACCGGTCGCAACGGGGCCGAATAGCGGTCTCAAACCGCACCGAATCGGCAGCCGACGGACCAGGGTTGATCGCACGATAAAACCATGCTCTTATCAGCTCCAAATGACCCGTTTTCCTCCGTCCCCAACGGATCAATAGGAAAGCTGTCCCGCATTAGTGGGACAGCCCCCTCTGGCATCGGTATGTGCGAAACGGCTCGTTAGTAACCCTGGCCGTAGCCCTGGCCCTGGCCCTGCTGGCCCAGCAGCTCCTCCAGGTACTGGCGCAGCTGCTCGTCGGTAATACCGCCGTTGCCGGTGTCGGTCGCGCTGTCGTCCTGCTGCTGGTTCTGCAGCTCCTCGTCGGAGCCCAGCTCGACGGTAACCTTTTTCTCTTCCTTGCCGCGCATGAGCGTGATCTCGACCTTCTCGCCCACCTCGTGGCTGCGCAGCGCGATAATCAGGCCATCGGCGCTCGTAATCTCGTCGTCGCCCAGCTTGGTGATGACATCGCCCTCTTGGATGCCGGCCTTGGCGGCGGGACCGTCCTCGACGACGCTCGCCACATACGCGCCGCTGTCGGTGCTCAGCTTGTTGGTGCGAGCGTTGAGCGCGTTGACGCTCGAAAGCGTGGCGCCCAGGTACGGGTGCACCGGCGTCTTACCGTCGATGATCTGGTCGGCAATATTCTTGGCATAGTTGACCGGAATGGCAAAGCCCACGCCCGAGCTGGAGCCCGAGTAGCTCTCGATAAGCGAGTTAATACCCACGAGCTCGCCGTTGTCGTTGACGAGCGCGCCGCCGGAGTTGCCCGGGTTGATGGCGGCATCGGTCTGGATCATGTTGGCGTAGATGGTGTTGCCGCTGGTAGAGCTCATGGCCGTGGAGCGATAGAGCGCCGACACGATGCCCGTGGAGACGGACTGCTCGTTGCCGAACGGCGAACCGATGGCCATAACCCACTCGCCCACGTTGAGCTTGGAAGAGTCACCGATCTCGATCGGCGTGAGCTTGGAGGCGTCGGCGTCCTTGAGCTTGATGACGGCCAGGTCGCTCGAAGCATCGTTGCCCACGAACTCAGCCTCATAGGTGGTGCCGTCGTCCATGGTAACCACGTACTGGTCATAGCCATCGACCACGTGGTTGTTGGTGAGGATGTGGCCCTCGGTATCGAGCACCACGCCCGAACCAACGCTGCCCGAGCTGTCCGACTCGTCGGCAGACTGCGAAAGCGAGCCATTCTGGCTGCCGCTCGAAGTGGCGGTAATGGAAACCACGGAGGGCAGGGCCTTGGCAGAAACAGCTTCGGCCAGCGTGGTGTCCTCGGAATCGATCGTAATCTTTTGCGTCGATGAACCCGAAGCACCCGCCGTCACGGCATTCTTGCCGCCACCGATATTGAGCGTGCCGCTCATAATGAGCGCAATGACCAGCAGGGCGCCGCAGGCACAGCCGGCGAGTGCCGTAATAAAGATCGGCAGCTTTTTGGTCTTGGTCTTGACCACTGTGTGCTTGTTTACAACCTGCTGGCTGCCCAGCGGCTTGCCGGTCTGCGTGTCGTAGGCTTGCACGTAGGGAATGTTGCTGCCGGCAGGCGTCGACTCCACCTGCACGCGCGGCTGCTGCTGGGTCTCGCCGGCGTTGCCCGCATCCTGGGGGTGCTGGGAATCGTTCTCGCTCATAGCTGCGATCCTTTCGTCAAATAACCAAAGGCCCGCCAAACATGTGGCGGGCCATCATTGTTCACGTTGAGTTGTACCCCAATATGCGGGCGTACGTGTATGAGAACGCAATCTTTTAGGAAGGCTTAAGTTCTGCTGCAGACCCGAAAGGACCCGGCCTACGGCAAAACCACCACAAAGGTGCCTGTCCCCTTTGTGGTGGAAATCTAGTCCTTAAACAGATAGCCCACGCCGCGGACGGTGGTGATGTGTGCCGCGATCTGCGGGCCTACCTTGGAGCGGATGCGTCGAATGTGCACATCGACGGTGCGCGTGCCACCGCAGTACTCAAAGCCCCACACGCGGTGCAGCAGCACCTCGCGGCTGTAGGCGCGGTTGGGGTGCGTCGCCAAAAAGCTCAGCAGCGAGTACTCCATCAGCGTCAGGTCGATGGGCTCATCATCGAGCGTCACCTGGTAGGTAGCCAGGTTAATCTCGAGGTTATCGATGTTGAGCACATCGTCGGCGGTGACGGTCTCCTCCTCGCCCATCAGGCGCTGCGCACGAGCCTTGAGCTCGTTGGGTGTCGCCGTGGGGCATACAAAGTCGGCATGCGCGTGATTGGGCAGGCGCAAGGTACCGAGCGCCTCGTCGTCGACGATCACCAACATGGGGACGCCGCCACGATCGTCAAGCCACTTGGCAATCTGATCGATACGGTCGCTGCGGATGCCGTCGGAATCGAGAATCAGCAGGTCAAAGTCGTGCGCCGCAGTCGGCGAATCGGGGGTTGCCAGGCTCACCTCGACACCCAGGGTGGTCGTCAAGCTGCGGGCAAACTCGTGGAAGCGCGTCGTGCGCGCCATGAACAGGGCACTCTTTTCGGACATATCGGCCTCCAAAGAAATGAGCTCAATCGTACTGGAACAAGCCAGCGCGATTAGGAGTTCGCCAGGTAGTGCTTGATCTCCCACTCGGTGATCGTAGACTCAAACTTATGCCACTCGTCGCGCTTCTTTTTGAGGAAGAAACTGTGGATGTGCTCGCCGAGGGCATCCTTCATAAACTGCGAGTCCTCAAACACGTCGAGCGCCTCTTTGAGCGAACGCGGCAGCGGCGTGTAGCCGGCCTCGAGCATCTGGCGGTCGGTGAGCTTGAGCGTCTCGGCCGTGGCCTCGGGCGGGAGTTCCAGCTTGCGCTCGATGCCGTCCAGACCAGCCGCCAGCGTGACGGCGTTGACCAGGTACGGGTTGGCCATGGGGTCGGGGCTGCGAAGCTCGATGCGCGTGGACAGCTGCTTGCCGGGCTTGTAGACCGGAATGCGGACCATACTCGCGCGGTTGCGCAGGCCCCACGTGGCGTACTGCGGCACGGAGTCGCCGCCCGTGGTGATGCGCTTGTACGAGTTGACCGTGGGGTTAGTGATGGCGCTGATCTCGCGCGCGTGCGCCAAGATGCCGGCCATGTAGTGCTTGGCGATATCGGAGAGGTGGTACTTCTCGTCGTCCTCGCCCCAAAAGACGTTGTTGCCGTCGTGGTCGAATAGCGACTGGCACAGGAACATAGCGCTGCCGTCCTCGCCCGCCAACGGCTTGGGCATAAAGGAGGCGTGGCAACCGCTCTCGTAGGCCTGCTGCTTAATGATGAGCTTGGCCGTGGTGATGGCGTCGGACATGCTCAGGGCCTCGGCGTGACGCAGGCTCATGCCGTGCTGCGAGCGGCCAGCGGCGTGGAAGGTGTACTCCACGGGCACGGACATCTTCTCGAGCGTGAGGACCGTGTTGCGGCGCAGGTCGCGGGCGGCGTCGCTCACCGAAAGATCGAAGTAGCCCACGTTGTCGAGCGGCTCGGGGGTGTGCTCGTCGGGGAAGTAGTAATACTCCAGCTCGGCGCCCACGTTGAGCAGATAGCCAGCTTTCTCGGCCTTGCGGAACATGCGGCGCAGGGCATCGCGCGGGTCGCCGGCAAACGGCTTGCGATCGGGGGTGCACACGTCGCAGAACACGCGGGCGACGCCGTTGTGGCTCGGGCGCCACGGCAAAATCTGGAAGGTCGAAGCATCGGGAAACGCCAGCATATCGGCTTCCTCGGGCGTGGCAAAGCCCTCGATGGCGGAGCCGTCAAAGCCAATACCCTCCTCAAAAGCGACCTCGAGGTCCTCGGGGCTAATGGCAAAGTTCTTGAGGCGGCCGAGAATGTCGACAAACCACAGACGCACAAAGCGGATGTCACGCTGCTCTACGGAGCGGAGTACGTAATCGATGTTCTGCTGGTTCATGTCGCTCCCCTTTCTTTCGGGCGGGTTTCGACTGGTCTATATCGCAGATACTATCGCAGAAAAATGTTTCCGCAGGGTTAAAGCGTATCAAGCGCTCAAAAAACGTGCGCGAACAGGCAGATATGACAAGTAGCTATCGTTCGGATTCGGAGACAATTTGCCTACAGGCTCGTTCCAGCGCGGGGAACTCCATCGTCACTGCATCCCAGACAACCGAGCGGTCGACATTGCCGTAATCATGCGCAAGATAATTTCTCATGCCGATAATTCCGCGCCACTCAATTTCGGGATGAAGCCGCTGCGAGCGTTCCGACAACTTGCCCGCTTCTTCCGTCACCCTAAGCGCACACATCAAAAGGGAGTCCGCCAACGCCCTCGTCCGCACGTCATTCGCATGCAGAAACTGGTCCTCGGTGATATCAAAAGCCTTGATGCGCTCGTTCGTTTCGGAGATGGCCTCCAAAACCTCTTGGGCGCGGAGACCGTCTGACTTACGCGCGATCATAAAGGATCACTCCTTCGCGCTCGATTACCGCGGCAAGATCGTCATCAAGATGATCACTAGAGACGAGATCAACCTGCCTCCCGGTTTCTTTGCGCACCGCCTCACCAAATGCCGACAGCGCGAAAAGACCAAAGCCCTGCTCGCGATCGACTTCGAGACGCAAGTCGATATCACTATCGACACGCGCCTCGCCACGGGCATACGAACCAAAAAGAATCACGGTTTTGATGGCGGGAATCGGGCTGGCCGCCTCGCGGATGGCGGACTCAATCTGAGCAATATCCAAAATGTCTGCGGCGACGTTTTCGCTCGCAGAGTTTTTACCAAGTGAAGGAACAAACGGCAGCGAACGCTCGCGCAGCATCTGTCTCATAAACATATTGACCGCAACAGACGAAGTCATGCCAAGTTCTTCGCACAGCTCGGCAAATGAATCTTTAATTGACGAGTCCACTCGCACACTCAGCACAGACGCAGCCATGGATACCTCCTGTATGACATTGTCTATATATTATCACACAGACTAGCGCGAGGTCGAAGCGCGGTGTTCGATGTGACCGGGGATCTCGATGCGTTTGGGCGCCAGCTTTGCGGCCTCGCCCACGGTGGTGGTAACGACGTCGATGCGCTCGGACAGGCGCTCGACCACGCGCTCGGCAATGGTGAGGGTATCCTGCGCGGCCGTGGTGACGCCGCCAAAGAGCACGTGGTTCCAGGGGTAATCGTCAAACGTCGCAATCTTGAGGCCAGCCGGCAACGAAGGTCCCAACTGTGCCAGCGCCTCGGTCAGACGCAGGAAGACCAGGCCGTTGACGGCAATGAGGCCGAGCTTTTTGCCCGCGTAGTCGCGGATGGTCTCGTCCAGGCGGCTGACGCTCGTGGCACCGTCATCGGCCAAGGTGACAACCTCGCCCGCAAGGTCGCGGCGCGAAAGCTCGTCGGCAAAGGCCTCGGCGCGCTCGCGACGCACGGGGCTGTCGTCGCTTGCCTCGGTGAGCAGGCACAGGCGCTCGCTGCCCGCAGCGGCCAGGGCGTCTACCAGGCCGGCGACCAGCTCACGGTTGTTAGATGTCACCAGATCGGCACCGCCGTCGGCAACGTCGCGGTCGAGCAGCACAACGGGCAGACGTCCCGCGGCAGCGGCGATGGCCCCGTCGTTACCACCGCAGGTGTTGACGACCAGGCCGTCTACGCCGGCATCGATAAGTCTGGTGAGCGACTCCGCTTCCTTAGCGGGGTCGTTGACACTAATGGCCGTCATAAGCGAGCAGCCGCGCGCGGCGGCACTGGCGGAAAGTCCTTCGAGCATAGCGCTGGAGAACGGGTTGGCGATGTCGGCCAGGATCACGCCAATGAGGTTGGTGCGCGAGCTGCGCAGATTGCGCGCGGCGGCACGCGGGCGATAGCCGGTGCGCTCGATAACCGCCGCGATGCGAGCACGGGTTTCCTCGGTCATTTGCCCGGGGCGGTTGTTGAGATAGCGCGAGACCGTGGCCGGGCTCACGCCCGCCTCGGCGGCAATGTCCTTGATTCTCATCTGCGCCATAGCGCACCCCGTTTCCCATTTGTCGGCAGTCTGAGCCATTTTAGGCATTTTTTTAAAAATCTCGCTTGCAAAACGCTGTAGGTGAGTATACTACAACTCGAAACGAAACCGATTTCGTAAACCGATTTCGGCAAGCGTTGGCGCGGAGGTGCAAAGATGTACCCTACCGTCTTGGCACCTCCGCGCCAACGCCATATCAAAGGTGTACGCACGAGCAAGAAGGAGCTGCGCGACCATGGGTAAAACGGTTCTTACCTTCGGCGAAATCATGATGAGGCTCTCGCCCAAAGATCATCTGCGCATTGAGCAGGCAACCGAGTTTGACGTCCGCTACGGCGGCGCCGAGGCCAACACCGCGCTTTCCCTGGCCTACCAGGGCGACAAGACCGCTTACGTCTCCGTTGTTCCGGCCAACCGCCTAGGCGAGTGCGCGCTGCGCTCGCTGAAGGCCTACGGCGTCGACACAACGCGCGTCGTGCGTCAGGGCGACCGTCTTGGCTCCTATGTGTTTGAGGTCGGCGCCTCGCAGCGCGGCAACGGCTGCGTCTACGACCGCAAGTTCTCTGCCATCAACATGGCCAAACGCGACGTCTTCGACTGGGACGAGATCCTCAAGGGCATCGATGTCTTCTATTTCTCTGGCGTGACCCCCGCCGTCTCCGATGAGATGGCCGCCGCCTGCAAGGAGGCACTCGCCGCCTGCCGCGCCAAGGGCATCACCACCGTGTGCGACGTGAACTATCGCGGCAAGATGTGGTCGCCCGAGAAATCGCAGGCCACCATGAAGGAACTCCTGCCGCTCGTCGACATCTGCATCGCCAACGACGAGGATGCGCCCGCCGGCCTCGGTATGGCCTGCGTCTCCGGTTCCCTTGCCCACGGCATCGAGGAGCGCGACACCTACGTCGAGATGGCCCGCCAGATCTGCGCCGAGTACGGCTGCAAGAAGGTCGCCTCGGTCGTCCGCAACATCTCCTGCGTCGAGCGCTCCATCTGGATGGGCATGCTCTTTGACGCCGAGAGCGGCGAGCACTGGTTCTCCCCCGCTCACGACGTGCACGTGCTCGAGGGCGTTGCCGCCGGCGACGCTTTCAACGCCGGCCTCGTCCATGCCCTCATCAACGACTTTGACCCACAGGACGCCGTCAACTACGCGATTGCAGCCTCGATCCTCAAGCTCACCATCAAGGGCGATTCCAATCTGGTGACCGCCGACGAGATCGCCGCTGTGGCCAACGCCGCCGACGGTGGCACCCGCGTCGCCCGTTAATTCGTTCCCCATTCCGCGGGCCGCAGCTTTCCAATCCCATACCCCTGCGGCCCGCTCCCCGATTCCTCCGGCCGGGCAAAACCACCAGTCCCATTCCGGTTTTGTCTGGCATTCCCTACATGACTGGTCGAGCAGCCGGTTTTGGAATTGCTTGTGACCCCAAGCAGTGCCTCCGATAACCAATCCAAAATCGGCTCCTGACCAGCACATTTGGCAATCACGCGCCCATGCGCGCCACACATCGAAAGGAACATCATGTTCGATCAGTTCTACACCACGCTTGAGTCCCTGGGTATCGTGCCAGTCGTCGTGCTCGACAAGGTCGAGGACGCCGCTCCGCTCGCCCACGCCCTTATGGCAGCCGGCATGAAGTCCGCCGAGGTCACCTTCCGCACCGCCTGCGCCGCCGAGTGCATCGCCGCTATGGCCGAGGCCGAACCCAAGATGTGCGTTGGCGCCGGCACTGTCCTGACCGTCGAGCAGGTTGAGCAGGCCCGCGCAGCCGGTGCCAAGTTCATCGTCTCCCCGGGCTACAACGAGGACGTCGTGAAGCACTGCATCGACATCGACCTGCCCGTCCTTCCCGGCACCGTGACCCCCTCCGAGGTCACCGCAGCCGAGAACCTGGGCCTCAAGGTCACCAAGTTCTTCCCCGCGTCCCAGTATGGCGGCCTGAACACCATCAAGGCCCTCGCCGCTCCGTTTGTCGGTCACCGCTTTATGCCCACCGGCGGCGTGAGCACCGCCAACGTCGAGGAGTACCTGAGCTCCTCCGCCATCATCGCCTGCGGTGGCACCTGGATGGTCAAGCCGGCCCTGTTTGCCGACGGCGACTTCTCCAAGGTCGAGCAGATCGCCCGCGAGGCCATGGACGTCGTCAAGAAGGTCCGCGGCTAGGTTTAGCTCTCTATCGTGAAAGGGGGTGTGCCCTAGACCTCGCCCCCTTTCTTTTAAAGCGGCTCGGAAGCGCGCCGTTTCCGTCACGGACAAGAACCGAAAACGTCTTGTATGCTGATAGAACGTGACGGAAGCGACACGCCCCCGAGCCGCTTTGTATAATCGGCTGGCAGTCGCGCTCAACTAAGCCACATCGACAAAAACCGAGCCACCAAAACAGCTGCGGCGCCGTCTGAAGGAATGGACCCTTGCTTCCGGTCTTTTCCTCCAAGCGGCGCCGCAGCTTTTTTGTGCCCCGGTAGCGTCTCGCACTTGCGGTGAAATACGGACTGTTTACGCCATCAGAGCCGCAAAACAATTCCTATTTCACTGCAACTAATGAGGGGGGGGGCGAGTTAGATGGCCGTATCTTTGGACAGCTCAAAATGGTCGGGATGCAAGGCGATAACCGGGCCCTGCTCCTCGGGCATCAGGTGCAAGTGCGTCTCTGCCAGATAGCTCGCCGCGTCGGTATCGCCCCTCTTAATGGCCTCGAGAATCCGGCGATGCTGCCGACGAATCGGCTCCCAGTCCAGATCCTGCGACACCATACGCAACCAGTTGTATCGCTCAAAATGCGTGTTGATGCTCTTCATCCAATCCCACAACATGTGACGACCGGCAATCTCAAAACATGTCTCATGGAACAGGTTATCCAGGTCAAAGAAACGGCGCGTTTCGCCATGGTCGAGCGACTCGGACTCGGTAAGAATCTGCTCAAGCCGCTGCTTTTGCTCGGGCGAGGCGGCCGAACAGCATTTAATAAGCACGCTTCTCTCGAGCTTCTCGCGCAAAAAGCAGGCGTTTTCGGCGCGTTCCATGCTGATCTTAGAGACGTAGGTGCCGCTTTTGGGACGCGTTTCCACCAGCTCCTGCTCACGCAGGCGCACAAAGGATTCGCGAATGGGCGTGCGCCCGATTCCCGTCTCCTTTTCCAGACCAATCGCCGAAAGGCGCGTGCCGGGCTTGAGCTCGGCATAGATGATCTTGGACCGCAATGCGTTGTACGCCTGGTCTTGCAGGCTCTGATAATGCTGGTGTTGTTCCATAAAGCCCTCGGATGAAGCCTCGGTTAATCGAATACCACTATGCAATACTATCGCATCCCCCGCCCCCTCATAAGTTGCGGTGGAATAGTTCCTGTTCAAAGCCTTCAGCAGCAAAAAGCAGGAACTATTCCACCGCAACTTATGGGGGACGGGTGCGACATGCCGTTGGTATAAAAGCAAAGGCCCGCGGACAGTTTGATAGGCAACTGTCCGCGGGCTTGCGGTGAGACACGCTTGTCTTATGCGTTTCTCGCCTAGATAAACAGGCTCAGGATTAGAACCATGATGAGGCCGACAACGGAGTTGACGAGCTCCAACAGGCCCCATGTCTTATAGGTATCCTTCATCGACAGGCCAAACGACTGCTGGAACAGCAGGTAGCCGCCGTCATACATAGGCGTGATGGTATTGGATGCGCAGGCGCAGACCAGTACTGCAAGCACCGGGTTGATGCCAAACTGCGTAACCATAGGTGCCACGACGCCGGCGGCGGTGATGGCCGAGACGGTACCCTGGCCGGTAAGCAGGCGCAGGACCACCGTGATCACCCAAGCCAAAATCAGCGGCGACACCGGCATAAGGCTCACCATGTCGGCAAGCGTCGCGCCAACGCCAGAAGTAATGATGACCTGCTTCATGATGCCGCCGGCACCGATAACGAGCAGCACGTTCGCGACGCCCTTGATAGCATCGGACATAGAGCTAGAGATCTCTCCGCCATCCATGCCGCGCGTATAACCATACGCAACCATGGCAAGAATCATCGTGATGAGCATAGTGATATCTGCGCTACCGATGCAGCTGGCAAGATCGTATGCAAAGCAACCCTCGCCCACCGTGTTCTTGATAATCGAAGCCCCAATCATGATGATTGCCGGGAACAGCGGCACCAGAATGGAAAGCCAGAACGGCGGAAGCTCGTCCGCGGGCCTGCGCTCCGCCGGCTTCATAACATTGCCAAGCGGCATGTCATCGAGACCGGGGATGAAATGGCACAGCAAAAGACCAGAGCAGATAAGTGTCGGAATCGTGACGATCAGACCAAAGATGTAGACCGGCGGAACCTCGGCACCAAAGGCACTCACCAGCGCCATAGGACCAGGCTGCGGCGGAAAAAGAGAATGGCCCATCGTGGTACCAGAAACAGCCGGGATAATCAGGCGCATATAGGGGATGTCGGCCTCTTTGGCGATGCTGATAACGAGCGGCGTAACGATAAGGAACGCCACCTCGTAGAACATGCTCATACCAAAGATAACGCCGATGATCAGAAGCGCAACAGGCAGCAGCTTAATACCGAGCTTGTCAACGATAGTGTCGGCAATCTGCTGCGAGGCACCCGAATCGGTCATCAGTTTTCCGATGGCTGCGCCAAAGATAATGATCAGCGCAAGCGACTTAAGCGTTCCGCCCAGTCCATCTTCCATGGTGGTGACAAGGTCGCCCACAGAGATGCCGTCGGCAAGGGCGATAAAAATGGCGGAAAGAATAAGCGCAATGATGCTGTTGATTTTAAACTTAACGATCATGGCGACCAGCAGGACTACGCCCACCAGCACCCAAAGGAGTGAAACAACTCCTGCATTCATAGATAAGCTCCTTTTAACTGGCAATGAAGCCAAGTGCTTCTATTCGAAATAGCAGCTTTACTCGCTTACAGGTTGGCGACAATTGCCTGGGCGATCTCGTCGTACTGAGCCGACTCGAGCGTGACGCGACCGGGGTTCATGGCAAACACGTCGCCAAACTCAAACGGGTCGTCCTTGTACTTGGGGACGATATGCACGTGCAGGTGATGCATGGTGTCGCCGTAGGCACCAAAGTTAATCTTGTCGGGATTGAACGCCTTGTGCAGCGCTGCCGCGACATGGCGGACATCGGCCATAAAGGCGGCGGCGTCTTCCTCGGACATGCAGGAGATGTCATCGACGTGCTGCTTGGAGGCCACGATTACGCGGCCCTTATGACTCTGCTCCTTAAACAAGATGAGCTTGCTGGCAGGCAGGTCAAGCATGGGGATGCCAAAGGCATCGACGAGCGTGTTGTCGGTCCCGCACATGCAGTACGAGCAATCGGTATGCTGTTCCATGGTGATCCTTTCGATCTGGACAATGATGAATGCCGCTTTTGCGGCAGGCGTAACCCCTCGTTTACACCACCAGATAATGGACAGATACAACGCATGCGTAGTCGATACGAAATCGGTTTCGTATCGACTACCGCCATGATACAGCCAACGAGTTGTTACGATTAAGTGAACGTTCACTTTTTATTTTTTTTCTCTTTGCAAATAGAATCCCGTGCGTATACTAAGGCTCAAACGAAACCGATTTCGTCGAGCGTGAGCAATAGGATGCTAAGACGCACCCTACCATCTTGGCATCCTATTGCCCACGCAATGTCATTTGCTTTCCTCCCGTCTCGCTGGCTCTTCAGTCCCATTCCGGCACAGCGAGACACTTCCTAGACAACTGACCGTGGGGCCGGCTTTTCTGCTTTAACAGCAGTGCCTCCGATAACCCTCTTTTGCCGGTCCGGGTCAGTTTTTTCACACAACCGAAAGGACGGGTAGCAACATGCGACCGTTCATCATCATGAATGGCGAGAAGATCGATTGGTTCCATACCGTCATCAGGATGCTGATGTATCTGGCGGGCGTTGCAGTACTGGCACTCGGCATGAGTCTCCAGACGGCATCCGGCCTGGGTGTCGCCGCGCTCACGTGCTTTGCCACAACCCTATCCATGCTCACGGGCAAGACGCTCGGCTTTTGGATCACTGCTACCTATGTCGCCTACATCGTGGCACAATTCACTATCTTGCGACGCGAGTTCCAGCCGCGCATCCTGCTCAAGCTGTGCTTCTCAACGCTCATCGGCGGCTTCACCGACTTCTTCATGGCGGTCAACCCGCTGCATCCCGCAGCACTCCCCATACAGGTTGAGACCATGCTGCTCTCCCTCGCTGTCACTGCATTTGGCGTAAGTCTCGTCGTCAACATGGGCGTTGTCCCCAACGCGCCCGACGACCTGGTGCAGGTCATTGCCGAAAAGATTAAACGCCGCTTTGGCGACGTAAAAGTCGTGTTCGACTGCTCGCATGTCGCCGTGTCTCTCGTTCTGTCGCTCGCGCTCATGCACAACCTGGGCGGCTTTGGCGTGACCACCGCCATCTCGGCGCTGTTCTTGGGCCATGTCATCAGCATCGCTAATAAGCTGTTCGCCCAGCGCTTTGTGCGCGCGGCATTCGGGAAATAGCACCACCGTAAGAACCCGCAAACAGCGCTATACTTTGCTATATCTCACTATACTTTGCTATATCTTGCTATACTTTGCTATATCTCGCTATATCTTGAGCAAAGGTGGCTCACATGCAAACAAACCCTTTTAAGCCCACAGCAGGTAAAACACCTCCCACGATTATCGGCCGCGAAGATGTGCTCGAAGAATTCAATGAGGGCCTCATCAACGGGCCTGGTGCCCCTGGGCGCCTAATGCGCATAGCCGGCGTCCGTGGAACGGGCAAGACGGTCCTCCTTGACGAGTGCTCACGTTTGGCGCAAAGCCGTGGCTGGACGGTCATAAAAGAGGTCGCAACCGAGGGACTTTGCCAGCGCATTCTCGAACAGCTGCAGCCCAAATTCCAGGCCAAGCACGCCAGATTTGAGCCCACCGTAGCTGGCATATCCATCGGCAGCATAGATATTGAGCGAATCGGCCCATCGCTACGCGACGCCATGAGACAGACAATATCCAAGAATGGAAATGGCCTGCTCATCACTCTCGACGAGGTTCAAGACGCAGAGCTCGATGAGGTCCGAACGCTCTCCATTGCGATTCAGCAGGTTATCGGCGAAGACCTTGATATCGCCTTTGTTTTGCGGGGCTGCCCTCGATGATTGAAAGCATCATCAACGGAAAGACACTTACGTTTTTGCGCCGTGCCCTCCCCTTTGACCTGAAAGCTGTGGCAGTAACCGAAGTGTCGTACTCCCTCGAGGAAACCATTGAAGCGTCTGGCATGGAGTTGCAGCCAGGTATTGCCGGCCAACTTGCCGAGGCAACGCAAGGCTATCCTTTCATGATCCAACTCGTTGGATACTACGCATGGCAGTTGGCAAGACGCGCACATACAGCGATTATTGGAGAAGAAGAAGCCGAGCGCGGCATTGCAACGGCACGCGAACGCTTCTGCGCCATGGTGATTGAGCCCGCGCTGCAGCGCATTCCGCCCACGTGCATCGCTTATCTGCTGAGCATGGCGTCTTTGGGGCAGACAAGCTCGACCAGCATGGTTGCCGACGCCCTAAACAAAACGCCTCAACAGGTGAGTTCCGTCCGCAGCCGCCTGTTAAGAGAATCGATTATCGAGGCTCCTTCGTACGGCAAGGTCTCATTTGCCATCCCCTACATGCGCGACTACCTCTACGAGCACAAAGCCGAACTGGAAGCTGAACTGTAGAAACGACAACTGCCCTGCAAGACGAAAACCGTTCCAGGAGCACTTCTTTGCCAACGCCACCGACGAGGCCATCATCGCCAAGGTCAAGGAGCTCCTGGGCCCTAATCGGACTATCTGCGCCTTCCCGTCGAACGCAGGCGGCGGCTGCCCAACACACAGGGCAGCCGCCGCTTTTTGCAATCGATTGGTGCAAAGGGGTTGACTAGAGTTCGCAGGCAACCTTGTAGCCGTCGCCGATGGCGTCGCGAATGTTGCCGCACTTGTTGGCGTCACCCAACACGTGGGTGGCAACACCGGCAGCGGCAAGGTCGTCGGCCAACTTGGTATTGGGACGATAGCCCATGGCAAGCACCAGCGTATCGGCATCGGCGATGGTGTGGACCTCGCCATCCTTCTCGTAGCTGATGGCGTCCTCGGTAATCTCGGTCACCTTGGCCTCGGTCAGCACGTGGACGCCCTTTGAGAGCATGCGCGTGATGAGCACCGCGCGACCGGCGCCGCCCTCGTTGGCGGCGAGCGTCTTGGTCATCTCGATAACGGTGACATCGCGATTGGCCGGCGACAGGTCGTTGACCAGCGGAGCCAGATAATCTGCCGTCTCGCAGCCAACGGTGCCGCCGCCCACAATGACGATCTTCTTGCCCGGGAAAGCCTTGCCACCCAGCAGGTCGTCAGCCGTCATAACCTGCTTAAAGCCCTGCATGAAAGCCGGAGCGATGGGCTCGGCGCCATAAGCCAGGACAACCTCGTAGCCCGCGTAGTCACGCTGAATGTCCTCGGCAGTAAGCTCGGTGCCAAATATGCACTTCACGCCCGCCTCGGCCAGACGACGGTACTGATACTTGATCACGCGGGTGAGCTCCTGCTTTGCCGGCGGAACGGCCGCGATGCGCATCTCGCCGCCCGGTTCGTCCTGCTTGTCCACGAGCACCACGTTGTGGCCGCGCTTGGCGGCAATGAACGCCGCCTCCATGCCCGCAGGACCAGCGCCCACAACCAGTACGTTCTTGGCCTCGGCGGCAGGCTCGTAACCGGCCTCGTCGCGCTCAACATCGGGGTTGACGGTGCAGGAGATACGCTTGCCAAACATAATGCCGTTCAGGCAGCGCAGGCAGCCAATGCAGGGGCGGATATCGTCGGCGTTGCCGGCAGCGGCCTTATTGCAGAACTCGGCATCGCACAGATTGGCGCGGCCCATCATGCAGATGTCGGCAGCGCCGTCCTCGATCAGCTCCTCGGCGATCCAGGCCTCGTTAATGCGACCGACGGTGGCGACGGGAATGTTGACGTGCTTTTTGATCTCGCGCGAGCAGGCGGCATGCGAGGCCTGCTGGGTACCGGCGGCGGGAATTGCGGAGCCGCGCTTGATGGTGGTACCGCCCGACACGTGAATCATGTCGACGCCGGCCTTCTCCAAGCGACGCGAGACATAGATCATGTCGTTGAGGGTCAGGCCGCCATCGGTGTACTCATCGCCCGAGATACGAACGTCGATGATGAAGTCCTTGCCGCAGCGCTCACGAATCTCGGCGATGACCTCGAGCAAAAAGCGCATACGGGCGTCGAGCGAGCCACCATACTCGTCGGTACGCTTGTTGTAGAGCGGAGTCAAAAAGCCGCCGAGCATGCCGTGGGCGTGTGCCGCATGGACTTCAACGCCATCGACGCCAGCCTTCTGCATACGAACGGCAGCGTCGCCAAACTGATGCGTGAGCTCGTGAATCTCGTCGACCGTGATGGGGCGCGGTGCCTCGCGGGCATAGGACGGGCCCACAAAAGACGGAGCGATCAGGCGCGGCGTGCCCGGAATGTTAAAGGCCATGTAAGCGGGGTGGAAGAGCTGCGGCATGATCTTGCAGCCGTACTCGTGGACGGCCGCGGCGAGCTTTTCCCAGCCGGGGATAAACGTATCGTCGTGCCACATG
>VOFE01002397.1_pt1 | contig 62001 bp, 101 predicted proteins | sample 5384071 | NCBI WGS metagenome assembly VOFE01 (sample SAMN12384724, study PRJNA508395) | human gut metagenome | isolation source: healthy gut D | host: Homo sapiens
TTACCATTAACACTTGTACCTACCCGATTGTTGATAACATGCGCAACCGCTTCCTTGTATGGCTCAGCTAATCCGCCGGTTTCTGTATAAACTATAGCAGCGTATTTGGCTCTTTCCTCTGCAACTGCCAGTTCGTAGGCCAAAGGAGATGAGGCCAGCTTCTAGGCGGTGAAAATCAGCTATAGAGCCATCATATACATAAGTCACTCCATTGAGCACCCAATCCGTCCCTGTCAAATCAACGTGGCAAACCGGATTGTTGGCAACAATATACAAATATATTATACCCAAGAGGCAAACCGCCAATCCCGGACAATTGATTATCCCCATTCAGAAACCTTCCCACCACGGGATCATAATACCGGCTCTGGAGATAATACAGCCCGGTTTCGGTGTCGTAGTAGTAGCCCCGGTAGCGGATGGGGTTTTTCTGCCCGACGGTGGAGGCGAGCGAGCCGGTGATCGAGATCGGCTTGCCCCAGGCGTCATAGGTATAGGTTACCACGCGGGTGCCGGAGGAGTCAAGGATCCCGATGACATCCCCTGGCCGTTGTAGACATAGTAGTAGCTCGTCCCGTTCAGCTCGAACCCCGCCAGGCCCATGCCGTCGTACAGGTACCAGATCACGTCGGTACCCGTCTTCTCCGCCACGATGGACGACCCGTCCAGGTAATACTCCGTCGTCACACCGTTCACGGTCTTTTCCGTCCGGATCCCAGACGCGTTATACCGGTAGCTCAACGACAGCCCGCTCTTCTGCGCGGTGCTGAGCTGACGCCCGTTCTGCCATGTAAAGCTCAAGCCACCCCGTCGCAGGTGCTACACAACTGCAGGCGGGCATCCGGGGAGTATTTGGTTATTGAGAAGCTAACGCCGTTCATCCTTGGCAAGCTGGTCGAGCGGATCAAGGTAGAGCATGCGGAAAATATCGACGGTTGCTTGCAGCAGGAGGTCACGGCCGTTTAGAGATTTGCTGGATACTTAGCATGAATGAGTCAGCCCGCGATTAATAAGCATCGATCATTTGTTTTTTTCATACGCTTTCATCTCTTTAAATGAGACTTTTATAGTTACACACCGGACAGATTAAATAAGGAGTTCTAATTTCTACATCTCCGGAAGTGGGTAGTTCTCCAAATGGTCGATCTCCAGATTTCATTTCATTTAAAGAATCAACTCTATTTGTATAACTAATCAACATTTTGCTGTTACATTTTGGGCAATAATGCTTCTTAACAAAAGTATAAATGGGATTAAACTCCAGCTCGTATTGAACAATTGTACTCATTGTAGACCTAACCTCTTTTGGTATTGAATTAAGGTAACTCCGATAGAAAGGCAAATTGCATATATATATGCAATACTTATGACATTGGTCCACATATAATTCAGTGGAAACAATAATATAATTTTGTAAAGCGCAGTAGAAAGAAGTGCAGCCAAAAACTTATACCTAATCCAAGAAAGAATCTCTTTCCTATCCAGTTCATTTTCATAGTATTATAAACGTATATTAATATAATTGTTGCGTTTATAAATGGTATCAACAAAATTATTTTTTGAAGTTTTAGTTTTATCATTTAATCCCCTTTACCAAGCTACGGATAAGCCAAATCCCCAAACAGCAGCACCCTCTATCTTAAATCCTTTAGAATCTGCGACTACATTCCCTCCAACAGAACCGACGTGAGCAGATAGAACAATATTAACATCCCATATTTTAACAGAAAGCGACGGAGTCCATGCACTCGCCATTGCTCCAATGCTTAACTTCTTTGTCTTTGTACTGAGCGGATGCTTTAGCGGTGCCAAAATCAAGCAATGACAGATTAACATGTTCCCATTCCCATCCACCAGTGTAAACAGTCCCACTTATTGATCCAATACCATAGTTATGGTTTTTCATATCCCAGGATGGTTTAGAAGCTTTACCGGATAATATTTGTTCATGAAAAATATTGTCAGGATCGTGCCTTTTATTATCGTACAGCGAATAACTACCGTCTTTGTTTTTGAAAGGACTAGGCTTACTGCAAATACAATCTATGGACGGAAGCCCCTGCTCTGCACGATGGAAATCCGCGATTGTGCCATTGTAGGGGCACATTCCCGTCGGGTCGCTCAGATTGACGGGATTGTTGGAGCAATAGGCATACAGGTTGTAGGACATCAAGTCCCCATTGGCGCCCAGCAACCCGTCCGCGTTCAGAAACCTTCCTACAACGGGGTCATAATATCTCGATTGGAGATAATACAGCCCGGTCTCGGTGTCGTAGTAGTAGCCGCGGTAGCGGATGGGGTTCTTCTGCCCGACGGTGGAGGCGAGCGAGCCGGTGACGGACAGGGGAGAGCCCCAAGAGTCATAGGTATAGGTTACCACGCGGTTGCCGGAAGAGTCAAGGATCCCGATGACGTCCCCCTGGCCGTTGTAGACATAGTAGTAGCTCGTCCCGTTCAGCTCGAACCCCGCCAGGCCCATGCCGTCGTACAGGTACCAGATCACGTCGGTACCCGTCTTCTCCGCCACGATGGACGACCCGTCCAAGTAATACTCCGTCGTCACACCGTTCACGGTCTTTTCCGTCCGGATCCCAGACGCGTTATACCGGTAGCTCAACGACAGCCCGCTCTTCTGCGCGGTGCTGAGCTGACGCCCGTATTGACGTTGTAAAATGAAGAGATATGCTATAATCTGCATCTCTTCATTTACAAATTTTTGGTTTTTATATGAATGACCCTCTTGATAGTTTTATCATCCCCATTTTCTTCAATAATGATTTCAGACTTTTTGCAAAAAAATAAGACAAATATGACGATCAAGGAGATAATTCCAAAGATAATTGTTCGAAAAACCGGGACTATTAATGCGGAAGCGTCCACATTGCCTAATGTAGTAAAAAAGGCCATGTACAATGGAATACAGGATCAACAACAAATATATAGAAATCCGTCTTTTAAAGGTCACTGCAAATATCTTTGGCATCAAACAAAACTCAAGTAGTATGGCTGGAATCAATGCTATAACAAAAACAGAAAAGGAAAGGTATTCCATTAAAAATGATCGTAATAATATAAATAGTAAAGCATCAGATAATAAATAGAGTCCTAATGAATATAGTAAAACCATCCATTTGATTGATAAAAACCGACTTACCATAACGCCCACAAAAAGTCTTCAGGATATGGATTTTCATTAAAGTCTACACCTCCAGTCCTGCTCCTAAAAAAGGCCAAATATATCTATAGTATATAAGGCATTATGTCCTCTCCATTCTGCAATATATGAACTCACTTCGCGTAAATACTGTAGGATCATATTCTGGGCTACTTATCACTACATTAAGAATAGCCTCCATCTCATATTTATTTTTTATTTTGTGGGAAATCAGTTACACTAAAAATTAGGATTGACTTTTTTGCTATCGATACGATCTGGATGTTTAGCATCAATCGTAACCTGTATAGGTGCATCAGGATTTTGATTATTGATGCTTACTGTAGATTCATTATATTTATTCTTTGCCGACTCCATATTAAGCTCAATAACTTCATAACTATAATCATCCATAAAGTCTTGTACAACATTTGAAACAAAGTTGCCTACAGATTGTGCTACATTAACGATACCATCTCCAATGCCTTTGAAAAAGTTCCCAATTTCCTCCCAGAATAAACCTGTATGATCCTTCCGAGATATCGGATTATTCCCACAATATGCAAATATATTGTGACCCGGAATTCCCTGCCCTGCTGATATATACCCGTCCGCGTTCAAAAACCGTCCGACGACAGGATCGTAATATCTCGATTGGAGATAATAGAACCCGGTTTCGGTATCATAATAGTAGCCGCGGTAGCGGATGGGGTTCTTCTGCCCGACGGTGGAGGCGAGCGAGCCGGTGACGGACAGGGGAGCCCCAAGAGTCATAGGTATAGGTTACCACGCGGTTGCCGGAAGAGTCAAGGATCCCGATGACGTCCCCTGGCCGTTGTAGACATAGTAGTAGCTCGTCCCGTTCAGCTTGAACCCCGCCAGGCCCATGTCCCGTCGTACAGGTACCAGATCACGTCGGTACCCCGTCTTTCCGCCACGATGGACGACCCGTCCAGGTAATAGTCCGTCGTCACACCGTTCACGGTCTTTTCCGTCCGGATCCCTGACGCGTTGTATTGTAGCTCAACGACAGCCCGCTCTTCTGCGCGGTGCTGAGTTGACGCCCGTTCTGCCATGTAAAAGCTCAGGCCGTCCCGCCACGTCAGCGGGTTCCCGATCGTGTCGTAGCTGATCGCGGTCCCGTTGTAGCTCGTCAGCAGGTCCTTCCACGATCCGCTGTACCCGTAGCTGACGGTGTTCATCACTCCGCCCAGCTCCCCGGTCGTGTACGCATACTCTTTCCGCGCCAGCAGGTTCCCCCCGCCGTCGTACACGTATTCGATGCTCTTGTTCTGCACCGCGCTGTCCTCACGGACCAGCTGGTTTAGCTCGTCGTACCGGTACCTCACCCGTTCGGTCCCGTTTTCCACGATCGTCGTGATGTTCCCCGCCGCGTCGTATGTGTAGCTCAGCTCCGTCCCGCCGTTTATCATCCGGCTCAGGCGCCCTGACGTCTTCCCGGACGACGGCGTTTCGTATTCGTACGTCACCGTGTGCAAGTTCCCCAGTTTCCGCTGGATCATCCGGTTGAACCCATCGTATCCGTACGTCACCGTTTTCCCGCCCGGAAGCTGCGCGCTCTCCAGACGCTCCTCCAGCCCGTACCCGTACTCCGTCTTCCGGTTCTGACCGAACGTCCGGTACAGCACCTTCGTCACGTTGTTGCTTACATCGTAGCTGTACTGCGCCGACTGGTTCTGGTTCGTCGACGCACGGATCAGACGCCCCGTCGTGTCGTACGCGTACCGCGTATGCACCGCGTTCACATAGTCGTAGCTGTCCGTCAGCTGACCGCTGTTCGTGTAGTACCACTCGTACTCCCCTGTTGTTCCCCTGGCTTCGCACTCGCCCCAGCTGGTCATAGCTGTACGCCACGCTCTGACCGTTCCCGTACGTGACACGCTCCAGTTCCCCGTTTGACGGCCCGTACGTGTTGGTACTCAGCACGCGCGTTACCCCGTCCGTCCCTTTCACCGACGTCTGCGTCCGGTTCCCGAACCCATCGTACGTCAACAGATAGTCGAATCCGTTGTGCCGGATCCCGCTCAGGCGCGTGTTCGCGTATGTGTACTCCACGCTCCCGGTCCCGCTCGTCACCGTCTTGACTCGGTCCGACACGTCGTACGTGTAGTCCACTGTCCGCACGTCCTCGGTCCCGTACAGCGTTTCCACCTTCGTCGTCAGGCCCTTGCCCGTGTCAGTCGTATACCGCGTCACATGGCCGAAATTGTCCGTCATGCTCTCCACGAACGCTCCGTCCGGCGTATACGCGGCGCTGCTCGTCATCTTGGTCCCACTGACCGGCGTCACCCGTTCCAGATACCATTTCTGGCTCTCGTCCCGGCTGTCCCAATCCTTCAGGACCGCTTTTTTCCTCCCGGTCGTTCGACGTCCCCGCCAGACCAAGGAAGCGTTGGCTGTTCGTGTTTTTCAGGCTAAAGGTCCCGTCGCTGTTTTTCTGGAAGGCCCATACGCTGTTCACCGACGTGTTCCGGATCTCCGCCTGCGTGCCGGCCGACGCCGATCCCACGTACAGACGGCCGGCGCGCCAATAGTCCGGCGTGACGACGTATCCGCCGCTCGCCGCCGTCATCACCCAGCGCTGGCCGATATTGTCTTCCGCTGCACCCTGCACCACCAGCGTCCCGTCCGCCTGGCCCCCGTCCAGCCGCCGAGTACCTCCAGATAGAGCCCGCTCCTCTTGTTTCGCAGGTTGTATGCCACTCCGCTGCGCACTGCGGTCTCCAGCGGATTGCTCACCAGTTCCGTACCCGTCACGTTGCCGTTTCCGTCGTACGTGAACGTGTATTCCACTCCCGATTTCGTGCGGGCACCCAACAGCGTATTCGTTTCCCGGCTGTAATTGTAGTAGGCGTACGCTTCCTTTGTGTCCACCATTTTCGTCAGCGTTCCGTTGTCCGAACTGAACTGGGACGTCGTTTCCCGTCCCGTCACGCTTACGAGGTCTCCGTTGTTGTCATAGGTGTAGCTGGGTACATCCTCCCGGATCAGCTGGATATTGTCGAAATACGCGGTGTTCGCGTTCCGATAATAGCACAGATAGTAGGTCACCGATTCCGAGTCCGTTCGGTGTCCGTTCCGTCGTCCAGCGTGAAGACATGGCTCAGATACTGCCACCCCCCTACCTGCGCGTTGAAGCTCTGCCCGGGCGTCCATGTCTCATATCCATCGGTATAGCGGATCTTGATGCATGCGTAGAAACTACGGCTCAGATCCTCGGTCACGGGGACCGAGTCCGCCTTCGCCCAGGCGCTGAAGATATAGGTGTCCCGTTCCGTCCCTCCGACCATGATTCCCTGGCTGATGTTTTTCTCCACCAGCGGTGACCCTAGCATCTTGTATGACAATCCGCCCTCTTTCGCCTCGGCGCCCGTCACGCAGTCGCCCGCGCCCCGGCCGGACAGGGCCCAGCTCTCCGGGGTTCCCACCGTGTCATACCGTTCGAAGCTCGGGTTCTCCACCAGATTGTAGGGGTTCGCAATGGCACCCTCTTCCAGCTGCATCCCGTCGAACCACGCGTGGCCATACGCTTCCGCCGCCAGAACCAGGTGCATCCGACACACCGGGCTCGCCGCGTCCGACGGTACCGTGAACGTCAGTGATGTGCGTGTCCATCCTTCCGTCGTCCCCTGCAGGAACTCGTCGGGATATGCCGTCACCGTCGAATTGCTCCCATCTTGGTAGGTCACCATCAGATAGGCACCGCTGCGCTCATACTCCGACGTGATGTTCTCCGTCTTTACATAGCTGGAGAAGGTATACATTTTCCCCCGTTCCAGGCTGATATCCTGCTGATATATCGCCACCGCGTCGCTTGCGTAGCTGGGCGGTTTTGAAGCGAAACGCTTCTGTTGCCCCACATACGCTTCACCGCTGCTGAGTTCCGCGGTATATCCGTAATTGCTGCCCATGTGACTCGGTGTCCAAGTATCGGTATCATATTCCACACTATGGTTTTTCAGCAGGTTATTTACATTCAGTGATATTTGTGCTTCGGTGATAATCCGGTTATTTTTCTGGCTATGTGGATTGATGCCGCTCGGCGAGGTGTAATTTCTCACGCTTCCGCCGAATTCTCCTCCTGACAGCAGGGCGGTGGACGATGAAACCGTCTGACCACTGTTGTTGAAACAGTAGATCGTCTGGATATCGTCGGCATCATCCAAGTTGTCCACGCCGGATGTTACGAACGTGCTCGTATTGTCCGGTCCGTATGTCGCGTACAGGCTTTCTCCGACCGTGTTCCCTGTTTTTTCATACGCGCTATTGACACGATACGCTCCATCGTTCGTATACGTGTATACCATCTCGATGCCCGTCCGGTCGATGACGCGGGTCAAACGGTTTCCGATATACAGGAACCGCGTCTCGGTTCCATCCGGATAGGTTATCGACGTCAGCAGCTGCTTAACACCACCGCCCGTGTACCCATAGCTGGTGGTGCGCCCCGCGCTGTCCGTCAGGCCGGTGAGCAGATGGGTGTCGGCGTCGGTCTGGAAGGTAATGCGGTCTCCCGCTCCATCCTCCACATAATCAATCACCCAATACCCGCCGAGCATTTTGAGGTTCACCGTGATATGGTTTCCGTCTGCGTTTTCGATATACACCAGACGGCCCGCAGCGTCGAAATCCAGGAACGACTTATCCTTCGTCGTAATCCGTTTTCCGCCATGCGTCCCGTCTGAGAGCGTATATCCCAGACCGTCCTCGTCAATGATCTTTCCATCCTGCTCAAAGAAGTAGTGCTCCGTCCCGTCCCCGTCCGTATAGACATGCGTATACGCGCCCGCGAGGCCGCTCTCTTCGTGTACGGCCACCAGCGTCTGCTGCAAATTCAGTTTCCGGCCCATCCCTGTCCGCGGTACCACATCCAGCGCGCTGTTGTCCGAGCCGATATTGTACGGATCATGGCGGAGATTCTCCCCGCCTGGTATCCGTTATAGTAATGGCTGATTGATACCGGCATACGTCCGCCCGGCGTACTCACATCCATATGTTCGTACACCAGGTTCCCCGTATAATCCTGGATGTACCCTGTCCCTGCACGGCCCATGTCCTGAGAATGATAATCCCAGTATCCTTCCAGTCCCTTGTTGCTCCGGTAGGAGATCACCATCACCGGATAATTACCTGCGGGAGTGGTCGTATAGTATTTGGAGATAAAATTGGCATATGCGCCGCATACAGCGTATGAGCCGTTTTCCACCGCAGCTTTCAGCATCAGCCCGTGCCGGCTCGACGGATCTTGATACCACTGCCGGACCACCTTCGTCACGTCGAACGACCGGCTGTTCAGATAGGATGCTTGTGAGCTGTACCGCGCGTCCCACGTCCCGTTTCCGTTTTCGCTCCCATCCAGTTGGATATAATCCAGCACTTTATGGTCGTAATCCGCATTGGAGCCCGCCCCCCTGCTGTTCCAGGTCATCGTATTCGGATCCCAGTCCGTCAGTACTTGGTGGATATTGATCGTGTACAGTCCCATGTGCGATGCATAAAATGACTGTTGATACTGCACCAGGTTCAGACTCGCGCCCGTTACAATTTCGGACGCGCCGAGGTTTGGCAGGTCAAAATTGACATACGAACGCATGATTTTTCCGTGCTCGAATCTACACCCACCGGGAGAGAACCGTAATGGTAATGGCTTGAGCCCGGATTTCCGCTGCTGATAAAGCCATTTTCGATGCTCGCCCGTTCCTGGCGGGTAAAAATCGTCGGATCGATGGTTACGGATATACCCGTTCCGCCGCCGTCAGCCAGTCTGCATCCGGCGTGATCGTATACAGGTATCCGCCCGTCGTTTCTTGCAGCTCCACATCCACCGCATAGCTCGTCTCATTGGCCGCATCCCACATATACGGTGCCGCGATCTGGAAGAATTCGGTTCCATCCGCATCGCAGAATGTGACCGACTGATCCTCGTTCAGCGTTCCGGTCAGGCCGCCGCCGTCCAGAACGAAGGAATAGGATGCCGCGCCCGGGCCCTCATGCAGCACTAGACTTTCTTTCAGGCTTTTTCCGGATATCGTATGCCAGGTCAACACCCGGCTGCAAGTCCGCATACGTCACGCCGGCGGATATGGTTTTGACGCCTGTGATCTCCGTTTCGATTTCGCGTGCCAGATTGCGCGCCTCATCCGCAGCAGCAGGGCTCAGCGCATTCGCCGTTACGCTTAGTGCCGAACACTCCTTTACGGCCTCCGGTGTCTTGTCCAGGCCGGTGGTCTCCCGGAACGATGCCTGCAGTTCACGCAGGCGGGCTCCGCCGTCCGTTTCCGGCTGCCGGAGCACTCCTTCGACCTGCGGCGCGGCGCTCCGCGTCTGCGCCGTCTGTTCCAGCGCAAAGCGGAGCGTTCGTCCTCGATATCCCACTTCCACAGTGCGTCCCACGCTCATATTTTCCGGCAACCATACCGTAAAGTCGTTTGACCGGTTCTTCATATACGCGATCCCGCCGCGGTTTTCCGACGGAACAAGCGTGTTGTCGATCTCTTTTCCATTCTCCGTCTACTTCATAGTGAACCGGTTCGTCATACAGTGCCGCGACCATCGATCCGTCCGAGCGGCGGAATTGTTTCACGCTCTCATCCCGACGGCCGGTATCCTCTCCCAAAAGATAGGCGATGACCTCTTCTTCCTCCTGGATTTTGCTCGTGGAACCGGTTTCAGCTTCTTCCGCAAAGGAGAGCCCGGGCGTCTCCTCCGCGAATGGCGTTATCGCTCCCGCTTCAAACAGCAGTATCGCACTGCATAGAACCGCAAGCGTACGTAAAAATCCCCTGTTTTCTTGCTCATGTTTTTCCTCCCCGATCGACACCTCTCTATATTACGGTACAGGAATATGTTTCCTAATCCGCTTGTTTATTTTATCAATTTATTTGAAATAAATCAATGACATATTTGTATTAATTGGAAATATTATTACTAAATTTACTGATATAACTATAAAAACACCATTTTTACTTTTTTATGAAAAATAAAAAAATAAAATCATATCGTCAATACGCAAAAATGTTTGGATAATCCTCCATGTAACCAGAGCGAAATTCCCGCTGCCGTAAGCACATCCAATAAACATTGCGTTTGGAAGAAGTGGCGGCGGCCATTGTTTCAGGGCAGATTTTGCGGGGATAACTCGCAGAATCTGCTCATTTGCCATTTGACGCTTGAAAAGGTTGCATTTATATGGTATTGTTTGCGTATGATTGGAGGTGATTGCAAATGTTTGCGAGAGACCGGCAGGAGAAAATATATGAACAGCTTCAAAAAGTGGTGCCGTCACAACGTCGGGGCTTGTCAATACCTTCCATGTATCCATTGAAACGATCCGCAGGGATTTGTTAGCTATGGAGCTGCAGGGACGGTTGTCCCGCGTCCACGGCGGAGCGGTGGCAAAAAAGGATATGAAGCCTTTTTTTGATCTGAAAAAAGCGGAGCGCAGAGCAGTGCAGGCAGAAATCGGAAATTTCCTTCAAAGCGATGGACTGTATTTCCAATGGCGATATCATCGGAATTGATGCCGGGAGTACGGCGGTTCTTTTTCGCAGAGGCGCTGAAAAGTATTTTTCCAGGTTGACCGTCATTACCCACTCACTGGATGTGTTTCGGATTTTATGTGACTGTGAAGGGTTTTCCTGATTCTATGCGGCGGACACTATCTGCGGGAGGAACATGCCTTTTTCGGTGCATTGACCTTGGATATGCTGAAGAATCTGCACATGCAGAAAGCCTTTGTGTTTCCCAGCGCTCTTTCATTGGAATATGGAATTTGTGATTATCAAGAGGATCTGTATCCGATTCAGAAACAGCTCATACAATCTTCAGACGACATATTTATTCTGGCGGACAGCAGCAAGTTCGAAAAGAAAGCGCTGCTTAAGATCGAGGGAAATGAAAGGACGTACACCTATGTGACCGACTCGGATCTGCCAGAAGAGCTGTTACAGCTATACCGAGAAAACGACAGGATTATATATAAAGGAGAGAATTCAGCATGAGAACATTATTGATTGTAGTGGACGGCATGAGGCCCGACGCGATTGCAGCCATACCGCAGGTACAAAAACTACTGAAAAACGCCTCCTATACCATGACGGCAACGACGGTTATGCCCTCCGTGACGCTCCCGTGCCATATGTCGCTTTTCCACAGTGTGGACCCATCTAACATGGGACGACGACCAATACATATGCGCCGCAGGTAAGACCGATCAACGGCTTGTGCGAGGTTCTGCTAAACCACAAAAAAGACATGTGCGTTCTTTTATAATTGGGAAGAGCTCCGGGATCTCGCAAGGCCGAACTCGCTCTCGTTCTCTTGTTATTGCAAAGGCGGGGATTTTGGTTACGATAAGGCCAATACGGTTGTCACAAATGCCGCTATCGCGTATCTGACGGCCAATTACACGGATTTTGCTTTCTTATATTTGGGATATTCCGATGAGGCAGGGCATTCACACGGTTGGATGAGCCAGGAATATATGGCGGCTCTGGAAAACAGTTGGGACAATATCGGGCGGGTGATCGACGCCTTGCCGGAGGATACACCGTGATCATCACCGCCGACCACGGCGGCCACGACCGTATGCACGGAACCGATTTGCCGGAGGACATGACCATTCCGTTATTATCATGGGGAATGGTTTTGCCGCCGGAAAAGACTGGGGACGGTGACCATCAAGGATCTTGCGCCGACGATTGCGAAGTTGCTGGAGGTAGAGCCCGACGCGGATTGGGAAGGGCGCAGCCTGATATGAATAGGCTGGAAGGCAAAAGCCAGGTAAACCGGTTGGCGTGTTTGTTTGCTTGTACGTATATGGTCAGTTATATCACCCGTATCAATTTACGGGGCGATTATATCGGAAATGGAAGCCGCTACGGCTATTTCCAGGATTTGCTTTCTATGGCACTGACCGGGAGCTTTATTACCTATGGAGCAGGACAAATCGTCAGCGGTGTGTTGGGGACCGGATTTCGCCGAAAAACTGGTCTCCTGCGGGCTCATGGTAACGGCTGCGATGAATCTGCTGATTCCGGTGTGCAGGAATATACTTCAAATGGTAGTGGTCTGGTGCATAAACGGGTTTTGCCCAAAGCTTTCTGTGGCCGCCTCTTGTAAGGCTTATGACAGCGCTTTTATCGGAAGAGGATTACAAAAAAACGACCGCGAAGGTTTCGTGGGGAAGCTCTTTCGGGACCATGCTGCTCTATCTGCTATCGCCGCTTATCATTTCGGTCCTCAGTTGGAAATGGGTTTTGTTTTTTCGGCAATCTGCGGCATCGTGATGCTTGTTGTATGGAATCGCTATTCTTATGAAATAGAAACGGAAGCCCCCGTTCCCGCCGCCAAAGTTTCCAAAGGACAGGCAAACGCCTTATGGAATCCCTTGATGCTCTGTGTCATGGCTGCCATCATCCTGCAGGGGGATGCTCAGGGATGGTGTTACAACCTGGATGCCGTCCTATATAGCGGAGACCTATCAGCTGAGCAATCGCGTTTCTATTTTAACCGGCGTCGTTTTGCCGCTTTTCAGCATCGTCTGTTTCCAAATCGCCACAAGGCTGTACATGAAAAAGCTGACCAATCCGCTCACCTGCGCGGGCGCGTTTTTTGCCGCGGGCGCTTGTTCGGCTCTCGTACTATGGTTGTTTGCGGGACAAAACGCGGCTTTTTCCGTTTTGCTTTCCGCTACTCTCACCGGCTGTATGCATGGGGTGAACTTGATTCTGGTTTGTATGATCCCGCCCTACTTCAAACAATACGGAACGGTGTCCACCGTATCGGGCGTGATCAATTCCTGTACCTATATCGGAAGCGCGCTGTCCACCTACGCCATCGCCGTTTTATCAAAAGAGATCGGCTGGCAGTATACGGTTCTGGTATGGTTTTTGATTGCTCTTGCGGGAACGGCAGTATGTTTTTCTTGTGCGAGACCGTGGAAGCACAAATTTGCCGCCCGTAAAAGCGATCCGATGTGACAGGCTGCCTCATACGCCAGGCTTGTCTTGCCAGAGATGCCGATTCGGCATTCCTTTTCCGGCAAAACACGTGGGAGACAGGATTTTCTGCCCGGCAGCCCGCTTTCACTTTACAAATTCCGCACCGGAAGGTAAAATGGTAAACAGGAAGATATCCGCAGCTTCAAAACCGGTTGTAGAGGGCGGTCCCGGACGCGGCCCGATAGAGAAGGCCGGGCTTATCCCGCCCGCTATTAGCCGCAACGCGTTTCGACGGCGGCAGCATCAGATGAGGGGAGGACGTCAATGGATGAACGGAAGCCTTTCCGACGTGGGCAAGACGACGGCCCGGCCGGCCTGGACCGGGCCGAATGGAGCGTGACCGAGGCAAAGACACCCGTGCCGAAGAAGGCCCGGCAGCCGGCGGTATGGCTGATTCCGGCCGCGGCAGGAGCCGTGCTCCTGCTGACGGTGGGGATTCTTCTGGTTCGGCGGGGCACCCCGCCCCCCATCCCGCCGGCTTCATCCCCGGCTTCGGACCAGGAAGTCCCTGTCTGGGCCGTCCTCGGCTTCCTCCTCGTCCGCGCCGCAGGACCCGTGGCAGGATGAAAACGGCTTTGGGACCTGCCGGACAGCCGGGTGACCCCGCTGGCATATAAGGGCCCATTCAATTCCTTGGAGCTTGTACGCGACGGTGCGGTGGAGGAAACGGTTACGCTGGATCTCCAGGATTTCGGGTACATGTCCGACTACAAGGTAAAACCTTTGTGCTGGGTCAGGAACGGTATCTCGCCTCTTTTACAGACGTATGGGATCGTCCCATAAAGCATTCGATCTCTTCTGACCAAAAGTCCGCCTGTTTGTGGTTTGGGTGGTCTCTTTTCATGTACAATAGTGCCGACGGTACGGTTCAAAAAATCAGCCGGGATCAAGTCGGCGGCTATGATATGGAAAAATTGGAGGAACTCCAGAATACGGAGGATGCCCCCACAGACGTCGGACAATTGCACTGGATAATCAACCCGACTCCCAGCGAAGACAACACCCTTGTGGCGTATCAGAGCAACCGCCGCACCTATGAGGACTTTGTACGCCGTTATCGGGAAGACGGGGAGAAGGAAGGGTTCCGGATTGGCCTGTATCTGAAGACGACATCTGGTATATTGATATGGCGACCGGGGAAGAGTCCCTACTTGTCGAGGATGCCGCGGCCATTGTGTGGGCAGGCCGCACCCTGATTTACAGCCGGGACACCGACGTTACTCTATGGAGGATCGATGTGGATACAAAGAAAACGGAACCGTTCCCTCCAGGAGATCAGACCGTTTCGTGGCCCAAGCCGATCGACCGTCAAGGCCGGTTTCTGATCGAAAAAGGGCCGGTGGTAGATGGAGCGTTCAAGTTGGCCATTTGGGATTCCCATACCGATACCCTGACAGAATGGGATCCCGGCCCCCAAATCAGCGGGCTGAGTCAATTCCGCGATTGGGTTTTTATGGACGGTTCGGATACGGCCATGGCGCTCTATCATATCGACCTCAACGTGCCGCATGATAAGTGGCGGGAAAACCTGGATTTTGTTGTGGTGACCGATGGGAAGGCGGGCAGACGGTCTATACCCTGCCACTCTTTGTCCGGAATCAAGGGGAATCAGTCGTCATCGAGAAGGTTTTAAGCGAGACCCGGCTGATCATTTCCCTTTCGGAGACCTCGAAACAGGAATTCCAATTCGCCGAGGTGGATTTGAGCCTTCCGGACTGAGATACGTCTGCGACAAAAGCCGGGGGCCTGCCGTTTAGAGCGGCAGGCCCCCGGGGGTTTCTATAGGAATTTCCGGATATCCTTTGCCAAGGTCTCTTCCAGGGGATATTACCCTTTTGGCGATGTCTTTTGATTTCTCGTCGGCCGCCTCGTACTGATTGAGATAGCGGTTGAGCGACTTTACGCCCATATTGCAGCCGTCGGTGATCAGGTCGGCTATGGTTTTGTCGGATTCATCGACCGCCAGCTTGATATTGGTTTTGAGCCAGGACATGCCTTTGGCCATGGCATTGGGATCTTTGCCGTCGTCGTGATATTGATCGAGCAATTTCTGCAGTTCACTCTGCAATTTTTCATGCTCAGCCATATTGGATTTCAGAAACTGCCTAAGTTCCGGGTCACTGCTGTACTGTTCGACTTCCTGGATGGCCTCGACGCCCATTTTGATACCGGCGTCGCATTCCTTAACAGCCGAATCGTGTCCGCCTCGATGGTTTTTCCAATTCCCTTGCCTCCCTAAGCCAGATTCGCGCTTAGTATACCCCGGACAGGCCGGTTTCATCCAAAAAAGAGGGCCCGGCCATTCTTACAGATGGCCAGGCTTGTATGCAGCGGTCCGTCATACCGGTATCCCTTTGGCCGCCAGCCGCCCTTTTATCAAAAGGGACGGCTCAGACTCATATGCGCAAAACGATAACCGCCATCTCACTGTGGGGGGAGAGAGCAGCGCACAGGGCGTGCCGCCAATCGTTTCTACCGAGATATCGGTCAGCGGCTGGGCATCGGGCTGATCCATCGTCATGACAACGGCTTTGGGCGGCCGGCCGTATTTCCAAGACACCGCCACCTGGCCGCACAGCGTGCTGTCACAGGCGCAGGCAAGGAGCAAACCGTCTTCCAGTTCAAAGCGCTTGATCATCGGTTCCGCCGGTGCGCGCAGAATGCCCACGGTATCCGTAAAACGCCCATGTCCATAGTTTTCCAGCCAACGAACACGCAGCGCGATGACCTTTTGAGGCGCTGGGCCTGTTCCGGGTCCCGGCGCCAGGTGTTGTCCCATTCCAGATCGTAACACCAGAAATAGGAACCCATTACAAACGCTTTGTAGAGGAATTCGGTCGAGTGGCGGGCGATGTGTTCCGGACGCATGGCGGAATGGCGGCGCGGGTTCATCATATCGACCAGGATCTGGTCCGGAAACGTACTTGTACACCTCTGGAAACCGGCCGATAAAGGGCCCCGACATGGAGGAAATCAACTGTCCGGACGCCCGTGGGCCAAAGATATCGTTGCAGCCCTCATACAGCAGGGCCACCCCTTCCGGCGGAGTATCCATGCACAGCTGGGAAAGCAGCTTTTCATACCCCTGATTCCAGGCGGTGGGGTTGTCATTATGCTCGGCATGCGCTGGATGATAGCATTTGAGAGAGGGGCCATGGCCAGCTGATCCAGGTAGATGCTGTCCGCCCCGATATCATGCGTCAGATATCGGACGGTGTGGGCCAATCTCTGACGCCATGCGGGCTCGTTGATGCACATGGAAGCGAAAGAGACATTTGCGGCGCCGTACTTCTCTATATAGAGGCTGCCGTTACGGTTCATGACGGCACTTTGACGGATCTGTTCCTGTGCATCGGCAAAAGCGGTGTTGCACAGGCGGGAATTGATGTAAAACGCCACATGGCCCCCATGCCGCGAACCTGTTGTATAGCTTCTCTCAGGTCTTCTTCCGTGCCCAGAAGCGGATTGGGTGTATAATGCGGGAAACCATAATCGAACCCGTCCTTGTTCCAGCCCGACAGCAACAGATGATGCAGCCCTAGATCCCGTGCCTGCCGGTACAATTCGGGAATATCCCGAAAGGTATGGACGATTCCGCCGAGCTGATACTGAAAATCATAATGCGCCATCAAACCGGCGCTTTTTTCAAACCAGGAGGGGCTATGCCGGTTTGCAGCGGGACGCCCGAGCGACGCGAACCAGGCGCGGTAGTCGTCCGCCGCCCAGTGCCAGTCCCCTTCATGCAGGGCGACGACACAGTCTTCGCTTTTCCATTCCCCCGTTTCAGACAGGGTTTCTGGACGACGGCCAGGCCGATGGCGGGATCCTGCTCGCCGAAGCTCAGCACACGCAGCCCTTTCATCGTTAGACTGGTGTTGCGGCAGGTCATGTAAATGCCGGTGTTTTCGGTGGGATCGTACAGATCCATCCACAGCATGGAGGCATCCCCGGTATATGAAAGCGCGGCCGTATACGCCCCTCTGTCATCCCGGATCCCGGACAGTTCGCCTAGTGCATAAGTATACAGGTATTCCTGCCATTTCCAATGGATCTCACAGGGAGGAGGCCAGCTTCAGCGTGGGGTTCACCGCTTTCCATCCGGCAAAACGCGGCAGGACCAGGATGTCGTCCTGCCAGGATTCCCCCAGCCACATCCCGTTGAGCGAGGGGAAGGCCACCTCATATATTTCGTATTCCGTGCGGTTGTCCAGTGACAGGCGCCAGACACTGCGGGCTTCCTCTTCGCCCAATTCAATGGTGATCCCGGCCGAAATAGCGAGTTTTCCCGTGTCGCACATCAGTGCCGGATAATGCAGAGAAACCGTGGCGCTGGTTTCTCGCTGCTCGACGCGGATAAGCGGCTTCAAGCTTTCGTCGGCGGCAATCTCCAGATAGCGGGGCACATGGAAGCGCAGGTCCGCCTCCTCCGTGTGCAAGATCCCCTCCAGGAGCGAATAGGCTTTCTGCACATGGTTTTGGCCACGTTATCCCATGTACTCTCTCTGACAAGCTCCAGCACTTCACCGTTGAGAGCGTCCAGCGCCAAGGAGAGGATGCCGTTGGTGGCATGTATTCTGGATTGATACATAGAAAACCTCCGATCCCCGCCTCATGGCGGCGTCTATAGAGAACCCCTTACCGGCCGTCCTGAGTATGGCGGACCGCTTCACGGATATTCCAGCCGTTTTCTGTCAGCAACGTTTCCGCGTCGGAAGAGGAAACGCCGGTGAGATCGCATACGATACCGATCATACGATTCTTCAGCTTCCGGTTGCTGGGCTTCAAATGGACCATCAGATTTTCGTAAACATATCCCATTTGTATCATCACGGATGTGGAAATCATGTTTAGGATCATCTTGTGCGCACTGCCTGCTTTCATGCGTGTCGAGCCAGTCACCACCTCGGCGCCCGTATCCGGATGGATGGCGATATCGGCCACATTCTCCAATGGACAGGCGGCGTTGCAGGTCAGAGAAACGGTCAGTGCTCCGCGCTCCTTCGCCAGACGGAGCGCGCCGAGGACATAGGCGGCACCGCCTGCGGCCGAGATGCCCACCACGCTGTCACACGGCCGGAGGTGATAAGCGTCCAAATCGGTACGCCCCTGCTGCTCGTCATCCTCGGCCCCCTCCACGGCATAGCGCAAAGCATGATCCCCGCCGGCAATAATGCCGATGACCAAATCGTCGGCGACACCGTAGGTGGGAGGGCATTCCGATGCGTCGAGAACGCCGATCCGGCCGGAAGTGCCGCATCCGACGTAAAAGAGACGGCCCCCTTCCTTCATCCGGCGGACGATCGCATCGACGGCGGCTGAAATGGCGGCCAATTCGGTGTCAATGGCCTGAACGGCATATTTGTTTTCATCCTGTATGACGCGCACGATCTGTTCGCTGCTCATCCGGTCGATATGCGTTGTTTTTGGATTCCGCATTTCGGTTTTTAGCACGGCTGGCCGTCCTCCTTTTTTAGGCCGGCCAGCAGCAGCGCTCCGTTGACGGCGGGTTCCCGATAGACGGAAAACCGATAACGCTCTTTTTCGGCCAGTTCTTTTTTTGAATGAGGGGCATCAGCAGCGTTTCATGGTTCGTCAAGCCGCCGACAAACACCACCTCGGCCTTCAGGGGCTGGTCAGTTTCCTCCATCCGGCGTCGAGAAGACGGGCGATTTGCCGCATGTTCCGAACAAGGATATCCTGTGCGACCGTATCGCCGGCAGAAGCGGCCTGGATGGCCAGCGGCGCGTAGGCGGCAATGCCACGCTTCCCCAGCTCATAGAATTCCGGCAGGCAGGCAAGGGCGGAGGACTTTCCGGTTTGCTGAGCAAACAGCCCGGAGAGGGCGGTGGGATTCCCGCTTCCGTCTTCCGCAGCCATGACGGCGCGCAAGACATCACGCCCCAGGCTGTACCCGTTTCCTCCTTCGTCGAAGAGATAGCCAAGGCCCCCGATACGATGCAAGACACCGTCCTTTTGGACAAAAACCACCGAGCCTGTCCCCATAATGACCACCATACCGTCCCTGTCCTGTAGTCCCGCGGCAACGATTGGCTGCGCATCACTGCCGTTGTCGAATTTGGCGAAGTGAAAACCCGAGAAAAAGGCATGGAGCCTTTCACGGTTGTCACCGGAGGTTCCGCCGGAAATCCCGGCAAACATGGAGATCCGGCGCAAGGAAATGCCCCGGCAGACGTGGCGGATACCGGCTTCGAGCACCTCCATAGCGGCTTCGATACCGATGTCAACAGGGTTGCTGGAACCAAGTAGGGTGCGGCTGATGATGCGGCCTTCTCCGTCAGCCAACGCGAAGTCCGTTTTGGTGGCGCCCCCGTCGATCCCGAGAAAGAAGGAGGGATCTTCCTGAAAATCCATTAAATCGTCCAGTGATACCTGCAGGGCATCGGCGACCCGCAGCAGGGCGTAAGTGGGAGGAAGCACCCGCCCCGACTCCCACTTGCTGACAGCTTTTTCAGAATACCCAATGGAATTGGCGAGGGTTTTCTGCGTATAGCCCAAAGCCATCCTCCGCCGGCGTAGTTTGACGGCGAAATTTTCTTCCAAACGACTCATTTGCTGGTCCGCCTTTATTCTGGAATATATCTCAAGAATATACCCCTTTTGGGAGAGCGTCAACCTATAAATTGTGGATTATCCGCTCGGAACTCCACGAATTGTAGTGTTTTTAGAGCGTCAAAGCCGGAATGGCGAAAACGGCCGGCCGTATGGCCAATATACGCCCTTGAAAGGGAACTGTATTTATCAGGCCCTTTTCTTTTCGACCATACCAGGGGGCCGTTTCCCGGCAGGACAGCGGGGCGTGAATTAAGACGGATCCCAATCCCCGTCCGGCTCGAACCGGAATCCCGCCTCGAGCAGGTCCCTTACGATCGCGTCGAGATCAGATTGCCCGCTGTTGACCTCCGGGACAAAAGGCGGGGGAGACCGTCGTCCAGAAGGTCGTGGGAGGCAGGCGAGAAAGGCCCGTTTGAGAGTGCTTTTCCCGCGAAAAATAATCGTCCAGGCTGCCGCAGTGGGCGACACGCTTGCGCCGGCCGCTGTCTTTTTTTCCCCATAAATGAATACCGGCTGCGGCGTGTATGACCGGAGCGACGCTGTGCAGATCCGTTTCCATGGTTCGTGGTGAGGAGCCGAGCGCCGTGAAAAACTGCGGGATGTCCCAGGCAATCTGAAGATGCAGGCCGGAAGCGTCCAGCCGTTCAGCGAGTTCCAGGAAGTCCCGGGCTGAAGAGAAAGGAAGGGGGGATCCCCGATAGGCGGTGCCGAAGCGGTTTTCGATCAGTATCCGCACCTGGGGATAGACGGACAGGATGCGTTCTTCAAACACCGCGTAGTGAGAAAGAAACGCGGCAAAATCGGTGTAGTCGGAAAACGGCGGATGAATCTCGATGACCGACGGCGTCTGTCCGGCACACAAAACCCGGATGAACTCCGCGAATTCGGCCGCCCACGCCTCGGAATACCAGAGCTGCGGAATCCTGCCGATGGCTGGAACACAAGGTAGGGAAGGAGGAGAGCAGCGGTGAACACAGTTCTCTGGCATAGCAGCTGTATTCCGTGTGCAGGGAAAAACGGGGAAGCAGAGGATCAATGGCCGTCTTGTCGAAATGGCCGGCGATTTCCTGAATCTTTGGACGGATCCCCTCCGGGTAAGAGCGGACTCCATATTGTACGGGGATGAGCTTGACCATGCCGATCACCCTTTCCTGGCACCAGTATATCGGAGAGGCACCAAAAAAGCAACCGGAACAGGAAAACCGCCCCCCGCGGGATATCCGGGGGCGGCTCCGATAGAAGGCTATACGAGGGCTTTGGCGTTGTTCCAGTATTGGAATTGGGCTTCCATCCGTTCCTTTTGCACCGCGGTGACGCTGCCCATTTTGGCTTTGCCGCGTTGACGGCGGCGTCGATGACCTTGACGCGGGAGGAGGTATAGACCTCATTGGGCTCGGGCGGCACCCAGCAGATCGTATTGGTGGAGCGGCAGAGCTCACTGCTGTCGGCGAGCGCCTTGTAATAGGCGAACATCTCATTGGCGGCGTTGCCGAAGAGCTTTTGACAGGCGTCCATGAGAATGTCCTCACCAGTCAGGCTGCCGTCCCACATGCCTTTGGAGGAGACGTACCAGAGCGGCCACCGCACGGCGAAGCTGGTGCGGTTTTCGCGGTAGGTGGAGTTGGGACCCTGGTCGTAATAGATGTAGGACGCCCATTGTCTTTCCACAGCTTCTGGTTGCGGGTGGCTACGTTCCCCCTGTACCCAGGGATTTCCGCCCACGCGGCCTTATCCGCGGCAATGCAGTTCCATTCCCAGATGGAGACGGTCTTGACGCTGGCCTTTTGGATATAGCTTTTGAAGTTGTCCAGCCAGGACTGGGTATAGGTATTGTGGGTGATGGCATTGTATCCGGTCGGGAGCTTGAGATTCAGGTCGAGCGGCGCCATCATGCTCGTCTCGCGGCAGAACATGACGTCCACCATCGGATCCGCCTTGATATTGCTTTGAGGCGGGAAATAGATGGAATGGTAGCTCAGGATCGTCAGCTTTTTGTCCGGATACTTCTTTTTCAGCTCCGCCGCCACGTTGTTGGCGAAGGTCAGCAGCTCGTCGGTATCGTTGCCGAGCCGGGTGCAGTCGCTGCATTCACACCAGTTCTTTTCCCAGCCGTCGTTGGCGCCGATGGCGTAGTTGGTCAGGTTGGGACGCTGGTCAAAAATCTCGATGAGCTTTTGGCCACCTCTTTGGCGAGCTCCTTGTTGGAGTAGCAGTACTGCCAATAGGTATCCGAGGCACTGTAGGGATCCCGCCGGCCGTTTACAAGGGCGAACCATTCCGAATGGCTCGGATAATAGGTTTCCCGGGGTACGAGCTTGGCGATGTTATGCCCCACGTCCTTCTCATCCCCGCCCATGTACCATCTCTCTGAAAACTTTTCGTAATTGAAGAACACATTGCTGATCCGGGCGGAGAACTGGGGGGTATGGTCGACGTTCAGTTGATCGATCGCGATGGTTTTCATTTCCGGAATGACCTGCCATAGGGCCTGGGGACCGTACCAGCCGCAGCCGAGCCGTTCGAGAAACATGTTCACGGCAAATTGGGTGCCTTTGTATTCCGCGTCGTCATTCCCGATGAGAACCAGGTTGTTGTCCTGACGCTTGAGGATCACCCGTTCTTTGGATGGGTAGCCGGTTGGCTGCGAAATGCCGAGCTGCCCTGTCTGGGCCGTGGGACCCACCAGGATCCGGTTCGGCTGGGGGATGGAGGCGTTGTCCGCCACGATTTCCAGCTTGGCGCCGGTGATTTGTTCCAGTACCGCCTGCAGATCCTCCGCCGCCGTTTTAACTTTTTGGACGGGGAGGAGGGATGACGATACAGGCTTTCGCGGCGCCGTCCTTGGTGATGACAAAATTGCTGTCGGTCGGCTCGACAACCACCGGTGAGGTGGTCGTGACGGGGGACGGCTGGCGGTGGAGCCCGAACCGGAGGAGGAATCGGGGTTGGTGGGATCCGATCCGTCTGTACCAAGGGGATCGGTGGTGGAGTCGGTGCCCGGTCCAGTCTCGCCGGAGGGATCGGTGGAGCCGCTCTCGCTCAGGGAAGAGTCGGACACCGGATCTTCGGACGGCTTGCATCCGGCGACGGTCAGAATCATCAATGCCGCCAGCAGTCCCGCTCCGATCTGTTTGATTTTCATGGGCATATCCCTGCCTTTCCTGGTCGGTTACGAGTTGTCGCCTTGGATCACGCCGTTGGCTTCGTCGACCTTCTGCTGATAGATGGGGGTGTATTCCGCGATGGCCTGCGGAATGCTCTGCCCCGCGGCGATAGCCTGGCAGATTTCGAACGCACCGCCCACGGCCGAATCGTAACTGTTGATGGGATAGAGCTTTTTCCCGAGCTCTTCATAGGTTTTGATATGCTCGGCCGGGAAGTTGGCGTAATTTTTCGCGTTGTCTTCCGCTTCACCATTGATGAGCATATCGATCAGGATCCCGGAATGATAGGGAGTGTCGCAGCCGTTGCCCATGGCGTATCCGAAAGCCGTCATGGGGTCAGGCCGTCCGGATTGTTGGGGCCGGTGGCCATGGGAACCATGCCGTATTCAAAATCACAAAGGCCGTATTCCTTGGCCTCCAGGATGTTCTGCTCCACCCATTTGAAATCCGCGAGCATGGCGGCGGAGCCGTTATAGAAGGCGTTCCAGGGGTCCCTTCCCAGCCTTCCCACTGGTTGGTGTACCAGGCGTCCTGGATCACTTCCAGCGATTTCATCAGGTTGGGGTCAGTGATGTTCAGGGTGTATTTATAGTTTTGATCGAGCTTGACCATGGAGGTGGCATTCGCCCCGAAGAAGATATAAGGATAATTGCAGGCGAGGCCCCAGCGTTTGCCGCTGTTGTTGCTGTAGGTGAGCTGCTTGGCAATGCGGGCCAGGCTGTCGAAATTCCAGTCGCCGGCCTGATACAGCTCTTCCGGCGTTTCGAGGCCCTCGCTTTCAAAGATCTCTTTGTTATAGAACAGGACACAGGGATCCGGCTCGGTCACAGCGACGTAATAGTTGCCGTTGTAGCAGAAGACGGTGTCCATGGTTTCCTTGTGCAGATTCGGGTTGTTCATATCGATGTAGTCCTGCAGGGGCTGGTTGATGCCGCGCAGGGCGTACATGGGATTGTTGTTGGCGCTGTCCTGGAACACGTCGATGGCTTCTCCGCTGCTGGCGCTGGTGCGCAGCTTGACCATCCAGTTGTCGATGGACGCCGTGATGAGCTCCAGCTCGATATCGGGATACTGCTCTTTGAAGGCTTTGAGAACCTGGTTTTCAAATTTGCTATCATCCTGATAATCGAATGCGGGCAGCATGAAGGTGAGCTTCTTGCCTTTTTCGGCCTCCAGCTGAGAAGCCTTGTCCTTTCGCCCGGTTCCCCGCTGGAGGCGGGGCTGCCGTTGCAGGCGGCGACAGAGAGGGTCAGCAGGGCCGTAAGGGCGACGGCCGCTGACCGGATGAGGGACGTTTTTCGTCATATTGTATCGATCCTTTCCTGCCATACTGGCAAAATCTGAAGGGAGCCGGTCAGCCGACAATGCCGCTGCGTTCCACGCCTTCGGTGAAATACCGCTGGAGGAGCACATACATCAGGATCAGGGGAAGAAGGGTCAGCAGGCAGCCGCAGGCGAGGACGGGCTCTTTCATCAGCCCCAGCTCCTGCCCTGTCATGCCGCCCATGCCCTGCAGCCCCTGGCTGTAGGTGCCCAGCAGCTTGCTCATGTTGGTCAGACTCACGGATAAGGGAAAATCCGCGCGGAAAAAGATGGCGGAGAGGTAATAGTCGTTGTAATACCAAACGATGGAAAACACCAGAACGGTGGCGATCAGCGGCAGGGTGTTCGGGATCATGACACGCAGGAAGGTACCGAAGGACCCGCAGCCGTCGATCATCGCCGCTTCTTCCAGCTCCACCGGCATATTGCGGAAGAACTGGCGGATGATGAAGATACACAGCCCTGACCGGATACCCATGCCGAAAAAGGGCGAGGATATAGAATACCGCCGGGCTGTCGATGAGATTGCTCGTGACAGGCTCACCGGTGACAAGGCCGATCAGGGACCCGATGCCGAAATAGTCAAAGTTTTTCATATTGACGAACAGGGGGATGATATAGGACTGGACCGGCACGATGATGGTAAAGATCAGCACGCCGAAAAACAGGCTGCGTCCCGGAAAGCGGAACCGCGCAAAGCCGTAGCCTGCCAGCAGTACGGTCAAGAGCTGCAGCATCACGCTCGGCACCAGGATGGACGCCGTTTTCAGGAGAGCCTTGGGATACTCGAGGATCCGGATGGCGACATCCATTGCCTGCAGGCTGAACTGCTGCGGGACCCAAACCACCGACGGGTTATAGATATCCTCAATGGATTTGAATCCCGACGAGAGGATGAACAATATGGGGTAGATCATGACGAAGCAGAGCCCGATGAGCAGGACGGCTTTGCCGAATCCGCGGGTCAGGCGGCCGGCAAGGCGCACGGAGCGCACCCGGTTTGAAAAAACCGTTCCGAGAGGGCCGCGGTTCCGGAGGTTTGGCGAATTGACCATAACGTTCATCCCTTTGCAGTTTCATAATGGAAGCCCGCCGGGCGGGGGCCGCCGCTGCGGCGGTCCCCGTCCGATGGGAGATTGGGGGTCAGCGATGTTTTTGCGGAAGGTCACGAGGGCGGCAGCCGCGGCAGCCGCGCCGACACCCAGGACGATCATCGGGAACCCGGCCCCGGTGGAAGGCGTCGAGGGAGTGGAGGCGACAGACCCGTCAGAGGAACCGCCGGCCGAGGGGGTGGATCCGGTCCCCGGCGTGGAGGGAACCGACGCATCGGAAGTAACGGGGGCGACATAGGGGTATAGGTCTCGTCAAAGGTCCGGATTTTGTAATCATCCGCGGTATGGTCGGTCAAGGTTTCCGCGATGCTGTAGCGGTAATCGATACGGGTATCATTGCTCACGCCGACATAGTCGTTGGCCCACAGATATACGCCTTCGGCCGTGGGGCTGACGCCTGGTTTGGCGGAATATCCGTTGGTGAGGCTGGTGTCTCCCGCGAAGCTGTAAACCACATTGCCGTCCTTGTCCAGGACCTCAAAATCCGCGAGGGAGTATTTTCCGGTAGCGCCCCAAGAGCACCAGAACTGGGCATACCAGCCGCTCTTGCCGGCTCCGGCAACTTCATCATACGTAAAGGTAAAGGGAGTGCCGTCCCCCTTGAGGAAGGGAACCCAGCCGTCCGTGTTCCCGGTCAGGCCGTGATACCGGCCAAAGGGAGTCCCCATCAGAAAGGCGGGATTCTGGCCGCGTGCGATGGCCTCGGCATTGAGCTGAGAGGTGTTCTTGGCGAAATCTTCCACCTTGACCATGCCACGCAGGGTGTAGGGGCTCTTTTCCGCGGTGAAGGCGGTGGAGGGAGGGTTGTTGATGTTCAGATGCAGATATCCGAAGCTTTCCGGATAGGCGGAGGTCTCCCCCCTCGACGTTTGCGGGGATATCCATGGTCAGCACGTAGTTGGGAACGTAGGTGTTTTCACCCGCGGTGTCAACCCGGATGGAGGCGTCGCCGCCGCTGATGACCGGAGCCCACATGAAGCCGGGTTCGCTGCTCTGCTTCCGGGAGAAATCGGTGATACCGGAGAAGCAGGGTCGTTGGCCAGGGAATAGACGATCTCGTCGTCCTTGTCCGCGATCACCAGGTCGGCGACGGTGAAATCGCCTTTGGCGTTCGTCATGGTGAATTCCAGGATGAATTCACAGTACACGTCGTCTTCCTGAGAGGCGTCGATGGCATCGATGGCGAAATGGGGGCCGTCCTCGGTCACCATATCGACAAAGCCGTCGGTGTCGGCCGTCCAGGTGCGCAGATTGACGGTCTTGTAAACCATGTCGCTGCCGCCGGCGGGGAAATATCCGTATTTCACCGCGAGGCTGACCTCAGCGTCCGTGCCGGTGTTGATGGCTTCGAGGTTCTCGATGTTCATTCTGGCCCATACATGGTAGGGGCCATTGGGCGCGTCCAAAGCGCCGATGTTGCGGGGGAGGACCGACATCGAAGAGCGGCCGTGGAGGCCGAGACGTTGGAGATGGTGAGGCTCCGGTTCGGGGCGTAAGCGGCGTCTTCCGCGCCGGCACCGATGGCCGCGATGCCGCCGAGGACAAACACGCAGGCGAGGATGGCCACTGTCCGTTTGAGACGATGCAATTTCATTCCTGACACTCCTTTTTATAAATTCACAAACATTCCTGTTTGCGGGGTACAAGGAAACAGGTTCGCGGAGCGGATTATTCGTCTTTGGGCTCTTCCGGCTGGGTCTCTTCAGCGCCCTGCTTCATCCAGGAAGCTTTTTTGGTGGCGTAGAGGATGCCGAAGGCCGCGCCGGCCAGCACCACAATGGCTCCGGCGATGATACCGATGATGGCACCGACGCCAAGTCCGCCTTTGTCCTGGGTACCGAGTGGACGAAGCGGGGTCTCCGCCGACCGGGACGTCGCTGCTGTCCGGAGAAGAATCAGGCGCGGCGGCCGAGGGATCCGTCGACGGCTCGGTGGTCGTGGCGGCGGGATCGACGGTCGTGGGGTCGCTGGATTCGGGAGGAGTCGTGGTGTTGCCGCCCGGGTCAGGGGTGTTGGTGACGCCGGAGGTGGGCGGGGTGGTGTTGTTTGCCGTCGTCGGAGCTTCGGTCGGATCGGTCACGGCCGGGCCGTCGCCGCCGGCCTCGCTCTCGCTGATGATGTAGTCCGCGCTGCCGTCCCCGAAGGTTTCACCGTACAGGTTCCTGGTTTCCAGGTCCCGGACATCTTCCCCACCTCGATGGAGGAGTCGTCATCCCAGGAATAGACGACGGAACCGGCCGCGTTGAGAATGCGGAAATTGCGGTAATGAATGACCGAATCGACATAGTAGGAGCCAAACTGCAGGAGGGCAAAGTCCTCCAGCGCGCCGCTGATCATGACCTTGTTGATGTTTTCAAAGGTGATATAAGCGCCGTTTTCGTCGGTCATTTCGACCCAGCCGTTGGTTTTCCTTTTCCAAGTGTTGAGCCAAACGTTCTGTTGTGCGGGATCCCGCCCGTCGGCGATATTGACGAAGATGTTGGCGTCGGATTTGTTCGGGGTATAGCTGTCGATCTTCATTTCACAGCGGACGGTAAAGGGACCGCCGGTTTTGAAGACGCTGGAATACAGGGCGACACGGAGAAATGGGTTGTCGTCGGTGTTGGTGGTGATGGTGATTTCTTTGGTTTTGTCCGCCGCGAAGGCCGAGAATCCTCCCAGCATCCCCGTCAGCATGGACAGGACGAGCAGAACGACCGCCAGTTTTCGAATGCGCATTTTCTTTGCCATGTTTCGACCCTTCCTTCTCAAAGTGATAGCATATGGAATCAAACCGTTTGCCCTAGAGCCGGTTTGGAACCGCCTATTCGACGACATATTGGATGCGGCGCCCGATGACGAGATTGACGAGGCCGACCAGCACCAAGACGATGAGGAAATACACGATGCCCAGCGTGGCGCTGTATTCGTATTGCCCGAGCTGGAAATAATCGCTGATCATCCGCATGATCCGGTTGCCGTAGTCGGTAAAGGAATCGACAATGGAGTAGATGAGCACGACGAGGATGGTAGGGGAGATCATGGGAAAGGTGATCTTCCACAGCTTTTCCCAGGCCGACGCCCCCTCGATATCGGCGGCCTCATAGGAGCTGGAGGGATGTGATTGACGGCCGCGAGAAGAAGAAGGATGATCTGCACCCCGATTTCCAGATGATGTCGAAGAAGCCGTTTATGATCTTTTCGACCAGGTTCGTGATGCTTTCGGGGACCTGCATCTGCTCGATGAAATAGGAGAAGGAGGGGGCCGCGAACATGTAGGCCTCCTGTTCCCCCGAAGCGGCCGCGGTCATGAGCACCTGCTCCTTGAGGATCGTGATGACCACGCCCGAAGCGATGATGACCGGGAAAAAGAAGATCGCGCGCACGAGGGTGCGGCCCCGGAATTTGTCCCGCAGCAGCATGGCGCACAGAAGGCTGAACGTCATGATGACCGGAACCTGATAGATCACATTGAGCAGCGAGGAACTGAGGTTGGTGATAAAATTCGGATCTTGGGTGAACAGATAGAGGAAATTCTGGAAGCCGACCGGCGTGAAGCGGTCCACTCCCGGAGACGAGATCGACCTTGGAAAACGCGTAGACGGCCGACTGCACCATCGGGACGATGAAGAAGAAGACCGCGCCGATCCAGGGGAGGATGAAAAGAAACCCATGGACCGCCCGGCGCCGCTGCATCCGGGTGCTGTAATGCGCGGTCCATTTCCATTTGTTTTTCATAGGACGCTGTACCCCCCGCCGCGACGGTTCGTGTCCCGTCGGTATAGTCCTGATCCCCGTAATTGACGAGGATGCGCACACCGTTGTCAAACACCGTTTCGCGGACATCGTTTGTCAGCAGGGTGTGGGACACGACCCGCCGCCCCGCCACCTGCAAGAGAATATCCCGTACCTCGAGATAGGAGGCGGCCGCTTCCTCGGCCAGCGGCTGGAACAGGGAGCCGGACAGGCCGGCGATGCCGCTGTCGGTCAAAGGCTGCTCGGTTTCGCGGTATACGAACTGGAACTGGATGCCGATACCCGCTTCCAGCGCCTTGAGGATGCCGTCCCGGCTGTCGCTCATGAGGTTGAGGCTCGGGGTGCTCATGGAGACGAATTCATGCAGGGCGATCTGATAGAAGGGGACAGCGGCCGTCTGGATCGGGTAGCCGCTCGTATAGATCGGCGTCGACGTGACGACATCGGCATAGGGAAGGGCATAGCCACAGGCGGCGGAAAGAAGCTGCCTGCCCTTGGCCTCTTTCAGGAAGCGAGCACGGCGGCCCATTCCCTGTCGGCCGTGTCCCGTTTGACCGTTTTGCCGCTGAAGTCGGAATAAAGCGTGTTGCCGAGCGTGACGGCCGCGATGCCGGTGAAATCGTAGGTCGCGGCCGCGGCGGCCGTTTTGGCGGCGGCCTTCTGGATTTTAGGCAGGCGCAGCAGCGTATAGGATTCGGTGGTCAGGGCCTTGAGGGTGTTGATCCCATAGGAAAACTGCAAAGCGAGATTCTGCCGTACCGAGGTGACCGAGTCGCTGCCCCGCTGATATCCCCAGCGGTTTTTGACAAGATCGGTGAAATTGAAATCCAGATAGAGGCGGTATCCTCCTGCCGCAAGGCATCCAGCATGGAGCGGAATGCCTCTTTGCCGCCGAGACGTCCCTCGGGCTCGATGCCGGTGGGGATGGCGGCGCCGGTGCCGCCTTTATTCCAATACCGGTAATGGACCGTCAGGTCTTCCGCCCCGAGCTCTCCGCATCCGCGCGGTGATGGCTTCTACATCCCGATAGGAGGTCAGCGGCACTACACGCTCGATGGGAAACCCGAGGACACTCTGCTGCGCCATGACGCCGCCGGGCAGTTCCATGTACAGCGGGGCGGCGGCGTCCGCCTTTGGGGAAATCCCGCATGAGCCAGCTTCCGTATAGGTGGGCCATTCCGGTGTAGTTCGCCTCTTCCCCGGATAAGAAAGCGTAGCGTACGCCGTAGCGTTCCGCTGCCGCCGGCGTTTTTTCAAGAACCCGGACAGTCTGATTTTTCTGCTCGATTTTGACCATCTCGGAATCTCGGTAGATGAACTGGGCGTAGACATTGCTGTAGCTGCAACGCTTGCCCGAAACCGAGGCATTCACGATCGCCCGTCCCGCCCCCTGTGTGATGATCCCCACAAAAGCGGTTTCCCTTTTTTCAGCCCGAATACCGGGAGATAGGCGGTTTCCTCCAGTTTATCGAGCTGCATTTTGGAGGTGGCGGGTTCCCGTCCATAGACATACTGGCTGTAATCGTCCAGGACACCGCCGGTTTTGTTCCACTCGATGAGGCGCCGCTGCCGTCCGGGACGAACAGGTATCCATCCTCCTCGCTGCCGGCCGCCCCAAAATAGGGCAGGAGGGACAGCGTGGTCAGCCGGTAGGCGTCGTTGGTCTCCTGGATCTCCGGCCAGAATGGCGACATCCAGGGCGTCCTCGGTGAGAGTAAACTCGAGGGGATGACAAATCCCTCTTTCGGAAAGGAAAAGGTGAGCACCGCGCCGCCGGTGGTTTTTCCGGCAGGAGAGGCCGTCTTTGTTGACCGAGGCGGTTTTGCCGTTGACGCTGCTGATGTTACCGATTTTGTCGGCGTATTCGATCTGCAGGAGGATTCCATGGCGAGTTTGGTACTCCCCTGCGCCAGGGGATCCTCCCGGTGGCCGTCCGGCACGCTCGTCCATGCGGTCCCGGATTTATCCTCCAGGCGGACCGTACCTTCCGCCGTATCCACCGCCAGGACAAAACGGCTGTTTTCGGCCACGGTCTGGTATCCCTCCGCGGCGGGAAGCGGTTGTCCCGGATCAGAACCGGACACCGGTCCGGATTCCCCCAGCGTGAGCAGGCCGGAGGCGCCGCCGGTGAGGAGGAGGGCGGCGAAAAGGCCGGCTCCGCGTTTGAATAGGCTGGTTTTCAACTGCCGCACCTCCTTATCGCATTCGCAATTCGCTGATGACATTGCCGATGAATTCCACGAGCTGGGACAGGATCGTATAGCACAGGGCACAGACGATCAGGATGATGACCAGCCCGACCAGGGTGAGCAGGGCGGTCAGGATGGTCCGTCCCAGGGTATACATATGGACCTCTTTGAGAGCCATGAGCAGGCTGATGCCGGTCCAGGCATATACGACATACTGCGCCATGGTGACGAACGCCGCTTCCTCGGTCGTGAGCAGGTTGCTCATCAGGATCACGAGGGCGGTGCCGAGGATGTAGGGGACCAGCGCGTAGGCGCAGTAGTTCCAGATTTCGCGCAGCCGCCCCTTGCCTTCCAATATCGTCGTGATGGACCAGTTGCAGAGAACGAAAGCGGCGAAAAGCCCGATGGTGGAAAGCAGGGGTAAAGAGCAGGTTGAACTGGTCGGTGCGGTTCTCATTGAACGCAAAGCCCGTGACCTGCCGCTGGAGTATCAAGACGACGAAAAATAGGATCAGCATGATATTGGCGGCGAAAAGGGAATCCTTCCGCCGTTCCTTGAGATCGGTATATCCGATGAACGGGTGAAAGAGGCAGTAGAAGGGGTAATGGAACCGGCTGAGTTTCTGATCGTACACGCTTTTTTATGTTTGCGGCGGTAGAGGAGGATGCCGATGGGGATCAGGACCACCAGGGCAATCCCGAGCATGAACAGGCCGAAATGCTCCTGCAGCAAGGCGTCGCGGGATTCCCTGAACGCCTCCGAATAGAGCTCCCGCTCATAGGCTTTTTGAAATAGGCGGCGGCGGTGCCGAAATCTTCCAGTCCCTGATAGGCCTTCCCGAGTCCCCGGTTGGCCAGTTCGTAAGTGCTGTCCTTGCGCAGGACCGCCTGCCAGGGAGCCATTGCCTGTTGGTATTTGCCGTCCGCACAGAGCAGCGTGGCGCTGCGGATATCCTTCGCGAAGGCGGTCGGTGAAAAGAGAGTGATCTGCCCGGTCTGGTTGTCCAGCAGCAGGAGATTTTCCCCAGGGCCTGGACGGCGGCCGGATTCTGTGCCAGCCCCGTCTGGTTCCCCTTGCCGCCGAAGGCGAACAGGAGGTTCGATTCCCCATCATATTGAACAGCCGGCCGCTGCCGCTGTCGAGGATGGTGATAAAGCCGTCGGGATCCACCGTGATATCGGCGAGCTGGGCAGTGACGCCCCCGGTCCCCGAAGACCTTTTCCGGCAGGATGTTGTCCCCGAGAGCGTTGAGCTTTTTGACCTGGGCGGTCTGCACGTCGTTGCCCTTGCGGACGGTGTAGATAAAGTCACCGTCCCCCACGCAGAAGCTGACGAATTCGGCCGGAACGCTGCGCTTCATATTGGCGGCCTGTGCCTCGGTCAGGATGCTTTTCCAGAACTGATTGAGGATGGTTTCGAGGCTCAGGGTCACCTTTTCGCTGCCGTAAAGCCGAGGAAGCGGCCCTGTTCATCGTATTGCAGGGCCCCTTGATAACAGTTGGAGGAGATGACGTAGGTGATACCGGCCGAATCGACCAGGGCATTGACCGGGGCGAAGAGGAAATCGTCGGGCAGGATCGGGCTGTCGGGGGTGCCGAGGGTCCGGATGAGGCGCAGAGAGGTGTCGAACACCAGTACCCCCGCCTTTTTATCCGTGATGAGGATCTGGCCGAATTTTTCGCTGATGAAGAGGCTGCCCGGCTCCTGCAGGGCGAGAGCGCGCCGGCTTCGTCGAGGGAGTAAGCGTGGTTTCCAGCTGCAGGTCTTCGTCCAGTACCAGTACTCGGTTGTTTCCGCCGTCCAGGATATAAACATGACGGTCGGCGGTCACGGCAAGGTCGGTGGGAGCTTCATGGCACCGCAGCCGAGGGATTCGCCCGAGATGACGGCTTCGGGCAGATAGCTCTGCGCCGTCTCGGCTGGAGAGCCCCAATGGTCGTACCGGTAGCTGTAGTAGGGAGCCTCCTCGGTCAGGGCAGAGGTGCCGAGGGACAGGCACCCGCTGAGCAGCAGGGCGGCACCCAGACACAGGCACCGTTTGTATTTCGATGTCGCCATAGGCGGATCCGATCCCTTCTCATTGAGTTTGTGGGACGTTTCGAGGTGACCCCCGCTATCGCCCCTTAAGGAAGAAGACCTTTTGATCTTATTTGAGCCCGGAGGTACTCATGGTTTCGATGACCCGGCTCTGTGAGGATATGAACAGGATGATGGGCGGGATCATCAGCAGCAGGGCCGATGCGGCCGTGACGCCGGTGCGCACCACCCCTCCTGCCGAGATGGAGGCCATGACGGCAGGCAGGGTTTTGAGGGATTCATTGTAAATGAATCCGCCGCCGTTGCTGTTCCACAGGGATTGGAAGGAGAAGATCATGAGCGTCAGCCAGGCCGGCTTGACGTTCGGCATCACGACGGTCCAGAAAATCCGGATCTCCTTCGCCCCATCGATCCTCGCCGCCTCCAGCATCTCGTCCGGGATCCGCTGCATGAAGTTCATCATCAGATATAGCCCCAATGAGCTCTGCAGCGCGATCAGGATGACCGCCCAGTAGGTGTCGATCAGGCGGGTGGCGCCGAGTACGACATACTGGGGGATATAGGTGACGGAAGCGGTGAAGAGCAGGGAGAGGACGATCACCTGACTGAGCGCCCGGCGCCCGTAAAACTGATGCTTGGCTAAGGGATAGGCCGCCATGCTGGCCAGCACGATATGTCCGACCGTGCCCGCCAAGGTGACGAAGATGCTGTTGAACAGATACCGGGAGAGCGGAACCCAGAAATCCGTCATGATATAATTGAGCCATACAAAGTTGCTCAGGGTGGGGCGACGGACAAAGAGGCGGGGAGGAAAAACGAAGATTTCGCTCATGGGTTTGAATGCGGTGATGACGGCGTAGATAATCGGCAGCATGAAGAACAGCCCGAACAGCAGCAGAATGAGAAAAACCAAGATGTTGCCGCCGAGCGATCGGCTGACGCGCGTTTTCATACGGGGGTTCCTCCTTCCTCTTCAATCCGGACTGAAGCGCCGCAGGGCGCTGGAGATGACGAAATTCGTTAAAAACATCAGCGCGAACAGAAATACCGCGATGGTGCAGGCATACCCCATCTCAAACCGGGTGGTGCCGATGTCCATGATGTAGGTGACGATGGTATCGGCGCTGTACTGGGAAGTGGGGAACCCGACGAGGGTAGTGATGACCGTGCTCACCCCGAAGGAGGCGCCGATCTGCATGACCGCACTGAACAGGAGCTGGGAGGACATGGAGGGATGGTGATGTACCACAGTTCCTGCCAGCGGTTGCGCACTCCGTCGATGGCGCCCGCTTCGAAAAGGCTTTTATCCATACTCTGGAACCCCGCGATAAAGGCAAGGAATCCTGTGCCGAGGCTCATCCAGAGCTGTACCACGATCAGGGATCCCATCATCCAGTTTTGATCCACCAGCCAGCCGATCGGCTCCTGGATAATGTTCATCTGGAGCAGCAGGCCGTTGATGACGCCGTAGGAGTCACTGGACAGGAGAAACGCCCAGACGAAATAGATATTCCCGGCCAGGACCGGCATATAGAAGACCGCAGTCAGGAATGTGCGCAGGGCCGGCCGGTCTCGTTGATGAGCCAGGCGAAAGGAACGAGAGGACATAGCTGATGGGGCCGGTCAAAAGGCGAAGACCAGGGTGTTGCCCACCACCTTGTAAAAGGTCGGATCCCCCGAGGAGCATCCGCTGGTAGTTCTGCCACCCGACGAAGCGGGGGGCCTCCAGCATGTTGAAGTTTGTGAAGCTCAGCCCGATGGCGGAGACCATGGGGATGACGGTCAGCAGCAGGAAGAGCAGCATGAAGGGGCAAGAAGCAGATAGCTTTCGCGGCTGCGCTTGATCTGCTGGAGGACGGATAGCCGTCCGCTATCCCGGCGGAGCCTGGCTGTGGTTTTCATAGGCGGCTATCGTCCCTTCCCTTCATTGTCGAGGCCCAGCTCCGCCGTTTGCGGGCGATTTCCTCGTTGATATTCCGGTTTTTCCTTCTCAAAAGGTCTCCCGCGGGTTCTTTTTGTCGTACAGAACGGCGCGGAAGGCGTTGTCGATGCTGCGGGAGACGTAGTAGCTTCCCGGAATTTCAGGCAGCTCGATGACGTTTTCCCGCTGGGTGGTGAGCATTTCCAGTTCTTCAGGCGACCAGGGCTGTGACGAAAAGGCGGCGAGGTTGGCCGTCGCGTACCGTCCGCCCGGGCCGAGCTGGTTTTCCACCGCGGTGCAGAAGTCAGTCTGCGTCTTATCACTGGTCCACCAGTCGACGAATCGGTAGCAGTTATCCGGGAAGCCGCCTTTTTTTGAAGATGACGGCGGCGCTGCCTGCACCGGCTTCGCTCGTGTCGACCGTACCGTCTTCCCGGATGGTCCCGGGGACAGGCGCCATGCCCCACAGGCCCCGGATCTCTTGGGCCGCCACACTCAGGGTGTTGAACATCTCGTAGGAGGCGATTCCGATCGGCATTTCTCCCGTCGAAAACCGGGTGTAAAGTCGTAAACGAGGTCAAAGCCGTATTTGGTATAAAAGTCGCTCCAGGTCTTGAAGGCGGACATGGAAGCTTCACTGTCGAGCGCCGTGGCGGAATGGTCCTCATTATAGAAGGTCCCGCCGTTCTGCAGCAGGAGGGTGGCGAACAGGTCCTTGGCGCCGAGACCGTTATCTACCGCCGTGGCCGCCGAAATGACCGCATAGGGCAGGCCGATCGTCATGTGGCTGCGCTGTAGCTTGGGAACCGTCTCCATGATATCGGTCCAGGTCTGCGGGATGGCGATCCCCATTTCGGAAGGATGTCCTTGCGGTAGAACAGCATGAAAAACGTTTGGGTACAGGGAATGCCGTAGGTTTTTCCATTGTATTGGTAAGGGACGAGGGCGGTGTCGGAAAACCGTTTTTCATATCCTCGAAGCCCCCGTAGGAGTCAAAGGAAAGGAGCGCGTTCCGGCAGGCAAGGTTGACAGGCTGGCCCCTGGCCATGCCGATGGCGACGTCCGGCCCCCGGCCGGCGAGGGTCGCTTCGATGAACCCGGTCTGCACCACGCTGAGGGTCACGTCAATGCCGGTCTGAGGGGTGAACTGGTCCACCACCAGATTTTTGATGACCTGGATCTGATCCCGGCCGATGTTGGCCCAGACCGTGATCCCCTCTTCCGAACCGGAGCCGCCTACCGTGTTGTAATCCTCCAGGAAGGAGGCGAAAAAGGTTTTGAAAAAGTGGCTCACCTGCTGCCAGAAGGAGGCGCGGGGAGAGGGCAGTTCCTGTCCCGCCGAATGGACGATCAAGTAATCCATTTCCAGGGGCTGGCTGGTGCGGTCGTACAGCCAGGAGGAGAGGGCGCTGATCCCTCGCGATAGCTCGAAAGGCGCTTTTGAATGGAGCGCGGATCCCGGATCAGGCTTTCGAGCCGCCTGGCCATGCCGAGGATATCCTCGCTCTGGCTCTTCTCCTCGCCGCCAAAGGGATTCAAAAAGCGCGGCAGCGGCATACAGGGCGTCCGCCTGTTCACGGAAGGCATCCAGAAGGCCGGGGATCTCTTTATCGAGTTCATAGTCCCGGTAGGAATCGGGAGTCGTCCCGGTGATCATCACCATCTGCGTATACAGGCGGTTGAGTTCGTAGATGGAGTCGTCGACCATCCGCATCGCCTCGACATAGGGGCCGAGGCTCACTTCCATGAGCAGCTCATTTTTCCCCGCCGTCAGATACACGGGACAGGGCTCGCCGTTTTCATCCACGACGGTTTTCTGGTTCCAGTCCACGCCATAAGGGAACGAGACGTTTTCATAGGCTTTGCTCGGGATAGAGCCGTTGACATAGACGTTGCGGAAGGTGGTCACGCCGATCGCATCGGCCTGGCGGAACTTGAAAGTTATGTAATATAAACCGTCAGAGGGATATCGTCGATGAGATAGGATATCCACATGCCCGGCTCGCTCCAGTTCCCCTTCCCGATGGTGTTGCGGCGGATCCGGACCGGATCGTAGGGGATGGTGGCGGGACTGGTACGGTCGTAAGTCGGATACAACACCACGTCGGATTTTTCCAGCGTCTTTTCGGCCTGGTAGATTTTCAAAAATCCCTCGACGCTCTGGTAGCCATTCTGCTGATAGGAGGCGGCCTTCTCCGCGTCGGATGAGACCGTGGTGCCGGGGAGAGGGAAAGGGACCGGACATACAGGCTTTCACTCTCACAGGCCAGCCGCAGGGTATGGGCTCCCTCTTCAAGATAGAGACAGAGGTTGCGGCCGGACAGCCCGGCCGTGTCGAGCAGAGGGCGGTCCTGCCAGCGCTCCACCTCTACCTGTTCAGGGATGAGATCGTCTCCCTTGGCGTTTTTTTCTCGATGGGTCCGGCATCCCGATAGACCCGGCTGAGTTCATAGTGGGATGCCTCGGTATACGGCACGCTGCCGTCGAATGTCAGGGTGATCTGGGGTTTTGGCCCTTGCCTGCGGAAGCGAGATAGGAAAGGCCGATTTCATAGACCCCGCTTTTGTCGGCGGAGAAGGTCCATTCGACGTATCCGCCGGTTTCGACCCGGACGGCGCTGTCCCCTTCGAGTTTTTCCGAAAGGGTGGGGGAGAGGACGGCGTCGGCGGCGTTCAGCGAGATCGTCGTATCGGCGGCGGGACGATCCGCGATGGCGGCGGCGTACCGTGCGAAACTGTCCGACCTTCCGCTGTAGTCGGGAACGTTTTGGTCGGTATCCTGTGCCGCGGCCGTCGTCCCGGGGAAAAAGGGCAGCGCGATCAGCAGCGCCAAAAGAACGGATAAACCGGATTGCAGTCGTTTCATGTTTTGGCCCATTCCTTTCGCAGTACCGGAGGTTATGGACGGGTCGGTCCGCCCATGGCGGTGGGATATGCCGCCTGCGTCATGCCCGGCTGGCGGTCAGTCCAGCCGTTATGGACTGTTTTTTGTTCATAAACTGATCGAGGCAGATCCGCACCGCGCCGAGGGATGCCGCGTCGGCACCGAGAAGCCCCTCCCGGACAGGGACGGTGATCTTCCGGGTGGCCATTTCCGCTTTGAGAAGCGGGCACAGAGAAATCGAACCAGACGGCCAGCTCCCCCGCCCACAAGGATGATCTCGGGGTTTTCAGCTCGTCCACGTGGCACAGTGTCTCAGCGAGCCTGGCCGCGAATTCACGGATGACCGCAGTGATGCCGGGATGGCCCTTCCGGTACAGTTCCTGATATTCTTCAAAGCAGGCACTGTGTCCGAGGGCTAGTTCAGATGACGGGACAGGCTTTCTGAGGAAATGGCGGCGGCGTCCGAAATCGAGGGGAGTAAACGGGCACGTTCGGCCGCGGCGTCCGGCTGGAGCCGTCCGTCGATCATGGCGGCGAATTCCACCTCGCTGCCCAGTTTTATCAGCACCACATCCGGTGCTTTTTGGCCGCGCCGAGCCAATGTTCGCCCAGCAGGGCAGCGTTTGCGCAGTTTTCCACATACACCTCGGTGTCGAGTACCGACCGGACCAGGGCACGCAGATCGGTGCCGAGGAATCGGGATCACGGTTTTGGTGACCAGGCCGCTTTGCGGATTGATCTGTCGGAGGTGACGATGCCGACGCAGTCAATGCCGGCATTGGATTGTGCCAGGGTATTGATCAAGGACTGGATATTCTGAAGATAAGGGATCGCGCCGTTTTCCGCTGAAACGGCCATCCGCGCGGTATTGAGTATACGGCCGTTGTGGTTACACACCAGCCCCCGAATACCCCACCCTTCCGCAATGAAGTCCCATAATTTTCATAATTGGCCTCATTTCTCCTACAAAGTTGTTGACGGCGAACCGGGTGGTCTCAGGAAGTTCACTCGTATGCGCCTCGGCTTCCTGCTTTTGAGCATATCCCGATACTCGGAGGGGGACATGCCGAAATGATTGCTGAAGGCTTTGCTGAAACTGTTCAGCGTTTTGTATTTCAGCAGGTTCGCGATATCCTTGCTCTGCATCCCCATCTTGAGCAGGCTGACCGCCTTGTCGAAGCGTTTTTTCGTTGTAATACGCCTGCAGGGATTTGCCCACGACCTTGGTGAAAAGGCGGGAGATATAGGTATAGCTGTATCCCACCTGATTGCTGATATCATGGAGGTATTCGATGGCGCAGACATTGGCGTCGATATAGTTGATGATGGAATAGACTAGCTGGCTCGCCTGCTCCGTCGACAGCCGGAAATGTAGCGCTGCGGTTTCTTGCGGTTGAAAGCCCGGTGGGATTGCAGCAGGATCTGATAAATCGAGCCGCGTATGAGCTCCTGGGCCACGTCGTCCTTGGTCATCATTTCATTGAACGCGGCGGAAAAGGAGGCATTGATGTCGAACAGATCCTCCACCAGCGGATGCTCACAGGCATCGAACGATGTTTTGATCGCCGTCCACATCGGGTTCATATGAGCGCGGTCGAAATCGAAACCGAGATAGAAATACCGTATGGGATCCATCAAATCGGACCGGATGCGATGGATCTCACCCGGACGGTTGAGATAGAGCTGTCCCTTGCGGATTGGATATTCGGCCCCGCCGCTTGAAATGGTGCCGCATCCCCCTACTACACAGGTGATCTCATAGCAATACTGTTCATGGTCCTTGACCAGATATCCGGGATCACAGCCGATGTCCCCGATCTGCCACAGCAGGACCGGGCCGTAGTGGACCGGTTCGGAAACATATTCATTGTCGAAGTGGAACTTTAAGCCACGCAGCAAAGGACACTCCTCCGTTTCTGGTCGTGTCTAAACGTCGGCTACCCCCATCCGGAAATCGAGGAAAGCGGGGGCTGCACGGCATTTTCATCGAACGGTTCGCCCCGGTTCTTATACTTCTGCTCTTCGATATAGAACCACAGGGAGGTCAGGGACATCTCCCTCCCGGATGATCGGCACCACCAGACAACCGTTTTCATACAGGAGCTCCTCGGCTTTGTCCAGCTCTCCCAGATGGGCATAGGCGCTGGCCAGATAGAATTTGAGCTTCCCGTCCTGCTGGAGCTGCGTGGAGAAGGCGGTATAGCGCTCCACGATCCGGTCATATTGCCCGCATTCCTGCAGGAAGCGGAACACGTCCCGGGCCAGGGATACATCCTCGGGGCGCCGGTCCATGGCCTCCAGGAGGTAGGGGACGCCGCCTTCGGTATCCCGCTGCGCATAGCGGCAGATTGCCAGGGCGTAGAGATTCCAGCAGGCGGGCTGCAACGCCCGGGAGGCCTCGAAGCACGCCTCAGCCTCGGGATAGGCCCCCGGCTCATGTGGAAGAGGCCTTCCATGTACGCGGCGTACCAGTTCCGACCGTCCTGTTCGCGCGAACGCCGCACCAGGTCGAACCAGGCATCGTCCACGAGGTAGGAGGGGGGCACCTCGTCCGGCCGGGGCTCCGGCAGACGGCCGGTTTCGAGCAGCTCCATCCAGTGCCGCTGTGCGTCCCCGGTTCTCCAAAGTCCAGATGTTCAGGCAGCAGCCGTTCCCCGTCTGCTGCCGGCGGCGGTTTTCGAGGGCGCCGAACCCGGACCCGTTTTGGATGAGATCGCCTTTTTGAACACATAATCGGCCCGGGAACGAATCAGGATCCCTTCCAGGGCGTCGGCGGGCATGCGTTCCTCGAGCCGCTGTTCCACTTCGCGGCGGGCCTCCGGCCATCCGCCATGAACCTTGGCGGGGTCGGCGGACATCGCACCATAGCCTTCCACCCATTCCCATGCCGAGCAGGGCGGCATGGGAATGCACTCGTACTGTGTGCGTGCGAGCCCGGCCTGGATTTCGGAGTAATCGCCGGCTTTGTCGGTCAGGAACCGCTGCCAGGTATGTCCGCCCTCGCTTTGTCCCCATACAAACAGCTTGCGGGCCTTTCAGGCGGCGGGTGGAGGTCTGGACCAGCCCATAGCCGTCCTTGTCCAGACAGGCGATGTATTTCCGGTTCTCCTCCGGAATGCGGTAGAAGTAATCCATTGAGCACTCGGTGTTGACCGGATAGGTGACGTCCTTGCCCGCCCGCATCGGGATAGGGGGGGTTTTTGCCACTGTGCTCCAAAAAGCTGTAATAGGACTCATCCGTCGGTACCACGATGCGGCGGTCGGGGGTTTCAGGCACCGCGATGTTGCTCCACCAGTACATGGGGATGGTCTTGTTCTGCAAATTGGTGACCCGCATGCGGCAGAGCAGGAGAGGCGAACCCTCCGGCAGCGAAAAATCCATCTGATAGGTGATGCCGCGCAGCCGCTCGTATTCGTACATGCGCAGGATGGGGTGCCGTCCCCGGCCTCGAGGCGGGCGGTGAACAGGGGCGCACAGGTGAAGGGGCTGTGCCCGATCATGCCGATGTTCCATTCCACCCCGCCGCTGATCCAGGCGTTCCGCAGCGCTAAGTTGCAGTAGCGCACCACGTCGTTGACGTACAGCAGCTCCCGGCCCGCTTTTTGTCGAACAGGGACCACAGCCGTCCGCCGAGCTCCGGCAGAAACCGCGCGCGCAGAAATTCGTTTTCCAGCACCGCGGTGCGGAAAGATTGGGGATCGAGCGCGCGGTCGTACAGATCCTGTTGATTATAGGGGAAGATGCTCCGGATTTTGCCGATGTCGAAGAAAATTTCGTCGTCTTCGTCCAGCCGGGCGCTTTTTTCGGTTTGGACATTGAGTACGGGCAGGATGGACGGCAGGCTGCTCTCTCCGCCCAAATGGCCCGCCCGGATGGTCAGTTCGTCAAATGTCAGCGTCGTCATGTCACATCGGCTCCTCTGTATCGGATTGGGTTTGAGCGTCCTGCCGGCTTTGCCTGACGACGCCCTTCGCTTTGTTCCACAGGGAAAGCTGGTTTTCCACCCGCAGCCGTTCGCGCTCGCTCAGCAGCGGCAGCAGTTCCTCCGCGCCGGCGAGGATCCGGTCGATCCGGTCGATCGCTTCGGGGTATACAGCTCGTAGGGTTCGGGCATGTGCCAGGCGATGCCTTTCGCATGGCAGTTGCTGTTGATGTCGGCCAGGCCGCTGTAGTAGGAGAAAAGGAGGTCCGCCGCGGGTCCGAACAGTTTTTTGCAGGCGTCCATCAGCAGCTCGGAGGCCGTCGGCCGGCTGTCCCACATCCCCTTGGCCGCCACATACCACAAAGGCCAGCGCAGGGGATAGCTCGCTTCGGTGTCGTGATAGCTTTCCACCGGGCCCTGATCGTAATAGATGTAACGGGCGCCGAGCGTATCCTTGAAGCAGCGCTGGTTGCGGGTGGCGAGATCCCCTGTACACAGGGAAGGTCCTTCCAGATCGGATTGGCCGCTGCCGGACAATACCACTCCCAGATGGAAACGTTCCGGCACCCCGTCATCTCAATCCACTTTTTGGCGTTTTCCAGGAAGGGCAAGGCATAATACGTATGTCCGAAATCGTATGCATATCGAATATGATATCCGCAATCGGGACCGGTATCCACTGAATGAAACATACACGATTCCTTGCAGAACATCAGCATCACATTTTTATGCAGCGGTATTTTCACCCGCGGCGGATCATAAGTGGGGAAGTAGATGAAGAACATCAACTGCCTGTCGGGATGCTTTTCTTCCAGGCCTTCGGCGATCTGGTTGACAAAGCGGACCATCGTTTCGCCGGGCGTCCCCATTTTGCGGCATTCCTCGCATTCGCAGAAACCCTCGAAAAATCCGTCGTTCGCGGAGAGAGCCGCCTGGGTACAGTCCGGATGCTCCGTCAGGTACTGATCCACCTTCCGGATGGTTTCCTGTACCACCTCAGGATTGAGTAGCACATCTGCCACCAATCGATGTAGGGGTTGCGCTTGCCGTCCACCAGGCAGTACCATTCGGGATGCTGCTCAAAATACTGCTCCCGCGGGAAAAGGGCGTGGTAGGCGTGGTCGATCTGCTTATTGCTGCCGCCCATGTACCAGCGGCGCGCAAGCGCGGATTCCGACGGAATACAAAGGTCTGCCGGGACTCGAACGCGGGGACGTGGTCGATATGTAAGTACCCCACTGCGATGGTCTCCTTGTGGGGATCTCCTGCCAGAGCTCTTCGGGCCCGAACCAGCCGCAGCCGAGTTTTTCAAGCAGCATGGTCACGGCGAAAGCGGTACCGGTGAACACCTCGTCATCGTTGCCGAGCAGGACGAGGCAGTCGCCTTTTCGCTGGACCAGTACCCGTTCGTTTTCCGGATATCCGTGGGGTGTTTCGATCCCGAGCGCGACGGTTTCACGGGATTCGCCCACCAGGATGCGGGCACCTTCCACAGAGGCGGCATCGCTGACGATGGGGAGACGGGCCCCGCTCATCTGTTCAGGACGGAACAGAGATCGTCGGCCGCGGCCTTGGCCTTTCGGTCGGCTGTTCAGAGAGGACGATGACCGCGCGGGGGACGCCGTTTTCGATCAGAACCAGATCCGGATACACCGGGGTGCGGTTGCCTACCATGGATGTTCCTCCTACCTCTATATATAGAGTTGCCAAAATCGCATGGATATCTTGGTGCATGTTCAGCATAGCATACAAAAAACGGCACTTCAAGAACTCAGGGCGCTTCCGCTGTATATTCACAACCACCAGAGCAAAAGTGACAACCAGAGGCCCGATAGCGGGCAAAACAGGCCGGTTTTTGTCAAAAACTGGCTGTTTTAAGCAACTTTTCCCCCTGTTTTCGAGAGATATGGATAGCCGCCCGACAGGGAAAAGGCAAATTTGGACAACCAGACGGACAACCCAGCCCGTTGAAATCTGCGGAGGAGTGCGGTACACTCAAAAAAAGCAATGGTCCGGACGGCCTTGGCACGGTTGCGTGAAATCGAGCCTGTCATCGGACGTAGGAGGAGGAGAGCCCATGAAAAAACCTTGATGGATTATCGGGATTTCTACCGCCGGGAGCTGTTGGAGGATGTGATGCCCTTCTGGATGCGCAGCGACCTGCTCGACCGGGAATACGGCGGGTGCATCACCTCGGTTGATCGGGCCGGCCGGAGTTACAACGATGACAAGTCGGTGTGGTTCCAGGGCGGTGCCTCTGGACGTTTTCCGCCCTATGCCGGCAGTATGGGGAACAGAAAGCGTGGCGGGAGGGCGCGGAGCTCGCCCGGCGCTTTCTCGAAGGCCATTGCGTAGACACCGACGGACGGATGTTTTTTCAGACCACGCGGGACGGACGCCCGCTGCGGAAACGGCGGTATCTGTTTTCCGGAGAGCTTTTACGTCGTCGGGATGGCGGAATACGCGGCGGCCTTTGGGGACGCCGGCGCGCTGGACAAGGCGGAAGCCTGCTTTGACCTGATGCTGCGTCTTTACCGTGAGCCCTCGTCCGATCCCTACAAGATCACCCCCAAGACCTATGCCTCCACCCGGGAGGAGCGCAGTGCGGCGGTGCCGATGGTGCTTCTCAGCAGCGCCCAGGTGCTGCGGCGGTGCGATCCCGGCAAAGCGGCGTATTACGAAGGGGTCGCCCGGGAGATTGCGGATGACCTGCTACGCATCCACTATCAGCCCACGCTGCGCTGCGTGCTGGAAACAGTCTTGCCGGATGGCTCCCATCTGGACAATCCAGCCGGGCGCACCATCAATCCGGGCCATTCCTGTGAAAATGCCTGGTTTCTGATGAACCAGGCGCAGCAGACAAAGGACCGGGGTTGCTGGAGAAAGCGCTCCAGATCCTCGATTGGTCGCTGGAACGGGGTTGGGATGAAAAATACGGCGGCATCCTGTATTTCGTGGATGTGGACGGCCGGCCGTGTGAACAGCTCGAATGGGATATGAAGCTCTGGTGGGTACATAACGAAGCGCTGATTTCCACTCTGACCGCTTACAAACTGACCGGGGAGGACCGGTATTGGCGGTGGTTTGAAAAAGTCCACGCCTATGCGTTCGGACATTTCCCCGACCGGGAGCAGGGAGAATGGTACGGGTATCTCCACCGGGACGGCTCGGTTTCCCATACCCAGAAGGGTTCCATGTGGAAGGGGCCCTACCATCTGCCGCGCTGCCTGATGCTCTGCGACCGGATCCTGACCAGCCTTGCGGAGGAGACGGAGCTGGATTCCCTGCTGTAACCGGCTGACTGATAAAGATGCAGCGCGACGTCCCCGGAGGGCCTGTTTTTTAGGGTTCTCCGGGGGATGTCGTGTACAACAAAACTCAAGCGGTGCAAAAGCGGCCGCCGTGGGTGCCTCTCCCAGGTTCCACGCCCACGAGAATCCGTCCGGCCGCAAAATCTGAGGATAGGTTTATCTACCAGCGCCCCGCCCTCCGGCTTTGCCGCAAGCAGAGCCGGAGGGCGGGACTTTTTTGTTCCGCTGCCGCAAGCTCTTGGAATACTCCGTGGACAGGGCGAATATAGTGGTGATAGAAAAGCCAAAGAGCATAAAGGAGAGGTGTACATGGACATTCAGGTGACAAACAAGGTCATCGGCACCACGGAATCCTTGTTTGACGACTTTGATGAACGGCCGGTGGACTGCGATTTTGTACTGCCCGATTATCTCCCCGATATCGCGGCGGTCCTCAAATGCACCATGAAGCCGGTGGTGCAGTCGAAGCAGCTAAGCGGGGACCGGCTGATCGCGGACGGTGTGGCCAACCTGCGGGTGCTCTATTTGGACGAGGCCCGCAAATGCGTGCGCAGCTGTGAATTCACGCAGCCCTTTACCAGCACCTTCAATGTCAAAAACGCCGGGGTCGGCGCATGCATCCGTCTCGATGCCAAGCCGAACTACGTCAATTGCCGGGCCACCAGCCCCCGCCGCCTCGATATCCACGGGGCGTTCAGCGTCAAGCTGAAGGTCACGGCCGAGGGCGGCCAGGAGGTGGTTTCCTCCGCGAGAGGGGAGGGGGGTCTATACCCGACAAGCCGCTGTACTATACGGTTCCGGCCTCGTCGGCGGAAAAGCCCTTCACCATCAGCGAGGTGCTCGAGCTCGGGCCAGGCAAGCTGCCGGCCGAGACCCTCATCCGCAGCGAGGCGGTGGCCAATGTCCAGGACTGCAAGATGATGCCGGGCAAGGTCATCCTCAAGGGCGAGGTGCTCCTGTGTACCCTGTACGCGAACGATACCGTCGCCGGGACTATGGACCGGGTGGAGCACGAGATCCCGTTCAGTCAGATCGTCGATGTCGACGGTCTGGATGAGGAATGGTTCTGCGATTGCCGGGCGGACGTGACGGTGTGCGATGTCCATATCACCCAGAATCCCAACGGGGAAAATGTCCTGCTGTCGGTCTCCATCAAGCTGCAGGCCCAGGTCCAGTGCTACCGCACGGGTGCCTCCGAGATCATCACCGACGCCTATCTGACGAGCTGCCCGCTCAAGCTGGACACCCGCCGAGTGGAAACCCAGCAGCTTCTCGGGATCCGAAAGCGACGTCTGCCCGGTCAAGGAGACGCTCGAACTGCCGCCCGAGGGAGTGGCCGGGATCGTCGACATGTGGTGTGAGGCCGCCCCGGTAGCCACCCGCTGCGAAGAGAAGGGGTCGGCCGTTGACGGCCGTCTGCTCGTCTCCATGCTCGCGAAGGACGCGGCCGGGATGATCTCCTAGACGGGCGGCGACATCTACATCGGCGTGGTGGGCCCCGTGCGCACCGGAGAAGTCCACCTTCATCAAGCAGTTTATGAACACCATGGTGCTGCCGCGGGTTCAGGATGAATATATGAAAAACCCGGGCCACGGATGAGCGGGCGATGCCGCAGTCCTCCGCGGGAAAAACCATCATGACGACGGAACCGAAGTTCATCCCGGAGGAGGCGGTGCAGATCACCGCCATGGACGGGGCCACCATGAATGTCCGGCTGATCGACTGCGTGGGCTATATCGTCCACCCAGTGCCATCGGCTACATTGAGAACGACCAGCCCCGCATGGTGCAAAACCCCATGGCTCGATATGGAAATTCCCTTCAACATGGCGGAAAGCTGGGGAACGGAGAAGGTCATCAACGAGCATTCCACCATCGGACTGGTGGTCACCACCGACGGCAGCATCACCGAATCCCCCGGGAGGAGTATGCCGAGGCGGAGGCCCGGGTCGTGGAGGAGCTGAAGGCAATTAACAAGCCGTTTATCGTGCTGCTTAACTGCGGTCAAGCCAAACAGCCAGCAGGCGCAGGCAGCTTGCCGCTGAACTCAGCGCAAGTACGGCGTGGCGGTGCGCCCGGTCAACTGCTTGGAGCTGGATGAAATGGGGATCCGCCGGATCCTTGAAAAGGTCCTCTTCGAGTTCCCGGTCCGGGAAATCGGCATCGAGCTGCCCAAATGGCTGAACCGGCCTGCCCAAGACCATCCCATCCGCCAGGCCATCGTCGAATCCAGACGCTGAAAAACGCGGCCGGGAAGCAGCCAGATTCTCCGCCATGGTGGAACAGGCCGCATCGCCTGCGGAATGCCCCTGGATAACGCGCGGCTGGTCACGTCCATCGACCTTGGGAAGGGCAGCGGGACCATCGCGTATCACCGTGCGCCGGACCTGTTCTATCAAGGTCATCGGGGAGACCACCGGCATTGAGATGAATGATGAGGCCTCCCTGATGAATACCATGACCGAGCTCGCCGCCATCCGGAAACGGTACGACAAGATCAAGAACGCGATGGACGAGGTGGAGGCCACCGGCTACGGCATCGTCATGCCGGTCCCTGGAGGAGATGACCTTGGAGGAAGCCCGAGATCATCAAACAGAGCGGCCGCTACGGCATCCGCCTGCGGGCGGAGGCGCCTTCGATCCATATGCTCAAGGCAAACATCAAACCGAGGTGTCCCCATCGTGGGCTCGGAGAAGCAGTCAGAAGAACTGGTCAATTATCTGCTGCGGGAATTCGAGGAGAGCCCCTCCAAAATCTGGGAATCCAACATCTTCGGCACATCCTTGTACGGGCTGGTCAATGAGGGGCTGCACAACAAGCTCTACCGGATGCCCTCCGTGCCCGCCTCAAGCTCAAGGAGACGGTCGAGCGGATCATCAACGAGGGATGCAGCGGCCTCATCTGCATCATCGTGTAAAGAAAACAGCGCCTAAGCCGGAGGCCTGCGGCGGACGCCCGGACCTCCGGCTTCCACGATAGGAATGGCCGCGTGTTTGAACGATGGAGTTTCAAACAGGGTTGATCGTGCCGGTTCACGTGGCCGCATGATTCCCCGGCTGGCAGAAAGGAATGAGTCAGAAAATGCCGGAAGAACGCCCGTTCCGTGAGGGGCGCCCGTTTCGCAGTCTGCCGGGCGGCCGCCGTCCGTCCGGGGGGAACGCCAGGCGGGCGTCTCCCGCCGGATGGCAGCTCCTGCTGGTGCAGAGCATCTCCTGCGCGGTTGTGCTCCTCATCGCCCTGCTGCTGCGGGTGGCCGGAGGAAACGCCTTCGAGCAGCTGCGGGAGAAATTCAACCAATCCATCATGGACAATACCTTTGCCTCCACCATTGCCGGCCTGTTCGATAAGGCGGGGGAGGAGGCCGGCGGAGAATCCTCTTCTTCGTCCGGCGACGCCGCCTCCGTGCCGGACGGAAATGGCGGCGAAGAGGGGACCGGAGGGCAGGACGTGCCGATGAGCACGGTCAAGGCGCTGTACGCCCGGACGGGGCGACCTTTGCCAAGCTGCAGGTCAACCGGACGGCATACCGGCCGATTCCGGAAGGACATTACACCTCCTGGTTCGGATACCGGGAGGATCCCATACAGGGGGGGACCGGGTTCCACACCGGGCTGGACATCGGTTCGGCGGAGGGGACCCCAGTTGCCGCGATGTTCTACGGGGTGGTGCGGGAGACCGGGACCGACAAGGGCTACGGCCGTTACATCAAGCTCTATCACGGGGGCGGGTTGGAGATCCTCTATGCCCACTGCTCCGAAATCCTCGCGGAAAAGGACGCGGTGGTCCGGGCGGGGGAGACGGTGGCGCGGGTGGGAAGCACCGGCGACTCGACGGGCAATCATCTGCACGTCTCCGCATTCCTCAATGGGACGGCGTATGATCCGCTGCCCCTGATGCCGGAAGGGCTGTATGCTTGAGGTGCGCATCGGCGGCGTCGTCTGCCGGTTCAGCCTGCTGTTTCCTGCCATGGTCGCGGTGGCGGTCACGCTCGACCCCAGCGTGTTTTCCCTCTGGTGCCTGGCTGCCTCCCCTGATGCATGAAATGGGGCATCTTATCGCCCTGCTGGCTTTCGATTGCAAACCGAAACGGATGGTTCTGGGACTGTTCGGCATGCGGGTGGAACAGGATCCGGCCAGGCGCCTCGGATACCGGCAGAACGCTCTGGTTTCCCTGGCCGGGCCGGCGGTGAATCTCGTGACCTTCTGCATCCTCTCCTGCTTTAGGGGGAATGAGACCGCCGCCTTGGTCCACCTGACCCTGGGGGTGTTCAACCTGCTGCCCATTGAGCCCCTGGACGGCGGGCAGGCGCTGTACTGCCTGCTGGCCATGCGCATGGAGGAGGAGCCGGCGCGGAAATGGGTGCTGCGGGTGTCTGTCATTACCCTGTTTCCCATCGCGGCGGCCGGCTTTTTCGTCCTGGTGATGAGCGGCTACAACATCACGCTGCTCGCCGTCAGCCTCTACCTGAGCCTGCTCCTGCTCTTCAAGGAAAAATCGTGATTCCGCCGCCCGGCGGCCGCAGAATATCCCTGTGGCCGCCGGGCTTTTGCTGTGCCGCACGCGCAGACGAAAAAACAGAAAATTTGCTATTTTCTCCCCAATTCCATTATTTTAGTTTGACGGCTTCGACAAACCATGGTATAGTGGACATCAGGTAGTATATTTTCACCCACGGGCAAGGCGCGGGTGACATCAGAAGGAAGGTTAAACATATGAAAAAAGTCCTGAAGAACAAGAAGGGCTTTACCCTGGTAGAGCTCCTGGTTGTTCTGGCTATCCTGGCCATTCTGATCGCCATTGCCGTGCCCACCATGATCGAGTGCCCTGAACGACGCCAAGGACAAGGCCGTTCTGGCCGACGCCCGCGCTGCCTACATCGCCTTCGAGCTCAAGCGGACCGAGACGGATACCGAGAAGGTAACGCTCGACGATATCACCGCGTATATGAGCCCCAATGCTCCGACGGGGATGGCCTGCACGGTCGAATACAAGGAAAATGCCGGCACGATCGATACTATCACTGTGTTTTATTATGCGGATAGCCGTTTGGATGGCAAATATGTCAAAAATTCTGCTGGGTGATAAGGCCACCATCGAAAAAAAAGGCGCCATTCCCACATCGGTGCAGGAGACGGACGCCGGTTCGACCAATATCTATACCCTTAAATCCACAAAAACAGATTGAACGCAGGGACCGCCGCTTCGGCTCCTTGCCAAGTCTTTCGGCGGATAATGGAAACACCGCTCTCGCGCAGCCGTGGTTCCCGCAAAATGGAATAAAGGTTGCGGTCCGAAAAAATGGAACCGGGAAAAGGCCTTTGCGGGTTATGGCAAAGGCCTTTTCTATGTGTCATGCCGGCCGAAATCAGACGCCCAAGGGCCGCGGCACATGAAAAACGACCATGAATCTCCTGAAGAAGGCAAATGGAGTCTTGCGAACCGGCAGCGTTCGGGGGGATGGCTGTACAGGAATTGGAAGAGGAGGACGGCGCATGGCGGGGATATGGTTTCTCCTCTATCTGTATAGTTTCCTGATCGGCTGCTGCGTGGGCAGCTTTCTCAACGTCGCGGCCCTGCGCGCCGCCGCCGGAGAATCCTTTGTCCGGGGACGCTCCCATTGCCCCTCCTGCGGAGAAACCCTGCGGGTTTGGGACCTGGTCCCGCTGTTCAGCTATCTCTTCCTGCGGGGACGGTGCCGCTATTGCCATGCCAAAATTTCGATGCGTTACCCGCTGACAGAGGCGGCCGCGGGAGGCCTGTATGTCCTGTGCCTTTGGCGGTACGGGCTGACGCTTCAAACGATGAACGCCTGGCTGGTCGCATCCCTGCTGCTCTGTGTCTTCCTCATCGACATGCAGGCGATGATTATTCCGAACGGGCTGGTGCTGGCGTTTCTCGCCCCCATCCTGTTCGACCTGGCACTGACCGGTTTTTCCGGGATCCTCGGCCGGGTGATTGGCTTTTTGCCGTCAGCCTGCCGCTGCTCCTCCTCACCCGCCTGATCCCCGATTGCTTCGGGGCGGCGATATCGCTTCTCGCCGTGTGCGGTTTTCTTCTGGGATGGAAAGCCATCCTGCTGTCCGCTTTTTTTGCGGTGGTGGGCTGCGGCCTGGTCTGCATGGTGAAAATGGCCCTCAAGAAAGTGAAGAAAGGCGATCACGTGGCCTTCGGGCCTTATCTGGCGGCCGGCATTTTGGCGGCGCGCCTGTTTTATACCCCCCGTCATGGACACGTACATTGCACTGCTCGGACTTTGACGGCAGGGGAAAGGAGGAGGTCCATATGCCGCTTTATCAATACAAGGCGAGGGACGTGCAGTCGGCGACGGCGCGGGGCCGGCGGGAGGCCGTCAGCCCCGACGAGCTGGCCGCCCTCCTGCGGCAGGAGGGGCGTTTTCTGGAGAGCTGCCGGGAGGTCGCCGCGGCCGACAGGAGCGTCTATAGGCCGAAGATAAATGAGCTCTCCGAATTTTTTCGGCCGAGCTCTCCACCATGCTCGCCTCCGGGATCCCCCTGGTGCGGGCTATGAGCCTCTTTCTGCAGGGCGATATGAAGCCGAAGCAGCGGGAGCTCTATCAGCAGGTGTACCGGGATCTACAGCAGGGACGGAGCTTCAGCGAAGCGCTCGAGGCGCAGCACGGCGCCTTTCCGCCACTGATGATCAGTCTGTTCCGCTCGGGCGAAGCCAGCGGCAAGATGGACCAGGCCGCGAAAAAGGTCGGGCTCCATTAAAAAAGAACACAAGATCCGCAGCAAGATCAAGAGCGCGATGATTTATCCGGCCATCTTGATCGTCGTCGCGATCCTGGTCTTTTCGGGGTGTTCGTCTTCATCCTGCCCCAGTTTTTGGCGTCGTTCCAGTCCCTGGGCGTGGAAATGCCGGGAATCACCCGGGCGATGATGGCGATCAGCCAGACCCTTATTGTGCATTGGGACGTCTGCTTGCTGGCGGCAATCGGGGTTCTGCTCGTCCTGGCCATTGTGCTGCAGAACGCCGGGGTGCGCCTGAAGCTGGACGTATTTAAGCTCCGGATCCCCAAAATCGGCAAGCTGATGCGTACGATTTATACGGCCCGTTTCGCCCGTACCCTCAGTACCCTCTACACCAGCGGCCTGTCCATCCTGCAGGCGCTGACCGTGTCGGCCGACACGGTCGGGAACCGGCATATCGCCGCGCAGTTCGGCCGCGTGATCGCCCAGGTGCGGGGCGGCGCGCCCCTTTCCCAGGCGCTTAGGGAGGTCGACGGGTTCGTGCCGAAGCTGGCCTCGGTGGCCCTGATCGGGGAGGAAGCGGGCCGTCTGGACGAGATGCTGGACAACATGGCGGATGGTTTCGACTTCGAGTCGGAAAAGGCGATCGACCGCCTGATCGCCATGCTGGAGCCGGCCATGATCGTGCTGTTGGCGGTCGGCGTCGGAATCGTGATGGTTTCCGTGCTGCTGCCGCTCTACACCATGTATCAGAATATCGGATAGGAGTGGGACGATGAATTCCATCTTATATTTCGGGAGCGACACGGTCAAATTCCTGCGGGGCTCCGCGGGGAAAAACCGGGTGACGATCCAGGACGCCGCCACCGTCCGGCTGGACGAGGGGATCCTCCTCAACGGGGTCATCACCGATGAGAGGCGGCTGTGTGAGGCTCTGAACGGCTTGCAGCCCCGGATAGGGAAACATGTGGATATTGTGGTGGAAAGCAGCGAGATCCACACCAAGGCGGTCGAGATCCCGTTCCTGCGCCCGGCCGCGATCCGCCAGACCGTCCGCCGCGAATTCGGTCGGGACGCCGATCGGGACGAAGAGCCGATATACGACTACGCGGTGCTGGAAAATCGCGTGGGGAACGAAAACCGAGGCCGGATTCTGTGCTGCGCAATGAGCCGTGCCCTGCTGGAAGGCTACCGGGCGCTGTTTTCTGCCATGGGGGTGACGCTGTCCTCCTGCGATGTAGGGCTTCACGCGCTGATCCGGGCGGTTTCCCTGTTCCCGTCGTTCGACCGTTCGGCCTATGTCCTCACTACGGTGGAACGGAACCGTATGTCCTGTGCGCTCTTCGAGGGGAACCGCTATCTGTTCTCCAACAGCGCCAGGCTGGAGGAGATCCCGAATCGGAGGAATATGCCTCCGGGATGGCGGCGAGGCTGTCGGCCATCCAGCAGTTTTATAAATCCGAAAAGGCGACGTCAAGCTCGACCATGTCTATCTGTATGGCCTCGACGGCGCGGCGGTCTCCCGATGCCGCGAAGCGGCGTCTTTCCTGGGCGTCCCGGTCGATCCTCTACCGGACTCTCCCCGGATCGTCCGGAACGGCCCGGTGGACGCCGGGACGTACCTGGCCGCGGTCGGCGGCCTGATCGGAAAGTGAAACACGGCCGGCCCATTCCGGACGGACCGGGCCGAATGCCGCGCCGACAGCGCCGGATGTTCTCGCGGCACCCGGCCGTCATCCCAGAAAGGACGGGAAACGCACGATGAAGAAACTGCCTTCCAAGGGCATTGATTTTCTCCATGCCCAGCAAGACCGCAAGGCGGCCCGCGCGACTGTTGGTGGGAAGAAATTCCTGCTGGCGGCCCTCCCGATCGTGCTGCTCGCAGGGGGAATAGGGGACCTTCGGCCTGCTCTCCTGGCAGCATTATCAGTATACCCTGCGCTCGGAAAGCCTCGCTCAGGCGGTCGGCGCCATGGACACGGACAGTGTTTACCAGCGGGCGATCGCCGCTCAGGCGCAGGCCGCCGCCCTGCAAAAAACAGGTGGACAGCGCCAGGGCTGTGCGGGACGCCATCGACAGCTATCCCAGCCTGTCGGCGGAGTTGTTCGGCGTGATCCGCGCCAGTACCCTCGACGGGATGCGGCTGGACGACCTGACCTATGCGGACGGGACACTGTCGATAGCGGGCACAGCCTCCCGGATCGATGATACCGCCGCCTATGTCGCCCGGCTGCGCACATCGGGGGTATTTCCTGGGGGTCGATTATACCGGCTATGTCCAGCGGGGCGATACAGAGGGACGGAGAGCTACCAGTTTCAAATCACCGCCCTTTTGAAGGGCAGGGAGGGGCTTCCAATGGCCAGTAAACTGAACCGGCGGGAGAAAACCCTGCTCTATCTGCTGCTCTGCCTGGCGATCACGGCCGGGACTGTCTGTCTGCTCATCTTGCCGGCCGTCTCCCGCAACGCAGAGATGCGGGACGCGCTGGACGCGGCCGAAACGCAAAAAGATGGAGATGGAAACCGGCGGAACACCCTGGAAAAAGACCCTTGCCCGGATCGAGGAGCTGGAAAAAAGAGGGCGACGCCTTATACGAGGGGTTGTTCGTCGAAGGGATCCCCAGCGAACTGTACGACGCCTATTTGACCAGCCTGGCGCTCGATCTGGGTATCACGCCTACCAGCCTGGTGATAAACCCCGTATCCGCGAAAACGCCGGCGGCCTACCTGCCGGAGGAGGCGTCCCCGTCCGCGTCCTCCGATGCAAAGATGGCCGTGCGGACGTTCCAGATCGGCGGCACCGCCTCCTATGATCTCTTCGCGGCCCTGGCCGCCGCTTACGACGCGCAGCCGCAGCTTCATATAAGCAGCGCAGCCTTTTTCGAGAGGCCGGGGCCAGGCTCCGGACGAATTCGTGATATCCCTGGATGTATATATGCTGGAATCCCGCCTGGAGTCGCCGGCGGGGAGACCCAGGCGTAGGAACCGGGACCGGCGGAGAAAGGGAGGTGCGTCCATGTTCCGGAAACTCAAAGAGGAAGACGGTTCCGGCATCATTTGGGCTATGGCGGTCGCAGGATTCCTCTTAATCCTGGTGGGCGCGGTGCTGAGCATCTCCTTGGCCTACCAGAACCGCAGCCGGCGGAATGACGACGCCCGTCAGGCCTATCTGACCGCCCGCTCGGCCGCGGATATGGTGGCGCAGGAATTCATCGCCGGTTCCCCGACGGCGGCGGAGATTTTCGCTTATCTGCTAGAAGAGGCCTGGACGGTGGAGGACGTCGGGTTCGCCGCCGACATGGGCCGCTGCTCGCTGCACGCGGTGCTGGAGCCTTACGACGGCAACACGACGAGGCGGGAGATCACGGTGACAGCCACGGCAGTGAAGGGACGCGAGACACGGAGCGTCACGGCGTCCCTCGTCGGGGTCCTGCAGCGCCAGGGGAGGAGAGCACCCCGGGCGAGATGGATTCCGAAACCGGACAGCCCGAGGAGAAGACTCTGACATGGTATCTCGCGGCATACAGCGGGGATACCTTGGAAGGGGTGGCATCTGAATGAAACGTAAGCGGAAGGTTCTGGCGGACAACCGGGGCTCGACCCTGGTGGAGTCGGTCTGCGGGCTGGTGATTCTGGCGTTGGTCCTGGTGACCATGTATTCCGCATTTGTGGTGGCGCAGAAAATCCTCCGGGAAGGCGATATCCGGGAGAAAACGGGCAGGCCGCGTTTGAAGCCATCGAGAAGCAGGAGACGGACCAGGAGGAGGAACTCAGGCTCACTTTGCCCATCGGCGGCAACAGCGTGAGCTTTTCCGGCCGGGTGGTAACGGCGGGGGAAACCGGCAAGGGCGCGCGGCTGTACAGCTTCGAGCCGGTTACCGTCTCTTTCGAGGAGAGCCTGCGCAACAATTACATCTACTGGCTCCAGGAGCTGCGGAAGATGACGCCCCAGCAGCGCCTGGAGGCAGGGTATACCTATTCGTATATCAACAACTCCCCGTTTCGCAACTGGCTGCGGGGGAGTACAAATACGGCGGCAGCTGGCCCACCCTATCCCCGGATTTTCTCCGGCGGTATCTGACGCCGGAGGAGATCGAACGGGAATCGAAGGCCGACGGTTTGTTTGCCAAGCCGGTCTATGTCCAGCCTTATCTGATTCCGCCCGTGACCAGCTATGACGATACCTTCATATTTGCCGGTTTCGGCCAAGGGGACAACTGGAACACCCGCCTGGTGTACGACCATGAGGAGCGTGTCTCGGTATTACCGCCTGATCGGACGGGACAAATCGGATATCGTGAACATGACCTGGCCGGCGCTGAAAGCCATGATCCACAACGAGGCCGAATGGCGCGGGCTGCTATGACCGGATAGCCCGCATGAAAGGGGAGAGACGGATGACAGGACGGCGGCTCCGGATGGACCGGCGGGGATGACGCTCGTGGAGATCATGGCGGGATTTGCCATCCTGGCCATTGTGGTGGCGGTTTCCCTGTCCATCATGCTGTTTGCCAGCCGCGTCCTCTCCGGCGACAGCGCCCGGGACCGGATGAAGATGCTCGGAGACGAGATGTACGGTTCCCTGAACCGGCGTCTCACCTTTTCCACCCATGTCCAACTTCTGGCGGAGGGAAGCGACCCTGCCGGCGCCCAATACGAAAAAACGTCCTGTTCGTCAAGGACGGGCGGCTGTACCAGGGCCGGAAGGAAGGCCCCTATTCTCCCTATACAGGGAGGATGTCTACCAGGGGACGGCCCTGACCATGCGGGCCGAGGCGGTCAAATCGACGACGCTCCGCATCTGTTTGTCCTTCTCATCGGGGAGCGGGGAGGCGCCGGTGTATGAAACCGCTTCCTCTTTCCGCCTGATCAATCTCGAGGCCGGGACCGATCCGCTCGTGATCGAATCCGCCGTGACCGGAGAGATGGTCAACCCGGTCATCAGCTACGACGCGGATCCATATATCGTCGAGGAAGCGGTGTCCAGCGACCCCGGCGGCACATCCGGCACCGATCCGACCCGGCCGGAGGGTGGGGACGCGTATACGGTGGATCAGTACTGGCAGGAGACCGATCCGTCCGCCATACGGCGGCTGGAGGACGGCGCGCTCTATTATCCAGGCGATATCGTAGAGACCGCCCCGGGCGAGTACTGGGAGGTGGTCGCGCTGTTTTACTATTTTGACGGCGTCAAAGGGTACCCATCCGGGGCAGCCGCACACCAACTACTGGAAATGCCTGGATAAGGACTGGGAAACCGTCAATGCGGGCAACAGCGGCCGCAGCCTGTATGAATACCACGACGTGGTGGAATTCGACGGCGCGTTTTATATGTCGGTGACCAAAAACCTGAACAGCTGGAAAATCATGAAAAAGTCCGATGTCTGGAAAGAGGTTTACTGGTTTCGGATCACGATCAGGGACGCCCAACCGGGTGTTGGGCTGGTCGAGCGATCCCGATATCTATGTACCCGCAGTCGAAACCTATAAGTAAGCGGGGCCGCCGGCCCGCCGTCACAGGGGGAATGGACATGACCAACATACCGATAGGGGAAGTCCTCAAGGAAAAGGGGTATATCACCGGCGAGCAGCTGAACGCGGCGCTGGAAATCCACCGCCGGTCGGGCAAACGGGTGGGCGACGTGCTCGTCGAAATGGGTCTCGTCACCGAACGCCAGATTCTCAGCGCCATGGCCCAGAAGATGAACCTGCAGATCCTGTCCCTGGAGACCTGCCCGGTCGATATCGAGGCGGTCCGGAGGATCCCCCGCACCCTGGCCGACAAATATTGTGCCATCGCCGTCTCTCAGGCCAACCAGCGTCTGACCGTGGTCATCGACGATCCGCTCAAATTTTACGGGATCGAGGATATCCGCCAATTGACCGGTATGACGGTGGACACCGCCCTGGCGGAACGGCGGGAGATCGAGCACGCGATCGACGTGTATTATTCCGAGATCGAGGCCAGGCGGGCGGCCTCCGCCGTCGCCGCGGATCCCCTCCCCGATGTGGCGCAGGCCATCCGGGAAATCGAAGAAGGGGACGAGACCCCGGTTATTGCTGCTCAGTTCCCTGCTCCTGCACGGCTACAACGTCGGCGCGAGCGATATCCATATCGAGCCGATGGAGACCGAAACCCGGATCCGCCTGCGTATCGACGGGATGCTGCTGCCTTATTTGGAGACGGGACCGGGGACTCCATCCTGCCCTGGTCGCCCGGATCAAAATCCTGTCGAACCTGGATATCGCGGAAAAACGCAGCCCGCAGGATGGGCATTTCAAAACACGGGTTGACGGCGTTGAGATGAATCTGCGCACCTCGGTGGTGCCGTCCATGTTCGGGGAAAAGGTGGTACTGCGGTATCTCAACTCCAGCGCCCCGGTCGTCAACGCCCGCCAGTTCGGCATGAATGAGAAAAATTACCAGAAATTCCAGCGTATGCTGCAAAATCCCAACGGCATCATATATTTGACAGGGCCGACCGGCAGCGGGAAGACCACCACTCTGTATTTCGCCCTTGAGGAGCTGGTCCGCCGCCCGGTCAACATTTCGACGATCGAGGATCCGGTGGAACGCCATATCCGCGGCGTGACCCAGATGCAGGTCAATCCCTGGCGGGCCTGACCTTCGACAGCGGGCTGCGCGCCCCTGCTGCGTCAGGATCCGGACATCATCATGGTGGGTGAAACCGGGACAGCGAGACGGCCTCCATCTCGGTGCGCAGCGCCATCACGGGGCATCTAGTGCTTTCCACCCTGCACACCAATGACGCGCTGTCCACCATCGTCCGCCTGGAGGATATGGGGGTGGAACCCTTCCTGGTAGCCAATTCGGTCGTGGGATTGGTGGCCCAGCGGCTGGTGCGGCGGATCTGTCCGCATTGCAAGGAGGCGTACCAACCCGCCGAACAGGAGCGGGCGCTCTTCGGGACGCCCCGGAGCGTCTCTATCGCGGGAAGGGGCTGCCCGGCCTGCAGCCAGACCGGATATCGTGGGCGGATCGCGGTCCACGAGGTGGTCGCGGTCGATCGGGAGATGCGGCGGATGATTACCTCCCGCCGCCCTATTGAGGATCTGTATGCCTACGCGCGGGAACAGCAGGGCTTCACCAATCTGGTGGAGGAAGCCCGCGGCCTGGCGCTGGAAGGCGTCACCACGGCGGAGGAGTTGACGAAGCTCACCTATTATGTCGATTGAGCGCGGAAAGAGGGGAGAAACGGCCATGGAATCCATCGATTGCATCATCCGGGCCGCGCGGGAACGCGGCTGTTCGGATATCCATCTGACCTCCGGGCAGCCGGTGTCCTACCGGAGAATCGGACGGCTGGAGCCGGACGGCCCTGCCGTCGGGCCGGAGGAGACGGACGTGCTGATCCGTTCCATGCTGGGGCCCCGGCAAACGGAGCGGATCGAGGCGGGGGAGGATGTGGATTTCAGCTACACCCCTGCCCGACGGCCAGCGTCAGCGCGTCAACGTCTACCGTGAACGCGGACGCCTCGCTGCGGCGATCCGGCTGTTAAACGACGCGGTTCCGACGCTCGAAGAGCTGTCGCTGCCGCCCATCCTGGGCAGGCTCGCGCTGCTTTCCCGCGGACTCATTCTGGTGACGGGGCCGACCGGGAGCGGCAAATCCACCACCCTCGCGGCGATGCTCCGTTACATCAATGAAAACAGAGCTGTCCATATCCTGACGATCGAAGACCCGATCGAATATGTCCACCGGAACCGCCGGGCGCTGATCCATCAGCGGGAGGTGGGCGAGGACGCCTCCTCCTTCGCAGGGGCGCTGCGCTCCGCCCTGCGGGAGGATCCAGACGTCATCCTGGTTGGCGAGATGCGGGACTATGAGACGATCTCCGCGGCGCTGACCGCGGCCGAAACCGGGCATCTCGTCCTGTCCACCCTGCACACCATCGGAGCGGCCAGCACCATCGACCGCATCATCGATGTTTTTCCGGCCGAAGGCCAGCATCAGGTGCGCGCGCAGCTCAGCGCCGCGCCCAAGGGGTCGTGACCCAGCAGCTGATCCCCACCCTCGATGGGACGGGACGGATCGCCGCGCTCGAGATCCTGACGGGAAACGACGCCGTGCGCAATCTGATCCGGGAGAACAAGGGCCATCAAATCGCCTCCCTGATGCAGACCGGATCCAAAGGAGGGGATGCGGACGCTGACGCAGGATCTGGCCCGGCTGACGCTGGAAGGGCGGATAGCGGCGGAATCCGCTTACGCCGTCTGCCCGAGTCCGGACGACCTCAGGCAATATCTGGAGGCGGGTGTGCCGGGGCGGTTCTGAGGCGGGGGCCGGAAACCCTCTGCGGCGTTATAGGAGCGCCCTGGCAGAGCGAAACGAGATGGGAGAGACGACGCGTGATTTATACGATAACCCTGAACCCTTCCCTGGATGTTGCCGTGGAGGTATCGGATTTGAAGCCTGGGCGGGTCAACCGCACGGACGCGGAGGCACTGTATCCGGGGAAAAGGAATCAATGTTTCGATCATGCTGACCCGCCTGGGGATCGAAAACCAGGCGTGGGGTTTTCGGCGGGGTTTACCGGGAGCAGATCGAGGCGATGCTGCTCCGCGAGGGGTGTGACGCCGCCTTCATCCGGCTGGACACGGGCTATTCCCGCATCAACATGAAAATCCGGGCGGAGCGGGAAACCGAGATCAACGGCCGGGGGCCGGCCATTCCCCCGGAGGCGGTGGACGGCCTGTTTGAACGGCTGCGCCTTCTGGAGGACGGGGACACCTTGGTCCTGGGGGCAGCATACCGGGGGCGCTGCCGCACGATATGTATGAACGGATCCTGCGGCTGACGGCGGGAAAATCCGTCCACGCCGTCGTGGACACGACCGGGGAATCCCTGGAGAAAGCACTGCCCTACCGTCCGTTCCTCGTCAAGCCCAACCACCATGAGCTCGGGGAGCTGTTGCGGGGTCACGCTCGAAAGCCTGGAGCAGACGGAGGACTGCGCGCGCCGCGTACAGGCGCAGGGGGCGCGGAACGTGCTCGTCTCGATGGCGGACAAGGGCGCGCTGCTGCTCGATGAAGAAGGGCGGCTCCATCGGGGGATTCCCCCGCGTGGCGAGGCCGTCAGCGCGGTGGGGCAGGGATTCCATGGTCGCGGGGTTCTTGGCCGGATACGCGCGGACGGGGGATTACGCGTTGGCGCTGGAACTGGGGATCGCGGCGGGGAGCGCTACCGCCTTCTCTCCCTGGCTGGCAGACAAACCCGGACATCCGCGCCCTGCTCGACCGGCCGGAAGCCTATGGTTTATAGAAAACGGATGCTTTCATAAAACGAGCCGGATAGCGGAGCTATCCGGCCTGAGCTTGTCGACAAGCTGCTGGACGGGGGCGCCGGATCACGGCGGTTTGCTATCGCTCACCTTGCTCCCTTTGTCCCCCGCCAGTTCCACCTACTCTTGATAAAGGGCGGAAACACTGTGTGTTTCCGCCCTTTATCCTTATAAGGAGTGTTTTTCGAGGCCCGTGTCCTCGAAAAACACGGATCATGAATTCGCAGCCGTTTTGACCATCGAATTCTCTTTTTTTCTACTTTTAGACGGGCTGAGACGGATAGCGGAGCTATCCGTCTTTGCTTTCTGGAGGCTCAAGTGGCCACAGAGGGCCCCGAGCAGGGGGCTCTTCGTTTTTTTACTGCGGACCATGCTTTCGGTCAACCCCTTCCAGCGGCAGTTCCTGGAACTCCGCCACCGGCGCCGGCAGGTCCCGTTTTTCGCACAGGTACCAGGCCGCGCCGGTTTCAGGTATGGGATACGCCGCGGTGAAAAGGGGCGCACGCGGCCAGGGCCGCCGCGTTTTCGGACGTTTTGACCAGAATGCTCAGGTTGTCCGCCGGATGATTCTCAGATACCGGACCAGTTCCTCCGGCACCCCCTGCCGCACCGCGCAAACCAGCTCCCGGTGCGGGTA